>WNFM01100871.1_pt1 | contig 51985 bp, 46 predicted proteins | sample 5400271 | NCBI WGS metagenome assembly WNFM01 (sample SAMN13153352, study PRJNA577476) | soil metagenome | isolation source: 60 cm saprolite on Douglas fir-dominated hillslope | place: USA:California | collected 2013-09-17
CGCTTCGACCCGAGCCTCTACCCGTGCGAATTCGACTGCGACGCGATCCAGCTCGCGCCCGTCGCGGGGCTTCGACGCTGGCTCGCAACCGCGGCCGGAATCGGTCGGGTTGTGCGCCGCCTGAAAGCGCGCCAGCTTGTGGTATGGGCCCGGCAAGGCACTCGCGTCCTCTTCACTCGCGGGCCGAAAGCGCTCTGGGACGCGGCGTTCTGGGCCGTGACCAACCACGCGCGCTCCAGCGAGTCGGCCTATCCGGAATGGATACGGGAGTATGGAACGCCTTCCGCCGCCGACCTGTCGTCGATGGCCGGGGAGGGCGCCGGATTCTCGCGCAAGCCTCTGATCAGTTTCATCACCCCGGTCTACAACACGCCGGAGCGCTACCTGCGCGCCATGATCGAATCGGTAATCGCACAGGCGTACCCGCATTGGGAGCTGTGCCTGGTCGATGACGCTTCGACCGCGCCGCACATCCGTCCGGTGCTCGAGGAGTATCGCGCGCGCGACGCGCGCATCAAGGTTGCCTGGCGCGATTCCAACGGGCACATCAGCGCCGCTTCCAACACCGCCCTCGCGCTCGCCACCGGCGAGTTCGTGGCCCTCCTCGACCACGACGACGAGATTTCGCCCGACGCGCTGTACTGGGTCGCCCGGGAGCTCAACGACCACCCGGATTCGGCACTTCTGTACTCCGACGAGGACAAGCTCGATTTCGATGGCGCGCGGATCATGCCGTACTTCAAGTGCGACTGGAACTACGACCTGTTCCTCGCCCACAACCTGATCACGCACCTCGGCGTATACCGCGCGGACATCGTGCGTGAGATCGGCGGATTCCGGGAGGGATTCGAGGGCGCGCAGGATTACGACCTCGCACTGCGCTTCATCGAGCGCATTCGGCCCGCGCAGATTCGCCACATTCCGCGCGTCCTGTACCACTGGCGAATGCTTCCCGGCAGCACCTCGGTCGGCGCCGGCGAGAAGGACTACGCCGCGGAGCGCGCGCGGCTCGCGGTCGAGGAGCATCTGCGCAGGAAGCACGTCGCCGCCAGCGTGGACACGATCCCGGAGATGGCCGCGCAGCGCGTGCGTTACCGCTTGCCCGAGCCCGCGCCGCTTGCCTCGATCCTCATTCCGACGAGGAACGGGCAGAAGCTCGTGCGCCAATGCATCGAGAGCATCCGCCGCAAGACGACCTATGCCCCATACGAGATCCTTCTCGTGGACAACGGCAGCGACCAGAAGGCCGCGATCGAATACTTCCACGCCTTGCGGGACGACAACACCATTCGCCTGCTCGAGGATCCCCTGCCGTTCAACTTCTCGCGCATCAACAACGAAGCAGCGCGCGCGGCGCGCGGGGAGTACCTGGTCTTCCTCAACAACGACATCGAGGTCATCACGCCCGATTGGCTCTCCGAGCTGGTGTCCCATGCGCAGCGCCCGGAGATCGGGGCCGTCGGCGCCAAGCTGTGGTACCCCAACGACACGATCCAGCACGCGGGCCTGGTGCTCGTGGCGGGCCTCGCGGCCCATGCGCATCATGGGAGGAAGCGCGGCGACCATGGCTACTTCAGCCGTGCCAGCCTCGCCCAGTCGTTGTCGGCCGTCACCGCTGCGTGCCTGTGCGTGCGCAGGAAGGTGTTCGAGGAGGTGGGCGGATTCGACGAGACGCTGGCGGTGGCCTTCAACGACGTCGATCTGTGCCTGCGCATCCAGGCCGCCGGATACCGCAATCTGTACACGCCTTTCGCGGAGCTTTATCACCACGAGTCGGCGAGCCGGGGCTACGAGGACACGCCGGAAAAAATGCAGCGCTTCCAGAAGGAAGCCGATGTCCTGCGCGCGCGCTGGATGCCGGTGCTGATGAGCGATCCGTACTACAACCCCAACCTCACGCTCTCCGGCGATCCCTTCACGCTCGGCTGGCCGCCTCGGGTCGAGCCGTTCCGGGCGGCGACGGGGCCCGCGCAGGAGGGGAATGCTAAAATCAGCGCGTAGACTCTGCTCGAGAAAGAAAACGGGGAGGCTTTAGGTGCGCGGTCCCTTGCCGCCCTTGGTTCGGGAGCTGATCTGGCTGCCGCTCGTCGTCGCCGCGCTGCTGGCCATTTACATTCCCGGATTCGGCAACGCCCTGGTCTTCGACGACGGCTACCTCACCGAGGGGCTGTTCCCCGACTACGCGTCGTTCGTCTTCTCACGCGCGCGATCCGTCTCGTACGGCAGCTTCGTTTGGCTGCACTGGCTTGTCGGGGAGGGGTGGTGGAAGCAGCGGCTGCTGAATCTCGCCATTCACATCGGCACGTCGGTCGCGTTGTGGGCCCTGTATCGCGAGATCCTTCGCTTCATCGCGCCGGTGGCCGACTGCGGCGCCGCGAGTCCCGCGCCCGTTCCGTTTCACGAGTCTCCGGCGCTCGGCATCGCGATCGGCTTCTTCGCGCTGAATCCCGTCGCGGTCTATTCGGTCGCGTACCTCATCCAACGCTCCATCCTGCTCGCGACTCTTTTCATCGTTCTCGGCCTTTGGTACTTCGCGCGCGCCCTTTCGCGGAAAAAGCCGTGGCTCCATGTCGTGGCGCTCGCGTGTTATGTCCTCGCGGTGATGTCCAAGGAGCACGCCATCCTCGCTCCGCTCGCGGCCGTCCCGCTCTATATCCTCATCGTCCGGCCCGGCGCCAAGCGCATCGCATACCTCTCGGTGGCGGGGGCCGCGTTGATCGCCGCGGCGGGCTTCGTCCTCTGGCGCCGGTTCGGCGACATCCTCGGCAAGCCCTTCGACGAGTACTCGGCCAGGTATCTCGCCCAGCTGCGGGCTCTCGATCCGGACGTGGAGAAGAACGCGTACGGCCTCAGCATCATCAACCAGGCCTACCTCTTCTTCCAGTACGGCCTGCGCTGGGTCCTTCCGTACTCGGGATGGATGTCGATCAACCTGCGCCCCCCCTTTCCGGTGACCTGGTTCACGTTCCCGCAGATCCTCGGAGTCGCGGGGTATCTCGCCACGCTCGTGGGCGGTTTCTTCCTGTTGCTTCGCTACCGCGATTGGCGCGCGCTCCTCGGGATCTCGGTCCTCTTTCCGGCGCTTCTCTTCGTGACGGAATTCGCCACGGTCTGGGTGCAGGACCCGTTTGTGCTCTATCGCAGCTACCTCTGGGCGATCGGCATTCCCGGCGTGGTGTTCTTTCTGGTCCACGGGCCGGCGCCCCGTGTGCTTCTGGGGATCGGCATCGTCGCGGGCGCGCTCCTCGCCTGGCAATCGCTCGATCGCGTGTTCTCCATGGCGACCGCGGAGAGCGTCTGGACCGATGCGATCGCGAAGCTGCCCAGGGACCCACGCTCCGTGGGTCGCTGGTTTCCGTATCTCAATCGCGGCACCGCGTACGTCGATCGCGATGAGTACCAGGCCGCGCTGAGGGACTTCGAGATCTCCGCCGCGCTGGGCGACATGGGCATCGGCACGTTCAACATGGGCGCCGTGTTCCTCGCCCTCGGCAATCCCGCGCAGGCCCTCGCCGCGTTCGATCGCGCCGAGAAACAGGGCTACAAGCTCTATAACCTGCCGTTCCAGCGCGGCATGGCCCTCATGGCGCTCGGCAAGGTGCCCGAGGCGCGCCGGCAATTCGAGCTCGCGCAGCAGATGAATCCTCCTTCGCCCACTCGCGAGATCCTGTGGCTGCAGACGGGACGCGCGGCGGTGCAGCTCGGCCGCCACGATGAGGCCCTCGCGCACCTGGGTATGCTGCTGGCGGTGGAGCCGCGCAACAAGGAAGCCCGCTACCTGCAGGCCATGGCCTACGTTTCCAAAGGCGAGCCGGCGCGCGCGCGCGAGCTCCTCGACGCCTGGCTCGCGGAGGGCGAGAACGGCCCGGGCCTCTATGTGCGGGCCATGGCCAATTACGGGCTGAAGCGCAAGGCCGAAGCGCTTGCCGACATCGAGGGCGCCATGCGCATGGGCCTGGACAATCCGACGGTGCGCCAATGGAAGGCGCGGATCCAGGCGATGCCGTGAGCGCCAAGCGCATCCTGCATGTCGGCAAGTTCTATCCCCCGGTTCCGGGCGGCATGGAGCGCTTCCTCGGCGACCTGGTCGAGGCGCAGCGCGCCGCGGGCGACGAGGTCGCGGTGCTGGTCCACTCGGACGGCCGAGCGGATGCGGGCGGCGATCCGCCCTGGCTCATGCGCTGCCCGGTCTGGATGCAGCTCGCGTTCGTGCCGTTGAGCCCGCTCTTCGGCGTGTGGCTGCAGCGCGCGATCGAGCGCTTCCGGCCCGACGTGCTGCACATCCACGTGCCCAACCTGAGCGGGTTCTGGGCGCTGCTCCTGCCGGCCGCGCGCAGGCTGCCTTGGGTGGTGCACTGGCATTCCGATGTCGAGCCCTCGAAGTTCAAGGCGGTGCTGCGCCTCGCCTATCCGCACTACCGGATCTTCGAGTTCGCGCTCCTCGAGCGCGCCGAATGCATCGTCGCCACTTCGGCGGTCTATCTCGAGGCGAGCGAGCCGCTCGCGCCGTGGCGCCTGAAGTGCCACGTCGTGCCGTTGGGGGTGAGCCCGGCGCGGCTGCCCGATATCGGGGAAAGCGAGAGCCGCGATCTGTGGCGCGGCGAAGGCCTGCGCGTGCTCGCGATCGGGCGTTTTTCCTACTACAAGGGATTCGACACGCTGGTGCACGCCGTCGTGAACGATCCGGGAAAGGAGCTCGTCATCGTCGGCGACGGCGAGGAGAGGGCGAGGCTCGCGACGATACTCGCCCGCGCGGGCAATCCCGGCCACGTGCGCCTGCTGGGCGAGGCCGACGACGCCACCTGCAATCGCCTGCTCGCCTCGTGCGACGTCTTCTGCCTGCCTTCGAGGGAACGCACCGAGGCCTTCGGCCTGGTCCTTCTCGAAGCGATGCGCTACGGAAAGCCGCTTCTGGCGAGCGACCTCCCGGGCAGCGGCATCACCTGGGTCGCGCGGAACGGCCAGAACGCGTTGCTCGTGCCGCCGGACAACGTCGCCGCCTGGAGCGCCGCGCTGGAGTCGCTCGCGCAGCACCCCGCGCAACGCCACATGCTCGGGCACCTCGGCTTCGAGCGTTACCTTCGCGAGTTCGACATTTCCGGAGTCGCGGCGCGCATTCGCAGGTTGTACGCGCAGGTGATCAAGGCGCGCGGCGAGGAAGAGAAGATGAAGGCGTCGAAGTTCGACCCCGCGGCCACGGTGAAGATGAAAGCCCGCGGGGGCGCCGGCGCGGCGCAGGAGCTCGCGCAGCGTCTCCTCGTCGTCATTCCGGCATTCAACGAGGCCGAGTGCATCGGCGGCGTGATCGAGCAGACGCGCGCCCACGCCGGCGTCGACGTCCTGGTGGTCGACGACGGCAGCAGCGACGATACGGCGGCGATCGCCGTGGTGAAAGGCGCCATGGTCCTGCGGGCTCCGCTCTGGCAAGGCGCATGGGGGGCGATCCAGACCGGAATGCGCTATGCCGCGCGGCACGGCTATGCCGGCGTAGTCACCATGGATGCCGACGGCCAGCACGAGCCGATCTACCTGGCCGAGCTGATCGAGGCGGGCCGCGGCGCCGACGTGGTGATCGCGGCGTGCCCCGCCCGCGGCAGCCGCGCACGGCGCTGGGCCTGGGCCTATTTCAAGCTGCTCACCGGGTTCACGCTCGACGATCTCACGTCCGGGTTTCGCTACTACAACGCGCGTGCGTGCCATCTGCTCGCCACCGAAGAGGCGACTTTGCTAGACTATCAGGACATCGGCGTGCTTCTGATGTTGCGCCACGCCAACCTGAGGATCTCCGAGATTCCGGTCGCCATGAATCCGCGCAGGAACGGCGGGTCGCGGGTTTTCTCGTCGTGGTGGGCGGTCGCAAGGTACATGGCCGAAACGTCGCTCCTTTGCCTCGCACGATGGAACCGGCATCCCAAAACCCCGCCCGCCCTCGGCACGCGTGAATGAAGATCTATCACATCGTCGTCCTGGTCATGGGCCTCGGCCTCGCGTTCGGCATCCTCTATCTCGTGCGCCGCGACCACATCTACATCCGCCAGGCGGTGTTCTGGATCGCGATCGCCTTCGTCTCGTTCCTGTTCGGCATCTGGCCGTATCTCATCGACACGCTGGGCTCGGCGCTGGGCATCGCCTACCCGCCCACGTTGCTGCTGCTGGTCGCGATCCTGGTCCTCATCGTGAAGGCGCTCCTCGGCGACATCGCCTTCACGCAGGTGCGCCGCGACCTGAGGCGCTTGAATCAGCGCATCGCCTTGATCGAGAGCGATCCGTCGGCCGAGCGCGAGGCCGGGGAAAAGGTGGAGCCGGTCATGGGCGATCGCCCTTCGTGAGCGACGCGGCGCGCAGGAAGTCGAAATCCACGCCCGTGTCCGCCTGGGTGACCGACCCGAGGAAGAGCTTGCGATAACCGCGCGGCGCCGTGGGCTGCACGACCGGCTTTTCCCGCGCGCGGCGGCCGAGCTCCTCGTCCGATACCAGGACCGAGATGTCGCGGTTTTTCACGGAGAGGCGGATGCGATCGCCGCTACGCACGTAGGCGAGCGGCCCGCCGATCGCCGACTCCGGCGTCACGTGCAGCACGATGGTGCCGGCGGCGGTGCCGCTCATGCGCCCGTCGGAGATGCGCACCATGTCCTTCACCCCGGCGCGCGCGAGCTTCTTCGGGATCGGGATGTAACCCGCTTCCGGCATTCCGGGGGCCCCGCGCGGACCGATGTTGCGCAGCACGAGGACGTCGGCGGCATTCACGTCGAGACTGTCGTCGTCGATCCGCGTCGCGAGATCCTCGAGATCCTCGAACACCACGGCGCGGCCCTCGTGCTCCATGAGCCGCGCGTCGGCGGCCGACTGCTTGATGAGGGCGCAGCCGGGAGCGAGGTTGCCGCGCAGCACGGCGATGCCGCCCTGCGGATAGATCGGTCGCGCGAGCGTGCGCACCACGTCCTGCGCGAAGCCGGCGCCCGCGAGCTCCATCTCCTGCCCGAGCGTGCGCCCGGTGACGGTCATCGCGTCCAGGTGCAGGAGCGGCTTCAGCTCGCGCAAGAGGGTCGGCACGCCTCCCGCCCGGTGGAAGTCCTCCATGTAATGCTGCCCCGAGGGCTTCAGGTCCACCAGCACCGGCGTCTCGCGGCCGATGGCGTGCACGCGCTCGAGGTCCACGGGGATGCCCAGGCGCCCCGCGATGGCGGTGAGGTGGATGATGCCGTTGGTGGAGCCGCCGATCGCGAGCAGCACGCGCAGCGCGTTCTCGACCGATTTCGCGGTGATGATCTTCTCCGGCGTGAGCTTGCCCTTGGCGAGCTCGACCGCGGTGGCCCCCGATTTTTCGGCGATGCGAATGCGATCGGCGGTGACCGCCGGCGCCGACGCGCTTCCCGGCAACGCGATGCCGAGCGCCTCCGCCACGCACGCCATGGTGCTCGCGGTGCCCATCACCGAGCACGTGCCCACGCTCGCCACGAGCTGGTTGTTCACGCGCGAGATCTCGTCGGAGTCGATCTCCTCGGCGCGATAGTGCCCCCAGTAGCGGCGGCAGTCGGTGCAGGCGCCGACGCGCACGCCCTCGTGGGAGCCGGTCAGCATCGAGCCGGTGACGAGCTGCACCGCGGGAATGCCCGCCGAAGCGGCACCCATCAGCTGCGCGGGCACGGTCTTGTCGCACCCGCCGATCAGCACTACCGCGTCCATGGGCTGCGCGCGGATCATCTCCTCGGTGTCCATCGACATCAAGTTGCGCAGGTACATCGACGTGGGAGAAGCGAAGCTCTCGTGGATCGAGATGCTCGGGAAATCCATCGGCAGCCCGCCCGCGAGCATCACGCCGCGCTTCACCGCCTCGACGAGCTGGGGAGCGTTGCCGTGGCACGGGTTGTAGGCGCTCGCGGTGTTGGCGATGCCGACGATGGGGCGCTCGAGCGCCTCGTCGGTGTAGCCCGCGCCCTTGATGAAGGCCTTGCGCAGGAACAGCGAGAAGTCGCTGTCCCCGTAGCTGGTGAGGCCCTTGCGCATTCCCGATTTCGGTTTGGTGTCCATTGCATGATGTTAACGGAATCGGGGTGCTACGATTCCCGTATGAAACTCGACGGCAATGCCCGCGGGGTCTACGTCATCGCGCCGACCCCATTCCATCCCGACGGGCGCATCGACGATTCCTCGATCGACCGCATGACCGACTTCTTCGTGAAGGCGGGCGTGGACGCCATGACCGTCCTCGGCCAGCTCGGCGAGGCGCCGAAGATGGAGCACAAGGAATCGGTCGGCATCGTGCAGCGCGTGATCCAGCGCGCCGCCATGCCCATCATCGTCGGGGTCTCGGCGCCGGGCTTCGCCGCGATGCGCGCTTTGACCCAGGATGTCATGGCGCTCGGCGCCGCGGGCGTGATGATCGCGCCGCCCAACACGCTGCGCACCGACGACTCCATCGTGCAGTATTACAAGCAGGCGTCGGAAGCGATCGGCGCCGACGTGCCCTTCGTGCTGCAGGACTATCCGCTCACCTTCTCGGTGCAGATGACGCCCGGCGTGATCCGCCGCATCGTCACCGAAAATCCCGCTTGCATGGTGCTGAAGCACGAGGATTGGCCGGGACTGGAGAAGATCTCCACGCTGCGCGCATACGAAAAAGACGGCTCCATGCGCCACATCTCGATCATGACGGGCAACAACGCGCTCTTCCTCGACTTCGAGATGGAGCGCGGCGCCGACGGGGCGAACACCGGCTATTGCTTCCCCGACATGCTGGTGGACGTGGTGCGGCTTTCGAAGGCCGGCAAGCGCGGCGAGGCGCACGACCTCTTCGACGCGCACCTGCCGCTGATCCGCTACGAGCAGCAGCCGGGGCCGGGACTCGCGGTGAGGAAGTACGTGATGATGCGCCGCGGCATCATCGCCTCCGACACCCTGCGCAAGCCCGGCGCGGCGCTCACCCCCGTGGCTCGCGCCGAGGTCGACTACCTCCTGGCGCGCCTCGCGCGCACCGACCCGCGCGCCCGCGTCTAGACTTCGACGATCTCGAGCGCGAAGCCGACCGAGCTCCACTGCGCGCGCTCGGCCTCGAGCGCCACCGCGATGAGACTCTGGTCGGCAAGCCATTTCGACTCGATCTCGAGCCGGAAAGCCGATGCCTTGCGGGAGACCTTGAGCTTGGGCACCTTGAGCGACCTGCGGCTCCTGTGGAAGATCACCGCGAGCCGCAGCGCGAAGGCGAGCGTCGCGAGGTGCGGATCGTCCTCGAAGGCCGCGCTCATCTTGGAGAGCTTGCCGCGCTGCGCGAGCACGAGATTCGACAGGTATCCCTGCTCCTGGCGCGAGAACCCCGGCATGTCCGCGAAGGCGAGGATGTAGGCGGAGTGCTTGTGGTAGGCGGCCTGCGCGATCGAGATGCCGACCTCGTGCAGCTTCACCGCCCAGTCGAGGAAGGCGCCTTCACCGTGCAGGGCGCTATCCTTTTCGCCCAGCCCGCGCAGCAGCGCGTGCGCGAGGTGGCCGACGCGCTGCGCCTGCGCCTGGTCCACGTGATAGCGGCGCACGAATTGGTCGACGGTGACCTCGCGGATGTCGCGATGGTGCACGCGGCCGAGGAGGTCCCACAGCACTCCGTCGCGCAACGCCCCCTCCGCGACCGTCATCTCGATCAACGAGAGCTCCGCGAAGACGCCCGACATGATCGCCACGCCGCCGGCCACCACCGGGATGCGGTCTTCGCGCAGCCCCGCGAGCGAGAGCTTGCGCAGGTCTCCGGCCGCGAGGAGCTGCTCGCGCAGCCACGCGAGCCCCGCGGCGGTGATGCCGCGCTCCGCCTGCCCGTTCTTCGCGAGGATCTCGGCGATGGAGCGCGAGGTGCCCGACGAGCCGATCGCCTCCTTCCAGCCCTCTTTCTCGAAGCGTGCCGCGATGGTCTGGATCTGCTCGCGCGCGGCGAGCTCGGCCTGCTTGAATGCCTTCTTCTCGATGCGGCCCTCGGGGAAGTACTGCGCGGTGAAGCTCACGCATCCCATGTAGAGGCTTTCCATCGCCTTGGGCTTCATGCGGTGGCCGATGATGAGCTCGGTCGATCCGCCGCCGATGTCCACCACCAGGCGGTTGTGGCTCGACATCGGCAGCGAATGCACCACGCCCAGGTAGATGAGGCGTGCTTCCTCGCGTCCCGGAATGACCTCGATGGGAAAGCCGAGCGTCTCCTCGGCGCGGTCCAGGAATGCGCGCGCGTTCTTCGCCACGCGCAGCGCGTTGGTTCCCACCACGCGCACGCTCTCGCGCGGCATCCCGGCGAGGCGCTCGGAGAAGCGCTTCAACGCCGCGAGCGCGCGCTCCTGCGCCGCGCCGTCGAGCTGGCGGTCGCGCGTGAGGCCGCTGCCGAGCCGCACGGTTTCCTTGAGCGAATCCAGCGGATAGAGCTGGTCGTCCACCACGCGCCCGATGGCCAGGTGGAAGCTGTTGGAGCCGAGGTCGACCGCGCCGAGGGTGGTATATTCCATGGAGGTGAAGCGTGGGCGCTCGAGCGATTTCGGCGTCGAAAGTATCGCATATGTCCCTCGCGCGAACCACGCCGCGCCCGTCACACGACCGTCATGAAGCCTCGACAAGATCATGGGTAAGAAGCCGAAATCCGAGGCCGCCCGCATCCCGAGCCTGTCCCACGACCACTACCTGAATCGCGAGCTGCAGGCGCTCGCCTTCAACCGCCGCGTGCTGGCGCAGGCCGAGGACCACGGCGTTCCCCTTCTCGAGCGCCTCAAGTTCCTCTGCATCGTCTCGTCCAACCTGGACGAGTTCTTCGAGATCCGCGCCTCGGGGGTGAAGGAGCAGATCAAGATGGGCGCGGCCGCCGCCGGCCCCGACGGCCTCACGCCGCTCGAGGTCTTCAGGCAGGTGGCCCACGTGGCGCACGAGATCGTCGAGCGCCAGTATCGGCTCCTCAACGGCGAGATCCTGCCCGCGCTCGCGCGCGAGAAGATCCGCTTCCTGCGCCGCTCGGAGTGGACGCCCGCGCAGCAGCAATGGATCCGCGACTATTTCTTCCGCGAGATGATGCCGGTGCTCACCCCCATCGGCCTCGATCCCGCGCATCCCTTCCCGCGCGTCTTCAACAAGAGCCTCAACTTCGCCGTCGAGCTGGTGGGGCGCGATGCGTTCGGGCGCGACTCGCGCGCCGCGATCGTGCAGGCGCCGCGTGTGCTGCCGCGCGTGATTCGCCTCCCGAAGGAGGTCGCGCCGGGGCCCAACGACTTCATCTTCCTCACCTCCATCCTGCACGCGCACGTGGGCGAGCTCTTCGCCGGCATGAACGTGCTCGGCTGCTACCAGTTCCGCGTGACGCGCAACTCCGACCTCTTCGTCGAGGAAGAGGAAGTGAAGGACCTGAGGAAGGCGCTGCAGGGCGAATTGCCGCAGCGCCACTTCGGCGACGCGGTGCGCCTCGAGGTCGCCGACAACATGTCGGAGGCGATGACGGGCTTCCTCCTCTCGCAGTTCGGGCTCGAGGCCGAGGACCTCTACAAGGTCGCGGGCCCGGTGAACCTGGTGCGCCTCATGAACATCCCCGAGCAGGTGAACCGGCCGGACCTCGAGTACGCGCCGTTCACGCCGGGCCTGCCGAAGGCGCTCGCCAAGGGCCGCGACCTCTTCGAGGTGATCCGCAAGGGCGACGTGCTCCTGCATCGGCCGTTCCAGTCGTTCGCGCCGGTGATCGAGTTCATCCGCCAGGCCGCCAAGGACCCGCAGGTGGTGGCGATCAAGCAGACGGTGTATCGCACCGGCACCGACTCGGTGATCATGCAGACCCTCATCGACGCGGCGCGCGCGGGCAAGGAAGTGACCGTGGTGGTCGAGCTCATGGCGCGCTTCGACGAGGAGGCCAACATCAACTGGGCGGCGCGCCTGGAGGAGGTGGGCGCGCACGTGGTCTACGGCGTGGTCGGCCACAAGACCCACGCGAAGATGGCGCTCGTGGTGCGGCGCGAAGTAGGCAAGCTGGTGCGCTATGTCCACCTGGGCACCGGCAACTACCACCCGCGTACGGCGCGCTTCTACACCGACTTCGACCTCCTCACCTGCTCGGGCGAGGTGTGCGGGGACGTGAACGAGGTGTTCCAGCAGCTCACCGGCCTGGGCAAGGTCACCAAGCTGAAGCACGTGTGGCAGGCGCCCTTCACCCTGCACCAGAAGATACTCGACGCGATCGACAACGAGGCGCGCATCGCGAAGGCCGGCAAGCCCGCGCGCATCGTCGCCAAGATGAACGCGCTCCTCGAGTCGCAGGTGATCGAGGCGCTCTACAAGGCTTCGCAGGCGGGCGTCAAGGTGGACCTCGTCATTCGCGGCGTGTGCGCGCTGCGCCCCGGCGTTCCCGGGCTCTCCGAGAACATCCGCGTGCGCTCCATCATCGGGCGCTTCCTCGAGCACACGCGCGCCTTCGAGTTCAAGGGCGGCGGCAAGACGCTGGTGTACCTGTCGAGCGCCGACTGGATGGATCGCAACTTCTTCCGCCGCATCGAGCTCTGCTTCCCGATCCTCGACGCCAAGCTGAAGCGGCGCGTGGTGCGCGAGGGCCTGAAGCCCTACCTGGTGGACAACACCCAGGCGTGGGACATGCAGCCCGACGGCAGCTTCAAGCGCGCCCGGCGCGGGCGCGGCAAGGCGAGCTGCGCGCAGGTCGCGCTAATGAAAACGCTGGCAAGGTAAAAAGGCGCCTTTTCTCACTGCCAGAACTTCCACCACGAGCCCGAGCGGTTCTTGCCGCTCTGTCCCATGGGATCGGCGGGGAAGTTCTTGTTGAGCACGCGTTTCGCGTCGTCGCGCAGCTCCGTCATGCCCATGCGGTCGTAGGCCTCGATCATGATGTCGAGCGACTCGCGGTGCGCGGGCGACTGGGGGAAGCGCGTGATGGCGTCCTGCGCGCGGTTGGCCGCGGCCAGGTAGGCGCCGCGATTCAAGTAGTAGCGCGCGACGTTCACCTCGTGGCGCGCGAGCGCCTCGACCAGGTAGGCCATGCGCTCGCGCGAGTCCGAGGCGTAGCGGCTCTCGGGAAAGCGCGTGACCAGGTCCTTGAAGCCCTCGAACGATTCGCGCGCCGCCTTGGGATCGCGGTCGGCGAGGTCCTGCTTCACCAGGCGCGAGAAGGGGCCCAGGTCTTCCTTGAAGTTGGCGAGCGCCTTGAGGTAGAGGGCGTAATCGACGTTCGGGTGGTTGGGGTGCAGCTTCACGAATTTTTCCAGCGCGGAGACGGCCTGCGCCGTCTCGCCCTGCTTGTAGTACGCGTAGGCGATCTCGATCTGCGCCTGCTGCGCGAAGCGCCCGAAGGGGAACTTGGCCTCGAGCTGCTCGTAGAGCTTGATCGCCGCTTCCCAGCTCTGGTTGTCGAACTGCTCCTTGGCGGCGGCGTAGAACTCGGCGGCCTGCCAGTCCTTCTTCGGGTCGGCCTTGTCGCCGAACAGCCCGCATCCGGCCAGCGCGGCCGCGAGGAGGAGCGCGGCCAATGCCGTTACACTTCGTTTCATGGTGAATCCCGTTTCGCGAAGCGCAAATTATACCGCGCGCGAGCCCTCTTCCCGCGAGGTGCGCGTCACCATCCCCGTCGAGTTGGCGGGGCTGCGCCTGGACCAGGCGCTCGCGCGGCTCCTTCCGGAGGAGTCGCGCAGCCGCCTCGCGCGGCTGATCGAGGAGGGCCACGTGCGCGTCGACGGCGAGAAGGTCGCCGCGAAGCGAAAGCTGAAGAGCGGCGAGTCCGTGGAGGTCGCGCTCGCACCGCGCGTGGAGGAGTCGGCGTATGCAGCCGAGGCGATCGACCTCGACGTGCTGCACGAGGACGACGACGTCCTGGTGTTGAACAAACCCGCGGGCCTGGTGGTGCATCCAGGCAGCGGCAACTGGGCCGGGACGATGCTGAACGCGCTCCTGCACCACGCGCCGGGGGTCGAGCACCTCGCGCGCGCCGGCATCGTGCACCGCCTCGACAAGGACACGAGCGGGCTTCTCGTCGTCGCGAAGAGCGAGCCGGCGCAGCTCTCGCTCGTACGCCAGCTGCAGGCGCGCACGGTGAAGCGGACCTACCTGGCTCTGGCGCGCGGCCGGATCGCGAGCGCGGGCAAGGTCGATGCGCCCATCGGCAGGCACCCGGTGCATCGCACGCGCATGGCGGTGGTGGAGGGCGGCAAGCCCGCGGTCACGCATTACCGCGTGCGCGCGGTGCTCGCCGCCCATACGCTCCTCGAATGCGACCTCGAGACCGGGCGCACCCACCAGATCCGCGTGCACCTCGCCTCCATCGGCCATCCGCTCGAAGGCGACCCGGTCTACGCGGGGCGTGGCGAGAGGCTCCTCCCGCGCCAGGCGCTGCACGCGTGGAAGCTCGCGTTCCTGCATCCGCGCACCGGAAAGCTCCTGCAGTTCGAGGCGCCCTTGCCGGAGGATTTCCGTCTGTTGCTGGAGTCGTTGCGCGGATGATTTCCGATGTCATTGGTCGGTGGTACTCATGACACTGCCCGCCGAGTGGATCAAACCTGACTGGCCCGCCCCGGCCAACGTGCGCGCGTTCGTCACGACGCGCCTCGGCGGAGTGAGCGCCGGAGAATACGCCTCGATGAACCTCGGCCTCGACAGCGGCGACGATGCGGCGAACGTCGCGAGGAATCGCCTGATCGTGCGCGCGGTCCTGCCGTCGCCGCCGGTCTGGATGAAGCAGGTGCACGGCATCGAAGTGGCCGATCTCGACCGCATCGCCCCCGGCGAGGCGCCACGCGCGGATGCCGCGGTGACGGGTGAGGCGGGGCGCGCCGCCGCGGTGCTCACCGCCGACTGCATGCCGCTCTTCCTTTGCGATGCCGCGGGAAAGCGCGTCGGCGTCGCGCACGCCGGATGGCGCGGCATGGCCGCGGGGGTGATCGAGGCCACGGTGGGGGCGCTGCAATCCGATCCGCGCGGGATCCTGGCGTGGATGGGGCCCGCCATCGGCCCGGCGGCGTTCGAGGTGGGCCCCGAGGTGCGCGCCGCGTTCGTCGAGGTCGACCCGCGAGCGCACACCGCGTTCACGCCCGACGGACGCGGCAAGTACCGGGCGGACCTCTACCGGCTCGCGCGCCAGCGCCTCGAGCGCGCCGGCGTGCGCGCGGTGTTCGGCGGCGGCTTCTGCACCTGCCGCGAGGCCGAGCGGTTCTTCTCCTATCGGCGCGTGCCGGCGAGCGGCCGGATGGGCGCCTTCATATGGATGGAATAATGGGCCGATGACCCTCGCCTACATCCTGCTTTCCTGCTTCCTGGGCACCGTCCTGTCCATCGCGCTCGCCGCGCTGGTCGCGTTCCGCGCCAAGGCGCGCTGGATCTCGACGCTGGTGAGCTACGCGGTGGGAGCGCTCCTGGGCGCCGCCTTCCTCGACATCCTTCCGCACCTCTTCGAGGACAACAAGCATCCGGCGCGCACCGCGGCCTTCATCCTCTTCGGTCTCCTCGTCTTCTTCATGCTCGAGAAGCTCCTTCTCTGGCGCCACCATCATCACCAGAGCGAGGAGGAGGAGGCCGAGGCCGAGGAGCAGATGCGCCACGCAGGCCACGACCACGGCCGCAGCGGCTGGATGATCATCTTCGGCGACGCGTTCCACAACTTCACCGACGGCGTGATCATCGCCGGGGCCTTCCTCGCCGACGTGAAGCTGGGCGTGGTGACATCCCTCGCCATCATCGCCCACGAGATCCCCCAGGAGATCGGCGACTTCGTGGTGCTGCTGCATTCGGGCTTCAGCAAGCGCCGCGCGCTATTCTGGAACCTCGTCTCGGGCATGTCGGCGATGGCGGGCGGGCTCATCGCCTACTTCGCCTTGAGCCACGTGACGACCTTGATCCCCGACATATTGGCGTTCGCGGCTGCGAGCATGATCTATGTCGCGGTGGCCGACCTGATCCCGGGCCTGCACAAGAAGACCGCCCTTTCGGATTCCCTCGGACAGGTGGTCTTCATCGCGCTGGGGATCGCGAGCATCTGGCTGATCCACGCGGTATTATTTCCCGAGGTCTGAACGCCATGTCCCGGAACGCCCCCCCTCCCGATGCCGACCGCTTCGCCGCGCAGCTGCGCGAGGCCCACGACAAGTTCTCCGCCTCCATGTCCGGGGAGGGGCCCTCGCAGCAGGTGATGAGCGGCTTCGCCGAGGCGTACCGCGCCTGGCTGGAGGCCATGTCCGCCAAGCCCGAGACCATGATGGACCTGCAGGGGCGCTACATGCAGGAGCAGATGCGCCTCTGGATGAACTCGATGCAGCCGGCGTCGAGCGAGCCCGAAGCCAGCTCGGCAGACAAGCGCTTCAGCGGCAAGGAATGGAGCGAGCTGCCGGTTTTCCGCTACTTCCGCGACTCGTACCTGCTCACCTCGAAGATGATGATGCAGGCGGTGGAGGAAGCCAGCCTCGACGCGCCCACCAAGCAGCGCATGCGCTTCTTCATGCGCCAGTACCTGGACGCCGCGGCGCCGTCGAATTACCTGATGACCAACCCCGAGGCGCTCAAGGCCGCCATGGAAAGCGGCGGCGAGACGCTCCAGGAAGGCATGAGGAACCTCCTCGCCGACATGGAGAAGGGCCGCATCTCCATGACCGACGAGAGCGCCTTCGAGGTCGGCAGGAACATCGCGGTGTCACCCGGCGTGGTGGTGTGGGAGAACGAGCTGATCCAGCTGATCCAATACCAGCCCTGCACGGCGAAGGTATTCGAGCGCCCGCTGGTGATGGTGCCGCCCTGCATCAACAAGTTCTACATCATGGACCTGCAGCCCGACAATTCCCTGGTGCGCTTCGCGGTCGGCGAGGGGCACACCACCTTCATGTGCTCGTGGCGCAACGTGAACAAGAAACACGCGAAGGTCACCTGGGACGACTACATCGAGGCGCTCATCGAGGCGCTCGAGGAAGTCAAACGCATCGGCAAGGCGCCGAAGATCAACGTGCTCGGCTTCTGCATCGGCGGAACGCTGGTGGCTTGCGCGCTCGCGGTGCTCGAGAAGCGGGGCCGCGACCCGGCGCAAAGCCTCACGCTCCTCACCACGCTCCTCGAGTTCTCGGAAGTGGGCGACATCCGCGTCTACATCGACAAGAACTTCGTCGAGAAGCGCGAGAAGCAGCTCGCGAACGGCGGCATCGTGCCCGGCAACGAGCTCGCCAGCGCCTTTTCGAGCCTGCGCGCCAACGACCTGGTGTGGTCGTACGTGGTCAACAACTATCTCAAGGGCAGGCAGCCGCCGGCTTTCGACCTCCTCTACTGGAACGCCGACGCGACCAACCTGCCGGGCCCGATGTATTCGTACTACCTGCGCAACACCTACCAGGACAACAAGCTCTGCAAGCCCGACGCGCTCGAGATGCTGGGCGAGCCGGTGAGCCTGAAGCGCCTCAAGATGCCGACCTTCGTCTTCGCCGCGCGCGAGGACCACATCGTGCCGTGGAAGGGCGGCTACGCCAGCGCGCGCGCCGTGGGCGGCAAGGTGACCTTCGTGCTGGGCGCGAGCGGGCACATCGCCGGCACCATCAACCCCGCATCGAAGGGCAAGCGCAGCTACTGGGTGAACGACAAGCTCACGGTGGACGCCGACAAGTGGTTCGTCGCGGCGAAGGAGATGCCCGGCAGCTGGTGGAACGAGTGGGCGAAGTGGCTGAAGCCGCACGGCGGCAAGCTCGCCGCCGCGCCGAAGAAGCCGGGCGACGGCAGGAAGAAGCCGATCGAGCCGGCGCCCGGCCGCTACGCGAAGGAACGCCTCTAGTTTTCCCCGATCGAAAATAACAACGGAGGAGTGACATGGCACAACGCAACGCGCTGGTGACGGGTGGCATGGGCGGCCTTGGCGAGGCGATCTGCATGAAGCTCGAGAAGATGGGCATCAAGGTGATCGTGACCTACTCGCCGGGCAACACCAAGTCGAAGGAGTGGCTGAAGGAGATGGGCGCGCAGGGGCACAGTTTCTTCGCCTACCCGTGCGACGTCTCCGATTTCGACTCGTGCCAGAAGGCGGTGGGCGAGATCACCCGCGACCACGGCCCCGTCGACATCCTCATCAACAACGCCGGCATCACGCGCGACATGACCTTCAAGAAGATGACCAAGGTCGACTGGGACGCCGTGATGAAGACCAACCTGGACAGCGTCTTCAACGTGACCAAGCCCGTGGTCGACGGCATGGTCGAGCGCGGCTGGGGGCGCGTCATCAACGTCTCCAGCGTGAACGGGCAGAAGGGCGCCTTCGGCCAGACCAACTACTCCGCCGCCAAGGCCGGCATGCATGGCTTCACCAAGGCGCTCGCGCTGGAAGTCGCGCGGAAGGGCGTGACCGTCAATACCATATCGCCCGGCTACATCGGGACCAAGATGGTGCTCGCGATCCCGAAGGACGTGCTCGACACCAAGATCATCCCGCAGATTCCCATCGGCAGGCTCGGCAAGCCCGAGGAGATCGCGGGCCTGTGCGCCTATCTCGCTTCCGACGAGGCGGCGTTCCTCACCGGCGCCAATATCGCCATCAACGGCGGCCAGCACATGGCGTGAGGCTCACGGCCTTCTCGACCTGAGCTTCGCGCTTTCACGCGCGATCGCCACGCGCTGCGTTGCCAGGTAGGCGAGGTGGTCGACCACGGCCACGTCGCCCAGCGTGTCTTGCGCGAGCGATGCCTCCTCGAGCAATTCGGCGGCCTGCTTGAGCTCGCGGGCGGCGTTGCGGGCCACCTCCGGATCCGCGGCGGCCTCGCGGAACGCGCGGCGCGCTTCCTCGAGGCGCGTGTTGCGTTGCGGCACGAATGCGCACGAAACCACGACGAGGAGCGCGAGCGCGATGCCCGCGGGCCGCGTCAAGACTTCGAAGCCGCGACGGTCCGCATCGCGGCACGCGCCGCGGATTTCACCGCGGCAAGCTCGGCATCGACCTCGGCCTGCTGCGCGAGCCAGCGCGCGGGCGCCGCGTCTCCCGCAGCGAGCCAGCGGCGCGCGAGCGCCATCTTCTCCTCGGCCCGGCGTAATTCGCCCGGCGCCCAGACGCCGGCGCCGGAGCGCGCGGCCCGCGCGATTGCGCGTTCGGCGGCGGCGGCGTCGCTCGCGGGTTGCGAAGCGCAGCCCGCAAGGCACGACACGACAAGGGGCAGCAAGACGGTCGCTGGTTTCATGATTCGTACCGGGAATGGTTTACCGGGCATTCGATCCGGCGGGGCTCGACCCCAGTATCGCAGCGCGCGCGCCGCGCGACCCTACGCGCGCAGGTAGGGCCGAAGCCTGCGCGGCCCGGTACGATCCCGCATGACCATGAAAGCGCCGAACCTCTACGCGATGTTCGCGGTGATCCTGCCCGTATCGCTGGGACTGGGGCTGCTCTACCTCAGCATCGTCGGGCGCATCGGGCCCGCGGCGGCGGTCATGTCGGCGCTGGGCCTGGCCGCCGTCATCGGCGTGCTCGTGTTGCTGCGCGATTTTTCCGCCAACGACAAGATCGACGACCGGCGCGAGTGAGGGCGCGGCGCTAGGAGTACATGTGCAGGCCGCCGTTCACCGAGAGGTTGGTGCCGGTGATGTAGGCCGCGTTGTCGGAGGCGAGGAAGGCCACCGCGTCGGCGACCTCTTCGGGCCGGGCGAGGCGTCCCGCGGGGATCTCGGCGACGATCCGTGCGCGCACGTCCTCGCGGATCGCCATCACCATATCGGTCTGCACGTAACCGGGTGAAACCGAATTCACCGTCACGCCCTTCCTCACGACTTCCTGCGCGAGGGACTTGGTGAAGCCGAGGATGCCGGCCTTGGCGGCGGCGTAGTTGGTCTGGCCGAACTGGCCGCGCACTGCGTTCACCGACGAGATGTTGATCACGCGGCCCCAGGCGCTCGCCACCATCGCGTCGATCACATGGCGCGTCACGTTGAAGACGCTGTCCAGGTTGGTCGACAGGACCGAGCGCCACTGCTCGGGCGTCATCTTGCGGAAGGTGGAGTCGCGCGTGATGCCGGCGCAGTTCACCAGCACCGCGACCGCGCCGTGCTCGGCCTCGATCTTCCTCACCATCTCGCCCATGGCGTCGAAGTCGGCCACGTCGCCGAAGGCGAGGGCCGCGTGGGAGCCGTTCAGCCCGGCCGCGGACATCATGCCCTTCCACTTGTCCTCGCTGCCGGGGATGGCGTAGTTCGCCACTACGAACAGGCCGTCGGCGGCGAGCCGCTTGCAGATCGCGGTGCCGATGCCGCCGACACCCCCCGTGACGAGCGCAACCTTTTTCATTCTTTTCACCCCGGCCGTTTCGGCCGCACCAAAAAAAACCCCAGGTTATACCCCGGGGTTCGAACCTTTATCCAAATCTCTGCAATTTGCGATAAAGGAGGAGGAGCCGTGAATTCGGTGGAGGGCGGAGCCTATCTGCGCTTTTTCGCGGGGCTCGCGGCGCGCACGCCGGCGTCGGTGAAGCTCGCCACGTTCTTGGCGGCCTTGGTGAAGCTGTCGAATGCGGCAGTGGTCGCGGCGAGGGACGATCGCACCGCGGCCACGGCGACGTCGCTGCCCGCGGGCGCCGATTTCGCGGCGAGCTCGACGGTCTCGGTAACCGCCTGCTGGAAGGAGGTCATGCGTTCCTCGGCGAGCTTGCCGAGCTCCGATTGCGCCTCGGCGGCGACCTCGTAGAGGCTGCGCGAATAGCCCATCAGGTTCTCGAGGGTGTTCTCGGCGATGCGGGTGCGCATCGCGAGGAATTCCTGCATGTCCTTCGCCTGGGACAGGGCGCGCGCATTGAGCGTGGCTTGCTTGAGGGCGCCCTTGGCGTATTCGAGCTGCACCGCGACGGCGCGCTCGGCGCTGTCCATCGATATGAGCGTCACGCGGGCGGCGGAATCCACGCCGCGGCTGGCGATGTCGGCGAGGGGGTTGGCGGCGGTGGGCATGGCGAAGCGTCTTCCTCGAGCGGTTGGGGTGCGGGGCGCTGCCGGCACATCCCATGGTGCGCCGCAACAAATTCATTCTAGGAAGGAGAATCCCCCCTGTCAAGGAAATTTTGGTGCGATGCACCACGAAGTCGCGAGGGCACTGCAACAGGATGCCAAAATGTAATAAAATGAAGTACTTGTATCGGCGCAACGGTGCCGCCCGCGAAGCGTGCACAAGACCGAATTGATGTAGCGCAGCATCGACAGGAAATCACCATGGCCTCGCCCCGCATCATCAAGAAGTATCCCAACCGGCGCTTGTACGACACCGAGACGTCGACCTACATCACGCTTGCCGAGGTGAAGGACCTGGTGCTGGGCTACAAGGACTTCCAGGTCCAGGACGCGAAGAGCGGCGACGACCTCACGCGCGCGATCCTGCTGCAGATCATCCTCGAGGAGGAGTCCGGCGGCGTGCCGATGTTCTCCACCGACATGCTCGCCAACATCATTCGCTATTACGGCCACGCGATGCAGGGAATGATGGGCTCGTACCTGGAGCGCTCGATCTCCGCTTTCCACGAGGCGCAGAAGCGCTTCCAGGCGCAGGCCCAGACGCTCTACGGCGAGATGCCGAAGATCCCCGCGGAGGCGTGGACGCTGGGGGCCGCGGGGCAACCGATTCCCAACGTGATGGGCGGCTACCTCGAGAAGGGCGCGAAGGCGGTGATCGACATGCAGGAGGAGCTGCGCAACCAGGCGTTGAAGCTGTTCTCCGGCTTCCCCTATCCGAATGCGGGCGAGGCACCCGCCGAGGCCAAGCCGCGCGCCAAGGCCGCCAAGGCCGCGCCGCGCAAGCCGCGCACCAAGAAGTGAAGGCAGCTCCGCGCGTAGGGTTTGTCTCGCTCGGGTGCCCCAAGGCGCTCGTCGACAGCGAGCAGATCCTCACGCAGCTGCGCGCCGAGGGCTACGACATCGCGCCCAGCTACGAGGGCTCCGACCTGGTGGTGGTGAATACCTGCGGATTCATCGACGACGCGGTGCGCGAATCCCTCGACGCCATCGGCGAAGCGCTCGCCGAGAACGGCAAGGTGATCGTCACCGGTTGCCTCGGCGCGAAAGGCGACGTGGTGCGCAAGGCGCACCCGAGCGTGCTCGCCGTCACCGGGCCGCACGCGACCGCCGAAGTGATGGGCCACGTGCACACGCACCTGCCCAGGCCCCACGACCCCTTCACCGACCTCGTGCCCCCGCAGGGCATCCGCCTCACGCCGCGGCACTACGCCTATCTCAAGATCTCCGAAGGCTGCAACCACCGGTGCACCTTCTGCATCATCCCGTCGATGCGCGGCGACCTGGTGAGCCGCCCGGTGGGCGACGTGATGAAGGAGGCCGAGAGCCTGGTGAAGGCCGGCGTGAAGGAGCTGCTGGTGATCTCGCAGGACACCAGCGCCTACGGGGTGGACGTGAAGTACCGCACCGGTTTCTGGGGCGGGCGGCCGTTGAAGACGCGCATGACGGACCTGTGCGCGGCGCTGGGCGAGCTCGGCGTCTGGGTGCGCCTTCATTATGTCTATCCGTATCCGCACGTGGACGAGGTGGTCCCGCTGATGGCCGCGGGAAAGATCCTCCCGTACCTCGACGTGCCTTTCCAGCACGCGAGCCCGAGGATCCTCAAGCTCATGAAGCGCCCGGCCTCCACGCAGAAGAACCTCGAGCGCATCCGCGGATGGCGCACGGCGTGCCCCGACATCACGGTGCGCTCGACCTTCATCGTCGGATTCCCCGGCGAGACCGAGGCCGAGTTCGAGGAGCTGCTCGCCTTCCTCGATGAGGCGCAGCTCGATCGCGTCGGCTGCTTCGCCTACTCGCCGGTGGAAGGCGCGCGCGCCAACGAGCTTCCCGGCGCGCTGCCCGAGGAGGTGAAGGAAGAGCGCCGCGCGCGCTTCATGCGATTGCAGGCCGCGATCAGCCGCGACAAGCTCGCGCGCAAGGTGGGGAGGACCTTCGACGTGCTGGTGGACGAGACGGCGGGAGCGCTCGCCATCGCGCGCAGCGCCGCCGATGCGCCCGAGATCGACGGCGTGGTGAAGGTCAAGGGGGCCAGGGGGGCGAAGCCCGGCGACCTCCTGCGCGTGACCGTCACCGCGGCGGCCGAGCACGACCTGTTGGCGATCGCGGCTCGCGGATAATTCCCACCCGCATCCCGAGCGATCCCGCGCCCCATGCAACCTCGCATCCGAGCCGCGTTGTTCCACTTCACGTTGAGTGCCGTCGTGGCCGGCGCCGTCTTCCTTCCGATCTACTTCCTCTGGTATCCCGGCGTCCTCTTCGAGTCGGCGGGCGGGCGCGGCCTTTTCTTCCTCACCGTCGGCGTGCAGATGACGGTGGGCCCCCTCATCACGCTCATCATCTTCAAGCCCGGCAAGTGGGGCCTCGTTTTCGATCTGTGGGTGATCGGCATCGTGCAGGCGGCGGCGTTGAGCTACGGGGTCTACGTGCTCTTCGAGGCGCGCCCGGTGTACATCGCTTTCGTGAAGGACCGCTTCGAGATCGTGCGCGCCAACGCCTTTCCCGAGGGCGAGCTCGCCAAGGCGCACGCCACGGGCTACGACAACCTGTCGTGGACGGGCCCCAGGATCGTGGGCGTGAAGCTGCCCACCGATCCGCACGAGCGTCTCGAGCTGATGGAGTCGAGTTTCGCCGGCATCGACGCCGAGAATTTCCCGCGCTACTACGTGCCCTACGCGGATGTGCGCGGCGAAGTGACGGCGAAGGCGGGCCCGCTGGATACGCTGCGCAAGCGCAACCCGCAGCGCGCGGGTGAAATCGGGCAGGCGCTCGCGGCGATCGGGCGCAAGGAGGAGGACGTGCGCTTCCTGCCCCTGCGCGCCGGCAAGGACGATCTCGCGGTCCTGGTGGACGCGAAGAGCGGCGAGATCGTGCGCATCATGTCGCTCTTCCCCTGGGCGCAGAAGTGAGCGCCGCTTACTGGCGCACCAGCTTCTTGTCGACCACCTTCACCTTGTCGCCGGCGCGGTAGCTGGTCTCGCCGCTGTAGTTGAAGGTGCGGTTGGTGCCGTCTTCCATCTTCACGTGGACCACGTAGGTGGTGGTGGACTTCTTGCTCTTCTCGACTTCGTTGCCGACGTAGGCCCCACCCGCCGCTCCCGCGACGGTCGCGACGTCCTTGCCGCGGCCGCTGCCGACCTGGTGGCCGAGCACGCCGCCGGCGACTCCGCCCAGCACCATGCCCAGGCCGCTGCCTTCCCCTTTCTTCTCCACGGTGTTCACCGACGTGACGGTGCCGCAGTCCTTGCATGCGGCGCACGCGGCGGGAGCGAATGCCGTTGCCACGGCGAAAAGTGCGCCGGAAACAGCGATGGAAAGTTGTCTTGCGTTCATGGAACCCTCCGGTAAGTGGCGTAACGCGAAAATCGTAGCACGTCAGGCGTCCTCGCTCTTCAGCTGCGGGAAGAGGATCACGTCGCGGATCGAGGGGCTGTCGGTGAACAGCATCACCAGCCGGTCGATGCCGATGCCTTCGCCGGCCGCGGGCGGCATCCCGTACTCGAGCGCGCGGATGTAGTCGGCGTCGTAGAACATGGCCTCCTCGTCGCCCGCTTCCTTGGCCTGGGCCTGCGCGACGAAGCGCGCGGCCTGGTCCTCGGGATCGTTCAGCTCCGAGAAGCCGTTGGCGAGCTCGCGGCCGTTGACGAAGAGCTCGAAGCGGTCGGTGACCGCCGGGTTGGCGTCGTTGGCGCGCGCGAGCGGAGACACGTCCACCGGGTGCGCGACGATGAAGGTGGGATCGACGAGCTTGTCCTCCGTGGTCGCCTCGAAGAGCTTCAGCTGCAGGATGCCGACGCCGTCGGTGGGGAAGACTTCGATGTCGAAAGGCGCGAGCGCGACCTTGAGGTACTCGGGCCTGGCGAGCTCGTGCAGCGGATAGTGCGGATTGTACTTCGCGATGGCCTCGGCCATGGTGAGCCGGTCGAACCTCTTCCCGAGGTCCACCGCGGCGCCCTGGTAGGCGAGCATCGTCGTGCCGAGCACCTTCTGCGCGGTCTCGCGCAGCAGCGACTCGGTCAAGTCCATCAAGTAGTGATAGTCCTGGTAGGCCTCGTAGAACTCGAGCATCGTGAACTCGGGGTTGTGGCGGGTGGAGATCCCCTCGTTCCTGAAGTTGCGGTTGATCTCGAACACCTTCTCGAGCCCGCCCACGGTGAGGCGCTTCAAGTAGAGCTCCGGCGCGATGCGCAGGTAGAGCTCCATGTCGAGCGCGTTGTGGTGCGTCTTGAAGGGGCGCGCGGCCGCGCCGCCCGGAATCGGATGCATCATCGGCGTCTCGACCTCCAGGTAGCCGCGCGCGACGAAGAACTCGCGGATCGCCTGCGTGAGCTTGGAGCGGATCTCGAACACGCGCCGGCTCTCGGGGTTCACGATGAGGTCGACGTAGCGCTGTCGATAGCGCTGCTCCATGTCGGTGAGGCCGTGCCATTTTTCCGGAAGCGGGCGCAGCGACTTGGAGAGAAGCCGCAGTTTCGTCGCGTGGATCGAAAGCTCGCCCTTGTGGGTCCTGAAGACCGTGCCCTCGACGCCGAGGATGTCGCCCAGGTCCCACTGCTTGAAGGCGTCGTGCGTCTCGACGCCGGTCACGTCGTTGTTCACGTAGACCTGGATCTGGCCGCTCATGTCCTGCAGCGTGGCGAACGAGGCCTTGCCCATCACGCGCTTCAACAGCATGCGGCCGGCGACCGTGGCCGTCGGCTTCTCGCCTTCGAGCGCTTCCTTCGATTTTTCGCCGTGCGCCTTCTGGAGGTCGGTGGCGAGATCCTTGCGGCGGAAATCGTTCGGAAACGCCTGGCCCTTCTCGCGCAGACGCCCGAGCTTCGCACGCCGCTCGGCGATGAGCTGGTTCTCGTCGTGCGGCGGCTCGGGCGGGTTGTTGTTCTTGTCGTTGGCCATGGTGTTCAGACTCCCTGCTTCAAGCTTGCGGAAATGAATGGATCGAGGTCGCCGTCCAGCACGCCCTGGGTGTTGCCGACCTCCACGTTGGTGCGCAGGTCCTTGATGCGCGACTGGTCGAGCACGTAGGAGCGGATCTGGTGGCCCCAGCCGATGTCGGTCTTGGTATCCTCGCGCTCCTGCTTCTTCTCGTTTTGCTTGCGCAGCTCCAGCTCGTAGAGCTTCGATTTGAGCATCGCCATCGCCTCCGCGCGGTTCCTGTGCTGCGAGCGGTCGTTCTGCGACGAGACCACGATGTTGGTGGGCAGGTGCGTGATGCGCACCGCCGAATCCGTCTTGTTCACGTGCTGGCCGCCGGCGCCCGATGCGCGATACGTGTCGACGCGAAGGTCGGCCGGGTTGATTTCGATCTCGATGGTCTCGTCGACTTCGGGATAGACGAAGACGCTCGCGAACGAAGTGTGGCGGCGCGCGTTGGAATCGAAGGGGGATTTCCTCACCAGGCGGTGGATGCCGTTCTCGGTGCGCAAGTGCCCGAAGGCATAGGCTCCGACCACCTTGATCGACGCGCTCTTCAGCCCCGCGACCTCCCCCGCGCTCTCCTCGAGGAGCTCGGCCTTGAAGCCCTTCTTGTCGCAGTACTTGAGGTACATGCGCAGCAGCATCGACACCCAGTCCTGCGCCTCCGTGCCGCCCTGGCCCGCGTTGATGTCCACGAAGCAGTTGTTCGGGTCCATCGGGTCGTTGAACATGCGGCGGAACTCGAGGTTCGCCACCAGCTTCTCGACCGCGCGGGCGTCGCTATCGATGGAGGCGAGGGTGGCGTCGTCGCCCTCGCCCCTGGCGAGCGTGAAGAGCTCCGCCGAATCCCTGAGGCTTGCGTCGATTCTTTCCAGGGTGCCGACGGTTTCCTCGAGCGTGCGCCGCTCGCGGCCCAGGTCCTGCGCGCGCTTGGCGTCGGACCAGATGTTGGGATCCTCGAGGGTGCGTGCGACCTCTATGAGGCGCGACTTCTTGGCATCGTAGTCAAAGATACCTCCGCAGCTCCGCGGAGCGCGCGGCGAGATCGTGGAGGGAATTCTGGATGACGTTGATGCGGTCGGCTTCCATGCGCCTAATTCCTGCGAAAGGCGGAATTATACGTGGTCCGAGTGGGCTCCTCCGGGAGTACGACCCACCGCGCGCAGGTCGCGTCACGCGTCCAATGCAGGATCGCCACGGAGATCGCATGCCGCGCTGCCGGGATGATCCGCATGAACTATATGAAATCCCTCGCGAAGGGGCTGCTCAGCTGGGTTCCCGGCGTGCAGAGGCATTTCTTCGACCGCGCCGCGGGCGGCGGGACTTCCTCGGCCGCTTATTGCTATGGGGTGTGGCTGAAGCACGCCACCTTGCTGCACGCGCACGGCATGAAAGAAATGCCGGGCGCCGTGCTCGAGCTGGGCCCTGGCTCCTCGGTGGGAACCGGCGTGGCGGCGCTCATCTCGGGTGCCGAGCGCTACATCGCGATCGACGCCGCGGCGCACGCGCGCGCCGCGGACAACGAGCGCGTCGCGCGCGAGCTGATCGAGCTTTTCGCGCAACGCGCCGCACGGCCCACGGCGGGCTGGCCCGCCTTCGACCGCTATCTCGACGGGCGCCTTTTCCCGGGCCACTTCCTCACCGAGGCGCGGCTCTCGGCGGCGATGGCGCCGGCGCGCCTCGACTGGGTCGTGAATGGCGTGAGGCACGCGAGCGCCTGCGTCCCGGCCGCCTCGAAACCGGTTCATTACCAGACATGGAATGAGCCACACCCGGTCGGCCCCGCGGAGGTCGATCTCGTCTTCTCGCACGTGGTGCTGAACCAGGTGGCGGATCTCGATTCGACCTACGGACTGTGCGCGCGTTGGCTGAAGCCGGGCGGATGGATGTCGCACCAGATCGACTTCACGTCCCTGGGCATCACGCGCGAGTGGTACGGCCACTTGTGCATCGGAGAGCGCGCATGGAGGATCCTCGAGGGCGCGCGGCCCTACTACGTGAACCGCGAGCGCCTTTCCACGCATCTCGAGCTCATGGGCAAGCATGGGCTCGTCCCGGTCCATGTCTTCCGCGGCCTGTGCGGGAAGCCCATCCCGCGCGAGCGCCTCGCGCCGCGCTGGCGCGACATGCCTGAAGACGACCTCGGCGTCGATACGGCCTTCGTGATCGCACGGCGCCATTAGGTCGCCAGCCGCCGCGTTGCAGCTGTAACTTTGCCGCCGACGCCCGCCGCGCGCGGCAATTGTGGATTTTCGCGCCGACGCGTATGTTTCCCCCAGCTGACAAGAGATCATCGGGGGAGCTTCAAAATGACGCAAAGCCGCACGTTTCTCGCCGCAGCGCTCCTCGCATGGGGCCTCGCCGCGCGCGCCCAGGAAGGCGCCCTGGTGCTGGGCCAGACCGCGGACCTGAGCGGGCCCCAGGCGGCGCCCGTGAAGGAGACCACGGCCGCGGCGCGCGCCTATTTCGACAAGGTCAACGCCCAGGGGGGCGTGAACGGACGCAAGATCGTCCTCGAGTCGTTGGACGACGGCTTCGATCCGAAGCGCTCCGTGGAGAACGCGAAGAAGCTGATCGACGACAAGCGCGTCCTCGCGCTCTTCCTGTTCCGCGGCACCGCCAACGCCGAGGCGATGATGCCGGTGATCGCCGAGAAGAGGACGCTCATGTTCGGCGGCGTCGGCAGCTCCATGAAGATGCACGAGCCGATGAGCCGCTACCTGTTCAACCTGCGCGCCCCGGTGCAGACGGAGGTGGCCAGCGTGGTGACGCAGCTCGCCTCGCAGGGCATCAACGACGTGGCGGTGATCTACACCGACGACGGCTTCGGCAAGGACGCGCTCGACGGCGCGAAGAAGGCGTTCGACAAGTTCAAGATCAAGCCGAAGGTGGTGGCGTCGATTCCGCGCGGCCAGACGGAGGTCGATGCCGCGGTGGCCGAGATCCTCAAGGTTTCACCGTCGGCCACCCTCGGCTTCTGCATTCCCAAGATCTGCGCGACCATCGTGAAGAAGCTGCGCGCCAAGGGTTCCCTCACGCAATTCTTCTCGCTCTCGAACACCTCCTCGGGCGCCTACGTGACCGAGCTCGCCGACACCGCGCGCGGCGTGGTGGTGACGCAGGTGATGCCCTATCCCTTCGACGCGCGCGACGCCATCGGCCGCGAGTTCCAGTCGTTCGCGAAGGAAGCCGGCGTGAAGGAGTCCTATGCCGCGATGGAGGGCTACCTCTCGGCGCGCATCATGACGGAGGCGCTCAGGCGCGCCGGCAGGAGTCCCACGCGCGAAAGCCTGGTGGGCGCGTTCGAGTCGCTGAAGCTGAACCTCGGCGGCTTCCAGGTGGCCTACAGCCCGACCACGCGCACCGGCTCTGAGTTCGTCGACCTCACGATGATCAGCAAGAACGGCAAGTTCATCCGCTAGCGGCGAGGTGCTCGACCACGAGCTGCAGCGAGCGCGTGCCCTGGAACTCGTTCACGTCGAGGCGGTAGACGGCGTCGATCGACGCGGGCACGGGCGCGGCGCTGCCGAAGCGGATCGCGCCGTAGCGCCGTGAGCCCAGGCCGAGCGTGAGCTTCATGTGCTTCTCGCCCACCACGCGCTGCGACTCGACCGAGAAGCGCCCCGAATAGCGCGGCTCGGGAAATCCCTGGCCCCACACCTGCTCGCGCAGCACCTGGGCGAAATCCACCGTGATGTCCGCGGCTGCCAGCTCGCCGTCGGTCTCGATTCGCCGCGCGAGGTCCGCGGGGCCGAGACTCGCGCGTGCGACCGCCTCGAAGGCGGCGCGGAATTCCTCGAGGCCGCCCTGGCGCAGCGTGAGGCCCGCCGCCGCGGCATGGCCGCCGAAACGCTCGACCAGTCCCGGCGCGCGCTTGTCGATGAGGTCGAGCGCATCGCGCAGGTGCAGTCCCGCGATGGAGCGCCCCGACCCCTTGAGCCGGCCGTCGCTTTCCGCGGCGAACGCGAACACCGGGCGATGGAAGCGGTCCTTCAGGCGTGCGGCGAGAAGCCCGACCACTCCCGTGTGCCACTCGGCGCGATGAAGCGACAGGGTGTACGCGTCGCCGGCCTCGACCGCCGCCACCATCGCCAGCGCCGACTCCTGCATGCCCGCCTCGATCTCGCGCCGCTCGCGGTTCAGCCGCTCGAGCCGCGTGGCGAGCTCGAGCGCGCGCGCAGGGTCCACCGCGAGCAGGCATTCGATGCCGAGCGACATGTCCTTCAGCCTTCCTGCGGCGTTCAAGCGCGGCCCCACCGCGAAGCCCAGGTCGTAGGCGCTGGCCTGGCGCGCCGTGCGTCCCGCGATATCGAGGAGGGCGGCGATGCCCGCGCTCGCGTTGCCCGCGCGGATGCGCGCGAGGCCTTGCGCGACCAGGATGCGGTTGTTGGCGTCGAGCTTCACCACGTCGGCGACGGTGCCGAGCGCCACCAGGTCGAGGAGCGCGCCCAGGTTGGGCTCGGGGCGCGCGGGGCCGAATGCGCCGCGCCGGCGCAGCTCGGCGCGCAGCTGCAGCATCACGTAGAAAATCACGCCCACGCCCGCGAGGTTCTTGCTCGGAAACCCGCAGCCCGCCTGGTTGGGATTCACGATGCACGCCGCATCCGGGATCCGCGTGCCCGGCAGATGGTGGTCGGTGACGAGCACGCGCATGCCGAGCGCGTTGGCCTGCGCGATGCCCTCGACCGCGGCGATGCCGTTGTCCACGGTGATGAGGATGTCGGGAGCGCGGGCGACGGCCTCGCGCACGATTTCCGGCGTGAGCCCGTAACCGTGCTCGAAACGGTTGGGAACGAGGTAGTCGACGACGGCGCCCATGGCGCGCAGCGCCTTCACTCCCACCGCGCACGCCGTGGCGCCGTCCGCGTCGTAGTCGGCGATGATCAGGAGGCGCCGCTTCGCCTCGATCGCGTCGGCGAGAAGCCGCGCCGCGTCCTCGACATGGTGCAGCCGTTCCGGCGCGGCGAGCGCCCTCAGCGTGGTGGCGAGCTCGTCCATGGAGGCGAGGCCGCGCGCCGCGAAAAGGCGCGCGAGGCGCGGATCGCAGCCGTCCGCGGTGAGGCGCTCGAATGCGGCGGCGTCGACGGTGCGCGAGGTGATCTCAGGCATGGGCGGCGAGCGGCTTCCTTGCGCGAAACCAGCGCCAGCGGGAAGCGCCGCTCAAGCTCGCGACGCGCGTGTCCTTCCCCGTGGGCATGACAAGGCGCACATGGTCGAAGCGCTCGATCGCCTCACCCAATCCGGCGAACCAGGTCTCGTCGAGCGCCGTGGCCGCGCCGCGCCAGGCCGCCTCGTCGCCGCGCCGCAGCGCCGCGGTGAGGCCGTCGAAGACGACCAGCACCGAATCCTCGGGACGCGCCAGGTCGAGCTCCGCGATGGCCTTTGCAGGCGGCCGCACGTCCGCGCCCGAGAGCAGGCCGAGGCCGCGTGCGAAAACGTCGGCTGCGTAGACGAGCGCATGGCGTCGGGCCGCTGGCGCGGGCGCAACGCCCTCGCCCCAGAACCAGACGCTGTTGATCGCGAGCTTGCCCTCGGCCTCGCGGCGCGCATTCACCTCGTGTGCGCCCATCACCATCTGCGCCTCGGTGATCGCGGAGCGCCAGTTGATCGCGGTGTTGCCGGGCAAAAGGCCGAAGACGTCGCGGCCGAGCGCGTCCTCGAGGGGCGTGGTGCGCGGCAGCCCGCCGGCGGGCGCCCTCACGTACCAGCGATGCGGCGACGGCGCGCGAAATTCCAGGCCGTCCTGGCGGAAATGATCCTGCAGCGCGCCCGCGAGCGCGTCGGCCTCGTCGCGGCGCACCTCGAGGACCGCCGCGTCGTGGAGCTTGAGGTAGTCGTGGTCGATGCGCAGGTGAACGGGATCGGCGCGCATCCACTCGCCCTCGACCTTCTCGCCTTCACCCGCGAGCGAGATCGCGGCGATGGGAGGCGGCGAGGGCAGGGCGTATTCGGAAGCGAGCCACGCAGCGGCGCCGCGCCCCGGGACGGTCTGCAGGTCCGCACGCGCCAGCCACTTCTCCAGCGCCGGCAGGCGCATCGCGCGCAGCCGCGCGGGAGCCTCGGGCGGAAGCAGCAAATCGGGGACGAGCAGGTCGAGCGGCATTGGACAATAATTATCCCATGCGCGATCGCCAGCACGTTCGCTTCTGCACCAGCTCCGACGGAGTGCGGCTCGCTTATGCCGCGCTCGGCAGCGGGCCGCCGCTGGTGAAGGCGCCCAACTGGCTCACCCACCTGGAATACGAATGGCAGAGCCCGATCTGGCGCCATTGGCTGGAGGGCTTGTCGCGCCATCACACCTTCGTGCGTTACGACGCGCGCGGTTGCGGCCTTTCCGACCGCGACCCGGCCGACATCTCGTTCGAGTCCTGGGTGCGCGACCTCGAGGCGGTCGTCGACGCGATGAAGCTCGAGCGCTTCCCGCTGCTGGGCATCTCCGGCGGCGGCCCGATCGCGATCGCCTACGCGATACGGCATCCCGAGCGCGTGAGCCACCTGGTGCTTTACGGCGCGTATGCGCGCGGGCGCCTCTGGCGCGGCGCCGGGCAGGAGGCGATCGACGAAGCCATGCTGATGTGCAAGCTGATCGAGCTGGGATGGGGCACGCGCAATCGCGCCTTCCGCCAGGTGTTCGCGACGCAGTTCCTCCCCGACGCCTCGGCGGAGATGATCGATTCGTTCGACGAATTGCAGCGGGAATCCTCGTCGGCGAGCGATGCGTTGCGCATCATGCAGGTCTCGATCCAGGTCGATGTCACCGGCCTGGCCCGGGCGGTCGAGTGCCCGACGCTGATCATGCACGCGACCGAGGATGGTCGCATCCCGTTCGAGGAAGGGCGCGTGCTGGCCTCCCTCATCCCCGGGGCCCGCTTCGTGCCGCTCGAGAGCCGCAATCACATCCTGCTCGAAGGCGAGCCGGCGTGGCGGCGCTTCCTCGACGAGACCGAGGCATTCCTGGCCCCGGCTGGCGGCGCAGGAGCCTTCGCCGAGCTCACGGCGCGCGAGCGCGAGCTCCTCGAGCTCCTCGCGCGCGGCCTGGACAACCACCAGATCGCAGCGCACCTGGAGCTGAGCGAGAAGACGGTGCGCAACATGGTGTCGAGCGTCTTCGCCAAGCTCGGCGTGGAATCGCGCTCGCAGGCGATCGTGCGCGCGCGCGAAAAGGGCTTCGGGACCGCGGTCCTGCCGGTTCGGGACAAGTAGCGGCCCCGGGACGGGTGAGTCGGGACCGCCGCCCCATGCGGGGACCGGCTCCCATGGCCACCATGGGCTCACGGTGATCGGGCTCGATTGCGCCCGGCCGAAACCCGGAGAAACCCGAAGATGGATACCGTCATTGCCCCCAGCTCCTCCCGTTACGCCAAATGCATCGAAGCGTCCAAGCGCGTGCGCTGGGACATCGACCGCGACGTGATTCGCGGACGCGAGTTCGACTTCACCAAGAAATTCCTGCCCGACGGCCTGGCGCGGATCGACCGTTTCGGGATCGCCAGCGCCGACGAGCGTCGCTTCCTGTCCCAGGTCCAGGGGCGCACCTACGCGAACATGTTCGCTCTGGTGGAGCGCTTCATCAGCGCGAAGCTGCTCGAGGTCACGCGCGGCCACATCCTCGGCGACCAGGTCGTGGTCGAATCCCTGGTGCGCTTCACCGACGAGGAGCTCAAGCACCAGGAGCTCTTCCGCCGCCTCGAGGCGATGATGGCGATGGACATGCCCAAGGGCTATGCCTTCCTGCCGCAGCCCAACGACGTCGCCAACGCGGTGCTCGGCAAATGCACCTGGGCGGTGCTCGGCCTCACCTGCCACATCGAGCTCTTCTCGGTGGACCACTACCGGCAGAGCATCGACCGCGACACCGAGGTCTCGGAGCTCTGGAAGGACGTGTTCCTGTTCCACATGCGCGAGGAATCGCAGCACGCTGTGCTGGACGAGATGGAGTGGCAGCGCGAGGACGCGAAGCTCACCTGCGCGCAGCGCGACGCCGCGGTGGCCGATCTCATCGACCTGGTCGGCGCCGTGGACGGGCTGCTGCAGGTGCAGGCCAGCGCCGACGCGGACTACTTCACGCGCGTGGTGCCGAGGAAGCTCGACAAGCGCGAGGCGCAGGCGCTGCGCGAGAAGCTCCTCGCCGCCTATCGCTGGCAATACATCGTGTCGGGCGCGCAGAACGAGCGCTTCATGCAGATCCTCGGCGGCTTGCTGAGCGAGGCGCAGATGAAGCGCGTCGTCACGGCGCTCACGCCGCTCATGGAGAATGCGCTCGCGGCATAGAGGGGCACAAATGGGATAATGGTGTCCGGGATCCGTCCCGGGCACCCTTTTCCTTCCAAGCCTCCTCTTTGCGACCCTACGAGCTTTACGTCGGCCTGCGCTATACCCGCGCCAAGCGCCGCACCCACTTCATCTCGTTCATCTCGTTCATCTCGATCGTCGGCATCGCGCTCGGCATCTGGGCGCTGATCAGCGTGATGTCGGTGATGAACGGCTTCGAGAAGGAGATCCGCGCGCGCATCCTCGGGGCCGCGGCGCACATCCAGATCATGGGGAGCGAGGCCGGCATCGCCGACTGGCAGGGCCTCGCCGCGCAGGTGAAGCGCCATCCCGAGGTGGTGGCCGCGGCGCCCTTCGTGAACGCGCAGGGCCTGCTTTCCACCGGCTCCACGGTGCGCGGGGTCTTCGTGCGCGGCATCGTGCCCGAGCTGGAGGACACCGTCGCCGACTTCGGCGCCAACATGAAGATGGGCAAGCTCGCGCAGCTGCGGCCGGGCGAATTCGGCATCGCGCTCGGCATCGGCGTGGCACGCGCGTTGCGCCTGAACGTGGGCGAGCGCGTGACCCTCATCTCGCCGCAGGGGCAGGTGACGCCCGCCGGGCTCATGCCGCGCTTGAAGCAGTTCACCGTGGTCGGCATCTTCTCCATGGACCATAGCGAGTTCGACAACGCGCTGGCGCTCGTCAACATGCGCGACGCCCAGGTGCTCTACCGCATGGACTCGGCGGTGAGCGGCATCCGCCTCAAGGTGCGCGACATCGACCGCGCTCCCGCCGTCACCCGCGAGCTCGCCAAGCTCGTGACTTCCGACGTGTTCCTCTCCGACTGGACGCAGCAGAACGTGAACTACTTCCGCGCGATCCAGATCGAGAAGCGCATGATGTTCATCATCCTCACGCTCATCATCGCGGTCGCCGCCTTCAACCTGGTCTCGACGCTGGTGATGGTGGTTACCGACAAGCATCCGGACATCGCCATCCTGCGCACGCTCGGCGCATCGCCCGGCAGCATCATGAAGATCTTCATGGTGCAGGGCGTGATCATCGGCATGGTCGGAACCGTGCTGGGAGTCGCGACCGGCATCGTCACCGCGTTCAACATCGACGTCGTGGTGCCGGCGATCGAGCGGCTCTTCCACTTCCAGATCCTGTCGCGCGAGGTGTACTACATCAGCGAGCTCCCCTCGGACCTCCACTGGATCGACGTGATCTGGACCGCGGCGATCTCGCTGGTGCTCTCGTTCGTCGCGACGTTGTATCCCAGCTGGCGTGCGGCGCGCGTCAATCCCGCGGAAGCGCTGCGCTATGAGTGAGGCGGGCGTGGTCCTCGAGTGCGACGGCCTCGCCAAGACCTACGGCATGGGAACGGTCGCGGTGCCGGTGCTGAAGGGCGTGAGCCTGCAGGTGCGCCGCGGCGAGTCGATCGCCATCGTCGGCGCGTCCGGCTCGGGCAAGAGCACGCTGCTGCACCTGCTGGGAGGCCTCGACCGCCCCACCGCGGGCAGCGTATCGCTCGTCGGGCAGGATCTCTTCGCGCTCGCGCCGGCGGCGCAGGGGATGCTCCGCAACCAGGCGCTGGGCTTCGTCTACCAGTTCCACCACCTGCTGCCGGAATTCTCCGCGGTGGAGAACGTCGCGATGCCCCTCCTCATCCGTCGCATGGACGAGCGCTCGGCGCGCGCGAAGGCGGCGGCGATGCTGGAGGAGGTGGGCCTCGGCCATCGCCTCGCGCATCGTCCCGGCGAGCTCTCCGGGGGCGAACGCCAGCGGGTCGCCGTGGCGCGCGCGCTCGTGACCGAGCCCGCGTGCGTACTCGCCGACGAGCCCACCGGCAACCTCGATCGCGAGAACGCCGCGAAGGTGTTCGACCTCATCGTGGAATTGAACCGCCGCCACAACGCCGCCTTCGTGATGGTGACCCACGACCCCGACCTCGCGAGGCGCATGGGGCGCGGGTTGGCGATTACGGACGGGCGGCTGGGTTGAAGGGCACCCACACGTTCGACGCCGTGAAGGTCGGCGGCACTTGCGCCTTGCGCTTCTCCTTCAGCACCTCGAGGAGCTGCGCCCGCGCGAGGAGCACGTCCTTCTTGTAGAAGGCAAGACGCTGCTCATCGGCGCGCGCCATGCGCGTGAGCACGACCATGCGCAGCGGATCGAAATCGTTGGCGATGGAGCGGCGCGCCTCGGCAAGGGCGTGCTCGGCGAGGTCGAGTCGCGCGTTGGCGCTCGCCACGGCGGCGTCGGTCTCGAGCAGCTCTTCTTCGCGCGAAGGGCCCGATGCGGGCGTCGTGGGCGCCGCGCCCGACGCGCCCTCGGGAATGCGAATCTGCTCGATGTTGCGGCTATTCTCCGGCGGCAGGTCGGAGAACTCCAGCACCCCGTTGGCGCCCACGGACTTGTAGAGCACCGCGGCGGGCGCGGCGCCGGCGCAGGCGCAAAGCGCGATGGCGGCGCAGATCCTGATCGATGTCATGCCTGACAATTTCGCATTCGCACAAGTAGCGACGTACGCGTGCATCGGATGCCGGTTGGTCGCATGGGACCAGCCGTGTGGGACGGCGGCGACAAGGCCGTAGGCATCGTTGGCAACTCGTAGGAATACGCTGGCGTATCAGCCTGTTAGCATGGTCGGGCTGGCTTACAGGCCCGCACCCCATGCTTTCCCCAAGAAAACCACTTCGGAGGACTCATGAACGCACGCAAGCTGGCCGCCATGGCAGGCGGCGCCGTCTTATTGGTTGCCGCGATCGCCCAGGCGCAGGTCCCTCAGTACGGCGCCAACATCACCCTCGAGCAGGCCCGTAAGGTAACCGCGGCCGCCGACGCCGAGGCGCGCAAGAACAGCTGGCCGGTGGCGATCACCATCGTCGACACCGCCGGGCAGCTCGTCCACTTCCAGCGCCATGACAACACGCAGACGGCGAGCATCAACGTGGCGCAGGACAAGGCGGTGTCCGCGGCGATGTATCGGCGGCCGACGAAAGTGATGCAGGATGCGGTCGCGGGCGGCGGCGCGGGCGTGCGTTTCCTCAACCTGCGCGGTGCGAGCGCGGTCGAGGGCGGGCTGCCTGTCTACGTCGACGGCAAGATCGTCGGCGCGATCGGCGTCTCGGGAGTGACTTCCGACCAGGACGGCCAGGTCGCCAAGGCCGGCGCCGACACTTACAAGTAATGCCAGACCGGGGTCGGACCCCGCTCTGACCCCGGTTGCTCAGAGCCAGGGCCGCAGCGCGTCGCGCACGTCCTGCGGCCCTTTCACGTGCACGGCGCGCAGGCCCGCGGCGCGCGCGCCCTCCACGTTCTCGAGCGTGTCGTCGAGGAAGAGGATGTCGGCGGGCGGCACGCCGATGTCCTTCGCGATCATCTCGAAGGCGGCGCGCTCGGGCTTGCGCGCGCCCAGCGACCACGACACGAACACCTTCCTGAAATGGCCGAGCGCGCGCGCGAACTTCCGCGACCACACGCGCTCGTGCGCGGCGTTGGAATTGGAGAACGCGTACACCGGCACGCGATCCTTCACCTGCTCGACCAGGCGTACCGTCGGCTCGATCTGGTCGGCGAAGATCGCGGCCCAGCCCGCGGCCCAGGCGCGGTCGTCGAGCTCGATGCCGAGCGAGGCGCGCAGCGACGCGTAGTATTCGCGCTCGTCGATCTCGCCGCGCTCGTGGCGTTCGTAGGGCGCATCGAAGCGATAGCGGCTGCGCAGGCGCTCGGCCGTCACGCCCGAGCCCGCGGCCCAGCGCGCGAACATGCGATCCCAGTCGAGGGTCATGATCACGCCGCCCAGGTCGAAGAGGAGGGCGCGTGGCGCATCGCTCATCGGGATTGCTGTGTCATCTCTCGAAATTGGTGTCAGGTACGACTTTTTAAGTTGTACCTGACACGACTTTTTAGAAGGTCACCGGATCGAGCGAGCGCCACAGGTACCACGTGGCCACGGTGCTCCACGGCGTCCAGCTCGCACCGATTTCGCGCATCTCGGCCTGGGTGAGCGGCTCGCCCTTGTTGTAGCTGCGCTCCATCGCGCGCTGCAGCCCGAGGTCGCCGACCGGCAGCACGTCGGGCCGCATCATGTGGAAGATGAGGAACATCTCGACGCTCCAGCGTCCGATGCCCTTCACCTCGATCAGCTCCTCGATGATCGCCTCGTCGCCCATCTTCGGCCAGCGGCGCGGCTTCAAGGCGCCGGCGTGGAAGCGCTGCGCGAGGTCTTTCACGTAGGCGACCTTGCTGCCCGAGAATCCGCACGCGCGAATCGCCTCCGGTGCGAGCGCCACCACATTCTTCGCGTTCACGGTACCCGCGCATTCGGCGAAGCGGCCCCAGATCGAGTTCGCCGCCTTCACCGAGATCTGCTGCCCCGCGATGGAGCGCGCGAGCGCCTGGAAGGCGTCGCCGCGGCGGCCCAGGTCGGCGTCCGGGTATTTGCGCACGAGCTTGCGCAGGACCGCATCGCGCTTCGCGAGGTGCTTCTTCGCCTCTTCCCAGTATTCGGGGGTCATGGATGAAATGATACCGAACGGATGCGCCGTCGCACGGTCTACCCCGCATCCCCCGGAGGCCCCATGGCGCGCGAACCGCATCCCAAGCTGCCCACCACCCCCCGCAAGCCCATGCCGCCCGCCGGCACGCCGGCGCACGAGGAGTGGGTTCTCGACGAGGCCGTCGACGAAAGCTTCCCGGCGAGCGATCCGCCGGCGCCGGCGCAACCGCACAAGAAGCCGGACGGCAAGAAGAAGTAAGCGCGCTTCCCGCTCGCTCGCCCTGGGCCGAAGAGGTAGGCGCGCGCACCCCGCCGCGCGTTGAGCGGGAATGCGTTCGTTCGTCCTGGCCTTCGTGCTCGGCACTCTTGTCCTTCAGCACGCGTCCGAGCTGCCGCAGGCCGCGCTCTTGCCGGCCGCCGCGGCCGCGCTCCTCGCTCTTGTCGTGATTCCCGTGCGCTTGCGCACGGCGCGCTTCGCCTGCCTGGTGGTGGCCGGCGCCCTGGCGGGCGTGGGTGCCGCCGCATGGCGCGCCGAGGCACGCCTCGCCGAAGCCCTGCCCGTCGCGTGGGAGGGCGAAGACTTGGAGCTGGCGGGCATCGTCGCCGGGCTCCCGCAGGTCATGGCAGGCGGCACGCGCTTCCTCTTCGAAGTCGAGGCCGTGCGCACGCCGCGCGCGGTGGTCCCCACGCTCCTCGCGTTGACGTGGTATGCCGAGCGCGCGAAGGGTGGAGGCGATGCGCTGCCCGCCCCGCACATCGCCGCCGGCGAGCGCTGGAGGATCACGGTGCGCTTGAAGCGAGCGCGTGGCCTCGCCAACCCGCACGGATTCGACTTCGAGCCGTGGGCGCTCGAGCGCGGCATCCGCGCCACGGGCTACGTGCGCGCGAAGGCAGGCGCGGAGCGCGTCACCGCCCGCGTGGACGGCTGGCCTTATACGCTGCATCGCTGGCGCGGCGAGGTTCGCGACGCGATGCGCTCCCACCTGGGCGACGCGCGCCTGGCCGGCGTGCTCGTGGCGCTCGCCATCGGCGACCAGGATTCCATCGCCGCCGACGACTGGGAGGTGTTCTGGCGCACCGGCGTGGGCCACCTCATGAGCATCTCGGGGCTGCACATCACGATGCTCGCCGGCCTCGCCTTCGCGCTCGCGTACTTCGCGTGGGTGCGCGTTCCCGCGCTTGCGCTGCGCATCCCGGCGCGCAAGGCCGCGGTGGCCTTCGGCGCGCTCGCGGCACTCGCCTACTCGCTCATGACCGGCTACCAGGTCCCCGCGCAGCGCACCTTCGTGATGCTCTCGGTGGTGGCCGTGTGCGTGCTCGCCGATCGCCACGGGTCGCCCTCGCGCGTGCTCGCGTGGGCCGCGCTCGCGGTCGTGGCCCTCGATCCGTGGGCTGTGCTCTCCGCGGGATTCTGGCTTTCCTTCGGCGCGGTCGCCTCGATCTTCTACGTGATGGCGCTACGCACGGGGCACGCCGGCAAGCTGCGCGGCGCGGTGATGGAGCAGGTCGCGGTGACGGTGGCGATGCTGCCGATGCTGATGGCGCTCTTCCAGGAGGTGTCGCTGGTATCTCCCATCGCCAACGCCTTCGCGATTCCGCTGGTGAGCCTCGTCGTGGTGCCGCTCACCATCGCTGGCGCGTTCCTGCCGCTGCCGTGGCTCCTCGACGGCGCGCATCTGCTCATGATGGCGGTGATGGCGCCGCTCGAATGGCTCGCCGCGCTGCCGGTGGCGATGCTGGAAAGCCACGAGCCCGCGGCGTGGACGGTGGCCGCCGCCGTTGCCGGATGCGCCTGGATCCTCGCCCCGCGCGGCGTGCCGCTGCGATCGGCGGGCGCCGTGTGGATCGCGCCGATGTTCGCCGTGCTGCCGCCCGCGCCGGCGCCCGGCGAGGCGTGGCTCGACGTGCTCGACGTCGGCAATGGGCTCGCGACGGTGGTGCGCACCTCGGGACATGCGCTGGTGTACGACACCGGCCCCTCCTGGAACGCCGATGCCGACAGCGGCAGCCGCATCGTCGTGCCGTTCCTGCGCGGCGAGGGCGTGAACCGCCTCGATGGCGTGGTGGTTTCCCACGCCGACGACGATCATTCGGGGGGTGCCGCTTCAATCGCCTTCTCCCGCGAGCCGCAGTGGCTCCTCTCGCCCCTGGAGCCGGCCGACGTTCTTCACGGCGCATTCGCGAAATCCATGCGTTGCGAGGCGGGCGCTCGCTGGCGCTGGGATGGAGTCGATTTCATCGTGCTGCATCCCTCGGCCGCGATCTACGCGGAGACCCGCAAGCGCAAGGAGAACGATCGCGGTTGCGTGTTGCGCGTGGCGACGGGCGCGTTCTCGCTGCTCCTCGCGGCGGACGTGGAGGCGCGCGCGGAAGCAGAGATGCTGGCACGTGATCGCGAAGCGCTGCGCTCCGACGTGCTGCTCATACCACACCACGGCTCGAAGACCTCGTCGACTCCGGCGTTCATCAACGCGGTCGCACCCGCTATCGGCCTTCTCTCCGTGGGCTATCGGAACCGTTTCCACCACCCCAACGCGGGTGTCGTCGCCCGATACCTGGAGCGTGGGGTGATACTGCACCGCACCGACCGCGAAGGCGCGCTGCGCATCACATTCCCTGCACAATCGGGGCGCATGATTTCCGTGGAGAACCAAGCGCGACACGCGCGATACTGGAGCGACAGACGAGGAGAGCCATGAACACATTCCTGCAACGCCGCCGCGTCTTATCCTGGATCGGCGTATCCGCGCTGGCGCCGCTCGCGGCCACGCCCGTGCTGGCCGAGGAGCGCGCGCCCACGCCGCGCGTGACCGAAGGGCCCTTCTATCCGCGCTCTTTTCCCAAGGACACGGATGCGGACCTCACGCGCATCGAGGGCCGCGCCGCCGGCGCGCGCGGCAAGATCCTCGACGTGAGCGGCCGCGTGCTCGATCGCAGCGGCGCCCCGCGCGCCGGCGCGCGCGTCGAGATCTGGCAATGCGATGCGGACGGCAACTACCACCACGTCGGCGAGCCCGAGGGCGACGCGAATTTCCAGGGGTTCGGCGCCGTGCTGACCGATGCCGATGGGCGCTATGCCTTCCGCACCATCAAGCCCGTGCCCTACCCGGGCCGCACGCCGCACATCCACTTCAACGTATCGGAGGGCGGCAAGCGCCGCCTCACCTCGCAGATGTTCGTCGAGGGGGAGCCGGGCAACGCCCGCGACGGCATCTACCGCGACCTCGGCCGCGACGCGAAGCTCGTGACGATGCGCCTCGAGGATGCGGGCGCGGGGATGAAGGCGGCGCTCGATATCGTGCTCGCCTAGGCCCGCGCGCCTGCGTGAGCGTCGAGAAGGTCACGCTCGCCGGGCCACGTGTGCGGCTGGAGCCCCTTGGCGAGGAGCACCTGCCTGGCCTCGTGACCCGCAACGGCAAGACATTGGCCGTGCTGCTGAATACGCGATAGCCGGAGTCAGTACGAAGTCTCGGGGGCCTTGCGCAGGTCGAGCGTGGCCGGAAAGCGAGGATTGCGCGCCTCGCGCTTCACCACCATCGCTCCAGGCGTGTGCCCCATCGCCTGGAAGCGTGCGACGCGGCGCGCCTCGGCCTCGAGAGCGTTCACCGGGAAGACGTCGTAGCTGCGCCCACCCGGGTGCGTCACGTGATAGGTGCAACCGCCGATCGAGCGCTCGTTCCACAGGTCGACGATGTCGAACACGAGGGGCACGTGCACCCCGATGGTCGGATGCAGCGAGTTGGGCGGCGCCCACGCGCGGTAGCGCACGCCCGCCACGAACTCGCCCGCGCGCCCGGTGGAAGTCATCGGAATCGCGCGCCCGTTGCACGCGATCACGTGGCGCTCCCCATTGAGGCGCGTCGCCTTCACCTGCAGGCGCTCCACCGAGGAATCCACGTAGCGCGACATGCCGGTGGTCGCGACCTGCTCGCCGAGCACGTGCCACGGCTCGATCGCCTGGCGCAGCTCGAGCTCGATGCCGTCGTAGGCGACCGTGCCGTAGCGCGGGAAGCGGAAGCCGAGGAAGGGCGCGAACCAGTCGAACTCGAAGGCGTAGCCCGCGCCCTTCAAGTCATGGACCACATCGCGCATGTCCTGGGCGACGAAGTGGGGCAGCATGAACTCGTCGTGCAGGCGCGTTCCCCAGTGGACCAGCTTCTCGCCGTAGGGCTCGTTCCAGAAGCGCGCCACCAGCGCGCGCAGCAGGAGGATCTGCAGCAGGCTCATGCGCGCGTGCGGCGGCATCTCGAAGGCGCGGAATTCCAGCAGCCCCAGGCGGCCGGTCGCGGTGCCCGGCGCGTACAGCTTGTCGATGGAGAATTCCGCGCGGTGCGTGTTGCCCGTGAGGTCCACCAGGAAGTTGCGCAGGATGCGGTCGACCTGCCACGGCTTCTCGTTCGCCTCGCCGGCCTTGAACTCGCGCGCGAGCTGCTCGAAGGCGATGTCGAGCTCGTACAGCGTGTCGCTCCTCGCCTCGTCCACGCGCGGCGCCTGGCTCGTGGGCCCGATGAACAATCCCGAGAAGAGGTAGGAAAGGGCGGGGTGGTTCTGCCAGTACGTGATGAGGCTTCGCAGCAGGTCCGGGCGGCGCAAAAGCGGGCTGTCCGCCGCGCTGGGGCCGCCGAGCGTCACGTGGTTGCCGCCGCCGGTGCCGGTGTGGCGCCCGTCGAGCATGAATTTCTCGGTGCCCAGGCGCGTCGTGCGCGCTTCCTCGTAGAGCGTCACGACGTGGTGCTTGAGCTCTTCCCAGTTGTCGGCGGGATGGATGTTGACCTCGATCACGCCGGGATCGGGCGTGACCGCGAAGCGGCCGAGGCGCGGGTCGTCGGGCGGCGCATAGCCCTCGAGGCGCACGCGCACGCCGAGCGCCTGCGCGGTGGATTCGATCGCGCCCACCAGCGAGATGAAATCTTCGAGCAGGTCCACCGGCGGGAGGAACACGTTGAGGCGGCCCTTGCGCACCTCCACCGAGAGCGCCCGCTTCACGACTTCGCGCGGGGCTCCCGGCGGCAGCGCCTTGGGCTTCGCGTGTTTCGCCGCCAGCGCGGACTTCGCCGGCTTTCTCTTGCCGAGCGCGTCGCGCCGGTCGAACGGATCCTGCGGGATGCTGGGCTCGTCGTCTTCCGGCAGCACCTCGGGAAGCGAGGCGAGCGGCAGGCGGTAGCCCAGCGGGGAATCGCCCTCGATCAGGAACACCTTCTCGCGGCGCAGCGGCCACGGCGAGCTCTGCCATTTGCTCGGACCCGAGGGCTTGCCGCGCGCGACCGGCTTCAACGGCAGCACATAGCCCGCGGGCTTGCCGAGGCCGGCGGCGATCTTGTCGCCGAGGCGGCGGCGCGCGGGCTCGGTCGAAGAGTCTTCCGCGAAGAGATCGACGTTCATCGGCAGGTTGGCTTCGTCACGCAGCGTGCGCCACGGGTCCTCGTAGGCGGCCAGCACGTATTCGGGCGAGAGGCCGAGCGCCTGCGCGAGCTCGGTGGCGAGGCGCCGCGCATCCTCCTCGGTGTACTTCTCGTCGTCGGCGGGGCGCGCGTCGTCGTTCTCGCGCTCCCAGAGCGGCGTGCCGTCCTTGCGCCAGAAGCAGGAGAGCGCCCAGCGCGGCAGCGGCTCGCCGGGATACCACTTGCCCTGGCCGAAATGGAGCAACCCGCCGGGCGCGAAGCGATGGCGCAGCTTGTAGAGGAGCTGGGTCGCGAGCTCGAGCTTCTTATCCGACATCGCCGTGTAGTTCCACTCGGCGCCTTCCATGTCGTCGATCGAGATGAAGGTGGGCTCGCCGCCCACGGTGAGGCGCACATCGCCGTCGGCGAGCTCGCGGTCGATCTGCGCGCCCAGCTTGTCGATCGACTTCCACTGCGCCTCGGTAAAAGGCTTGGTGACGCGCGGGTCTTCCTTGATGCGCGTGACCGACATCTGGAAATCGAGCTTGGTGTCGGCGACCTCGGTCGCGCCCGTGACCGGCGCCGCGCTGGTGGGGAACGCGGCGCATGCGAGGGGAATGTGCCCTTCTCCGGTAAGAAGCCCCGAAGTGGCATCGAGGCCGATCCATCCGGCGCCGGGAATGTATGCCTCGGCCCACGCGTGCAGGTCGGTGAAGTCCTTCTCGGGCCCGGACGGGCCGTCGAGCGACTTCACGTCGGCGGCGAGCTGGATGAGATAGCCCGAGGCGAAGCGCGCGGCGATTCCGAGGAAGCGCAGGATCTGCACCAGGAGCCATGCGGAGTCGCGGCAGGAGCCCTGGGCGCAGGTGAGCGTCTCTTCCGGCGTCTGCGTGCCTTGCTCCATGCGCACCAGGTAGTTCACGTCCTCGCGCACCATGTGGTTGACCGCGATCAGCAGGTCGATGGTGCTGATCGGCTTGCCGAGGAAGCGGGTACGCGCTTTCGCGATCCACGCCATCAGCGCGGGCGTGGGCGCGACCTGCTCGAGGTAGGGCGTGAGCTCGCGGTAATTCTCGTTGCTGTAGACGAACGGAAACTGCTCGGCGCTGGGGTCGACGAAGAAGTCGAACGGGTTGATCACCGTCATGTCGGCGATCAGGTCCACGGTGATCTCGAGCTCGCGCGACTTTTCCGGGAACACCAGCCGCGCGACCCAGTTGCCGTACGGGTCCTGTTGCCAGTTCAGGAAATGCTTCGCCGGCTTCACGTTGAGCGAGTAGCTCTCGATGGGCGTCCTGTTGTGCGGCGCCGGGCGCAGCCTCACCTCGTGCGGCGCGATCCCGATCGGCCGATCGAACGTGTACCGCGTCTTGTGGTGAAGCGCTACCTTGATGGTCATTTGTCACCCCGGCGTAGGCCGGGGCCCAATTTGCGTGCACCGCGGAATGCATCCCGCGTTAAGCGTCGATGGACCGCCAGTTCTACGTCTACATCCTGACGAACAAGCCATATGGAACCTTGTACGTCGGTATCACGAACGACCTTGTTCGGCGCATTTGGGAACACAGGAATGACGTGGTTCAAGGTTTCACCCGCGAGCACCAGACGCATCGACTGGTTTGGTACGAGGTCCACGGAGAGGCCTATCAGGCCATCACCCGGGAGAAGCTCATCAAGAAATGGCACCGCGGGACGATTTGTTCGATTCGATTTCTGCGTACGCATGATTGGGCCCCCGGGCCACTGGAATTGGGCCCCGGCCTGCGCCGGGGTGACGAGCTACTCGAGCCAATCCGGATCCGGAAGTTCGGAGAAGACGCGCCGCAGGCCGCCGCCCCAGCGTGAGCGCAGCATCGTGAAGTAGGGATCGCCCTCGCGGATCCTCTGCTGCATTCCCACGCGCAGGCTGTCGCGCGGGTACCAGAGGAGGTCGATGGGAAGGCCCACCGAGATGTTGGACTTCATGGTCGAGTCGAAGGAGATGAGCACGCACTTGGCGGCCTCCTTCTGCGGCGTGGCCATGGACACGACGCGGTCGAGGATGGGCTTGCCGTACTTCGACTCGCCCAGCTGGAAGTAGGGCGTGTCGTCGGTGGCCTCGATGAAGTTGCCCTGCGCGTAGACGTGGAAGAGGCGCGGGGGCTCCTTGCCGATCTGCCCGCCCACCAGCAGGTTCGAGTTGGCCTCGATCGAGGACTGCGCGAGGAAGGGCGCGTCGCGCCGGTGCATCTCGCGCAGCGCGTCGCCCACCAGCGCCGCGGCGTCGTACATCGAGGTGGAGTTCCAGATGGTGTCCTCGCCCTCCGGCGCCTTCGCGTGGCGGTCGAGGATGTTGACCACGCCCTGCGTCATGGCGAGGTTTCCCGAGGAAAGCACCACGATCACGCGGTCGTCCTTCTTCTCGTAGACGCGCATCTTGGAGAAGGTCGCGATGTGGTCGACGCCCGCGTTGGTGCGCGAGTCCGAGGCGAAGATCATCCCGGAATCGAGGCGGAGCGCTACGCAATAGGTCATGGCGCGTTATTTTACTCGACCAGGCTCGAGGAGAAGAACGACTTCTGGATCTGAGCGGAGAGGTCCTGCATCGACTCGAGGAATTCCGTGAGGTATTCGTGCAGCCCGCCGGCGAAGATCTCCGAGATGCGGCCGTATTGAAGCCCCGCGAGGACCTGCCCGGCGCGGCGCAGGGTTTCTTCCGACTGGGCGTTCTGCACGTGGCCGAGGGTCTCGAACACCTGGCGCAGGCAGAACCTCAAGCTCCTCGGTATGTCGTCACGCAGGATCAGGAGCTCCGCGAGCTTCAACGGCGTGATCACGTCGCGATAGACCTTGCGATAGGCCTCGAAGGCCGCCACCGAGCGCAGCACCGCCGACCATTGGTAGTAGTCGACCGCGCCGCCCACGTCCTTCACGCTGGGCAGCAGGATGTGGTACTTCACGTCGAGGATGCGCGCGGTGGAGTCGGCGCGCTCCATGTGCGTGCCCAGGCGCGCGAACTCGTAGGCGTCGTCGCGGTGCATGGTGCCGAAGGTCACGCCGCGGAAGAGGTGGCTCCTTTCCTTCACCCAGTCGAAGAAGGCCGAGACGCCGCGCGCGTCCATCTTGTCCTCGTCCATGTGCTGCATCTCCAGCCACGTCGAATTCAGCACCTCCCACATCTCGGAGGTGATCGCGCCGCGCACCGCGCGCGCATTTTCGCGCGCGTGCCTGGCGCAGGAGAAGATCGACGACGGATTCTCGTGGTCGAGCGCCATGAAGTGCAGCACCTCGCGCGCGCACACCTCGCTGTGGCGCCCGGCGAAGGGGAAGAGCGTGCCGGTGATGTTGAGCGGGGCGAACCACTCCTGGTCCTGCAGGTCCGGCTCCTTCACCAATAGCGACATGCGCCACGCGACGTCCAGCACGCGGGCGGTGTTCTCCGCCCGCTCCACGTAGCGGCTCATCCAATACAGCGTCGAGGCGACTCTGGATAGCATCTAGATGGCAGGCAAAGGGCTGTGAAAACGCGGATGAACGCAGATGTAGCGCAGATGAACGTACCCCAAAACCTTTCTGGATTGCAGTACGTTCATCTGCGCTACATCTGCGTTCATCTGCGTTTCCAAAGCTTTTCGCATCAATCCACTACCCAAGTATCTTTCACGCCGCCGCCCTGCGAGGAGTTCACGACGAGCGAGCCTTCGCGAAGGGCCACGCGCGTGAGGCCGCCGGGCACGAAGCTCACGTTGGCGCCGGAAAGCACGTAGGGCCGCAAGTCGATGTGCCGATCGGCGAGCGCGTCGCCGCAGAAGGTCGGAACACAGGAAAGCGAAAGGGTCGGCTGCGCGATGAAGCGTTCGGGCGCATCGAGGATCCTCTGCCGGTAGCGCTCGCGCTCGTCGCGGCTCGCGGTGGGCCCCACCAGCATGCCGTAGCCGCCGGAGCCCTGCGCCTCCTTCACCACCAGCTCCTCGAGGTGGTCGAGCACATAGGCGCAGTCTTCCTTCTTGCGCAGGACGTAGGTCGGCACGTTCTTCAGGATCGGCTCCTCGCCCAGGTAGAAGCGGATCATCTCGGGGACGTAGGGATACATCGACTTGTCGTCGGCAACGCCGGTGCCGATGGCGTTGGCGAGCGTGACGCGCCCGGCGCGGTAGGCCGAGAGCAGGCCCGGCACGCCGAGCATCGAGTCGGGGCGGAAGGCGAGCGGATCGAGGAAGTCGTCGTCGATCCGGCGATAGATCACGTCGACCTTCTGCGGGCCCTGGGTGGTGCGCATGAAGACGGTGTTGTTCAGCACGAAGAGGTCGGCCCCCTCCACCAGCTCGATGCCCATCTGCTGGGCGAGGAAGGCGTGCTCGAAGTAGGCGCTGTTGTAGTGGCCCGGCGTTAGCAGGACGATGGTCGGGTTCTCGCGGGTGGCCATGCCGCGCAGGGTCTCGAGCAGGAGGTCGGGATAATGGTCCACGGGGCGGATGCCCTGCTGCGCGAAGAGCTCGGGGAAGAGCCGCATCATCATCTTGCGGTTTTCCAGCATGTACGAGACGCCCGAGGGCGTGCGCAGGTTGTCCTCGAGCACGTAGTACTCGCCGTCGGAGTGGCGCACGATGTCCACGCCCGCCACATGCGCGTAGACTCCGCCCGGCACGTCGACGCCCACCATCTCACGGCGGAACTGCGGGTTCTGGTTCACCTGCTCGGCGGGAATCTTGCCGGCCTCGATGATCTCCTGGGCGTGGTAGATGTCGTGCAGGAAGCGGTTCAACGCGGTCACGCGCTGTCGCAATCCCCGCGCGAGGACGTCCCATTGGCGCGCGGGGATCACGTGCGGAACGATGTCGAACGGAATCAGCCGCTCGGTCCCGGAAGCCTCGCCATACACGGCGAACGTGATGCCGACGCGGTGGAAGAGGAGGTCCGCGGCGTGGCGGTTCTGCGCGATGCGCGCCTGCGGGGTTTCAGCGAGCCATTCGGCGAAGGCCGCGTAATGACCGCGGACCGAACGGTCCGCGTCGAACATCTCGTTGTAGAGCTCGGGCTGCGGCATGGTGGGTGCCACAGAATAGCAAGAAGGAAGCCAGAAAAGCCGGCCCCCGGAGAGTTCCGGGGGCCGACAAGAACCGCGTCGAGTCGCCTAGGGCCGCGCCGCCACCAGCCGACCGATGACGCGGGAAAGGAATCGCGCCACTCCCGAGGCGCGCTGTCCCCACAGCGCGGCCTCGGGTGCTGCCTTCGGGGGCTCCGCTTCCACCGGGGCGAAGCTCACGAATTTCACACGGACCATGCACCGTGCACGGGCGACGCACCGATCGGAGGCGGGGCGGTTGGCGAGGGCGGCGGCGAGGTCCATGAGCGTATGGTCGCCTGCCGGGAGCCTCCCGCGCTGTGGTGGATTCGCGCATGGACATGTCGAATTTTCCACAAGTAGAATGAAATCAAGGTCACATCCCGGTGCTCAGCCCCTCAGCCGCCAGCGACCTCGCCCCCTTCGAGGGTGAGCTTCGCGCCACATTCGGCGCTCCCCACGCGGAGCTGCCGGTGCGTGCGCTGCAATTCGCGCGCGGCGCCTCCCAGGCCGCCGGGCGCGCCGAGTCCTTCGAACGCGCCGTGGCGGTGGCGCGCCTCCTCCTCCTCCAGGGCGCCGACCCCGAGACCATCGCCGCGGCGCTCGTGAGCCAGTCCATCCCCGAGCGCGACCTCGACCTCGAGGCGGTCCAGGCGGCCTTCGGCGCCGAGCTCACCATGCTGCTGCGCGGCGTGGCGCGCGCCGGGCGCATCGAGGCCCTCAATGCGACCGGCGCGGACCTGGAGCAGCTGAGGAAGATGCTGCTCGCCATCGCCGAGGACGTGCGCGTGGTGCTGATCAAGCTCGCGGAGCGCGTCGTCTACCTGCGCTCGATCACCAAGGCCGACGAGGCGCTGCGCCGCGCCGCGGGGCGCCAGACGCTCGAGCTCTTCGCGCCGCTCGCCAACCGCCTCGGCGTCTCCGAGGTGAAGTGGGAGCTCGAGGACTTCTCGTTCCGCTATACCGAGCCCGAGCTCTACCGCAAGATCGCCGAGCTCCTCGACGAGAAGAGGAACGACCGCGAGGCCTACATCCAGCGCGTCATCGCGAAGATCGCCGCCGAGCTCGAGGCGACCGGCATCCACGCCAAGATCCAGGGCCGCCCCAAGCACATCTACTCGATCTGGCGCAAGATGCGCGGCAAGAACGTCGCCTTCGAGCAGCTCTACGACATCCGCGCCGTGCGCGTGATCGTGGGCAACATCCGCGAGTGCTACACGGTCCTGGGTGTCGTGCACGACCTGTGGACCCCGATCGAGGGCGAATTCGACGACTACATCGCCAATCCGAAGGCGAACGAGTACAAGTCGCTGCACACCGCCGTGGTCGGCCCCGAAGGCAAGACTCTCGAAGTGCAGATCCGCACCGAGGACATGCACCAGCATTCCGAGCACGGGGTCGCCGCCCACTGGCGCTACAAGGAAGGCTCGCGCGCCGACAAGGCGTTCGATTCCAAGATCGCGTGGCTGCGCCAGGTGCTCGAGTGGAGGCAGGAGGTGCTGGGCGGCGAGAAGGTGCGCGACGAGGCGCGCCGCGACCTCTTCGAGGACACCATCTACGTCCTCACGCCGCAGGGGCGGGTCGTCGACCTGCCGCGCGGCTCGACGCCGATCGACTTCGCCTACCACGTGCACACCGACCTCGGCCATCGCTGCCGCGGCGCGAAGGTCGACGGGCAGATGGTGCCGCTCAACTACAAGCTGCAGAATGCCCAGCGCGTCGAGATCATGGCGGCCAGGCAGGGAGGCCCGTCGCGCGACTGGCTCTCGCCGCAAGCCGGCTACCTCGCCAGCTCGCGCGCGCTCGCCAAGGTGCGCCAGTGGTTCCGCCACGAGGATTTCTCCAAGGACGTCGCCGCGGGGCGCGCCAAGCTCGACAAGGACCTGCAGCGCCTCGGCTCGACGGGCGCGGCGCACGAGAAGATCGCGCACGCCTCGGGCTTCGCGAAGCTCGAGGATTTCTACGCCGCGCTCGGCCGCGAGGAGGTGACCGCGCGCCAGGTCGAGATCGCGGTGCGTGGCGAAGCGCCCGCGGCGAGCGCCGCGCCGGCCCCGATCGTGGCGCCGCAGGCCTCGAAGAGATCCTCCGGCGTGCTGGTGCTCGGCGTGAACAACATCGCGACGCTCATCGCCAAGTGCTGCAAGCCGGTGCCGCCGGACCCGATCACGGGCTTCATCACGCGCACGCGCGGGGTGATGGTGCACCGCCTCGATTGCCCCAACATCACCGGCCTCGCCGAGAACCAGCGCGACCGCCTGATGCCCGCGGACTGGGGCAAGACCAGCGACGAGGCGCCGTTCGCCGCCGAGATCGAGGTGGTGGCGGTCGACCGGCAGGGGTTGCTGCGCGACATCTCGGAGGCGATCTCGCGCGAGCGCATCAACGTGACCGCGGTGAACACACTGTCGCGCGGCGCCCATGCATTCATGCGCTTCACGCTGCAGGTGTCGTCCGCCGACGCGATCCAGCGCGTTCTGCGGCAGGCGAAGGACGTGCCCGGGGTGGACACCGCGCGGCGCTTGTAGCCCGCGCATCGCCCCATTCGAAGTGGGGGTGAAGCTCGACCCGGCGCGATCGTTCCTGGAAGCGTGAGAGATCGCGCTGCAACCCATAACGCTCGAACTGACGGTGGCTTCTCCCTTTCGACCGATAGTGACGCGCGCCTCCCGAGCTCCACCACTACACTTCGAATGAGGCTCTCATGGACAGGGGCTGACGGAAGCGTTTGGAATAGCGCGCAGACCTACTACCAGAAGTGGTCCGCTTCGATGCTCCCCGCATCACCGCCCAATAGTTCACGGGCAGCCCCCTTGCGCGGGCCGCTATCGTGAACGCGTCGCGCATCGCCGTTCTTCTAGGCGAGTACATTCAAACCCTGGGGATGATCGCAATGGGCGCGCAGAGCCATCCATCGAGCTCTTGGGATGAAGCTCGAGAGAGGCGCGCATCACT
>WNFM01255215.1_pt1 | contig 51874 bp, 49 predicted proteins | sample 5400271 | NCBI WGS metagenome assembly WNFM01 (sample SAMN13153352, study PRJNA577476) | soil metagenome | isolation source: 60 cm saprolite on Douglas fir-dominated hillslope | place: USA:California | collected 2013-09-17
GCGGACACCGAGCCCGACGACGAATCGTTGGTGAACCACTTGACGCGCGCGAACATCCAGTCGCAGAAGAATTGCGCCGCGAGCGTCGCGACCGCGAGGTAGAAGCCCTTGATGCGCAGGCTCGGGATGCCGAAGACCACGCCCACGACGGTCGCGATGCCCCCGGCCAAGATGAAAACCACGAGCAGGTTGAGGTCGGGGACGCGCACGGCGAGGTTGTAGGCCGAGTAGGCGCCGATCGCCATGAAGGCGCCGGTGCCGAGCGACACCTGGCCGCAGTAGCCGACGAGGATGTTGAGCCCGATCGCGGCGAGCGCGAGGATCAGGAAGGGAATGAGGATCGCGAGAAACAGGTATTCGCTGCCCAGGTAGGGCATGGCGACGAAGGCGAAGACGAGGAAGCCGATCACGAACACGCGATCCTGCAGGATCGGAAAGAGCTGCTGGTCCGAGGCGTAGGTGGTCTTGAACTGGCCGGTTTCGCGATAAATCATTGAACGTGGCCTCAGACGCGATCGATGTGAACTTCCCCGAAGAGTCCCTCGGGGCGGAACAGCAGGAAAACCAGCGCGAGCACGTAGGCGAACCAGTTCTCGATGCCGCCGCCGAGCAGCGGGCCGAGGTAGACCTCGGAGACCTTCTCGCCCAGGCCGATGATGAGGCCGCCGATGATGGCGCCGGGGATCGAGGTGAAGCCGCCGAGGATGACGACCGGAAGGGCCTTGAGCGCGATGAGCTGCAGCGAGAACTGCACGCCGAGCTTCGAGCCCCAGATGATGCCGGCCACCAGCGCCACGAGCCCCGCGACGCTCCAGACGATCACCCAGATGCGGTTGAGCGGAATGCCGATCGATTGCGCCGCCTGGTGATCGTCGGCGACCGCGCGCAGCGCCCGCCCGGTGCTGGTCTTCTGGAAGAAGAGCGTCAGCGACGCCACCATGATCGCGGCGAGAACCGCGCCCCACACATCCTCCATGGAGACCAGGATGCCGCCCTCGAAAGTGCCCTCGAGGACGATTTTCGGCTCTTTGGGCATGCCGACATGCAGGGTGTAGATGTCGCTGCCCCACAGCGTCTGTCCGAAACCGTCGAGGAAATACGCGACACCGAGCGTCGCCATGAAGAGCACGATGCCCTCCTGGTTCACCAGCGGCCGCAACACGAGGCGCTCGATGAGCGAGGCGAGCGCCACCATGATCGCCACGGTGAGCGCGAGCGCGACCACGAAGGGCATCTTCTCCATCAGGCGCACCAGCGAGAGCGCGGCGAACAGCACCATCGCGCCCTGGGCGAAGTTGAACACGCCGGAAGCCTTGAAGATCAGCACCAGGCCGAGCGCCACGAGCGAATACAGCACGCCCGACATCAGCCCGCCGAGGATCACCTCGATCCACTGCGGCAGCCTCGCCCCGCCGAAGGCGAGCGGCGAGACCGCGCCGAAGGCGAGCAGCGCGAAGAAACCGATCGTGAGGTTGCGCGACAGGGCCGGGTTCATCAGTGCTTCACCCCGAGGTAGGCGTCGATGACCGCCTGGTTGGCGCGCACCTCGTCGGGCGTGCCGTCGGCGATCTTCCTGCCGTAGTCGAGCACCACGACGCGGTCGGAGAGGTCCATCACCACGCCCATGTCGTGCTCGATCAGCACGATGGTGGTGCCGAACTCGTCGTTCACGTCGAGGATGAAGCGGCACATGTCCTGCTTCTCCTCGACGTTCATGCCCGCCATGGGCTCGTCGAGGAGCAGCACGCGCGGCTCGGCGGCGAGGGCGCGGCCGAGGTCGACGCGTTTCTGCAGCCCGTAGGGCAGCCGCCCGACCTGGGTCTTGCGCACGTGCTGGATCTCGAGGAAGTCGATGATCTCCTCGACGCGCTTGCGGTGCTCGATCTCCTCGGTGAGCGCCGGGCCCACGCGCAGCGCCTGCAGGAAGATGTTCGACTTGATCCGCAGGTTGCGCCCGGCGAGGATGTTGTCCAACACCGACATGCCCTTGAAGAGCGCGAGGCTCTGGAAGGTGCGCGCGATGCCGAGCTCGGCCGAGCGGCGCGGCTCCATGTGCGCTCGGGTTTCGCCGCGGAAGGTGATGCTGCCCGCCTGCGGCCGGTAGATCCCGTTCACGACGTTGAGCATCGAGCTCTTGCCGGCGCCGTTGGGCCCGATGATCGCGCGCACCTCGTGCTCGCGCACGTCGAAGGTCACGTCGGAGAGCGCCTTCACCCCGCCGAAGGCGAGCGAGATCGCGTCGACCTCGAGGATGACGTCGCCGATCTTGCGCCTGACGCCGCCGGGCTCGAGCTCGCGCAGGTTCACGCGGCCGCCTTCGCCGCCTCGGCCGCGAAGCTGCGCGCGGCGTTCACGTTGAGCTCGGCGCGCACCGCGCCGACGCGCCCGTCCTCGAAGCGCACCTGGGCCTCGACCACGCAGCGCTCGACCCCCGAGTAGAGGGCGTCGACGATCGTGGCGTACTTCTCGCCGATGTAGCCGCGGCGCACCTTGCGCGTGCGCGTGAGCTCGCCGTCGTCGGCGTCGAGCTCCTTGTGCAGGATCACGAAGCGATGGATCTGGCTGCCGGCGAGCTTCGGGTCGCGCGCGAGGTCCGCGTTCACCTTCTCCACGCACTCGCGTATCAGGTCGACCACCTGCGGCTTCGCGGCGAGGTCGGTATAGCCCGCGTAGTTGATCGAGCGCCGCTCCGCCCAGTCGCCGACCGCCTGCACGTCGATGTTGATCATCGCGCTCGCCTGCGAGCGGCCGTCCCCGAAAGCCACCGCCTCCTTGATGTAGGGAAAGAACTTGAGCTTGTTCTCAAGGTACTTGGGAGCGAACAGCGTGCCGTCGGAAAGCTTCCCGACGTCCTTCGCCCGGTCGATGATGCGCAGGTGGCCGCCGGGCTCGAAGAAGCCGGCGTCGCCGGTGTGGAACCAGCCCTCGGCGTCCTTCGCCTCGCGCGTCGCCGCGTCGTTCTTGTAGTAGGCGCGGAAGAGGCCCGGGCAGCGCAGCACGATCTCGCCGCTATCGAGCACGCGGACCTCGACGCCCTTCATCGGCGGGCCGACGGTGTCGGGCCGCACTTCGCCGTTGGGCTGCACGCACACCATCACCGAGGTCTCGGTCGATCCGTAGAGTTGCTTCAGATTGATGCCGAGCGAGCGATAGAAGACGAAGAGGTCCGGCCCGATCGCCTCGCCCGCGGTGTAGGCGACCCGGACGCGCGACATGCCGAGGGAATTCTTGAGCGGCCCGTACACGAGCAGCTTGCCGAGCGCATAGCGCACGCGGTCGCCGAATGCGACCGGGCGGCCATCGAGCAGGTCCGATCCCACTCGCCGCGCGAGATCCATGAAGTAGCGGAACATCACGCGCTTCACCCTGGTGGCGTCCTCCATGCGGATCGTGACCTGGGTGAGCAGTGCCTCGAGCACGCGGGGCGGGGCGAAGTAGTAGGTCGGCCCGATCTCGCGCATGTCGGTGATGACGGTGTCGGCCGACTCGGGGCAATTGATGCGGAAGCCCACCACCATCGGCTGCGCGTACGAAAAGATGTTCTGGCCGACCCATGCCATCGGAAGGTAGGCGAGCACCTCGTCGTCGTCGCGCAGGCCTTCGAGCTCGGCGTAGGCACGGCTCGACTCGATGAGGTTGTCGTGGGTAAGGACCACGCCCTTCGGGTGGCCCGTCGTCCCCGACGTGTAAAGCATGATCGCGGCGTCCGATCCCGCCCCCTTGGCGATCTCCGCGTCGAGGAACCCGGGATTCGCCGCGGCCCAAGTACGTCCGCCCTCCCGCAGGCCCTCGTAGGACGCGAGTTCCGGCTGCGAGTAATGCCTCAGTCCGCGCGCGTTGTCATACCAGATGTGCTTGAGCTTGGGGCACTGCGGCATGATCTCGAACAGCTTGTCGGCCTGCTCCTGGTCCTCGACGATCGCGTAGGCGATCTCCGCGTCCTGGAAGACGTAGACCATTTCCTGGGCGACGGCGTCCTCGTAGAACGGGACGGGAGTCGCGCCGAGCGCCTGCGCCGCGGTGAGCGTCCAGTAGAGGCGCGGCCGGTTCGCCCCGATGACCGCGATGTGCTCGCCGCGCTTGAGGCCCGCCTGGGCGAGGCCGCATGCGAGCCAGTGCACCTCGTCGCGCACCTGGCCCCAGGTCCAGCTTTGCCAGATGCCCAGGTCCTTCTCGCGAATCGCGGGCAGCGCGCCGCGCACTTGCGCATGGCGCAGCAGGAGCTTCGGGAACGTGTCGGGCGTCCCGGGTTGCGCGGACATGGCGATCCGATCCTCCTCCTTGTTTGAAGGCATCTTACCCCGCGCGCTGCGTTCGGGGGCAAGGCCGGGAGGTTGGAGGGAGGCAGGGCATAATTCGCGCATTCCCTCCTGGCGCCCGCCCGATTGAAGCTTCTCGAAGGCATCCGCGTCGTCACCATGGCGCTCAACCTGCCGGGCCCGCTCGCCTGCGCGAGGTTGCGCGAGCTCGGCGCGGCGGTCACCAAGGTCGAGCCGCCGGCGGGCGATCCGTTCGAGCGCTTCTGCCCCGGGTGGTATCGCCGCTTGCACAATGGCATGGAAGTCGTCTCGCTCGATCTGAAGAGCGATCCGGGGCGCAAGGCGTTCGGCGGGATGCTCGGCGACGCCGACCTGCTGGTGACGGCGCAGCGCGCCTCGGCGCTCGAGCGCCTGCGCCTCGACCCCGCGCAGCTCGCGCGCAACCACCCGCGCCTGTGCCACGTCGCGATCACCGGGCACGCCGCCCCTCACGACGAGGTCCCGGGACACGACCTCACCTACCTCGCGGCCGAGGGCCTGGTCTCGCCGCCGGAATTGCCGCGCACGCTCTACGCCGATGTGTCCGGCGCCGAGCGCGCGGTGTCGATCGCGCTCGCCCTCCTCGTCTCGCGCTTGCGCTCGGGGAAGGCCGCGGCCGCGCAGGCGCCGCTCGCCGATGCCGCGATCGCGCTGGCGCAGCCGCTGCGCGAGGGCCTGACCCGGCCGGGCGCGCTGCTGGGCGGCGGCGCCGCCGGATATAATCTCTACGCGGCGCGCGACGGATGGGTCGCGGTCGCCGCGCTCGAACCCCATTTCGCCAAGGCCCTCGCCGAGAAGCTGCAGCTGCGCGAGTTGACCGCCGAGGCCCTGGGCAGGCACTTCGCGACGCGCGACGCGCGCTACTGGGAGGATTGGGCACGCATCCACGACCTGCCGATCGTCGCCGTCCGCGACCCGCAATCGACCACGAGCCGATGACATGAAGATCGAGAATCACGTTTTCCTGGTGACCGGGGGCGGGTCGGGTCTCGGCGAAGCCACCGCGAGGATGCTGGCCGCGCACGGCGGCAAGGTGGTCCTCGCCGACGTGAACGATGCCGGGGCGAAGGTGGCCGATTCGATCGGCGCCGGCGCGCGTTTCGTCCACGCCGACGTCACCGAGGAGGCCCCGATGCAGGCCGCGGTCGAGTTGTGCGCCTCCGCATTCGGCGCGCTCCACGGGCTGGTCAATTGCGCCGGCATCGCGCCGGGCGAGCGCGTCGTCGGGCGCAACGGGCCGCACGCGCTCGCGAGCTTCGAGCGCGCCGTGCGCATCAACCTCGTGGGAACGTTCAACGCGATACGCCTTGCGGCCGCGCGCATGAGCACGCAGCCCGCGGAGCCCAGCGGGGAGCGCGGCGTGATCGTCAACACCTCTTCGGTGGCCTCGATGGACGGCCAGATCGGCCAGGCGGCCTATGCGGCGTCGAAGGCGGGCGTGAACGGCATGACGCTGCCGATCGCTCGCGAGCTCGCCAAGTTCGGCATCCGCGTGATGACGATCGCCCCGGGCATCTTCGACACGCCGATGCTGCGCGGCATGAGCGAGGAAATACGCGCTTCGCTCGGCGCGCAGGTCCCCTTTCCTCCGCGCCTCGGCCGCCCCGAGGAATACGCCGCGCTGGTGAAGCACATCGTCGAGAACGAGGTCCTCAACGGCGAGGTGATCCGCCTCGACGGCGCCATCCGCATGACCGCCAAGTAGGGCCGATCGGGGCGCCGAGAGCGGTCCGCGCCCCCGGGAAGGCCCGTTTCGAGCGATAATTACACTCTGGAAGCCGGGCTGGAGCCTTAATGCTGTTCGATACCCACCTCACCGAGGATTTCGACGCGCTGCGCGACACCGTAAAGCGCATGTGCGACGCCGAGCTCGCGCCGCGTGCGGCCGAGATCGACGCGCGCAACGAGTTTCCCGCGGACATGTGGCGCAAGCTGGGCGAGCTGGGGCTGCTCGGCATGACGGTTCCCGAGAACCTCGGCGGCACCGGCCTGGGCTACCTCGCGCACGTGGTGGCGATGGAGGAAGTGTCGCGCGCCTCCGCCTCCGTGGGCCTGTCGTACGGCGCGCACTCCAACCTGTGCGTCAACAACCTCTACCTCAACGCGAGCGAGGCGCAGCGGCGCAAGTACCTGCCCAAGCTCTGCTCGGGCGAATTCGTCGGCGCGCTGGCGATGAGCGAGCCGGGCGCCGGCTCCGACGTGGTCGGCTCGATGGCCTGCAAGGCCGAGAAGCGCGCCGATCGCTGGATCGCCAACGGCAGCAAGATGTGGATCACCAACGGGCCCGATGCCGACGTGCTCATCGTCTACATGCGCACGGCCGCCAGGGACCAGGGCTCGAAGGCGATGACCGCGTTCATCGTCGAGAAGAGCATGAAGGGCTTCACCACCGCCCAGAAGCTCGACAAGCTGGGCATGAGGGGCTCCAACACCTGCGAGCTGGTGTTCCAGGACTGCGAGATTCCGGAGGAGAACGTCCTCGGAGCGGTGAACGGCGGCTCGCGCGTGCTGATGAAGGGCCTGGACACCGAGCGCTGCGTGCTCTCCGGCGGGCCGATCGGCATCATGCAGGCGGCGATGGACGTGGTGCTGCCCTACGTGCACGAGCGCAAGCAGTTCGACCAGCCGATCGGCACCTTCGAGCTCATGCAGGGAAAGATCGCCGACATGTACACCAAGCTGCAGGCCTCGCGCGCCTTCAGCTATCGCGTCGCGCAGGCCCTCGACCAGGGGCGCGGGCGCGCCGCGCGCAAGGACGCCGCCGCCTGCCTGCTGTTCTCCTCCGAGAACGCGGTCGAGGTCGCGCTCGAGGCGATCCAGGCCCTCGGCGGCAACGGCTACATCAACGACTTCCCCGCGGGCCGGCTGCTGCGGGACGCAAAGCTCTACGACATCGGGGCCGGCACCAATGAGATCCGACGCATGCTGATCGGGCGCGAGTTGTTCGAAGAATCGGTTTGAAGGGCAGGCAACAGGAGAGAGTCATGGCAGAAAGCATCGTCATCGTAGGAGCCAAGCGCACGCCAATAGGCTCCATGCAAGGCAAGTTCAACGCGGTCAGCGCCTCGCAGCTCGGCTCGGTCGCCATCAAGGCGGCCATCGAGCAGGCGGGCGTGAAGCCCACCGAAGTCGACGACCTGATCTTCGGCAACGTGCTGCAGGCGGGCCAGGGCCAGGCGCCCGCGCGCCAGGCCGCGCTCGGTGCCGGTCTCGACAAGTCCACGCCGGCCACCACCATCAACAAGATGTGCGGCTCGGGGATGAAGGCGGCGATGATGGCCGCCGACGAGCTCTCCTCCGGCCAGGCGACCATCGTGGTCGCGGGCGGGATGGAGTCGATGACCAACGCGCCGCACCTGCTGCCCAAGGGCCGCGGCGGCATAGAACGCCTACGACGGCAAGCCCATGGGAGTCTTCGCGGACGCCACGGCGAAGAAGTACGGCTTCACCCGCGAGCAGATGGACGACTATTCGAAGGAATCGACCACGCGCGCCCTCGGCGCTTCCAAGTCGGGCGCCTTCGCCGACGAGATCGCGGCGGTCACCGTGAAGGGGCGCAAGGGCGACGAGGTGGTGCAGGAAGACGAGACGCCGTTCAACGTCAACATCGAGAAAATCGCGACGCTGCGCCCGGCCTTCAGCAAGGACGGCACCGTCACGGCGGCGACTTCCTCCTCGATCTCCGACGGCGCCGCGGCGCTGGTGATGATGACCGAGAGTGAGGCGAAGAAGCGCGGCGCGAAGCCGCTCGCCAGGGTCGTCGCCTACGCCTCCAATGCCCACGAGCCCGAGTGGTTCACCACCGCTCCGGCGGGGGCGATCAAGAAAGTGCTCGACAAGGCCGGCTGGAAGGCCTCCGACGTCGACCTCTACGAAGTAAACGAGGCATTCGCCGTGGTCACGATGGCGGCGATGAAGGACATCGGCATCCCGCACGAGAAGGTGAACGTGAACGGCGGAGCGTGCGCGCTCGGACATCCCATCGGCGCCACGGGCGCGCGCATCATCACGACGCTGATTTACGCGCTCAAGAAGCGCGGATTGAAGAAAGGAGTCGCCGCGCTTTGCATCGGCGGCGGCGAAGGAACGGCACTCGCACTGGAGGTTCTGTAAATGAGCACTGCAACTCAGGCAACACCCATCGAACGCACCCCCAACATCGGCGCGAACCTCGCCGCGGAGCTGCGCTCCGTCGGCATCGACTCGCTCGAGGCGCTGATGCGCGTCGGTTTCTGGGACGCCTGGCTGCAGCTGCGCCGCGCCAACCCGGAACGCAACAGCGTTCCCGCGTGCCTCGCGCTCGCGGGCGCGGTCGCCGGCGTGCGCTGGAACCACCTGCCGCCCAAGGTGCGCGCCGACATCCGCCAGCGCGTGAAGGCCGTTCGCGTATGACGGCCGCTCGCATCGTCGCGCTCGCCGCCCTTCTCGCCGCCGCGGCTTGCGGGCCGAAGGAGACACCCAAGGTCGACCCCGCCGCCGAGCGCGCCGCGGCGACCGCCCGGGCGAAGCAGGGCCCGATGGGCGCGCAGGTCCAGGCCGTCGAGACCGCCAAGGCGATGGAGGCCGACGTCAACAAGAAGGCGCAGGAGTCGGTAGACAAGATCGAGAAGGACGCCAAGTAGGCCCCTGACGCGATGCTCACGCGCGCGCACTCGGATCCGTTCACCGACGAGCAGCGGATGATTCGCGACACGGCGCGCGAATTCGCGCGCGCCGAGCTGGCCCCCCACGCGGGCCAGTGGGAGGAAGAGGGCTGGATTCCCGAGGCGGTCGTCGACAAGCTGGGCGAGCTCGGGTTCCTCGGCATGGTGGTGCCCGACGAATGGGGCGGCTCCTATTCCGATTACGTGGCGTACGCGCTCGCGATGGAGGAAATCGCCGCGGGCTGCGCCTCGACCGCGGCGCTCATGAGCGTGCACAACTCGGTGGGCTGCGGGCCGATCCTCGCCTGGGGCTCGGAATCCCAGAAGAAGAAATGGCTTCCCGAGATGGCCGCCGGCCGCAAGATCGGCTGCTTCTGCCTCACCGAGCCGCAGGCCGGCAGCGAGGCGAACAATCTGCGCACGCGCGCCGTGCAGCGCGACGGGCGCTGGGTGCTGAACGGCAACAAGCAGTTCGTCACCAACGGCAAGCGCGCCGCGGTGGCGATCGTATTCGCGGTGACCGATCCGGAGCTCGGCAAGAAGGGGCTCTCCGCCTTCGTGGTCCCGACGGACACGCGCGGCTTCGTCCCGCAGAAGCTCGAGCAGAAGCTCGGCATCAAGGCCTCCGACACCTGCGCCATCGTCCTCGAAGACTGCGAGGTCCCCGACGACCATTTGCTGGGTCCGCGCGGCAAGGGTCTCGCGATCGCGCTCTCCAACCTCGAGGGGGGCCGCATCGGCATCGCCGCCCAGGCTCTTGGCATCGCGCGCGCGGCCTTCGAGGCGGCGCTCGCCTACGCCAGGGAGCGCACCCAGTTCGGCCGCAAGCTGATCGAGCACGCGCCGATCGGCAACTACCTCGCCGACATGCACACGCGCATCAACGCCGCGCGACTGCTGATCCATCACGCGGCGCGCCTGCGCACGGCGGGCACGCCGTGCCTCTCGGAAGCCTCGCAGGCGAAGCTCTTTGCCTCCGAGCTCGCCGAGTGGGTGTGCTCCAAGGCGATCCAGATCCACGGCGGCTACGGCTACCTGCGCGACTACCCGGTGGAGCGCCATTACCGCGACGCGCGCATCACGCAGATCTACGAAGGCACGAGCGAAATCCAGCGCCTGCTCATCGCGCGCAACCTCTCCGAGTAGAAGGCCTTGAATCCTGCCCCCACGGGGAGCCCGGCGACCGGGAACAAGAATTCGCCCTCGCCGGCCACGGTCTGGGGCGCGCAGCTCGGCGGCACTGTCGCAATCGCCGCGGCGGTCTTTCTCTTCTTCGGCAACGGCAGCCCGGTGATCGTCGGGCTCGACCCGGAATGGAAGCGCTACGCGCTCTACGGCTTCCTCGCGGCGAGCGTGCCGGCGCTCTGGTACCTGCGATCCTTCAAGCGCGTCCTCGACCAGGACATCGCCGCGGCGCGCGCTCGCGATGGCCAGCCTGAGCCGCAAGTGCGGCGCGAGCTCATGCGCCGGCTCTCGCTCGGCGGCGCGCTCTGCGAGCTGCCGATGGCGCTCGGGGTCCTCTACCTGCTCGCCGGCGGCGAGGTGCGCGGTTTCGTGACCGCGGCCTGCCTGAGCGTGGTGCTGCGCCTCTCCTACCGGCCGTTCACGCGCTGATGCCGCGCATCAAGTCCCGGATCGACACCGGCGCCGAGGCCTTCAAGGCGAACGTCGAGCACCAACGCAAGCTGGTCGAGGACCTGCGCGCGCGCGTCGCGCGCGTCGCCGAAGGCGGCGGCGCCGACGCCCAGGCGAAGCACACCGCGCGCGGCAAGCTGCTGCCGCGCGAGCGCGTGCGCGCGCTCCTCGATCCGGGCGCCCCCTTCCTCGAGCTCTCGCAGCTCGCCGCGTTCGGCATGTACGGCGACGACGCCCCCTCGGCGGGCGTCATCACCGGCATCGGGCGCGTCGAGGGCCGCGAGGTCGTGATCGTCGCCAATGACGCCACCGTGAAGGGCGGGACGTACTACCCGATGACGGTGAAGAAGCACCTGCGCGCGCAGGAAGTCGCGCTGCAGAATCGCCTGCCCTGCGTCTACCTGGTCGATTCCGGCGGCGCGTTCCTGCCGCTGCAGGACGAGGTCTTTCCCGACAAGGAGCATTTCGGGCGGATCTTCTACAACCAGGCAAACCTTTCGGCGCTCGGCATTCCCCAGGTGGCGGTCGTGATGGGCTCGTGCACCGCCGGAGGCGCCTATGTCCCCGCGATGTGCGACGAGTCCGTGATCGTCAAGAACCAGGGAACGATCTTTCTTGGCGGGCCGCCCCTGGTGAAGGCGGCGACCGGGGAAGTGGTGAGCGCCGAGGAGCTCGGCGGCGGCGACGTGCACTCGCGCACCTCGGGGGTCACCGACCACCTCGCCGACGACGATCGCCACGCGCTCGCGATCGCACGCGAGATCGTGCGCCATGCGTCATCCCGTCGAACGACGGCACCCAATGATTGGGCTCCGGCCTCCGCCGGGGTGACAGCCGAACCGCTCTATCCCGCCGAGGACCTCTACGGCATCATTCCGAAGGATTCCAAGCAGCCGTTCGACATCCGCGAGATCATCGCGCGCCTCGTCGACGGATCGGACTTCCATGAATTCAAGGCGCTCTACGGAACCACGCTGGTGACCGGATTCGCGCAGCTGCACGGCTTTCCGGTGGGAATCGTCGCCAACAACGGCATCCTCTTCTCCGAATCGGCGCTCAAGGGCGCGCACTTCATCGAGCTGTGCGCGCAGCGCGGCGTCCCCCTCCTCTTCCTGCAGAACATCACCGGCTTCATGGTCGGGCGCAAATACGAGGCGCAGGGCATCGCGAAGGACGGGGCGAAGATGGTCACGGCGGTGTCGTGCGCGCGCGTGCCCAAGCTCACGGTGATCCTCGGCGGCTCGTTCGGCGCCGGCAACTACGGCATGTGCGGGCGCGCCTTCAACCCGCGCTTCCTCTGGACCTGGCCCAACGCGCGCATCTCGGTGATGGGTGGCGAGCAGGCCGCCTCGGTGCTCGCCACGGTGCGCCGCGATGGCATCGAGGCGAAGGGCGGGAAGTGGACGAAGGACGAGGAGGAGGCGTTCAAGAGCCCGATCCGCGAGCAGTACGAGAAGCAGGGCCATCCGTACTACGCCACCGCGCGCCTCTGGGATGACGGGGTCATAGACCCGGCCGACACCCGCCGCGTGCTGGGCATGGCGCTCGCCGCGGCCATGAATGCACCGGCCGAGGAGACGCGTTTTGGCGTCTTCCGCATGTGAGGGGAGCGGCGTGACGCAATCGCTGGCGATCGAACGCCAGGGCCCGCTGGGGCTCATCACCATGAACCGCCCCGAGCGCCACAACGCGTTCGACGACGCGCTCATCGCCGAGATGACCGAGGCATTCCGCTCCATGGAAGCCGAGGATGCGATTCGAGTGGTCGTGCTTTCGGGCGCCGGCAAGTCGTTTTCCGCAGGCGCGGACCTCGCCTGGATGAAACGCATGGCCGGCTTCTCGATGGACGAGAACCGTCGCGACGCCATGGGCCTCGCGGCCCTGATGCGCACCATCGCGCACCTGCGCAAGCCCACGATCGCCCGCGTGCACGGCGCGGCCTACGGCGGCGGCGTCGGTCTCGTCGCCTGCTGCGACATCGCGGTGGCGGCGCAAACGGCCACCTTCTCCCTGAGCGAAGCCAGGCTCGGCCTCATTCCGGCGGTCGTCTCGCCGTACGTGGTCGCGGCCATCGGAGAGCGCGCGGCACGCCGCTATTTCCTCACGGCCGAGCGCTTCGAGGCGGCGGAGGCCTGGCGCCTGGGGCTCGTCCACGAGATCGCCCCCGACGAAGCGGGACTCGACGAGAAGATCGGTGAGCTGTGCGAGGCCCTGCTCGCGTGCGGCCCGGTCGCGCAGAAGGATGCCAAGGATCTGATCCGCGCGGTGGCCAACCGGCCCGTGACGAGCGAGCTCCTCCAGGACACCGCCGAACGCATCGCGAAGATCCGCTCCTCGCCCGAGGGGCGCGAAGGCGTGTCGGCTTTCCTCGAGAAACGCCGCGCTGCCTGGGTCCCGCCCCCCGAGCCGGAACCCGCGGCCGAGGTGCCTCCCGAGCTTCCGCCCGCATAGCCGTGTTCGACAAGATCCTCATCGCCAATCGTGGCGAGATCGCGTGCCGCGTGATCCGCACCTGCCGCAGGCTGGCGATTCGCACGGTCGCGGTGCATTCGTCGATCGACGCGCGCGCGCTGCACGTGGAAAGCGCGGACGAGGCCTACCTGATCGGCGGCCCGCGCCCGGCGGAGTCGTACCTGCGCGGCGAGCGGATCATCGAGGTCGCAAAAGCATGCGGCGCGCAGGCGATCCACCCCGGCTACGGCTTCCTCTCCGAGAACGAGGACTTCGCGCGCGCGGTCGAGGTGGCCGGGCTCGCCTTCATCGGCCCTACTCCGGAGGCCATCGAGAAGATGGGCCTCAAGGATCGCGCCAAGGCGATCATGGAGAAGGCGGGTGTTCCCGTGGTGTCCGGGTATCACGGCCAGAGCCAGGACGCGAAGGTGCTGCGCGCCGAGGCAAAGAAGATCGGCTATCCGCTCCTCGTCAAGGCGGTCGCGGGCGGCGGCGGCAAGGGCATGCGCCTCGTCACGAAGGACGCCGAGTTCGAAGACCAACTCGCGGCGGCGCGGCGGGAGGCGAAGAACGCCTTCGGCGACGACGCCGTCCTGCTCGAGCGCTTCGTCGACGGGCCGCACCACATCGAGTTCCAGGTGTTCGGCGACACGCACGGGCATTACGTGCACCTCTTCGAGCGCGAGTGCTCGATCCAGCGGCGCCACCAGAAGGTGCTCGAGGAGACGCCCTCGCCTTTCCTCGACGCCGACATGCGCCGGCGAATGGGCGATGCCGCGGTCGCCGCCGCGCGCGCCATCGCCTACCGCGGCGCCGGGACGATCGAGTTCATCGCCGGATCGGACCGCAAGTTCTATTTCATGGAGATGAACACGCGCCTGCAGGTCGAGCACCCGGTGACCGAGATGATCACCGGCGAGGACCTGGTGGAATGGCAGCTGCGCGTGGCGGCGGGAGAGCCGCTGCCGCTCGCGCAGGACGAGATCCTTTCGGGCGGGCATGCGATCGAAGTGCGCCTCTGCGCCGAGAATCCCGACAACGGCTTTCTCCCGGAGACCGGCACCATCGGCATCCTGCGCGCACCCGCCGAGATCGACGAGGTGGTGCGGCTCGACACGGGCGTGCGCGAAGGCGACGAGGTGAGCGTCTTCTACGACCCGATGATCGCGAAGCTGATCGTCTGGGGCGACGACCGCAGCGAGGCCGCACGGCGCATGCAGGACGCGCTCTCGGAAACGGCGATCCTCGGCGTGAAGACGAACCTCGCGTTCCTCGAGCGGGTGGTGCGGCATCCCGCTTACCTCGCCGGCGACACCGACACCGGATTCATCGAGCGCCATCGCGCCGACCTGCTGCCGCAGTCAAGAGTGCCGACGGAGGCGCTGGTCGCGGCCGCCTCGCGCGTTTTCCTGGACGAGCGCGCCGCAAGCGCGGGCGCCTCGCCCTGGGCGGACACCGGCGGCTGGCGACTGAACCAACCCGCGCTGCGGCGCATGGAGTTCAGATCTCCTTCTGCCTCGGGAGAAGGCCAGGTGTTCGCGGTGGACGCGGTGATGCGCGCCGGGTACGCCGAGGTCACTGTCGGCGGCCGGAGCCACCGCGTGACGCTCGGCCCCACCGATGGGGACCGCGTGCAGATCGCCCTCGACGACGAAACCTATTTCGCGCAGGTCACGAGGTTCGGCGACGCGGTTTCCGCCGTCATTCCGCAAGGCCGGCACGACCTCGAGCTCGTCGATCCCTTCCACTACGAACCCGCCGACGCACTCCCGGACGCGCGCCTCACGGCGCTCATGCCCGGGCGCGTCGTGAAGGTCCTGGCGAAAGCGGGCGAGACGGTGAAGAAGGGACAGGCGCTAATGATCCTCGAAGCGATGAAGATGGAGCACACCATCGTGAGCCCGCGCGAAGGGACCATCGATCGCGTCGCCTACCGCGAGAACGAGCTCGTCCCCGCAGATGCGGTGCTCTTTGCGTTCCGGGAATAACGTTGGCGCGGGGTTACGCGGGCGTCCCGGCCGCAGTGATGGCAGGGACCGCGTGCGGCAGCGGAACCGAGAGTGTGATGCGCGTGCCCTCCCCGAGGCCTGAATCGATTTGCATCCGGCCTCCGAGAATCTCGACGCGCTCCTTCATCCCGAGGAGCCCTAGATGACCGGTCCCGGGGGCCGCTTGCATCGTCTTCGCCACGTCGAAGCCGCGGCCGTCGTCCCGGATCACGACCTCCATGGCGCCGTCCGACTGGTCGAGCTCGACCCACACCTGCTGTGCGTGGGCGTGCTGCACGATGTTGGTCAGGGCTTGCTGCACGACACGGAAGCAGGCTATCGCGACGTCCGCGGGCACTTCGTACAACTCTCCCCTGACCTCGATGGTGAGGCCCGTTCCCTGCTGATGCTGGCCGGCGAGCCATTGCAGCGTGGCGGCGAGGCCGGCGGTTTCGAGGATGGTGGGCCGCAGCTCGAGCGCGAGGCCGCGCACCTTGTCGACCGCCTGCTGCAGCAAGGCGGTGGATTCCTCAAGCCCCGGCCGTGCGGCATCCCCCGCGACACTCTTCGCCGCATGCAGATGCAGGTTGATGCCGAGCAGCAGCTGCCCGAACTCGTCGTGCAGCTCGCGCGAGAAGTGGCGGCGCTCTTCCTCGTGCACCTCCATGAGCCGGCGTGAGAGGTGCTGCATGCGCTCGGCAGATTCCCGCAGCGCTTGTTCGGCGCGCTTGAAGTCCTCGATGTCCGTGCTGGTCCCGTACCAGCGCAGGACGCGGCCGCCCTCGTCGAGCAACGGTACCGTGCGCACCAGGAACCAGCGATAGACGCCATCGGCGCGGCGCAGGCGAATTTCATCGTCGAACGGCTGCGCCGCGGCGATGGCACGCGTCCCCTTGTCGAAGGCTCGCGCCGCGTCCTCCGGGTGCATTGCGACGTGCGCCCTTTCGATGGCGTCTGCGTGCGACATTCCCGCGTAGTCGAGCCAGCGGCGATTCAGGAACTCCAACTTTCCATCCGGAAGGAGGATCCAGGCCATCGCCGGGATCGTATCGATGACCAGCGTCAGCTCTTCGTTCTTGAGCTGGAGCGCATCATGGGCGCGGCGCAGGGCCGCGGAGGCCCTTCTTTCGGAACCGATGATCCAGATGATGAAGGCGCCGATACCGAGGAAATACGGCACGCGCACGATCTGGTCGCTGTCGATCGCCCAGGAGCCATGGGGCGGCAGCGCATAGAAAAGCGCCGGGAGCGAGGCAGCCAGCGCCAGCAGGGCCGGCCTCGTCCCCCCGAACCACGTGGTCACGATCACGGCCAGCATCAAGGTCGCGACTGGCGCGTTCGAATTCAGCGCGATGACACTCAGGCTTGCGCCCGCGACGGCCAGGACGGCTATGGGATAGCCGTCAAGCCACGGGTAGGGTGGGCGCCTGGCGTCGAGGTTGGACATTTCAGTCCGAGTTTACCGCCGCAGCGGAGAAATCGAGATTCATGAAAATCGACTGCTGTTCGCCTTCCGCGACTAGTCGAGCGTCGCCAGGATCCAGGCCATGCCGATGCCGTGGAACACCGCTGGCAGCCACAGGTTGCGCGAGCGGTGATAGAGCGCCCCGAAGAAAAGGCCCATCGCGAAGATCGCCGCCAGCATGGGCCACGGATTCGCCCGGGAAAAGTGATAGAAGTGCAGCGGCCCGAACGTGAAGAGTAAATTCGCGGCGAGGACGCCCGCGATCGCGCCGAAGCGCCGCACGAGCTCGGTCTGCAGGAGGCCGCGATAGACCAGCTCCTGATAGAAGCCCCACGCGAAATTCACGCCAAGGAGCGTTAGCGCCGGCGACAGGGGCGCCGTTCGAAGGCGGTCGGCGAAAAGCACCGCGAAGACCACGTTCGCGGCAATCGCGACCTGGACGAAATACGACTTCTCGGTGAGGCTCCATTCACGCCACGCTCGCAATCCCAGGTCGCCAAACGCAACGCGTGCGAAGTATTTCACCAGCGCCAGCGCCGCCAGGAGCAGGAGTGCGACGCGAACCATCGCATTTGGCTGCGCGAATCCGAGCCAGTCGAGAAGGTGGAAGCGAGGGCCGACGAGACCCTCGAGCACCGCGACGGCGACGAGGATCCGCAATCCCGCCTGCGCCGCGTACGCCGGCGCGGGCCTCCCATCGAAGAGGAGGACGTGCCCCCGGAGATGGGGCGCGAGCGCCGGCACTAGGCCTTGTACGGCATTGCGAGGGGCTCGCCGCGCAGCCACGCGAGAAGGTTCGCCACCACGCCGGGACCGAAATTCGCGAACACCTTGTCGTTCACGAAGCCCAGGTGCGGCGAGAGGACGACGTCATCGCGCCCCCTGAGCGGGAAATTCGCAGGCAGGGGCTCGTCGTCGTAGACATCGAGCGCCGCCATGCCCGGGCGCCCGGCGTCGAGCGCCGCCGGAAGCGCCGCCATGTCGATCAGCGCGGAGCGCGCGCTGTTCGCGAGGATCGAGTCCTCGCGCATCATCGCGAGGCGCTCGCGGTTCAGGAGCTTGCGCGTCGCCTCGGCCGGCACCAGGTGCAGGCTCACGACTTTCGATGTGGCGAGAAGCTCCTCGAGCGGCACTGACTTCGCCCCGCCCGCAGACGCTCGCTCCGGAGTCATGTGCGGGCTCCAGGTCACCACCTCCATGCCGAGCGCCTGGCCTACACGACCGACGCGCGAGCCGATCTCGCCGAAGCCGATGAGGCCAAGGCGCTCGCCGGAGAGTGACTGCGGCAGCGCGTTGCCGTCACGCCAGCGCCCCGCACGCACGAGCGCCAGGTATGGCTCGAGGCGCTTGGCCGCCGCGAGGATCAGCGCCCAGGTGATTTCCACCGTGCTGTCCTTCGACGACCCCATGATGGTGTTGGCAACGGGAATGCCACGCGCGGCGAGCGCGGCGAAGTCGAGCTGCGTGTTGCGCCCCCCGGTGAAGATGAAGAGCTTGAGCTTCGGCAGCCTGGCGATGAGGTCGGCCTTGAAGGGCGTGCGATCGCGGACCACCGCGATCGCGTCGGCGTCCTTTACGGCGTCGAACAGCGCGTCCCCGCGCAAGCGCTGCGTGTGCACCGTGACGTCCGCGAGCGCGTCGACGGGACTCCAGTCCGCGGTCTTGCGCAGCGATTCCTCGTAGTCGTCGAGGACGACGATCTTCCTGTCTTTCATGGTCGTGCCAGCTCCGTCAGGTGGCGAACATCGGGATCCGAGCCCGCCTTCCAGCATGCCTCGATGAGCGCCTTGGTCTTCTCCGCGCCGATCACCGGGTCGGCGAGCGAGTGGAACTTGAACTCGAGGTCGGCATCGCTCATCGGGCGCTCGAGCGAGCCGATGGCGTGCTCGACCACGACGCGCACCCGGCGCCCGTCGCGCAGCACCGCGGTCACGTCGGCGGACTCTTCGCGGATCTTCTCGTCGACGATCGCCTCGACCTTGCGCCGCAGCGCCACGACGTCCTCGCGCCGCACGATCGCGTCGTCGTATTCGCCCTCGCCCGCCCGCCCGAAGATCAGCCCCGCGGCGAAGCCGTGATAGACGCTGAACTTTCCCTGCAGCCCGTCGTGCGGCTCCTTCTTGCCGGTGAGCTCGAGGACCAGTGGATGGACCCGGAGCTCGACGCGCTCGACGTCGGCGGCGGCGACTCCGTTGGCGCGCAGCTGCACGGCGGCGTCGATCGTCGGGTGGATCACGATGCCGCAAGCGAACGGCTTGTAGGTATTGAACGATATCTCGAAGCGGCTGCCCAGCTCGCCCGTGATCTCGCTCCAGTCGCATTTGGTCGAGACGACTTGGGCGAAACCGCGCGGGGCTTCGATGGCCCTGGGACTCGCGGTGAAGCCGTTCTTCGCCAGCAGCGCCGAAGTAAGGCCGGCGCGGGCGGCGCCGCCCGGATGGAAGGGCTTGGTCATGGTGCCAAACTGCTCGCGCATCCCGATCGGCTGCGAGGCGGCGATGCCAAGGGCCATCGCGGTGCGGCCCTCATCCAGCTTGAGCAAACGCGCGCAGCCCGCCGCGGCGCCGAGCATTCCCGTGGACCCGGTGATGTGCCAGCCGCGATCGTAGTGCTCGGGATACATGCAGTTGCCGACGCGGCACGAGACGTCGATGCCGAGCACCAGCGCGTCGATCAACTCGCGCCCGCTCGAGCCCGTGACCTCCCCCAGCGCGAGGAGCGCGGAAGCGACCGGTCCCGCGGGGTGGATGATGGTCTTGAGGTGGGTATCGTCGAAGTCGAAGGTATGCGAGGTGATGCCGTTCACCAGCGCGGCGCTCGCCATGTCGACCTTGTCGGCACGCCCGAGGATGCTCGCCTGCGGCGCGGGCTGCAGCATGCGCATGGCCGCGAGCGCCGTCTCGGCGGACTCGTGCCGGGCGGCGCCCACGGCGCAGCCGACCCAATTGAGCAACGTGCGGTGCGCCTCGTGGTCGACGGCGTCGCTCCAGCCGCGTGACGGGTGGGTGGCGACGAACCTCGCGAGGAGCTGCGTGACGGCAGGTGCGTTCGGATCGGCTGCGACCTGGGTGTTTCTGGCCATATAATTCCCCTATCCCGTTAGCATATCGAAAGTCCCGAGGAGGACCCCCATGGCCGCCAATCCCCAGGTCCAATCGAAGGCCGTTTCCACGGTGAAACTGCTGGTCAATGGCCACTTCGTCGAATCCAAGGCGAAACAGTGGCGCGACGTCGTCAACCCGGCCACGCAGGAGGTGCTCGCGCGCGTGCCGATGTGCGACGCGGCCGAGGTCGGCGAAGCGGTGAAGGCGGCCGCGGACGCGTTCAAGACCTGGCGCAGCGTCCCCATCGGCCAGCGCGCCCGCATCATGCTCAAGCTCCAGGAGCTGATCCGCCGCGACATGAAGAAGATCGCCGCGGTGCTCACCGCCGAGCAGGGCAAGACGCTCCCCGACGCCGAGGGCGATATCTTTCGCGGCCTCGAAGTCGTCGAGCACGCCTGCTCGATCGGCACCCTCACGCTGGGCGAGTTCGCCGAGAACGTCGCCGGGGGCGTCGACACCTATTTCATCCGCCAGCCGCTCGGCGTCTGCGTAGGCATCACGCCATTCAACTTCCCCGCGATGATCCCGCTGTGGATGTTCCCGATGGCAATCGTGTGCGGCAATACCTTCGTCCTCAAGCCTTCCGAGCAGGACCCGATGACGCCGATGTTGCTTGCCGAGCTCGCGATCGAGGCGGGAGTCCCGGCAGGAGTCATCAACGTCGTGCACGGCGGCAAGGAAGCGGTCGACGCCCTTTGCTCGCACCCGGACGTGAAGGCGGTGTCCTTCGTCGGATCCACGCATGTCGGCGAGCACGTCTACAAGCTCTCGAGCACCCATGGCAAACGCGCGCAATGCATGATGGGCGCGAAGAACCACGCGGTCGTGATGCCCGACGCGAACAAGGAACAGTCCCTCAACGCGCTCGTGGGAGCGGGGTTCGGCGCCGCGGGGCAGCGTTGCATGGCGACGTCTGTCGCGGTGCTCGTGGGCGACGCCAACAAATGGATTCCCGACATCGTCGAGAAGGCGAAGACGCTCAAGGTCAACGGCGGAATCGAGAAGGGCACGGACCTCGGCCCCGTGATCTCCAAGCAGGCGCTCGAACGCGTCGAGGGGCTCATCGAGCAGGGCGTGAAGGAAGGCGCGAAGCTCGAGCTCGACGGGCGCCACCCGAAGGTCGCCGGCTACGAAAAAGGCAACTTCATCGCGCCGACGGTGTTCTCGGGCGTGAAGCCGAACCACAAGGTCTACACCACCGAGATCTTCGGGCCGGTGCTGGTGATCGTGAGCGTCGACACGCTCGACGAGGCGATCGAGCTGGTGAACAAGAACCCGTTCGGCAACGGCACCGGAATCTTCACCCAGTCGGGCGCCGCGGCGCGCAAGTTCCAGAGCGAGATCGACGTCGGCCAGGTCGGCATCAACGTGCCCATCCCCGTGCCCGTGCCCTACTTCAGCTTCACCGGTTCGCGCGGCTCGAAGCTGGGCGACCTGGGCCCCTACGGCAAGCAGGTGATCCAGTTCTACACGCAGGTGAAGACCGTGACCTCGCGCTGGTTCGACGACGCGACCACGGCGCCGGGCATCCACACCACCATCAGCCTCAAGTAGACATGAAGATCGGGTTCATCGGCCTCGGGCACATGGGCAATCCCATGTGCCGCAACCTCCTGAAGCACGGGCACAAGCTCAAGATCTACGACGTGGTGCCGGAGCTGGTGAAGAAGCTCGCGACCGAGGGCTGCGAGGTCGCGACGTCCGCGGCCGATTGCTCGCGCGGCGTCGAGGCGGTCATCACGATGCTGCCCTCGTCTCCGCACGTTCGCTCCGTGTACCTCTCCGACTATGGCGTGCTCAAGGGCGCCGCGGCGGGCACGCCGCTGATCGATTCCTCGACCATCGACCCGCTCACGGCGCGCGAGGTGGCGATGGACGCGAAGGCCAAGGGCTGCCCGATGGTGGACGCGCCCGTATCCGGCGGCGTCGGCGGCGCGGAAGCCGGCACGCTCACCTTCATGGTCGGCGGCGAAGCGCACGACTTCGAGGCCGCCAAGGCGATCCTGCAGGCGATGGGCAAGAACATCGTGCACTGCGGCGGCATCGGCAACGGCCAGGTCGCCAAGATCTGCAACAACATGATGCTCGCGATCGAGATGATCGCGACCTCCGAGGGCATGACGCTCGCCGCCAAGCTCGGCATGGACCCGAAGGTGTTCGCCGCCATCGTCAACACCTCGAGCGGGCGCTGCTGGAGCTCCGACACCTATAACCCGTATCCCGGCGTGCTCGATAATGCGCCCGCCGCGCGCGGCTACTCGGGAGGCTTCGGCTCCGACCTGATGCTCAAGGACCTCACGCTCGTCACCGACGCCGCCAAGGTCGCGAAGCACCCGGTCATGCTCGGCGCGCTGGCGCAGCAGATCTACCAGAAGCATTCGGTCGACGGCAATGGCGCCAAGGACTTCTCGAGCGTGATCCTGCAGTACATGAAGGCCCGATGATCCGCCACGAGGTCCGCGGCCACACGGCCTTCATCACGATCGACAATCCGCCGGCCAACACCTGGACGCCGGAGAGCCTGACCACGCTCGAGGGACTGCTCGCCACGCTCAACGGCGACCGCAAGATCTACGCGGCGGTCATCACGGGCGCGGGCGAGAAGTTCTTCTCCGCCGGCGCGGACCTGAAGACCTTCTCGGGAGGCGACAAGGTTCGCGCGCGCCACTTCATCGCGCGCTTTGGCGCCGCGTTCGAAGCGCTGATGAACTCGCGCTTCGTCACCATCGCGGCGATGAATGGCTATGCGATGGGTGGCGGCCTCGAATGCTCGCTCGCCTGCGACATCCGCATCGCGGAGTCGCACGCGCAGATGGCGCTCCCGGAGCCGGGCGTGGGATTGCTTCCCGCCGGATGCGGCACGCAAATGCTGCCGTGGCTGGTCGGCGAAGGCTGGGCCAAGCGCATGATCCTCACCAACGAGCGCGTCGACGCGGCCACGGCGCTGCGCATAGGGCTGGTGCAGGAAGTCGTCGACAAGGGCAAGGCGCTGGCCACGGCGACGGCCCTGGCCGAGCGCGTGGCCACGCTCTCGCCGCGCGCGGTCGAATACTGCAAGCGGCTCATCCACAACGCGCGCAACGGCGTGCCGCGCGCCGCCGGCCTCTCGCTCGAGCGCGAGCGCTTCATGGACCTCTTCGATTACGGCGACACTGCCGAGGGCGTCAACGCGTTCCTCGAGAAGCGCAAGCCCGAATGGAAGAACGACTGACGGCGGCCGCCGGCGAGCTTCTCGCCGAGGTGAACGCCGGAGTGGCCACGGTCACGCTCAACCGGCCGGCCGCGCTCAACGCCCTGTCTTTCGGGATGCTCGAGGGGCTCACGGACTGGCTCGAACGCTGGGCGCGCGACGAGCGAGTGCGCCTGGTGGTGCTGCGCGGCGCCGGGGAGAAAGCGTTCTGCGCCGGCGGCGACGTCCGCGCGCTCTACGGCCACCTCACCTCCGATACCGAACTCCACCATCGCTACTTCGAGGTCGAGTACGCGCTCGACTATCGCATCCATACCTATCCGAAGACCATCGCTGCCGTCATGGACGGCATCGTCATGGGAGGCGGAATGGGGCTCGCGCAGGGCGCGAAGGCGCGGATCGTCGGCGCCCGCACGAAGATGGCGATGCCCGAGACCGCGATCGGGCTCTTCCCCGACGTCGGGGGAAGCTACTTCCTGTCGCGCGTTCCCGGAAAGGTCGGCATCTACCTGGGCCTCGTCGGCCCGACCATCAACGCCGCCGATGCGATCTATTGCGGGCTGGCGGACATCGATGTGAGCCCCGTGCCCGGCACCTCGGGACTCTCGCTCCTGCGTCCAGCCATCGACCGCCATTTCGCCAAGGACAGCGTCGCGGCCATCGTGGCCTCGCTCGAAGCGGAAGATCACCCGGAGTTGCGCGACTGGACGCGCGTCACGCTGGAGGCTCTCGCGAAGCGCTCGCCGATGCTCCTCGCCGTCACGCTCGAGCAGCTGCGCCGCGGTGCGGGCCTTTCGCTTGCCGATTGCTTCCGCATGGAGCTCAACCTCATCCACGCCTGCTTCGAGCAGGGCGACATCGTCGAGGGCATCCGCGCGCTCATCGTCGAGAAGGACAACCAGCCGCGCTGGCGCCCGCCTCGGCTTGGCGACGTTACGCGTGCTGCGGTCGAGGCGTTCTTCGCCCCACGCTGGCAGCCGGCGCAGCATCCCCTCGCGGCCCTTCGATAATCGCAAGAACAAGAGGAAGCCATGAAAGTCGTCACCTTCTCGCCCCTGCCCTCCGGAGATCCGCGGCCCGGTCTCGTCGTCGGTGAACGACGTGTCGTCGACATTCCCGCCGCGCTCGGCGCCGACGAGGCGACCGCCTCGATGCTGGGGCTGGTGCGCGCAGGGCCCGCCATGCTCGGGCGCCTGCGCGTCCTCGCCTCCTCGCCGCCCACGGACTCGCGCGCGCTAGCGGAGGTGAAGCTGCATGCGCCCATCCCGCGGCCGGCCAAGAACGTCTTCTGCGTCGGCTGGAACTATCTCGAGCACTTCGAGGAGGGAGCGAAGAAGCTGCAGGACAACCGCGAGCTTCCCAAATTCCCGGTGTTCTTCAGCAAGGCGCCCACCGCGGTGAATGGCCCTTACGACAACATCCCTTTCCACGCTCACGTGTCGACGTCGCTCGACTGGGAAGCCGAGCTCGGCGTCGTCATCGGCACCGGCGGCAAGGACATCGCGGAAGGCGACGCGATGCGCCACATCTGGGGATACACGGTGATCAACGATGTCTCGTGGCGGGACATCCAGCGGCGCCACGGCGGGCAGTGGCACAAGGGCAAGAGCCTCGACGGCTCGTGCCCGATGGGACCGTGGATCGTCACGGCGGACGCGCTCGATCCGACGAACCTGCGCATCGGCTGCCGCGTGAACGGCGTGGCGAAGCAGGACTCGAACACCAAATTCCTCTATTTCAAGCTGCCGCGCCTGATCGCCGAGCTCTCGGCGGGAATGACGCTCGAGCCCGGGGATATCATCTCGACGGGGACGCCGGAAGGCGTCGGCTTCGCCCGCACTCCCCCGGAATTCATGAAGCTCGGCGACCTGATGGAGACCGAGATCGAGGGCATCGGCGTGCTGCGCAACCCCATCGGCTAGCGGGCCTTCAGGCGTATAGAATGGTGGCAAAAGGGCCCGAGGATTAATGGTCAGCAAGATCCAGCCGGGGGAGGCACTTCTCGAACGCATGCCGATCTATCGGCGTTTGGCGTTCCTCGGCTTCCTGCGCGACAGCTATGCGCGAAAGTTCGCGCTCGCGGCCCTCGTCGGCCTGCTGATCCCGCTGGTGATCTTCATCATCTATCTGCTGGTCGCGCGCTCCGACCTGGCGGAGATGTATCCCGCGGTCGCGGCACTCGTACTCGCATGCTTCGCGGGATTCCTGGGAACGATGTGGCTGATCCGCGAGCTGCTGGTGCCCATCGACCTCACCGCCGAGACGCTGAGGAGCTACATCGACAGCCGCAAGCTTCCCGACCTCCCGGTGCACTTCCCCGACCGCGCCGGGCGGCTCATGGAGGGCACGCAGTACACGCTCGTGCAGCTCCACGAGACCATCAGCCGCCTCGAGCGCGTCTCCGACACCGACGACCTCACCGGGATCTACAACCGGCGCGCGGGAGACAAACGCCTCGCCGAGGAGGTCGCGCGCGCCGAGCGCGACCTGCAGACCTTCCAGATCGCCTTCTTCGACATCAACAACTTCAAGGCGATCAACGATACCCACGGCCACAGCGCCGGCGACGCATGCATCTCGCACTTGGCCGCGCTGCTCGGGCTCAATACGCGCCGCGGCGACTGGGTGGCGCGTTGGGGTGGCGACGAATTCATCGTGGGCCTTCATCGCAACCGGGCGCTCAAGATGGTGATGGAACGCATCATCAAGGCGATCGAAACCACGCCGTGCGAAATAGCGCCCGGCGTCGAGACGCGCGTGATGGTGAGCTGCGGGGTGGCGGAATATCGCTTCGGCGACGGCCCTTCGGGCGTGCTCGCCGACGCCGACAAGGCCATGTACGCCGCCAAGGATCTCGCGCGCGCCGACGGACGCTCGCACGTCTGCTACCGCAACGAGCTCACCGACAAGCCGGCGCGGACAGCTGCGGCGGCCTGATCGAGGCTCCTGCGCTTCGCCCGCTGGCATAGGTAGATCAGGAGCGCAATCAGCGTTCCGCCCGGCATCACCATTTCGACCAGCAGGTACGGGCCCGCCTTTTGCGCCAGGCGGCGCAGCGCTTCCAGGCCAACAAGAAGAATCTCCATCGATCGCTCCCGCGGGACACCCGGAAATCGGGGCCTTTGCGGACAGTCGAACGGGCCGGTAACGGAATCGACGCCTGGCGCCCGCCTATTTTTCTTTTTGGGGCTGTCGAAATCCCGCCGGGCAGATCGACCCGGACGGCGGCTGATGGGGGAGCGAACTTTCCCGCGCGGTCCGGGGTCGATCCATCATGTACCCCGCCCGGAGGCTCCCATGCCCAAGCAATCCGTCGAGACCGAACTGCTGAGCCTGGAAAAACGCTATTGGACGGCGATTCGGGAGAACGATCCCGAGAGCGCGCTGGAACTCACGCACGATCCCTGCATCATCACCGGTCCCCAGGGCGTGAGCCAGTTGGACCACGAGACCTTCGCAAAGATAATGGCGAGCGCGCCGAGGACGCTCGACCATTTCGAGCTCGATGACGTCAAGGTCCGCATGGTGGGCGACGACGTGGCGCTGGTCGCCTACACGATCAAGGAGTCGCTGACCGTGGACGGCAAGCCGCTGAAGCTCGAGGCGGCCGACGCGTCGACCTGGATTCGAAGCGAGGGCCGCTGGCTCTGCGCCATGCACTCCGAGGCCATCACGGGCGATCGGTTCGGACGCGACCGCAAGGCCGCGGCATAGCCATGCCGAAAATCGCCGCCCCGCTCTGCGCCGCCCTGTGCGCCGCCATCCCCGCGCTCGCCATCGCGCAGGCCGACGCAACCACGCGCGCTGCGCAGGCATTCGAGATCGTGCGCTCCGTCCTGCAACATCCACGCTGCGCGAATTGCCACGTGCCCGACGACTTTCCGCGCCAGCTCGACACGAGCGTCCGGCACGCGATGAACGTGCAGCGCCGCGATGGACATGGCGCCGCCGCGATGGAATGCCCGGTCTGCCACGGCCGGGAAAACCTGCCCGAGGGCTACGGCACGCACGTCCCGCCAGGCGCACCCGACTGGCATCTGCCGCCGCCCGAGACCAAGATGGTCTTCATCGGCGTCACGCCGGCCCAGCTCTGCGCGACGATCAAGGACAAGGCGGCGACGCGCGGCAAGGACCTGAACGCGATGCTCGCCCACAACCGCAACGACAAGCTCGTCGCGTGGGGATGGAGTCCCGGCCTCGGACGCAATCCGGTGCCGATCCCGCGCGAGCAATTCGTCGCGGCCTTCAAGACCTGGATGGATCTCGGAGCGCCCTGCCCCGGATAGCCGGCCAGCAACCGCCGCCTAGAGCAGCGATTCCTCCATCGCCAGCACGCTATCCGCGCCGCGAGTCGCGGCGAGCGTGTACGCCCCCGCCTGCGACATCACGTGGTCGGCGAAGAAGCGTGCGGTGAGGATCTTGCCTTTGAGGAAGGCGGCGTCGCCCTCGCCCGCCGCGAGCTGGCGCGAAGCGATCTGTGCCGAGCGCGCGAGCATCCAGCCGCCGAGCACCACGCCCATGAGCTTCAGAACATAGACCGATCCGGCGGCGACCGCGGCGGGATTGGTGGGGTAGGTCTTCGCGACCCACTGGACCGTTTCCCGCATGCGCGCGACCGCGGTCGTCAACGCATCGCCAATCGCGGCGAGGTTCGCGTCCGATGAGGCGGCGAGCTGCGGCACCAGCTTCTCGATCTCCGTGGCGAGGCCGAGCGCCGTCTTTCCTTCCTCGCGACCCATCTTGCGGCCGACGAGGTCATTCGCCTGGATGCCGGTGGTTCCTTCGTAGATCGTGGTGATGCGAGCATCGCGCAGATGCTGCGCCGCTCCCGTCTCCTCGATGAAGCCCATGCCGCCGTGGACCTGGATGCCGAGCGAGGCAACCTCGATGCCCATCTCGGTCGACCAGCCCTTCACCACCGGGATGAGGAGGTCGACGAGCGCCTGGGCGCGGCGCCGCTCGGATTCGTCGGCGTGCTTGCGTGCGCGATCGAGGAGCGCCGAGGTCCAGTACGCCAGCGCGCGCATCGCTTCCGTCGTCGACTTCATCGTGAGGAGCATGCGTTTCACGTCGGGATGCTGGATGATCGGCGCCGTCTTTACGGTCTTCGCGCCCGGCGCGCTGACGGGCCGGCCCTGCAGGCGCTCGCGCGACCAGGCCAGCGCGCGCTGGTACGAGCGCTCGCCGACGGCGACACCCTCGAGGCCCACCGAGAGCCGAGCCGCATTCATCATGATGAACATGTACTCGAGGCCGCGGTTGGCTTCACCGATCAGGTAGCCCGTGGCGCCGTCCTTCTCGCCGTAAGCCATTACCGCCGTCGGGCTCGCATGGATGCCGAGCTTGTGCTCGATCGACACGCAACGCACGTCGTTGCGCGCGCCGAGCGATCCGTCCGCCTTCACCTCGAACTTCGGCGCGGCGAAGAGCGAGATGCCCTTCACGCCTTCCGGGGCGCCGTCGATGCGCGCCAGGACCAGGTGCACGATGTTCTCCGTGTAGTCGTGCTCGCCGTAGGTGATGAATATTTTCTGGCCCTTAAGCTTGAAAGTGCCGTCGGGCTGCGGCGTCGCCTTGGTGCGCACCAGCGAAAGATCGCTGCCCGCCTGCGGCTCGGTCAGGTTCATGGTGCCGGTCCATTCGCCGGAAACCATCTTCGGCAGGAATTTCTGGCGCACGAGATCGGGTCCGACGTGGTCGATCGCCTCGATCGCCCCTTGCGTGAGCATCGGGCAAAGCTTGAAGGCGAGGTTCGCGGCGCCCCACATCTCCTCGACCGGAGTGGCGAGGAGGTGCGGCAGTCCCTGACCACCGAATCGCGTCGGCGAGAGGATGTTGTTCCAACCGGCCTTGGAGTACTGCAGGTAGGCGTCCTTGAACCCGGCGGGTGTGGTCACCGCGCCATCCTTGTACTTCGCGCCCTGGCGATCGCCCACCGCGTTGAGCGGCGACAACACCTCGCCCGCGAACTTCCCGGCTTCCTCGAGGATCGCATCGACCACGTCCTCCGTGACCTCTTCCCAGCCTTCGAGCGTGTTGACCTGGTCGAGGCCGACCACGTGCTTGAGCACGAACTGCATGTCCTTGATCGGTGCGACGTACTCAGGCATTTGCTCGCGCTCCTACTGCAGGGGAACCACAGATGAACACAGATGGACACAGATGTTCGGTGCGTATCGCCAGCCCTGTATCAATGGGTACATCGCATTCTCTACTTGAAAGCCATCCGTGTTCATCTGTGTTCATCTGTGGTTTCACAGTTTTTGGGTTAGTTCGGGAACGATCTGGAACAAGTCACCGACCAACCCGTAGTCGGCGATCTGGAAGATCGGCGCCTCGGGATCCTTGTTGATGGCCACGATCACCTTGCTGTCCTTCATGCCGGCCAGGTGCTGGATGGCGCCCGAGATTCCCACGGCGATGTAGAGCTCGGGCGCCACGATCTTGCCCGTCTGGCCGACCTGGTAATCGTTCGGGCAGTAGCCGGAATCGACCGCGGCGCGCGAGGCGCCGATCGCGGCGCCGAGCTTGTCGGCGAGCGCCTCGACGATCTTGAAGTTTTCCCCGCTCGCGAGGCCGCGTCCGCCGGAAACGATGCGCTTGGCCGCCGCGAGCTCGGGGCGCGCAGACTTGGTGAGCTCCTGCGAGACGAGCTTCGATTGCGCCTTGTCGGGGCCGGCGGCGAGCGTTTCGACCGGCGCGGATCCGGACGCGGGTGCGGCGTCGAATCCCGTGGACCGCACGGTGACAACCTTGACCGCGTCCGACGACTGCACGGTGGCGAACGCATTGCCGGCGTAAATCGGGCGCACGAAGGTGTCGGGCGATTCGACGCCGATGATGTCCGAGACCTGCGCGACATCGAGGAGCGCCGCCACGCGCGGCATGAAGTTCTTGCCGAATGAGCTCGCCGGTGCGACCACGTGCGAGTAACCCTTGGCGAGCGGAGCTACGAGCGCGGCGATGTTTTCCGCAAGGCCCGTGGCGTAATGCGGCGCTTCGGCAAGCAGTACCTTGGCGACGCCGGCGAGCTTCGATGCCGCCTCCGCGGCGGCCTTCGCGCCCTGCCCCGCGACCAGCACGTGGACGTCACCGCCCATCTTCGCGGCGGCGGTCACGGCGTTCGGCGTTCCCGGCTTGAGGTGACTGCCGTCGTGCTCGGCGATGACGAGGACGGCCATGTCAAATCACCTTCGCTTCGTTCTTGAGCTTCGAGACCAGCTCGTCGACGTCCTTCACCATCACGCCGCCCTTGCGCTTGCCGGGCTCGGCGACCTTGAGCGTCTTCAGACGCGGCGCCACGCCGACGCCCAGATCGGCGGGCTTCACGACCTCGAGTGGCTTCTTCTTCGCCTTCATGATATTGGGAAGCGTCGCGTAGCGCGGTGTGTTGAGGCGCAGGTCCGTGGTCACGATCGCGGGCATCTTCACTTCGATCGTCTCCAGCCCGCCGTCGATCTCGCGCGTGACGCGCGCCGAGCCCGCGTCCAGCTCGACCTTGCTCGCGAAGGTGGCCTGCGGCCAATCGAGAAGCGCGGCGAGCATCTGCCCCACCTGGTTGGCGTCGTCGTCGATCGCCTGCTTGCCGGCGATCACGAGTCCGGGCGATTCCTTCGCCACCAGCGCCTTGAGCAGCTTGGCCACGGCGAGCGGCTGCAGCTCGACGTCGGTCTCGACCAGGATGGCGCGGTCGGCGCCCATCGCCAGCGCCGTGCGCAGCGTTTCCTGGCAGGCGGCAGGGCCGGCCGATACTACGATCACCTCGGTGGCCTTGCCCGATTCCCTGATCTTCAGCGCCTCCTCGATCGAGATCTCGTCGAAGGGGTTCATCGACATCTTGACGTTGGCGAGCTCGACGCCGGTCTGGTCGGCCTTCACGCGGACCTTCACGTTGAAGTCGACAACGCGTTTGACGGGAACGAGGATTTTCATGCGTGGTTGCGAGGCATCGGGAGATTGGAACCGCGATTCAAACGAGTGTTTGAATTTTAACCTAGAGCCGCCGCGCGCGCTCGCGCAGGACGAACTTCTGGATCTTGCCGGTCGAGGTCTTCGGCAGCTCGCCGAAGATCACGGTGCGGGGCACTTTGTAGCGCGCGAGGTGCTCGCGGCACCAGGCGAGGATGTCTTCCGCCGAAACGTCGCCCGCGCCGGGCTTCGCCACGACGAAGGCGCACGGCGTCTCGCCCCACTTCTCGTCGGGCCGCGCGACCACGGCCGCTTCCATGACCTTCGGATGGCGATACAGGCACTCCTCGACTTCCAGCGAGGAGATGTTCTCCCCGCCCGAGATGATCACGTCCTTGGAGCGATCCTTCACCTCGATGTAGCCGTCGGGATGCCAAACCGCGAGGTCTCCCGTGTGGTACCAGCCTTCGCGGAAAGCCTCTTGCGTGGCGCGCTCGTTCTTGAGGTATCCCTTCATGATGGTGTTGCCGCGAAGCATGACTTCGCCCAGCGTCGCCCCATCGCGGGGGACCGGACGATGCGTCTGAGGATCCGCGACCTGCAGGCCGGCGAGCGTCGGATAACGCACGCCCTGGCGCGCCATGAGCACGGCGCGCGCGTTGAGATCGAGGTCGTTCCACTCGTCCTGCCACGCGCACAGGGTCGCCGGCCCATAGCTCTCGGTAAGCCCGTAGAGGTGCGTCACGCGAAACCCCATCGCCTCCATCTTCTCGATGACCGCAGAGGGCGGCGCCGCGCCGCCGGTGGCCACCTCGACCCGGTGGGCGAAGCGGCGCTTCACCGTCTCGGGCGCGTGCACCAGCATGTTGAGCACGATCGGGGCGCCACACAGGTGCGTCACACGATGCCTCTCGATGGCCGGAAAGATGAGCGCGGGATCGACCTTGCGAAGACACACGTGCGTGCCACCGGCCGCGGTCACCGCCCAGGTGTAGGTCCAGCCGCTGCAATGGAACATCGGCAGCGTCCACAGGTACACCGACTGCGGTGTCAGGCCAAACATGAGCGCGTTGCCGAGCGCGTTGAGGTACGCGCCGCGGTGGTGATAGAGGACGCCTTTCGGGTCTCCCGTCGTGCCCGAGGTGTAGAGCAGCGCCGCGGAGTCCCATTCGTCGGCAGGCGCCTTGAGCTCGAAAGCCGGGTCGCCCTTCGCGATCCATGCCTCGTAGTCGGTCGACCCGAGCCGCTCGCCTTGGGGGCCTTGGGGATCGTCGATGTCCACGACGAGGAGCTTGCGCTTCGTCTTCTCGAGCGCCGCCCGGACGATCGGCGCGTACTCCCGATCGGTAATCAGCACCTTGGCCTCGCCGTGCTCGAGGCAGAACGCGATGGTCGCGGCGTCGAGGCGATAGTTGAGCGCGTTGAGGATCGCGTTGAGGCCGGGCACCGCGTAGTGCGCCTCGAGGAGCGCGGGCACGTTCGGCGCCATGATCGCGACGGTATCGCCTCGCCCCACGCCCGCGGCGGCGAGCACCGAGGCGAGGCGCCGGCAGCGTTCCTCGAACTCGCGATAGGTGTACGCGCGCTCGCCGTGAATCACCGCCGTCTTTTCCGGGTACACCTCGGCGGAGCGCCGCAGGAAATCGACCGGGGTCAGCGGCGCGTAGTTGGCGGCGCGGCGCTCGATGAAGCTACCCCTTGCGCTGGCGCGGGTGTCGCAGCCACGCCTCCAGCTCTCCCATGATGCCGCGGCGGAAGGCGAGCACGCAGATCACGAAAATGATCCCTTGCGCGATCGTCACCCATGCGCCGAGCTCGGAGAGGTAGTTCTCCATCGCGGCGATCACGAAAGCGCCGGCTACCGGCCCGAACACGGTGCCCATGCCACCCAGCAGGGTCATGAGAACTACCTCGCCGGACATATTCCAGTGGGCATCGGTGAGGGAAGCGAGCTGGAACACGAGGGCCTTCGTCGCTCCCGCCAGGCCTGCGAGCGCCGCGGACAGCACGTACGCCGCGAGCTTGAACCGCTCGGTCCGGTATCCCAGCGAGATGGCGCGCGGCTCGTTGTCGCGAATCGCCTTGAGGACCTGGCCGAAGGGCGAATGAATGATGCGATAGATGAGCAGGAAGGCGGCGGTGAATATGGTGAGCACGAAGTAGTACATCACCGTGTTGCTGTGCAGGTCGACGAGCCCCACGACCTTGCCGCGCGGCACGGACTGGATGCCGTCCTCGCCGCCGGTAAACGGGGCCTGGAGATAAAAGAAATACACCATCTGCGCGAGCGCGAGCGTGATCATCGCGAAATAGATGCCCTGGCGCTTGATCGCCAGCAGGCCCGTGACCAACCCCAGCAAGGCGGTGGCGATCACCGCGACGATGATCGCGAGCTCCGGTGACAGCGGCGGAATCCTGAGGCCCAGCTCGAGGGTGTGCTTGAAGAGCGTGACGTGGTCCAGGTCCAGCCCGACTTTCGCGAGGTGAGCGCAGATGTAGCCGGCCGTGCCCAGGAACATCGCGTGCCCGAACGAGAGCAGGCCGCCGAATCCGATCAGCAGGTTGAAGGCGCAGGCGAAAAGCGCGAAGCACAGCCCCTTCATCACGAACACCGGATAGACGATGTGCTCGGGGGCGAGCGGAGCCACGATCAGGATCGCCATCATCACGACGAACGTTGTGCGGTGGTAGCGCGCCTCCCACGTCTCGTCGCGTTCGGTGGTGATGGCCTTGTCGTGGTCGGTCATCAGCGCTGTCCGAAGAGGCCCTGCGGGCGGAACATGAGGACGATCGCCATGATCACGAAGATCACGGTGTTCGAGGCCTCGGGGTAGAACACCTTGGTGAGCCCTTCGACGATGCCCAGCCCGAAGCCGGTGACGATCGCCCCCATGATCGACCCCATGCCGCCGATCACGACCACCGCGAACACCACGATGATGAGCGAGGAGCCCATCTGCGGGCTCACCTGGTAGATCGGTGCGGCGAAGACCCCGGCGAGCGCCGCGAGCCCGACGCCGAACCCGTAGGTGAGCGTGATCATGCGCGGCACGTTCACGCCGAAGGCCTGCACCATCGACGGGTTCTCGGTGGCCGCGCGCAGGTACGCGCCGAGCTTCGTGCGCTCGATCAGGAACCAGGTCCCGAGGCAGATCGCGAGCGAGGCGATGATCACCCAGGCGCGGTACTTCGGCAGGTACATGAAGCCGAGGTTGTTTCCGCCCGTGAGGCTCTCGGGCATCGAGTACGGCAATCCCGCGGAGCCGAACTGGTTGCGGAACGCCCCCTCGATGATGAGCGCGAGGCCGAAGGTGAGCAGCAGCCCGTAGAGATGGTCGAGCTTGTAGAGGCGCTGCAGCATCAGGCGCTCGATCACGACGCCCGTGATTCCCACGCCGATCGGCACGAGCACCAGCGCCCACCAATACCCGAGCCCCGCCTTGTTGAGCAGGAAGTAGGCGACGAAGGCGCCCATCATGTACTGGGCGCCGTGCGTGAAGTTGATGATGTTGAGGAGCCCGAAGATGACCGCGAGCCCCAGCGATAGGAGGGCGTAGAACGACCCGTTGATCAGCCCGATGAGAAGCTGGCTGAACAGTGCCTGCAGCGGCACGCCGAAGATTTCGGACATCGTTCTACGCCGTTTGCCTGGTTATTTCTTTACGAGCGGGCAATCGCCCTCGGTGAGCGGACGAAACGCCTCGTTCGCCGGGATCGTCGAGCGGATCTTGTAGTAGTCGTAGGGGCCCTTGGACTCGGAGGGCTTCTTCACTTCGACCAGGTACGCCGGATGGATCTTGCGGCCATCGGCGCGGATCGAGCCCTTGCCGAAGAGCGGATCGTCGGTGGGCATCTCTTTCATCTTCGCCACCACCTTCGTGCCGTCGTCGCTCTTCAGCGCCTCGACCGCCTTCAGGTAATGCAGCACGCCCGCGTAGACCCCCGCCTGCACCATCGACGGGTACTTGCCGCCGTTCGCGGCCGCGAAGCGCTTGCTCCACGCGCGTGTCTGGTCGTTCAGGTCCCAGTAGAACGTCTCGGTGAAGATCAGGCCCTGCGCCTTCTCGAGGCCCAGCCCGTGGACGTCGGTGATGAACACCAGGAGCCCGGCGAGGCTCTGGCCGCCCTTCACGATGCCGAACTCGGAGGCCTGCTTGATGGAGTTGATCGTGTCGCCGCCGGCGTTGGCGAGCCCGATGATCTTCGCCTTCGACGCTTGCGCCTGCAGCAGGAACGAGGAGAAATCCTGCGTGTTGATCGGCGCGCGCACCTTGCCGACCACCTTGCCGCCGTTCTTGACGACCACCGCCTCGGTGTCGCGCTCGAGGGCGTGCCCGAACGCGTAGTCGGCGGTGATGAAGAACCAGGTGTCTCCGCCGGTCTTCACGATCGCCTTGCCCGTGCCGTTGGCGAGCATCCAGGTGTCGTACGTCCAATGGACGGTATTGGGCGAGCACGCCTTGCCGGTGAGGTCCGAGGTGGCCGCGCCCGAGTTGATGAACACCTTGCCCTTGTCCTTCGTGATCTGGTTCACCGCCAGCGCGACGCCGGAGTTGGGCGTATCGACGATGACGTCGACGCCTTCCGAGTCGTACCACTTGTTGGCGATCTGCGAGCCCACGTCCGCCTTGTTCTGGTGATCGGCGAAGATGATCTCGACGTTGAGTCCCTTGTCCTTGGCCTTGAAGTCATCGACCGCCATCCGGGCGGCGATCACCGACCCCTGGCCCGACAAGTCGGCGTACAGGCTCGACTGGTCGTTGAGGATGCCGATCTTCACCACGTTGCCCGAGATTTGCGCGTGCGCCGCGCCGGCCGACAGGGCCAATGCCGCGGCCGCGACCAATGCCTTGACCTTCAGTTTCAGTTTCATCGCTTCACTCCTCTTTTGAGATTTCTCCATGAACTACACACCCAGGTACTCGTGCAGCATTCCTGTCTTCGCTTCGAGTTCCGATGCCGGGAACGACTCGGCGATCTTGCCGTGCTCCATGACGTAATGCCGGTCCGCGAGGGGCGCCGCGAAGCGGAAATTCTGTTCCACCAGGACGATGGTGAAGCCGCGCTCCTTGAGCTTGATGATGATGCGCCCGAGCGCCTGCACGATCACCGGGGCGAGGCCTTCGGTGATCTCGTCGAGGAGCAGGAGGTTCGCGCCGGTGCGCAGGATGCGCGCCATCGCGAGCATCTGCTGCTCGCCCCCGGAGAGCTTGGTGCCCTGCGTGGTGTTGCGGCGCTCGCGCAGGTTCGGGAACATCTCGTAGATCTCGTCCACGCTCATGCCGCCCTTGGCGATCTCCGGCGGCAGCGTGAGGTTCTCCTCGACCGAGAGGCTCGAGAAGATGGCGCGCTCCTCCGGGCAATAGCCGATGCCCAGGTGCGCGATCCTGTAGGTAGGCCAGGTGACCGTCTCGACGCCGTTCACCATGATCGATCCGGTCCGCCGGCCGACCAGCCCGAGGATCGACTTGAGCGTCGAGGTGCGCCCTGCGCCGTTGCGCCCGAGGAGCGTCACCACCTCCCCCTTGTGGACGGTGAGGTCGACCCCATGCAGCACGTGCGATTCGCCGTACCAGGCGTGGACGCCGGAGACGCGCAGGACTTCCTCAGCCATGAGCCGTCCCCATGTACGCTTCCATCACCTGCGGATTGGCCGAGACCTCGGCGTACGGACCCTCCGCAAGGACGGCGCCGCGCTGCAGCACCGTGATGCGGTCGCAAATCCCCGAGACGACGCTCATGTTGTGCTCGACCATGAGCACGGTGCGCCCCACGGCGACTTCCTTGATGAGGTTCTTCACGCGGTCGACGTCCTCGTGCCCCATGCCCGCCGTCGGCTCGTCGAGGAGCATCAGCTCGGGCTCCATCGCGAGGGTGGTGGCGATCTCGAGCGTGCGCTTGCGCCCGTAAGCGAGCTCGCCCGCGTGGATGCGCGCGAACTTGCCGAGGTCGACGCGCTCGAGGAGCGCCGTGGCGCGCGCGTTGAGCACGTCGAGCGTCTTCTCGCGCTTCCAGAAATGGAAGCTCGTTCCCAGCCCGCGCTGCAACGCGACGCGCACGTTCTCGAGCACGGTGAGATTGGGAAACACCGCCGAGATCTGGAACGAGCGAATCACGCCGCGCCGAGCGACATCGGCGGGCTTCTCGCGCGTGATGTCCTGGCCGTTGAAGAGGATCGTCCCGCGGGTCGGCTGCAGGAACTTGGTGAGCAGGTTGAAGGTGGTCGTCTTGCCCGCGCCGTTGGGCCCGATCAGCGCGTGGATGGTGCCGCGACCCACCCGCAGGTCGACGTCGTCGACCGCGACGAAGCCCTTGAATTCCTTCGTGAGGCCTCGCGTCTCGAGGATGGTATCGCCGGACATGGGAGGGGCGGGCGCCTTCCTAGTTCATGTCGCAGCGGATGACCGAGGAAATCTCGTTGCGATTGAAGTCGTAGATGGCGATGTTCGAGTCGTTCCTCGCGTACGCGAGCTGCAGGCGCAGCGTGCACTTGTCACGGAATTGCCAGGCGAGGCCCATACTCGCTTCGCCATACCAGTCGTGCCCGTTCGGAACCTTGGTGGAGCGCGCGAAGGCGTCCTTGTCCTTGCGATAGATCGCACCCAGCCCATTGAAGACCTGCAACTTTGGCGCGATCGAGTACTGTACGTAGCTGCGTAAGCCGCCGAGGTTCTTGCTCCTCGTCGACGTTCCGGAGACGCCGTTTTCAAATGAATTCCTGGCGTGGTCCGCGGTCACGAATGCCGTCAGGTAAATGAGCGGCGCGCCCTTGCCCTCGAAGCTCCTCAGCCACGACGCGGACAAGTACGCTTGGTCGAAGTCCTCGATCGAGCTCCTGGGAAAGCGTACGCCGCTCAGCTGCATAGCGAGGCCCAACTGCGTGCTGGTGTCGACAGCGTGCCGCCAGTCCAGGTTGAGGCCCGCCATGCGCCGGTCGTTGGTGGGCCGCGGGTCGCCTGACGCGGCGCCCCTCTGCCAGGACGGCGCGAAGCTCGCGGTTACGCGCAACTGGTTGGAGCCGTCCTCGAGCGCCCCGCCCGCGCGCGCTTCCCCGGCCGTGATGTTGAAATCGGACTCGCGGACGTAGGCCCGGCCGCGCGCCTCGCCGCCCGCGAACACGCTCCACCCGCCGCCGAGCGGCCGGTCGTACTCCCCGCCAATGGCTCCCTGCATGAAAGCGGCGTGCCGCTTGGAAAAGTTGCCCGTCGCCCGGATGCCCGCAAGGTTGAACGACTGTTGCGCAGCCGCGCCGTAATCGGCGAGCACGCCGGTGATGTTCGAGTCGTAGCCGAGCCCCAGCTCGCCGTAGGCGCCGGCCGCGCCCGCCCTCCCCTGCTGCGTGCCCCCGAGCCCCGTGCGGGCCTCCTTGGGATCGGCAGCGGCGGGCGCCTGGGGAGCACGCTCGATGGGGGTCTCATCCGCATGCGCCGCTGGGGCGAAGAAGGCGGTGAGAATGGCGGCAAAGGCCGCCCTTGTGAATCGGACGCGTTCGATCATGCCCGAATCCTATCGGAAGTCGTTGCGGCGGTGGGATAATGACCTCATGAACGATCGCGCGCATCCCGCGTCGCCCCGGAGTGCTACTGCCGACCCTGTCCTCACGAGGACCGTGGAGGGGCCCGTAGCCATTCTGACGCTCAACCGGGCGCGTCAGTTCAACGCCCTTTCGGGTGAACTCCTCGACGCGCTGCACCGCGAGCTTGATTACCTCGCGGACAACGATTCCGTGCGCGTAGTGATCGTCACCGGCGCCGGGCGCGCTTTCTGCTCCGGGCATGACCTCAAGGAGATGCGCGCGAGCGAGCCGGGTCGGATCGAGGCGCTCTTCGCCTCGAGCAGCGCGATGATGCTGAAGCTCGTCGCCCTGCCGCAACCCGTCATCGCAGCTGTAAACGGCATCGCGACCGCGGCGGGCTGCCAGCTCGTCGCCCAGTGTGACCTCGCCGTCGCCTCCGAGAACGCTCGCTTCGCCGCCTCAGGCATCAACCTGGGATTGTTCTGCTCCACGCCGGCCGTTCCACTGTCGCGCAACATCTCGCGCAAGCGCGCGGCTGAGATGCTGTTTACGGGAGATTTCATCGAGGCGCCGATCGCCCTCGATTGGGGGCTCGTGAATCGCGTCGTGCCGCACGAGCGCCTCATGGAAGCAGCGCGCGAACTGGCGAGCAACCTCGCGTCGAAACCGCGCGAAGTGCTTGCGCTCGGCAAGGCGCTGTTCTATCGCCAGCTCGAGTCCGGGCTCGCGGCCGCGTACGACGACGCATCGCGCACGATCGCGACCAACATGGCCGGCGAGATTGCCCGCGAGGGCGTCGCCGCCTTCCTCGCCAAGATCCCGCCTAGCTGGAGGCCCTGAGGCGCCAGCTCAGATCCGCTTCCGCCGCCAATCCCCCAGGATTTCGCGTGCGGCATTGTGCCCCGGCACTCCCGTGACGCCGCCCCCCGGGTGCGCACCCGAACCGCACAGGTAGAGGCCCTTCAGCGGCATGCGGTAGGCCGCATGACCCAGCACCGGCCGAGCGCTGAAGAGCTGGTTCAGTGTGAGCTTGCCGTGGAAGATGTCCCCGCCGACCAGGCCGAATTCGCGCTCGAGGTCGAGCGGCGTCAGCATCCGGCGTCCGGCGACGGCCGAGCGGAAATTGGGCGCGAAACGCGTCACCTGATCGATGACCGCATCGCTAGCGTGCTCGCGCTCGTCGTCCCAGCTGCGCCCGCCGGGAAGCGCGTAACGAAAGTGCTGGCAAAAGAGGCTCGCGACATGGGCTCCCGGGGGCGCGAGCGAGTCGTCGACGGTGCTCGGAATGAGAATCTCGACGATCGGCTCCGTGGACCAGCCGCGCTCGCGGGCGCTCGAATGCGCGCGGTCCATGAAAGCGAGCGACGGGGCGAGGATGATTCCCGCGCTGTGGTGCGGCTGCGCCTCGCGCCCGGGAAGCGCGGAGAAGTCGGGCAGCTCCTCGAGCGCCACGTTCATGCGGAAGGTCGCCGACTCGGATTGGTAGCCCGCAAAGGCGCCGCGCCACTCGCCCTGCTCGTCCGGAAGCCAGTCGAGCAAGCGGCGCGGATGCGCGTTCGACACGACGCGGCGTGCGGCGATCTCGGTTCCGTCGTCAAGCACGACGCCACTTGCACGCCCATCGGACGCCAGGATGCGCGCCACGCCGCACCCGGTGCGAATCTCGACGCCGCGAGCCTCGGCTTCGCGCCGCATCGCCTGCGTGATCGCGCCCATGCCGCCGATCGCGTGGCCCCAGGCGCCGCGCTTGCCGTTCACCTCGCCGAAGACGTGGTGCAGGAGCACGTAGGCCGAGCCGGGCGTGTAGGGGCTGGCGAAGTTGCCGACCACGCTGTCGAACCCCAGCACCGCCTTGATCGGCGCGGATTCGAACCAGCGATCGAGCCAATCGCCCGCGGAAACGGTGAAGAGGTCGAGGACGTCGCGCTTGGCCGCGAGCGGCAGGCGGCTCACGGCGCGCCCCGACTTCCATGCGCGGAAGAGCTCGGGCAGGCCGCCGCCGACGTTGGGCGGCGTTTCGAGCAGCAGGTCTCGCAGCACGTCGGCCACTACGTCGAGCCGGCGGTAATACTCCGGCAGGCGCTCGGCGTCGCGCGTCGAGAAGCGCGCAACCTCGCGCTGCGTCGCCTCGAGGCCGCCGCCCACCTTGATGTAGCCGCCGTCATCGAGCGGCAGGAAGTTGGAGAACGGGCGTTCGACGATGCGCAGGCCGTGCTCGGCAAGCCTCAAGTCGCGAATGACCTTCGGATTGAGGAGGCTCACCGTGTAGCTCGCGGTCGAATTGCGGAAGCCCGGGTGGAACTCCTCGGTGACCGCGGCGCCTCCGACGATCGCGCGGCGCTCGACCACGCACACGCGCAGCTTCGCCGCAGCGAGGTAGCAGGCGCAGACGAGACCGTTATGCCCTGCACCGACGATGAGGGCGTCGTAGGCGCGAGCGTCTTGCGCCATCGCTAGCCGAGCAGGAAGCGGCGGACGGCGCCCACCTGGGCGTCGTCCATGAGCATCGGCGCGTGCCCGGTGCGCGGGATGACGAGCGCCTCGGTGTGCGGATGGCGACGCATCTCCTCGAGCGTTTCCGCGAGCAGCAGGTCGGAATTCTCGCCCCGAATGACGAGCACCGGCCCGTGCACCTTGTCCCAGTAGCGGCGCAGGTCGACGTCGGCGGGCGGCACGGCGTGGAAGTTCTTCCCGATGCCCGGGTCGTAGCGGAAGCGCCACTTGCCGTTCTCGTCGTGGCTCGCAACGTGGATCGCGAGATGGCGCCATTGCTCGTCGGTGAGCTCGCCGAACGGGCTCACGCTGCGCATCGCCGCCTCCAGCGCCTCGATCGAGTCGAACACGGGCTCGCGCCCGACGTAGAGGCCGATGCGCACGATCGCCGCCTTGGGAATCACGCTGCCGACGTCGTTCATCACCAGCTTGCGCACGGGCGTGCCGGGCATCGCCGCGAGCATCATGCCGAAGATCCCGCCCATCGACGTGCCCAGCCAGTCGACGGTCTCGGCGCGCAGGCTGGCGATGAGCGTCGCCATGTCGTTGAGATAGACCGGATAGTTGTAGTCGGACGGATCGCGAAGCCAGTCGCTGCGCCCGCGGCCGGCAATGTCGGGGCATACCACGCGATAGGCGTCGGACAGGCGCTCGGCGAGGTAATCGAAGTCCCGGCCGTTGCGCGTGAGGCCGTGGACGCAGACCAGCACGCGCGGATTCGCCGCATCGCCCCACTCCGTGTAGCGCACGATGTGGAAGCCGTGCGGATCCAGGCACCTCACCTGCCCTTCACGCATTTCACTCATTTGTGAGCTGCCGCGAGAGACCATCTGTGTTCATCTGTGTTCATCTGTGGTTCCAATGGTTTTCCCCTACTCGATCGCGGCGGTGCTCTTGGCCTTCTCGCGAAGGATGAATTTCTGGATCTTGCCGGTGGATGTCTTCGGCAGCGGGCCGAAGATGACCGTCTTGGGCGCCTTGAAGCGCGCCATGCGGGCGCGGCAGAACTCGATCAGCTCCTCGGCGCTCGCGGAAGTCCCCTCCTTCAGCTCGACGAACGCGCAAGGCGTCTCGCCCCATTTCGGATCGGGCTGGGCGACGACGGCTGCGAGCATCACCGATGGATGGCCGTGCAGCACGTCCTCGACTTCCTGCGACGAGATGTTCTCTCCGCCCGAGATGATCACGTCCTTGGAGCGATCCTTGATCTTCGCGTAGCCGTCGGGCTGCATCACCGCGAGGTCGCCCGAATGGAACCATCCTCCGCGGAAGGCCTCGGCGGTGGCGGCGGGGTTCTTGAGGTAGCCCTTCATGGTGATGTTGCCGCGGAACATGATCTCGCCCATCGTCTCGCCGTCCCACGGCACCGCCTTCATGGTGTCCGGTTCCATCACCGTCATTCCTTCCTCGAGGAGGTAGGCGACACCCTGGCGGCCGTTGCGGCGCACCTGATCCTCGATCGCGAGGTCGGCCCACTCCGGATGTTTCGCGCAGACCGCCGCCGGTCCGTAGGTCTCGGTGAGGCCGTAGACGTGGGTGATGTCGAAGCCCATGCGTCCCATGCCCTCGATGACCGCCGCGGGTGGCGGCGCGGCGGCGACCAGGCAATGGACCTCGTGATCGATGCCCTCCTTCTGCTCGGCCGGAGCGTCGAGGAGCATCGAGTGCACGATCGGGGCGCCGCAGTAATGGGTGACCTTGTGCGCGCGGATGAGATCGAGGATCAGCTTCGGGTCGACCTTTCGCAGGCACACGTTGGTTCCGGCGGCGGCGGCGATCGTCCAGTTGAAGCACCAGCCGTTGCAATGGAACATCGGCAGCGTCCACAGGTAGACCGGGTGCTTGGGCATCGACCAGTCGAGGATGTTGTTGATCGCGTTCAGGTACGCGCCGCGATAGTGGTAGACCACCCCCTTGGGATTGCCGGTCGTGCCGGAGGTGTAGTTGAGGGCGATCGAATCCCACTCGTCGGGCGGGAAGCTCCACTCGAACGCCGGATCACCGCCGGCGATGAATTCTTCGTACTCCACCTCGCCGAGCCGCTCTCCACCTTCGTAGAGCGCGTCGTCGACGTCGACGACCAGGGGCTTCGCCTTGGCGATGCTGAGCGCTTTCGAGAGGGTGCCCGAGAACTCGCGGTCGGTGAACAACACCTTCGCCTCCCCGTGGTCGAGCATGAACGCGATCGCCTCGGCGTCGAGGCGCGTGTTGAGCGTGTTGATCACGGCGCCCAGCATCGCGGGCCCGAAATGCAGCTCGATCATCGCCGGGACGTTGGGCAGCATCGCCGCCACGGTATCGCCGCGCCTGACGCCGCGCCGCGCGAGTGCCGATGCGAGGCGGCGCGAGCGCTCGTAGACCTCGCGCCACGTGCGCCGCACCGCGCCGTGGATGATCGCGGTCCGGTCGGGATAGACGTAGGCCACCTTGGCGAGGAACGACACCGGCGTAAGCGCGGTGTAGTTGGCGGCGTTGCGTTCGAGTCCGAGTTCGTAGGCGCCCATGGCGTCCCTCCCCGTCAGGCGATGCGCGTTTCGGCGCGGGTGGCGAGCCCGGCGAAACGCTCAGCGGATTTCACCGTGTTGCCGAGCAGCATGGCGATGGTCATCGGTCCCACGCCACCGGGCACCGGCGTGATGCGCGAGGCGACCTCCGAAACCGCGGCGAAGTCGACATCACCCGCGAGCTTTCCGTCGGGGAGGCGGTTCACGCCGACGTCGATGACCACCGCGCCCGGCTTCACCATCCCCGCACCGATCATCCGCGGCCGGCCCACGGCGGCCACCAGCACGTCGGCCTGGCGCGTCATCGCGGCGAGGTCGCGGGTCTTCGAATGGCAGACCGTCACCGTGGCGTTGGCGTTGAGCAGCATCAGCGCCATGGGCTTGCCGACGATGGTCGAGCGCCCGACGACCACCGCATGCATCCCGGAGAGCGCCACACCTTCGTGCTCGAGCATCTTCATCACGCCCCAGGGCGTGCACGGGTAGAAGGCCGGTTCGCCCACGACCAGCGAGCCCACGTTGAAGTAGTGAAAGCCGTCGACGTCCTTGTCGGGCGAGACCGCCTCGGTCACCGCGCGGGCGTTTATGTGCTTGGGCAGCGGCAGCTGCACCAGGATGCCGTGGATGTTCGGGTTGTCGTTGAGCGCCTTCACGAAGGAGACGAGGTGCGACTGGCTGGTGTCCGCCGTGAGCGCGTGCACTTCCGAATGCATGCCGATCGCGCCGGAGGCGAGCGCCTTGTTGCGTACGTACACCTGGCTCGCGGGGTCCTCCCCGACGATCACCACGGCGAGCCCGGGGATGACGCCGCGGCCTTTGAGGCGCTCGACACGCAATGCGCATTCCTGGCGGAATCCTGCAGCGATCGCCTTGCCGTCGATGATGCGTGCCGTCATGGCCGCGCTTGCTCTGCGAGGACCAGGTCGACCGCGACGTCGTGATCCTCCCGCGGCAGCTCGTCGACCACGAACTGCGCGGGAAGCGCGGTGACGCAGAACGGGCGCGCGCCGCGGCCGGACAGGAGCTTGTCGAAGTAGCCGGCTCCGTAGCCGAGGCGATAGCCTTTCCGGTCCACGGCGAGCGCCGGCACGAGCGCGAAATCGACCTGGTCGAGCGCCACGCGCGGGCAGCGCGCCGGATCGGGCTCCGGAATGCTCCAGACGCCCGGGACCAGGTCGGACTCGAGATCCGGAACGGCGTGCAACTCGAGATGGCGCGGTGGAGCGCTGATCCGCGGCAGGACCACGGTCTTGCCGGCGGCGCGCGCGCCTTCGATGAAAGCCCGCGTGCTCCATTCGCTGCCGATGCTCATGGTGGCGAGCACCGAGCGCGCGGCCTTGAACTGGGGCAGCGCCTCGAGACTCGCCGTGAGCTGCGCGGCAATGCGCGCGAGCTCCGCCGCGGGAATGGCGTCGCGCCGCGCGATCGCGTCGCGGCGCAGCTCCGGCTTCACGGGCGTGGATCGAGCCATGGCCCTATTCTAGTGGCTCGGCGGGCGGGAATTGGGTATCCTCCGCCTTCCACCACGCCAGGACGCCCCAAGATGAGAACCGCACCGCTCCTCGCCGCCGCCGTCGTCGCCTGCTCGACCGCCGCGATCGCCGCGAATCCGTTTGAGGCCTTCAAGGGCAAGATGAAGGAAGGCCTGTACGAGTACAAGATGGAAATGGACATGGGCAAGGTACCGGGAATGCCTGAAGGCATGTCCATGGGAAAGATGTCTCCGCCTCCGTTCCAGAAATGCGTCACCCCCCAGGACATCGAGAAGGGTGAGATGGCCCGCGGCCGCGACGGCAAGCCCCCCGGGGACTGCGAGATCAAGGATTTCAACATGTCGGGCAACACGGCGACCTACACGATGACGTGCACCAAGCCCAGCGAAATGACGGCTGACAACAAGATCACCTTCAGGAGCGACGGGTTCACCATGGACATGAAGATGGCGATGAACCAGCGCGGCCAGATGATGAACATGACGCAGCACATGGAGAGCCGCTACCTCGGCCCCTGCAAGTAACCACGGTCGGCACCGGCGAAAAAATCCCCGCTTCAGGCGGGGATTTTCGCTTTCAGGGCGGCGCGGATCTGCTCGAGCGCGCCGGGATCCTCGATGGTGGTGAGGTCGCCGGGGTCGCGGCCCTCGCAGATCGCCTGGATCGAGCGGCGCAGGAGCTTGCCCGAGCGCGTCTTCGGCAGCAGCGTCACGAAGCACACGCGCGACGGGCGCGCGATCGCGCCGAGCTCGCGATCCACGGTGGCCATGATCTCCTTCTCGTGCGAGGCGGCGAGCTCCGCGGTCGCGATCCTCGACGTGTCCTTCACCACGGCGAAGGCGATGGGCACCTGGCCCTTGAGCGAATCGGCCATGCCCACCACCGCCACTTCGGCGACGTTCGAGTGCGCCTGCACCGCCTCCTCGATCTCGCGCGTGCCGATGCGATGGCCGGCGACGTTGATGACGTCGTCGGTGCGGCCCAGGACGAAATAGTAGCCATCCTTGTCGCGCGTCGCCCAATCGAACGTCGTATAGATCATCTCGTCCTTGAAGGACTTGAAGTAGGTCTCGACGAAGCGCTTGTCGTCGCCCCACACCGTGGTCATCACGCCCGGAGGCAGCGGGGGGACCGCGCAGAGCACGCCCTTCTCGTCGACGCCGACTTCCTTGCCCGTTTCCTCGTGCTTGAGCTTGATCCGGTAGCCGTACGCCGCGAACGAGGGCGAGCCAAACTTGCGCGGCGTGTCCTCGACTCCCGGGCACGCGGTGAGGATCGGCCAGCCGGTCTCGGTCTGCCAGTAGTTGTCGACGATGGCCGTATGCGCCAGCGCCTCCGCCGCCCAGCGCGCCGTCGGCTCGTCGAGGGGCTCGCCGGCGAGGAACAGGTACTTGAGCCTGCGGGTGTCGTACTTCTTCATGAACGACGTATCGTGCTTCTTCAGCACGCGGATCGCGGTGGGCGACGTGAACATCGACGTCACCTTCCAGTCCTGCACGATCTTCCACCAGATTCCGGCATCGGGGCGCATCGGCACGCCCTCGTACATGATCGTGGTCGAGCCGTTGATGAGCGGCGCGTACACGATGTACGAGTGGCCCACCACCCAGCCGATGTCCGACGTCGAGAAATACGCGTCCCCGGGCTTCGAGCAGAAGATGTGCTCCATCGATGCGGCGAGCGCCACCAGGTAGCCGCCGGTATCGCGCTGCACCCCCTTGGGCGTTCCGGTCGTGCCGCTCGTATAGAGGATGTAGGACGGTTCGCTCGACTCGAGCCAGGCAACCGGCTCCTTTGCCCCGGCATGCTTCTCGCGCAGCTGCGCGTAGTCGAGATCACGACCGGTGACGCGCGTCATTGCCTTGTCGAGTCCGCGGTCGTAGATCAGGACGTGCTTCGGCGGATCCTTCGAAAGCCGGATGGATTCGTCCACCAGGGGCTTCAACGGGATCATCTTGCCCATGCGCATGCCGGCGTCGCTCGTCACCATCACCTTGGGGCGGGCGTCGTCGATGCGCGCGGCGAGGCTCGCCGCGGCGAATCCGCCGAACACCACCGAATGGATGGCGCCGATGCGCACCGTGGCGAGCATGGCGAACACCGCCTCGGGCACCATCGGCATGTAGATGAGGACGCGATCGCCCTCGCCCACGCCCAGCGAGCGAAGGATCGCCGCGCAGCGATTCACCTCGTCGGCGAGCTCCGCATAGGTGAACACGCGCTGCTGGTCGACCTCCGTCGAGATCCACACCAGCGCGGGCTGCGAGGCTCGCGTCGCAAGGTGGCGGTCGATCGCGTTGTGGCACAGGTTCGTCATCCCGCCGACGAACCAGCGCGCGAACGGCGGCTTCGAGTAGTCGAGAACCTTGTCGAACGGCCTGTGCCAGTGGACGCGCTTCGCCTCGCCCGCCCAGAAGGCCTCGGGTTCGTCTATGGATTTGCGGTAGAAGTCGCGGTAGTTCATCGATTGACGTCGACGACCATCCGGCCGCGGACCTGCCCGGCGATGAAATCGGCGGCGCAGTCCAGCACCGCCGCGAGAGGGATCTCGGAAGTCATCGACTGCAGCTTGCCCGGGTCGAGGTCGCGCACGAGGTGCTCCCAGGCGCGGTGCCGGCGTTCCATCGGGCAGGTGACGCTGTTGATGCCGTCGAGCTTGATGCCCCGCAGGATGAAGGGCGCCACGGTCACCGGGAAATCCATCCCTTGCGCCAAGCCGCAGGCCGTCACGACCCCCTCGTCCATGGTTTGCGCGCACGCATTGGCGAGCGTATGGCTGCCCACGGCATCGACCACGCCTGCCCAGCGCTGCTTCTGCAGGGGCTTGCCGGGCTGGGAGAGCTCGGCGCGATCGATGACTTCGGCGGCGCCGAGTGATTGCAGGTAAGGCGCCTCGGCCATCTTGCCCGTGGAAGCGACCACACGGTAGCCGCGGTGAGCGAGGATCGCGACGGCGACGCTGCCCACACCTCCGGTGGCCCCGGTGACGAGGATCGGCCCTTGTTCCTTCTTCACGCCGCGTTCCGCCAGCGCCATCGCGCAAAGCATTGCGGTGAAGCCGGCGGTCCCGATCGCCATCGCCTGGCGCGGCGGCATGCCCTGCGGCAGCTTCACCAGCCAGTCGCCCTTGACCCGCATTTTCTGGGCGAGCCCGCCCCAATGGCTCTCGCCCACGCCCCAGCCCATGATGATCGCGTGGTCGCCCGCCTTCCACTGCGGATGCGAGCTCGATTCCACCACCCCTACGCCGTCGATGCCGGCCACCATCGGCCACTTGCGCACGATCGGGGACTTGTTGGTGATCGCCAGAGCGTCCTTGTAGTTGATCGTCGAGTGCCCGAGGCGCAGCGTGACGTCGCCTTCGGGCAGGTCCTTCTCGTCCACGTCGGCGACGCGCGCCGCGAACTTGTCGCCGTCCTTCGTGAGCAGGATCGCCTTGAACATGGAAGGATTATTTCACGAGGACGCCGGGATTCGCCGCGGAGGCGTGCTTGCGCGAGAAATAGTCCTTGGACTGCATTTCGCGCAGGCGGCTCGCCGTGCGACCGAATTCGCGCACCACCATGCGCTCGGGGCCGGAATCCTCCACGGCCGGCGAAACCAGGTCTTCGGGCTCGGCGGCGGCCGAGAGCACGAGCTTCACGCGCTGGTCGTAGAAGACGTCCACGAGCCAGGTGAAGCGCCGCACGACGTCGATCTGCGCCGGCGACATCCGCTTCACGCCCGAGATGAGCACGGTGTGGTACGCGCTCGCGATCTCGAGGTAATCGATCTGCGAGCGCGGCTTCTCGAACAGCTCGGCGAAGTCGAACCAGATGACGCCCTTCGCGCGACGGTGGAAGGCGATCGAGCGCCCGCCCACTTCGATCCCGCCATTCTCGGCGTACGTCGCCTTGGTCATCGCCTCGAAGAAGGTCGCGAGTTGAACGTCGGCCATGTCGTCGATCGGCGTGTAGTAGACCCCCAGCGAATCGAGGAGCCGGCGCCTGTGGTCGACCGCGCCCCCCAGCTCGACCACGTCGAGGTCGCGCTTGAGGACCTCGATCGCCGGCAGGAACCGCGAGCGCTGCAGGCCGCCGGGATAGAGATCATCCGGCCGGTAGTTCGAAGTCATGACCAGGACCACGCCCTTGGCGATCAGCGCCTCGAGCAAGCGGGCGAGGATCATGGCGTCGGCGATGTCGCTCACGTGGAACTCGTCGAAGGCGAGCAGGCGCAACTCGCGGGCGATCTCCGTGGAGATGATGTCGAGCGGATCCTCCTGGCCTGTCAGCCCACGCATGCGCGCGTGGATCTCGCGCATGAATTCGTGGAAGTGCACGCGGCGCTTGCGCCGGTGCGGCAGGACCTTGAAGAACGCGTCCATCATGAGCGACTTGCCGCGCCCCACCCCGCCCCAGATGTAGATCCCGCGCGGCGGCTTGCGCCCGGCGCCCAGGTTGGTCACGAGGCGGTTGATCTTGCCCGCGCGGTAGTGCCGGTAGTCCTCGAGCTCGTTGAAGAGCCGCTCGAGCTCGGTCAGGACCTTCAGCTGCTCGGGGTCGGTCTGGAAATCGTTCCTCTGGCTGAAGCGCCAGTACCACTCGAGCGGGCCGGAGAAATCCGCGGCGTCGATCGCCTCGTCGTCGGGAATGCCCTCGGCCATGGGCGGTTGCTCGGCGGGATGGGTGGGCAAGAGCGAGGACTCCATCGACTAGAATGGATCGCGTCCATTATGGCAGGAGGCTGCATGAAACGCCTGTTCGCCCTGGGTTGCCTCGCGTACCTCTTTCACGCGACCGCTTTTGCCGAGAACGAGAGCGCGGACGTCATCCTGCGCAACGGCAAGGTGGTCACCGTGGACGACCGCTTCACGATCGCGCAGGCGATCGCCATCAAGGGCGAGCGGGTCCTCGCCACGGGCTCGAATGCCACGATCGCGAAGCTTGCCGGTCCGGGCACGCGCACGATCGACCTGCGCGGCCGGACCGTCATTCCGGGCCTCATCGACAATCACGCCCATTTCATGCGCGCCGCCGAGTATTGGCACCGCGAGGTGCGGCTCGACGGCGTAACCCTGCGCAGGCGCGCGCTCGAGATGATCGCCGCCAAGGCGAAGGAGTCGGCGCCGGGCGAATGGGTGCTTGCCCTGGGCGGCTGGTCGCTCGAGCAGTTCACCGACAGCCAGCAGGGTTTCACGCGCGAGGAGCTCGACCGCGCGGCGCCCGACAATCCGGTCGCGCTGCAGCTCATCTACTTCCGCATCTACACCAACAGCGCCGGCCTGAAGGCGTTGGGCATCGACGACAAGACGCCGGACCCGCGCGGCGGCAAGATCGAAAAGGACGCTTCCGGACAGCCTACGGGCGAGCTGAACGGCGCTGGAGCCGTGCGTGGCACGCTGGCAAAGCTGGGGGAAGTCGCGATGCTGCGCATGACGCAGAACGCATCCACCCTCCTTCACGGCCTCGGCGCGATGGGCATCACCAGCTACATCGACATGGGCGGCCGCGGATTCCAGGACAAGTACCTCGAGCCCTTCCGGGCGCTCGCGCGGGATCGGCGCATGAGCGTGCGCGTTTTCTACTACACCTGGTACGAGCCCGAGACGCCGGCGCAGGTCGACGACGTGGTCGCGAAGATCAAGGAGATGAAGCCGTTCCAGGGAAGCGACTGGCTCGACCACGTCGGCTACGGCGAGACGGTGTTCTTCCCGCTGCACGACAACCTGCTCGCCGCCGCCGCCAACCCCTCGCGCGAGGCGATGGTGCAATGGCGGCGCGTCGCACAGGCCGTGGCCGACCAAGGGATGGCCATGTGCGTGCACGCCCAGCTGCGCGGTTCGATCGAGGCCTTCCTCACCGAGATCGAATCGATCAACGCGACGCGGCCGATCAAGGGCCTGCGCTGGTCGATCGTGCATGCCGACCAGCTCGAGCCGAAGGACCTCGATCGGCTGCGCCGCCTCGGCCTTTACGTGCAGATCCAGAGCCGCCCCACGATCCAGGGCATGCTGATGATGAAGGTCCACGGCGATCGCACCTATGTGATGCCGCCGATGCGCATGGTGCAGGACAGCGGCATCCCGTGGGGATTGGGGTCCGACGCCACCGCGGTCACGCCCTCGAATCCGTTCTACACATTGTGGTTCGCGGTGACCGGCAAGATGCTCGGCGGCGCGGTGGTCAACCGCCAGACGATCACGCGCGAGGAAGCGCTCATCGCGCACACGCGCAGCAACGCCGCATTCATGTTCCAGGAGGCCAACCTGGGATCGCTGCAGCCGGGCAAGTACGCCGACCTGGTGGTGCTCAGCCGCGACTATCTGACGGTGCCGGTGGACGAGATCCTCGACATCCAGCCGCTGATGACGATGGTCGGCGGGAAAGCCGTCTTCCCCAGTGGTCACGCCCTTGAGTAGAAGGCTCCGCTTGCGGCCTACTCGCGAAACGAGGGATCGATCTTGTCGAGCTTGGCGAGCAGCGCCGGCCACTCGAGCACGCCGAAGGGGCGGCGAGTCTGCGGAAGGTACATCCGGTACGAATCGTCGACCACGTCCTGCGCAGGCATCAGCAGCTCGGTGTTGCATGAGAGCGCAGCCACCTGGACCTGGCAGGCGCGCTCGAGCTTGAAGATGTTATAGAACGCCTCGGGAATGCTGGCGCCCACTACCAGCAGGCCGTGGTTGCGCAGGATCAGGCCGACGTGGTTGCCGAGATCGCGCACCAGCCGCTCCTGCTCCGCGAGGTTGGTCGCAACGCCCTCGTAGTCGTGGTATCCGACTTTCGCGAAGCGCATCGATGTCTGGGCGAGGGGCAGCAGGCCGCACTTCATCGCCGACACCGCCATCCCCGCGATCGTGTGCGTGTGGATCACGCAATCGACGTCGTGGCGCGCGCCGTGGATGGCGCTGTGGATGATGTAGCCCGCCTTGTTGATGCCGAGCTCCGTGGGATTGAAGAGGATGTTGCCGGCGAGGTCGAGCTTGATGAAGCACGACGCATGCATCTGGTCGTAGAGAAGGCCATAGGGATTGATGAGGAAGGCGCCCTCCTCGCCCGGCACGCGCGTGCTGATGTGGTTCGCGCTGAGCTCGGTCATGCCGTAGAGGTCCACGAGCCGGTAGGCGGCCGCGAGGTCGACGCGCTTCTGCCACTCGTCGCGACTCACCTGGTCGCGAACGGGCTTGCGCTTGTTCAACGGATGG
>WNFM01004766.1_pt1 | contig 51853 bp, 47 predicted proteins | sample 5400271 | NCBI WGS metagenome assembly WNFM01 (sample SAMN13153352, study PRJNA577476) | soil metagenome | isolation source: 60 cm saprolite on Douglas fir-dominated hillslope | place: USA:California | collected 2013-09-17
TTGCTGATCGCGTGGGTGGGGACCCACGCGCCGTCCTCGATGAAGACATGCGGGCGTCCGGAGCGAGCGCCGCGCACCCCGCGGCCCTCTATGCCAGCGACGCCCAGCGATGGAAAGGTGGATCAGCCCTGCGTCGGGGCCGCGCGGCGCTTCTTCGCCAGCGGCGTGTCTTCGGAGAGGAACATGCCGACCATGTTCAAGAGCTTGGTCGCGAGCACGGGCTTGACGAGGTAGAGGTCGCTGCCGGCCTCCTCGCCCTCGGTCATGTCGACGAGCATCCCCTTCGCGGTCAGGAAGATCACGGGCAGGTCCCGCGTCTTGTCCTCCTGGCGGATCTTGCGGCACACCTCGTAACCGCTGAGGCCGGGCATGGAGACGTCGAGGATCACGAGATCGAAGGTGCCGTTGCGGAGCGCGGTCAGCGCGTCGTGCCCGTTGGGGGCGGTGCTGACGTCGTACCCCTTCTGCACCAGGATCTGGCGCAGCGCGCCGAGTGCGGTGGCGTCGTCGTCGACGGCGAGGATCTTCTTCTTTGCCATTTCTGGGAGCCTGCGGGACCGATGATGCGATTCTATCGCGAGTCGGCGTGGCGTCGCCAGTGACGAGCACGATCAGCGCTTTGGCGGTTCCTCGTTCTTGCGCGCGCGTTGGCGGATGCGCCGAGCGGCCTCGAGGCGGGCCGCCGCCTCCGCCTCCTGGCCCCGCTCGGTGGGGCGATAGTACCGGCGGTCGCGCAGCGCGTCGGGCAGGGAATCCATTTCCGCGACGCCTTCCTGCTCGTCGTGTGCGTAACGATATCCGCGGCCGTAGCCGAGCTGCTTCATGAGCGGCGTGGGCGCGTTGCGGATCCACAGGGGCACGGGCTCGGCCCGGGTGGTGAGGGCGTCCTCCGCCGCCTCCGCGTATGCGACGTAGAGGGCATTGCTCTTGGGCGCCGCGGACAGATAGACGACGAGCTCGGCCAGGGCCAGTGCGCCTTCCGGCATGCCGATGAAGTGGACGGCCTGCTGCGCGGCCATGGCCACGACCAGGGCCTGGGGGTCGGCCATGCCGACGTCCTCGGAGGCGAAACGCACCAGCCGGCGCGCCACGTACAGCGGGTCCTCACCCGCTTCCAGCATGCGCGCCAGCCAGTAGAGGCCGGCATCCGCGTCGGAGTTGCGGATCGATTTGTGGAGCGCGCTGATGATGTTGTAGTGCTCCTCGCCGGCCTTGTCGTAGAGGAGCGCCTTGCGCGCGAACGCCTCCTGCATCGCGGCCAGGTTCACCCGGCGCGTCCCTTCGGCGTCCGGCGGCGCGTTGGTGACGGCCATCTCGAGCACGTTGAGGGCGGTGCGCGCGTCCCCGTCCGAAGCCGCGGCCAGGAAGGCCAGCGCGTCGTCGTCGACCTGGGGCTGGAGCGAGCCGAGCCCGCGCTCGGTGTCGGCGAGGGCCCTGCGCAGCACCGATTCGAGCTGCGTGGCGTCGAGGGGCTTGAGGACCACGACCCGGCACCGCGACAAGAGCGCCGCGTTGACCTCGAACGACGGGTTCTCGGTGGTGGCGCCGATCAGGGTCACGTCGCCGGACTCGACGTGGCGCAGCAGCGCGTCCTGCTGTGCCTTGTTGTAGCGATGGATCTCGTCGATGAACAGGACGGTGCGCAGGCCCTGCTGGGCCAGCCGGTCCTCGGCCTGGCGGAGCACCTCGCGCAGCTCCTTGACCCCGGACAGGACGGCGCTGAGGGCCTCGAAGTGCGCGGTCGTCCGCTGCCGCACCACGTGGGCGAGCGTGGTCTTGCCGGAACCGGGTGGCCCCCAGAGGATGATGGAAGGGAATCGGTCCGCTTCGATGGCGCGCCGCAGCGGCCGTCCTTCGCCGAGCACCTCGTCCTGTCCGACCAGCTCGTCGAGGGTCTGCGGGCGGATGCGCTCGGCGAGGGGCGCATTCTTGCGGGCACGCGCCGAGCCTCGCGCCGGCGCCGTCCCTCCAGCGGCGGGGAAGAGCAGGCCCGAGCCGTCCTCGCCGCGCCCCGGCACCCTGAAAGCGTACCGCGAAAGCCGTATCCTCCGGGAGATTCGATGTCCCCGCTCACTCTGGCCGCCGCGCTTCTCCTCGCCCCGCTCGCGGGCGCAGGCGCCCCGGCGCCTTCGCCCAATGCCGCCGACGCCGCGCGTGTGATGGCCTTCGACCGCTTCGCCGCCGGACGCGATGCGCTGGCCGCGAAGCGCTGGGGGGACGCGGAGACCGCGTTCGGCGCCGCCGTACGCCTGCAGCCGGGCCTCGCCGTCGCTCACTACGGGCTCGGGCAGGCGCTGATGGGGCAGGCGCGCTACGCGGAGGCGGCGGACGCCTTCCTCTCCTGCCGCAACGTGTTCGCCCTCCGCCGCCGCGCGGACCCGCCGCGGGCCCGCGACCTGGAGATCCGCGACCTGCGCGACACCCTGACCGCCCTTTCCGGGCGGCACGCCCTCACCAGCGACCGTTTCCTCGAGATGCAGCTCGAGAAGCGCCTGGCCGAGCTGGAGAAGACCACCATGCCTTCCGCGTCCTGGGTGCCGCCCGGCGTCACCATGGCCCTCGGCAGCGCCTACTTCCAGGCGGGTGCACTCGCCGAAGCGGAGCAGGAATTCCTGGCCGTGCTCCGCCAGGATCCTTCCTCCGGCGATGCCGAGAACAACCTCGCCGTCCTGTACACCTCCATGGGCCGGCTCGACGACGCGGAAGCAGCGGTGCAGCGGGCCGAAAAGACGGGCCTGAAGGTCAGCCCGCGCCTTCGGGACGAGATCCGCCGGCGCCGCGCCTCACCCCTTCCGCCCTGAGCGGCTGGAGGCCGCGCGCTGGCGCGCGGCCTCGAAGAGCAGCACACCGGCGGCGACGGCGACGTTGAGGCTCTCGGCGCCGCCCGCTATCGGGATCGTGATGCGGCCGTCCGCCCTGGCGGCCAGATCGGCCTCGAGCCCGGCGGCCTCCTGGCCGAGGAGCAGCGCCACCGGCCGCCGCAGGTCGGCCGCGTCGTAGCGCTCGCCGCCCGTGGCCACCGCCGCCAGCGTGGTCACGCCGCGCCGCCGCAGACGCGCCAGCACTTCTTCCGCGGCGAGCCCGCGCACGTGCGGCAGGCGGAACGCGCTGCCCATCGCCCCGCGCAGCGCCTTCCACGACAGCGGATCGGCGGTGCCCCGGCTGCAATACGCGCCGGTGGCGCCGGCGGCCTCGGCGGCCCGGAGCACGGCGCCGACGTTCCCCGGGTTCTGCAGCCCGGCGGCGACGATCACGAGGGGTACGCCCGCGTAGAGCGCCTCCTCGTCGAACGAGGGACGCCGCGCGAACGCGAGCATCCCTTGGCTCGTCTCCGCCTCGGACAGGGAGGCCAGGACCGCCTCGGCGACGCGGCGCACGGCGACGCGGCGCCCCTCGAGCTGACGGACGAGCGCCCGGCCGCGCGGGGTCTCTTCCGCGGCCGGCGTGACCGCCGTCTCCGTGATCTCGAGCCCGGCGGCGAGCCCCTCCTCGACCAGCGTGAAGCCCTCGAGGAGGACGAGAGCGCTCCCCCCCCCGCGCTCCTTGAGCGCGCGGAGCCGTTTGACGAGCGGATTGGTCCGGCTGCGGATGATCGTTTCGGCCATGGCCGTCCCGGCAGGGCGCTCGCGCGGGGCATGTTAGTATCGATTCGAGGGAACATGGTCGACGTCAAGAAGAGGTTGGAAGAGGAGATCCGCGGGCTGGACTACGAGCTCAAGGTCCAGCTTCCCAAGGAGATCCAGCGCGCCCGCGAGTACGGCGACCTGCGCGAGAACGCCGAGTACAAGGCGGCCAAGGAGCGCCAGACCTTCCTGCAGGCGCGCATCGGCCAGCTTCACCGGCGTCTGGCCGCGCTCTCCCTCGTCAACCTCGACAAGATACCGCGGGGCAAGGTCGGCCTCGGCTCGACGGTCCAGCTCAAGGACACGACGAGCGGAGACAACATCACCTATGACCTCGTGACCCCGGAAGAGGCCGATCCCGCGCAGGGCCGCATCTCGCCCTCGTCCCCGATCGGCAAGTGCCTCCTCAACCACGAGGAGGGCGACGTGGTCGAGGTGCGCGTGCCTTCGGGAACGAAGGAGTACGAGATCCTGAGCCTGGTCACGATCCACGACCAGGTGAAGGACTCGCCCGCGGAGGCCTGATCCCGCGCGCGTGTCCGGCCCCCGCCTGACCGTCGTTCCCCTGGAAAACGGCGACGTCGCGGCGCTGCTGGCGCGGCTCCCCGCCCAGGCCGGGGTGGCGCAGGTCCTCGGCCCCGACGGCCAGAGCCTGCTCATCGGCCGGCCCGCCCACGTGCGCCGCTGGGTGGCGACGCAGCTCGGTGCGGGGCCGCCGCCGAAGAAGGGGAAACGCCCGCCGACGAACCTCGCGCCGATCACGAGCGCCGTGGCTTTCGCCACCACCACCACGCCCTTCGCGCAGCGCCTCGCCTTCGAGCGGGTGATGGGACGGCACGTGCCCCTGTCGAAGCGGCGCGACCTCAAGCCCCCCGTCTATCTGCACCTGGATCCCGCCGCCCGTTTCCCGCGACTGACGGTGCGGCCGTCGGGCGCCGATCGCGAGCACCTCTACGGACCCTTCCGGAGCCGAGCCGCCGCCCAGGCCGCGATCGAGGCTCTCCACACCGTCTTCCCGTTGCGGCCCTGCGACTACGCGTTCGAGCCGGCCCCCGACCTCGCTCTCGGCCTCGGCTGTGTGTTCGCCCAGGTCCGGACGTGCGCGGCGCCGTGCCTCGTCCGCGTGAGCGAGGACGACTACCGGGCGCTCGCGGCGCGCGCCGCCGCCGCGCTGGGGGCGGGGGCGGGGGCGACGCGTGGAGCGGACCTGGCCGCGCACGTTCCTCTCTGGGTGAGCGCCATCGCTCAGGCCCGCGGCCTCGTCGCGGATCGGGCGGGCACGACCGTCGAGCTGTACCCGGTCGTGGCCGGGGCCGTGATCGAAGAGGAGATGGCCGTGACGACCACGGACGGATTGGAGGCGGCGGTGGCGGCGCTGCGCTGGTCCGCCCCTTCCGAGGTGCGCGACGACACGCCCTGGCTCGTTTCCTGGCTGCACGGGAAGCGGACGGGCACGTACCTGGACCTCGCCCCCAGGGAGACCGCCGCCGAGACGGCCGCCCGTTTGCGGGGCTGAGCCGGCGAGAGCGCAAGCGACCGGCCGTGACCACGATCGGTGGTAATCTCGCCTCAGCGCGGATGAGAGAGTATTCCCCCAGGCGGCGCACCGCCCTGGTGCTGACGGGGAGCGGCACCTCCGGCGCGTATCACGCGGGCGTGCTCAAGGCCCTCGACGAGAGCGGCGTGAAGCTCGACCTCGTGGTCGGCTCGGGTGTGGGCGCGGTGGGTGCCGCCTTCGGCGCCGCCGCGGGCGGGCCGGGCCTCTACGGCGAGCGCGGGTTCTGGGCCGACGTGAGCTGGGACGCGTTCTTCCGCTTGCGGCCCGCGGCCCGCATCACGATCCTGCTCCTCGCCTGCTCGTTCGGCGTCTTCCTGTTGCCTGTCGTGCTCGCTGTGGCGGGGGCGGTCGTGCTGTTCCCGCTGGCCCTGATCCTGGACCTCGTGTGGCCGGGGCTGGTCGGCCGCGCGGCGGCGCCGCTCCTGGGCGCCCCCTCCGTCCTGCGCGCGCCCTACCTGGCCTCGCTCTCGCTGCCCATCTTCTTGTTGTGCGCGGCCGGCCTGCTCGGGCTGCTGCGCCTGTGGATCACCCATCGCCGCCGCATGGCCGAGAGCTTCGAATGGCTGCTCGATCCCGGCCCGGCGCGCGGGCGGCTGCGCGACGCCCTCTGGGAGATCGCGCGCGGCCCCGTCATCTCGCGCGCGCCGTCCGAGGCGGAGCTGGGCCGCAAGTACGTGTCCCTCCTTTCCGAGAACCTCGGACAGCCGGGCTTCCGCGAGCTGATCCTGCGTACGGCGGATCTGGAGACGGGAGGGCCCCTGCCGTTCGTCCTCCTCGACGACGCGCACCGGTCGTCGTTTGCATCGGCGCGGGCGCGCGGTCCGCGGTCGCGTCTCGACGGCCTGCCAAACGCCGTGGACTTGCGCGCGCCGGGCTACGACGCGCTCGTGTTCGACGCGGTCATGACGGGGCTGCTGGCGCCGGGCGTGGTGCCCGTGCGCCGCGTGTCGTTTCCGAAGGGGGGCATCTTCGCGGGCGAGAGCCACCGGCTGACCGAGTCGGGCCTGGCCGGAGGGTCCGGCCTGTCGGAAGCGATCGCGGCGGGCGCGGAGCAGATCCTTCTCGTCACCGCCGCTCCGGAGGAGGCACGGCCGCTCTCGCAGCGGCGCGGCCCGCGCGCGCTGGCCGACGGCGTGCTCGCCACCCTGGAGCGCCAGGCCGTCGAGGTGGACCTCCGCGCGACGGAGCGCATCAATCGCATGGTCGAGACGCTGGGCCATCGCACGGACGACGGAGGGCGAGGCTGGCAGGATCCGGAGACCGGCCGCGTCTACCGCTCGGTCGCCCTGTACGTGATTCGCCCCGACCGGCGCCTGCTCGCTCCCCTGGACCTGGACGGATCCGAGGACCCCGCGACGGAGGTCCGCACCACCACCGCCGACCTGCTCGAGCTCGGATATCGAGACGCGTACCGCCTCTTCGTCGAGCCCGTGGTGGGCGCGATCCCCGAGGCGAAGGCGCCCGCGGGGGCGGAGCCGCGTCCGCAGGCGGTCGAGCTGTGAGCGCGGAGCGGGAGGGCGGCGGTCGCGCCCGGCGCGGCATCGGCACGCGCGCCGTCCACGGTGACGGCGGACCGCGGCAGGGCCCGCTCACCACGCCCATCGTCCAGTCCTCCACCTTCGTGTTCGACTCCGCCGCGGAGATGCGGCGCTATCTCGAGGGCGACCCCGAGCTCGCTTTCGAGTTCTACACGCGTTACGGCAATCCGACGCTCCGCGCGCTGGAAGAGGCGCTGGCCGCGCTCGAGGGCGCGGAGGCGGGCGTCGTCTTCGCCTCCGGAATGGCGGCGGCCACCACCGGCATCCTCTCCGTGCTCGAGGCGGGCGACGAGGTCCTGGCCAGCGCGTCCCTCTACGGGGGCACGACCAAGTTCGTGCGCGACCTGCTCCCGAAGTGGGGGATGACCAGCCGGATCGTCGCGCCCGCCGATCTCTTGCGCCTGCGCGACGTGGCCGGCCCGCGCAGCCGGCTGGTCGTGCTCGAGAGCCCCACGAACCCCGCGGTCGAGGTCATCGACATCGAGGCGGTGGCGAGCCAGGCGCATGCGGCCGGCCTGGCCGTCATGGTGGACAACACCTTCGCCTCGCCCTTCCTGCAGCGCCCGCTGGGGCTGGGGGCGGACATCGTCATGCACAGCCTGACCAAGGCCCTGGGTGGCCACAGCGACATCATGGGCGGCGCCCTCCTGGGCAGCCGGGCGCGGATGGGGCGCGTGCGCGACCTGCTGAAGGTCCTGGGCGGGATCCTCGATCCGCACTCCGCGTTCCTGGTGCTGCGCGGGCTCAAGACCCTCCACCTGCGCGTGGCGCGGCAGTGTGAGAACGCGATGGCGCTCGCCGTGCACCTCCAGGACCATCCCAAGGTGGCGCGCGTCGTCTACCCGGGCCTGCCCACGCACGCGGGGCACGAGGTGGCTCGGCGCCAGATGTCGTCGTTCGGCGGGATGGTCGCCTTCGTCCTGCGCGGCGGCCTTCCCTCCGCGGAGCGCTTCTACGACGGCCTGCGGGTGATGGCGCGCGCGGCCAGCCTGGGCGGCGTGGAGACGCTGGTCAGCCTGCCCGTGCACACGTCGCACCACGGGTACTCCGAGGCACAGCTCCGCGCCGCCGGCATCGACCCCGGGCTCGTGCGGGTGTCGCTGGGGGTAGAGGATGTGGCCGACCTGATCGCCGACGCGGATACCGCCCTCGCCGCGGTGCCGGCCGCCTGATGCGAACCGCCAACGAGCTGATGCTCACCATCATGCTCGGGGGGCTTGGCCTGTATTTCTCCGTGCTCAACGGCCGCGGGCTGCTGCGCTACGCGCAGTTCCGCCGCGTGCGGCGCACGGCCGTACTCACCTGGCCCCTTCCCCATCCCCGCCACTTCGCGCTGCAGCTCGTGCTCGGAGTGGTGAGCGGCGCGGTCGCGGTCCTCAACGGCTCCATGGACCGTCCGATCCATCACGTCTTCAGCCAGGCGGTGATGGCGCTCTACTTCATCCTCATCCTGCCCCTGTCCACGCGCATCCATGTCGGCTTCTACCGGGACGGGGTCTGGGGGGACGCCGGCTTCCTGCCCTACGCGCGCATCGGACGCACCGCATTTCGCGAGACGCCGGACATCGTCCTCTTCCTGCTTCCCCGCGGTGGATCGCGCCCGCTGCGCCTGCCCGTTCCCCCCGCGGAGTACGGCGCGGTGCGCAAGGTGCTCGAGGAGAAGAAGCGCGAGGGGCTCATGCACACACCGGAGCGGATCCTTGGACTCTGAGGAGGACCCGGTGGGCAGCGAGCCCATTGCCGTGGTGCTGGTGACCCGCCGCCAGGGCCGCGAGTTCGTGGACGCGGAGCACAAGGTGCGCACGCTCCAGGAGCTGTACGACCTCTGCCACCATGCCGCTCCCGGCCAGCTCATGAAGGTCTACCTGCGTGGGCCGGACGGCGAGATCCGTCTCAACTTCGCCAGCTTCATCGCCCGCCGCCGCTAGCAGCGTGGCCGATGATCTTGAAGACTACCGACGGCCATAGCAAAGTGCGATCGCAAGGTGGGCTCCTGTTGTTCTTTGTGCTCGGCCTCACCGCGGTCCTGCACCTCGGCGCTGAAACAGTTACCGTCGATTGCAATGCAGGAGGCGCTGTAGGACCGATCCTGAATGGCCTCAAAATCGGCGACGTTCTTTTGGTGCAGGGCATCTGTCAGGAGAACATCCTGATACAGGCGCAACTCCAGCACATCACGCTCGATGGACAGCGCAAGGCCACGATCAAGGCGCCGGATCCAGGTCAGCCCGCGATCCAGGTTCTTGGCCGCGAGATCACCATTAAAGGCTTCACCGTTATTGGAGGCTCCTTCGGCATCGCGATCAATAGGGGGGCCACGGCGGTGATCGACGGGAACACGATCGAGAACGCGGCGAATACCGGCCTCGAGGTCTCGCAGAACAGCTTTGCGCGCGTCGTCAACAACCTCATTGAGCGCAGTGGACAGAACGGGATCTTCGTACTCGGGAGTGCGTCCGCGCACGTCGGCGTGATGTCCACGGGGGACACGGTTCCGCAGCCGAACGTCATCCAAAACAACGGTGGTGATGGGATACAAGTGCTGCGTGCTTCTACCGCCCGCATCATCGGCAACACGATCAGCGGGAACCAGCGCAATGGACTCACCGTCCAGCAAGCCTCCCACGCCGACGTGGCCGGCAATACGTTCAACAGAAATCTCCTGTACGGGATTCGCGTGGTGGGCAACTCGGGGGTAAATCTCGCTGACTCCGCCATGCGCTTGTTCGAGCAGCCGAATGCAACGACGGCACCGAACGGCATGTTTGGCATCCGGTGCGAGATCGGTGCCTATATCGAGGGCCCTCTCGGGAGTCTCATGGGGAGTGCTGGCGTGAAGGACGTGTCCGATAAGAGCTGCATCGATCGCTCCTCTAAGTGACTGAAGCGAGGACGCCTCGGAGATCCGAATGGGGCCGGCGCGCAAGAGCATCCCAATTCGACACGAATACGCCTAGCAAGGGTTTCACCACGGGCAGCTAGCGGTAGACTCGCCGGATGCTCCTGAGCCTGTTCGTCCTGATGCTGCTGGCGCCTCAGCCGGCACCGAGCCCGCGCGCGCCCGCTCCCGCGCCGCGCCGCCCGAGCCGAGTCGAGGCCTCGCCGCGGTCCGAGCCGTCCGAGGAAACGAGCGGCACGGACGCCACCGCCGCTGCTCCGGACAAGGCGCCTGGGCGGCCGCCTGCTGCGCTACACCGTGACCACCGGGATGATGCCCCTGAAGAACGAAGCGGGGGAGACCGAGGCCAGTGTCTTCTACATGGCCTACGTGGTGGAACGGGCCGGCGGCCCGGAGAAGCGGCCGCTGACGTTCTCCTTCAACGGCGGCCCCGGATCCTCGTCGGTGTGGCTGCACCTGGGCGCCATCGGGCCCAAGCGCGTGCGCATGCTCGAGGAGGGCGGCATGCCCGCGCCTCCCTTCGAGCTCGTCGACAACGACGCCTCCTGGCTCGACTTCACCGATCTCGTCTTCATCGACCCCGTGGGCACGGGTTACAGCCGCCCCAAGAAGCCGGAGCTGGGGAAGAAGTTCTGGGGCGTCGAGGGCGACATCCAATCCGTCGGCGAGTTCATCCGCCTCTACCTGAGCCGGCAGGAGCGCTGGGCGTCGCCGCTGTTCCTCGTCGGCGAGAGCTACGGCACCACGCGCGCGGCCGGTCTCTCCGGCCACCTCGTCGATCGCGGCATCGCGCTCAACGGCATCATGCTCGTGTCGTCCGTCCTCAACTTCCAGACGAACCGGTTCGCGCGCGGCAACGACACGCCGTACCCGTTGTTCCTGCCCACCTACGCCGCGACCGCGTGGTATCACCACAAGCTGCCGGCGGACCTGCAGCAGCAGCCGCTGCGCAAGCTCCTGGACGAGGTGGAACGCTGGGCGGCGGTGGAGTACCCGGCCGCGCTGGCCAAGGGCGACCGGCTGGCGGGCGCGGAGCGGACGGCGGTGGTGGAGCGGCTCGCGCGCTACACCGGGCTCGACAAGGACTACGTCGACCAGAGCGACCTGCGCATCGAGATCCAGCACTTCTGCAAGGAGCTGCTGCGAGACCAGAGGCGCACGGTGGGCCGGCTCGACAGCCGGTTCGAGGGCATCGATCCCACCGCGGCCGGCGAGAGGCCCGACTATGACCCGAGCATGGCCGCCATCCGCCCGCCCTACACGGCGGCTTTCAATGACTACGTGCGGCGTAGCCTTGGCTACAAGAGTGACCTGACGTATTACATCCTGGGCGGCGGGATCGGAACGCCCTGGGACTACGGGAGCGCCAACGGCTATGCCGACGTCAGCGAATCGTTGCGCAGCGCGTTCGCGAAGAACGCAGCCATGAGGCTTTTCGTGGCCTCGGGATTCTACGACCTGGCCACGCCGTATTTCGCTACGGACTACACGCTGACGCACCTGGGGCTGGACCAGAGCCAGAAGGGTCGCATCAGCACGTCGCAATATGAAGCCGGCCACATGATGTACATCAGCACGCGAGAGCTCGCGCGGCTGAAGCAGGACGTGGGGAAGTTCATCCAGGGAAGTCTATCCGCCGCGCCGCCGGCAGATCTTGCCGCGCCGCCCAAGCCATAGGCGGCGCGGAAGCGACACGAGACGGAGTATCCGTAGCCGTCCCTGATGACAGGCCGACCCCGCCACAACCTCTATCTGTTAATCAGGCCGATCGATTTTCCGTTGCGCGATCGACACGTTTACAGATAAGACGCTCGGGTCAGGTCGGCTGTCATCTTCGCGCCCCTAACTCCGTCACGTAATCCCGCGCCGCCGCGTCAAACCAGGGCGGACTTCCCGCGGCGGCGTTCTCACGCATGTGCTCAACAGAGCTCGTCGCCGGGATCACGCAGTGGACCCGCATGTCGCTCAGGATCCACTTCAGAAGTGTTTGCACCCATGTGCGCACACCGAATCTCTCGAGCGGCTTCAATGCCTCTGGTGCGGGTGCGCGTTGCGCCAGCACCCCCACTCCCAGCGGCTGCATCACGATCACCCCGATGCCGCGCTCCTCCGCCGCGGGGAGCACCTCCGTTTCCACGGCGCGATCCAGAGCGTTATACGGGACCTGGATCTGCGCGACGCGGCCGGTCGCCATCACGCGCATCAGCTCCGCGAACGCCGCCTGGCTGTAGTGCGTGATGCCGACCACTCCCACCTGCCCGCGCTCGCGGCGCTGCTCGAGGTACGCCAGGTGGTCGCGCCAGCTCACGAGGTTGTGGACCTGGAAGACGTCCACGCGCCCCCCGTACCACTCGAGCGCGCGGTCGATCTGCGCGCGGCCTTCCTCCGCCGACGGAGTCCACACCTTGGTCGCTACGAGGGCCTGCTCCCGTCTTCCCTCCAGGCACCGGGCCAGCACGCGCTCGGCACGGCCGTACATGGGCGAGGTGTCGAAGAGCCGGGCGCCGTCGCCGAGGGCGGCGGAGACGACGGCGCGACAGCGCTCCTCGGCCGCGCCTGCGGAGACGTCGAAGGTCCGCCAGGTGCCCATGCCGACCACGGGCACCTGGAGCCCGGAGCGGCCCAGGGCGCGGACTTCCATGACACAGTTTCGCACCGGCCGCGGCTGGTGAGGGCGCGGACGCTCGGCTAGACTGACCAGGCATGAGCGGGTCCAAGGTCCAACCCGCGCCGGTCAAAGGCTTCCTCGAGCGGCTGCAGGACGGCGTCGTGGTCGGCGACGGCGCCATGGGCACGATGTTGTATGCCCGCGGCGTCTTCGTGAACCGCTGCTTCGACGAGCTGAACCTCTCCAACCCGGCGCTGGTCCGTTCCGTCCACGAGGAGTACCTCGAGGCGGGCGCGGACATCGTCGAGACCAACACCTTCGGCGCGCATCGCTTCAAGCTGGGACCCCACGGCTTCGAGTCGCAGGTGCGCAAGATCAACCGCGAGGGGGCGCGCCTGGCCCGCGAAGCGGCCCAGGGCCGGGGCCTGGTGGCGGGATCGGTGGGACCGCTGGGCAAGCCCCTGGAGCCTCTCGGCAACATCACGTTCGACGACGCGGTCCGCGCCTACCAGGAGCAGGCGGAGGGACTGGCCGAAGGCGGGGTGGACCTCTTCGCCGTCGAGACGATCCCCGCCCTCGACCAGGCCCGCGCCGCCGTCACCGCCATCCGCGCGGTGAGCGCGCTGCCGATCACGGTCTCGATGACGTTCACGGAAGAGGGCACGACGTTCTACGGCGACACCCCCGAGGACGTCGTGCGCACACTCGAGGACTGGGACGTGAGCGTGGTGGGCGCGAACTGCAGCCAGGGGCCGCAGCCGATGCTGGAGACGGTGCAGCGCATGGCCGCGGTCGCGCGCCGGCTCAAGCTCTCGGCCATGCCCAACGCGGGCGCGCCCGCGATGGTGGACGGCCGTTACGTCTATCTCTGCACCCCCGAGTACATGGCCTCCTACGCCCGGCGCTTCATCGCGGCGGGTGTCAGCGTGGTGGGCGGCTGCTGCGGGACCACGCCCGCCCACATCCGCAACCTCGTGCGCTCGGTGCGCATGGTGCAGCCGGCGCGCCAGGTGGTCACCGTCGTGCCCCCGGTGACGGCCAAGGAGGCCCTGCCCCCCATCCCGCGCGAGGAGAAGAGCCCGCTCGCGAAGAGGCTGGGCAAGAAGTTCGTCGTCTCCGTGGAGCTCGACCCGCCCAAGGGAGCGGACCCGGGGCGCATCATCGATCGCGCGCAGTACTGCAAGGAGAACGAGATCGACGCCATCAACGTCGCCGACGGCCCTCGCGCCTCCGCGCGCATGAGCGCGCAGTCGCTCTGCGTGCTCATGCAGACCAGGGTGGGCGTGGACACGATCCTCCACTACACCTGCCGCGACCGGAACCTGCTCGGCATCCAGTCCGACCTGCTCGGCGCCTACGCGCTGGGGCTGCGCAACATCCTGGCCATCACCGGCGATCCGCCCAAGCTGGGGGACTATCCGGACGCGACCGCGGTCTACGACGTGGACTCGATCGGGCTCATCCGGATCATGGACCACCTCAACCACGGCCGGGACCTGGCCGGCAATGCCATCGGCCCCCCGCTGGGGATCCACATCGGCTGCGGCGCGGATCCCAGCAAGCCGGACCTCGAGAAGGAAGTCCGGCGCCTGGAGGAGAAGGTGAAGGCGGGGGCGGAGTACGTGATGACCCAGCCCGTCTACGACCCGCGGACGGTCGAGACGTTCCTCGGGATGATCGGCCACCTCGACGTGCCCGTGCTCATCGGCATCCTCCCCCTGTACTCGCACAAGAACGCGGAGTTCCTTCACAACGAGGTGCCGGGGATGACGATCCCGGAGGACATCCGCGAGCGCATGCGGGCGGCCGGCTCCGGCGACGGCGCCCAGGCGGAGGGAGTGCGCATCGCCCAGGAGGCCCTCCTCGCCGTCCGGGACCTCGTCCAGGGCGCCTACGTCATGCCCCCCTTCAACAAGGTGGACCTGGCCGTGCGCGTCATCGAAGTCCTGCGCTGAACTTCGATTCGTGTCACAGCGGGACCCGCCCCGGAGGTAGAATCGCGACCGGGGCCAGGGGCCCCTGTCATGCGGGACCGACCCAGCAGGAATCGCCGTCCTCCCTTCGGCCGGAGCGCGCGCCGAATCGCCGGCTCGACCCTGGCCGCCGCGCTGTTGGTCTTTTCGTCGGCCGAGGCGTATCGGGCCGGGCCCGAGCCGATCTTCCCCACCCAGCTCGAAGAGGTCCATCTCACCGTCACCGTCCGTGACGCCGCGGGTCGTCTCGTCCCGAACCTCAAGCCGGACGACTTCACCGTGCTCGAGAACGGACGGCCCCAGCACGTGCAGCTTTTCGGGCGCGCGGTCGAGCCCGGCCAGGAGGAGACGCTCGCCCTCGACCTCGGCCTGCTCATGGACACCAGCGGGAGCATGCTGGCCCAGCTCAAGCTGTCGCAGGAGGCCGCCGTCCGGTTCCTGGAATCGATCCCCCGCGCCCGGGACCTCGTCACCATCTTCTTCGACGACGACATCCGGCTCTCCCGCTACAACAGCGAGAACCAGCAGGGCCTGTTCGAGCGCATCGCGGAAGCCAAGGGCGGCGGCGACACCGCGCTCTACGATGCGATCTCCGTCTACCTCTCCCGCGTCCAGGATGCCTCCGGGCGCAAGGTGCTCGTCCTGTTCACGGATGGGGAGGACACGCGCAGCGCGCTGGGCCTGGGCGAGGTCCTGCAGCTCATCCGCTCCAGCGGCGTCATCATCTATCCCATCGCGTTCACGGCCGGGTTCCCGCCCGGCAGCGCGCGCGCGCTCCACTCCAAGTCCGTGCTCGAGCAGATGGCGGAGCTCACGGGCGGAGCCGTCTTCACGCCGCGGTCGTCGAAGGACCTTTCCGGGATCTACACGCGCATCCTGCAGGAGCTGCAGTCCCAGTACGTCCTCGGCTACGTCTCCGACGACCCGTCGCGCGATGGGAAATTCCGCCGCTTGAAGGTGGACGTGCCCGGCAAGGGTCTGCGCGTGCGCCACCGCGCCGGCTATTTCGCCCCGTCCTAGCGGTTTTTGGGACCGGTGGCCCCATGCTATCCTCCCGCCTTCCACAGACCACAGCCAGGGAGGTGAGGTGGGACGGTCTTGTGCGGGGCTCGCGCCCCTGGTCGCGCTGGTCGCTCTTGCCTCTGGCTGCGGGCACTCCGCGGCCCAGCCGACCCCTCCGCTGCCCGTCGTGCCCGTGGCGGCCCCGACGCCGCCGCGCGTCGTCATCTTCTCCATCGACGGATTGCGGCCGGATGCGCTGCTCCAGGCGGGAGCTCCCGCGATCACCGGCCTGGCTGCCCGCGGGGCCTCGACGTGGCGGGCACAGACCGTCATGCCCTCGACCACGCTCCCTTCGCACGCGTCGATGCTGTCCGGGTACCTTCCTTCGGCCCACGGCATCACCTGGGACGACTACCGGCCGGAGAACGGGCCCATCGCCGTGCCCACCGTCTTCGCGGTCGCGCGCGCGGCGGGTCTCCGAACCGTCCTCGTCGCGGGCAAGGAGAAATTCCGTCAGCTCGATGTGCCGGGCATGGTCCAGCGCTTCGACCTCTGTGCGGCGGACGATCAGGAGGTCGCGAGCCGCGCCGCGGGCGAGGCGATGGCCGGTTTCGACCTGATGTTCGTGCACCTGCCGCAGACGGACCTCACGGGCCACGCACAGGGTTGGATGTCGGCCGCCTACCTCGATGCCATCGCGGGCGCGGACCGCGCGGTGGGGCGCGTCCTCGCCGCCCTGCCCGCGGGCACGACCGTCATCGTCACCGCGGACCACGGCGGCCACGACTTCAACCACGGCACCACGCAGCCGGCGGACATGCTGATTCCGTGGGTGGTGGCCGGACCCCGCGTCGCCGTGCGCACCGTGACCACGAAGGTGGTGACCACCGACACCGCCGCCACCGCGGCCTGGGTGCTGGGGCTCAGCCTTCCCGGAGGAGCGACCGGCCGGCCCGTCCTGGAGGCGTTCGAGGCGCCGGCCGTGACCGGCGCCCGGGCCGCCCTCGCCGTGGGCGCGAGCCGCTAGCCTTCGCGCTTCCCGCTCGCCGCTTCGAGATCGCGCAGGCGGCGCAACAGCTCCGGCAGCCGGTGGAAGACGGCGCTGGCCTTGAGCCAGGCGCGGTTGTCGATCGCGGGATAACCGGACACCACCGCCCCCGCGTCCACGGAGGAGGGAATCCCCGTCTGCGCGGTCGCGATCACGCGATCGCCCACCGTGATGTGCCCGGCCACGCCGACCTGGCCGGCGAGGGTGACGCCGTCGCCGATGCGCGTGCTGCCCGCGATGCCCACCTGGCCGGCCAGCACCGTGTCGCGCCCCACGGTCACGGAGTGGCCGATCTGCACGAGGTTGTCGATCTTGGTGCCGCGCCCGATGCGCGTCTCCCTCATGGCCGCGCGGTCGATGGCCACCAGGGCGCCGATCTCGACGTCGTCCTCCACCACCACGATGCCGACCTGCGGGATCTTCTCGTAACGCCCGTCCTGGTCGCGCGCGAACCCGAAGCCGTCGCCACCGATGACCGCGCCGTTCTGGACGATGACGCGACTGCCGAGGCGGCAGGCCTCGCGGACGTGCACGCCGGAATGGAGGACGCAGTCCTCGCCGACCTCGACGTCGGGGTACAGCACGGAGTGGGCGTGGATGGCGGTGCGCGCGCCGATGCGGACGCGAGCCGAGACCACGGCCAGCGGACCGACGTACACGTCCGCCTCCAGGCGCGCCGTCGGGTGGACGTGGGCCGCGGGATCGACGCCGGGGGCGGGCCGCGCCTGCGGGTGCAGGATCCCCGCCGCGCGCGCGTACGCGAGGTAGGGGTTGGGAGAGACGAGGCTCGGCAGGGGCGTCTGCAGCTCCGGGGACAGGATGACGGCGGAGGCCCGGGTGGTGGCCAGCCGCGGCACGTAGCGCGGATTCGCCACGAAGGTGAGGTCGCCGGGCCCCGAGTCTTCGATTCCGCTGACCCGGTGCACCTCGACCGCTCCGTCCCCGCGGAGGACGCAGCCGAGGCGCCCAGGCTGGCACGCGCCGGAGAGCGCCCGTCGCCCGCATTCACCGAGCCGTTGAGCAGCGCGCCCTCGCGCATCGCGAGCCGCTGGGCGTCGATGGTGCCGTCCACGCGGCCCTTCTCCAGGACGGAGAGGCTGCGCGCCTTCAACTCGCCCTTGAACTCGCCGGCGATCTCCACCGTATCCGCGGTGACCTTGGCGTCGACCTTCGCGCCTTCTCCCAGCACCAGGCGGCCGGTCAGGTCGATCTGGCCGCGGAATCGGCCCAGGACCTGGGCGTCCTTGCCGCGCAGTGTCCCTTCGAAGTCGGCGTGCGCATCGATCACGGTCGTGGCGCTATCCATGACGGCCTCGCAAATGAGGGGCCATTCTACCGTAGGCGGCGGGGGTGGCGCTTCCGGCCTCCGGCTCAGCGGCTCGCACGAGGAGCCGCGAGGCTCTAAAATAAAGGGCTGGCCGACCGTCCGAGAGAGGTCTTGAGATGAGTCCCATGCGCGCGCCGGAGAAGCGCCTCGCCCCCGCCCCCGCCGACAGCCGTTTCGAGCTGGTCAGCGACTTCAAGCCGCAAGGGGACCAGCCCACGGCCCTGGCCGAGCTGACGGAGGGGATCCGCCGCGGGGACGGGCATCAGGTGCTCCTCGGGGTCACGGGCAGCGGCAAGACCTTCACCATGGCCTCGGTGCTGGCCCAGGTGAACCGTCCGGCCCTGGTGCTGGCCCACAACAAGACGCTGGCCGCGCAACTGTACCAGGAGTTCAGGGGCTTCTTCCCCAAGAACGCGGTCGAGTACTTCGTGTCGTACTACGACTACTACCAGCCGGAGGCGTACGTTCCCCAGTCGGACACGTACATCGACAAGGAAGCGATCATCAACGACGAGATCGATCGCATGCGGCTGAGCGCGACGCGCAGCCTCTTCGAACGTCGCGACGTCATCATCGTGGCCTCCGTCTCCTGCATCTACGGCCTGGGCTCGCCCGAGTCGTACTACGGGATGCTCCTGTTCGTCCGGCAGGGAGAGACGCTGGACCGTCGCGACCTGCTCGCCAAGCTCGTCGACGCCCGGTACGACCGCAACGACTTCGACCTGCGCCGCGGGACCTTCCGCGTGCGCGGGGACGTGATCGAGATCGTGCCCGCCTACGAGGAGACGGGGATCCGCATCGAGCTGTTCGGGGACGAGGTGGAGTCGATCGTCTCCTTCGATCCCCTCACGGGCAAGACGCTGGGCCGCCTGGCCCAGGTCGCGATCTACCCGTCCAGCCACTACGTCACCCCCCAGCCGCAGCTCCAGGACGCGCTGAAGACGATCGAAGCGGAGCTGATCGAAGAGAAGGCCAAGCTCGAGGGTCAGGGCAAGCTGCTCGAAGCGCAGCGCCTGTTCCAGCGCACGATGTTCGACCTCGAGATGCTGCGCGAGGTGGGGCACTGCCACGGCATCGAGAACTACTCGCGCCATCTCTCCGGTCGGCTTCCGGGGGAGCCGCCGCCCACGCTGCTCGACTACCTGCCCAAGGACGCGCTGATGATCATCGACGAGTCCCACCAGTCGGTCCCGCAGGTGCGCGCGATGTTCCACGGCGACCGGCAGCGCAAGTCGACGCTCGTCGAGTTCGGCTTCCGGCTCCCGTCTGCCCTCGACAACCGGCCGCTCAGCTTCGAGGAGTTCGAGCAGCGCGTCGGGCAAGCGGTGTACGTCTCCGCCACCCCCGGCCCCTACGAGCTGCAGAAGGCGGGCGGAGTGGTGGTCGAGCAGGTCATCCGGCCCACCGGGCTGATCGATCCGCAGGTCTCGGTGCGGCCGGTGAAGGGCCAGGTGGACGACCTCCTGGCCGAGATCCGCATGCGGGTGGCGGCCAACCAGCGCGTGCTGGTCACCACCTTGACCAAGCGCATGGCCGAGGACCTGACCGAGTACTACCACGACCTCGGCGTGCGCGTGCGCTACCTGCACTCGGACATCGAGACCCTGGAGCGCGTGAAGATCCTGCGCGACCTGCGCAAGGGCGAATTCGACGTGCTCGTCGGGATCAACCTCCTGCGCGAGGGGCTCGACCTGCCCGAGGTCTCCCTGGTTGCCATCCTGGACGCGGACAAGGAGGGCTTCCTGCGGTCGGGCGGGTCGCTCATCCAGACCATGGGACGCGCCGCCCGCCATCTCGAGGGCACGGCCATCCTCTACGCGGACAAGATGACGGACTCCATGAAGTTCGCCATCGGCGAGACCACCCGCCGGCGGGGGATCCAGGAAGCCTACAACCGGGAGCACGGGATCACACCGGAGACGATCACCAAGCACCTGGGCGAGCTGCTGTCCTCCGTGTACGAGGCGGACTATGTCGGCGTGCCGGAGATCGCGGAGACGCCGGAAGAGCGCTACCGCTCCATCGACGAGATCGAGAAGGAGATCAAGGCCCTCGAGAAGACGATGCGCGAGGCGGCCAAGGCCCTCGAGTTCGAGCGGGCGGCGCAGGTCCGCGACCGCATCAAGAACCTGCGCTCCCAGGAGTTCGGGCTCAAGTAGAACGGTGTACCATCGCGCCCTCCCATGGCCAGGCCGTTCCTGACCGACGCGGGTAAAGCGGCCTTGCTCGGCGCCGTGCGGGCGGTGGAAGCCCGCAGCGCGGCCGAGGTCGTGGTGGCCGTGCGGGAGCGCTCCGGCTCCTACCTCCATGCGGATCTCCTGGCGGGCATCGTCGCCGCCAACCTCGTCCTCTTCTACGAGCTCTTCTCGCCCTGGGAGTTCTCGCTGCCCCTCATCCAGGTGGCGCCGACGGGTATCGGACTCCTCGTCGGCCTCGCGACCTCCATCACTCCCTGGGCGCGCCGCGCCCTCACGCCGCGCCGGACACGGGACGCGATGGTGCGGACGGCCGCCCGCGCGACCTTCGTGGAAAAAGGCGTGGCCGGCACGCGGGGGCGCACGGGAATCCTCGTGTACGTCGCCGTGCTGGAGCGGACGGCGGAGGTCGTGGCCGACCTCGGCGTCACCAGGGCCGTGGCCGCCGGGTCCTGGACGGCGGCGATCGCACGCGTTGCGGAGAGTGCCCGTGGCGGTGACGCCGCGGCCGTCGCGACCGCCGTGGCGGCGCTTGTCGACGTTCTCGCGCCGGCCCTCCCTCGGTCGGCGGACGACGTCAACGAGCTGGCGGACGAAGTGGGCGCCTCATGAGGGACGGGCGGGCGCGAGCGATCGCGGCCATCGCCGTCTTCGGCGCCACCCTGATCGGCTCGGGTGGCGTCGAGGCGCGGCCGGGGGGCGGGCAGTCCTACTCCGGCAGCCGGTCCGGCAGCGGCAGCAGCTCGAGCTCGTCCCGGTCGCGGTCTTCGGGATCCTCCTCGTCATCCCGCTCGAGCTCTTCGGGGTCGTCGTCCCGCTCGACGGACGAGTCGAGCGCGCACGACCAGACCGTCGTGTACGCCGGCTCTTCCGCCACTCCCGTGGAGATCGTGGTCTTCGGTCTCCTGTTCGGAGGCCTGGCCCTAGCCGTCGCCATGTTCGCCGTATCCAGCCTGATCGAGAAGATGAAGCAGGCGTCAAGCGGCCGGTCCGACAACTGGGACAGCACACCACGACGGGCCGGGCCTCCGCCCGATCCCTGGGCCTCCGTGCGGGCCGCGGACCCCGACTTCTCGGCCGTTCTCTTCGAGGACTTCGTCTACACCCTGTATGCAAGCGCCCAGCGCGCGCGCCACGATCCCGAGGCGCTCGCGCGATTGGCGCCGTACCTGACGCCGGATGTGCGCGCGGCCCTCCACGCCCGCCCGCCGCAGGGGGCGTCGGTGGAGGCGGTGGTCGTGGGCGCGGCGCGCGTCGCCAGCGTCAACGTGCCGTCGAGCGGCGACCAGTGGGCCGTGGTCGGCATCGAGGCCAACGTCACCGCGCGCCGGCCCGAAGGGCCGCGGGGAGAGTACTCGCGCGAGCGCTGGACGCTGTGCCGCGGCGCGGGCGCACGGACCCGACCCTGGACGGGCGTGCGCACGCTGGGTTGCCCCTCCTGTGGCGCGCCGTTCCAGGCCTCGAGCGACGATCGCTGCGCGTCTTGCGGGCAAGTCGTCGCTACCGGCCGCTTCGATTGGCAGGTCCTGGACATCGGGGTACAGGAGACGGACGAGCGCCCGCCCGCTCTGCTCGGCGACGACACCGAAGAGCAGGGCACCGACCGGCCCACCGTCGTCGATCCCGGCCTGCGCGAGGCCCTGAGCGCTCTCCTCCGCGACGACCCCGCGTTCGCCGAGCGCGCGTTGTTCGAGCGCCTCGAGCTGATCTACGCCACCCTCAACGCGAGCTGGGCCGCCCAGGACCTCGGGCCCGTCCGGCCCCATGTCTCGGATGCGATGTTCAACTACCTGTCCTACTGGGTCGAGTCCTATCGCGCGCAGGGCCTTCGCAACGCGGTCGAGTCGCCGCGGATCCTGAAGCGCGAGACGGCCCGCGTCCGGCGCGACCGTCAGTTCGACGCGATCACCGTCCGGCTATGGGGAACCGGCTACGAGGTGACGACGGAGGCCGCGACGGACAAAGTCCTCCGCGGAAGCCGCAATCGTGAGCGGCCTTATTCGGAGTACTGGACCCTCATCCGCGGCGCCAAGGTCCGGGGAGCGCCGCGCGCGGACGCGAAGTGCCCCTCATGCGGCGCGCCACTCGACGTCAACATGGCCGGCCACTGCGAGCACTGCGGGGTACACGTCACCTCCGGCGAGTTCGACTGGGTCCTCAGCCGCATCGAGCAGGACGACAGCTACGAAGGCTGAGTTGATCTCCCTGGACGGCGACCCCCCGGGAAGTGGCCTGACCTGCCCCGCCGGTCAACTCACCGGGCGTTGCACATTGATGATGTCGTGCACGGGCAACGGCGGCCAGGGAGGGGACCTCTAACTTCGTGATGACCCGCCCCTCACCCTGACGAAAAAAAGGGCCCCGGCTTGCGCCGGGGCCCGGTCCTCTTCCCGCGTTACTGGTTGGAGCCGACCTGCTTCGTCTTGGTCTTGGTCTTGGTGGTGGTGCGGCCGTGCTTCACCTGGGTCTTGGTCTCCGTGTAGGTGATGGCGTCGGCGACCTTGGTGTTGTCGGTCACGACCGCCGGACGGAGCATGATCGTGCGGCCCACGGCCAGTCCTTCGGGCACGTGCGTCCGCTCGTTGAGCATGTAGGTGACCTCGGTCCCGTCGCTGCGGGTGATGGTCACGGAGTGCCCCGGCTCGAACGCCTGCACCGTCCCGTTGACGCTCGTGGTGGTGGTGCGGGTGGTGTCGCCCGCGGCGCTGGTGTGGGTCCGCTCGACCGTGCGCTGGAGGTTGCCTTCCGGCGTCACGCTCGTGCTCACGCGCGTGACCGTGAACGACCCATCGTCCCCGCGGGTCGTGTAGAGGGTGACCCGCTTCCCGACTTCGACTCCCGTGGGGATGGTCACGGTCGGGGTGAGCATGTACGAGACTTCCTTGTTCGCGGAGTCCCTGACCACGATCACGTGGCCGGGCTCGTAACGGACGATTTCGCCAACGACGGTGATGGGCTTGTCGTCAGCGGCGACGTAGGCGGGCGCCGAGACGAGCACGCCCGTGGACAGGATGGCCACGGCGAGAATTGCACTGGCTTTCATGTAGGTTTTGCCTCCTTGGGGCTACGACGCATACGACGCCCCAGGGGAATTGCAGCAATCGGCGTGCCGCACGAAGATGGGCCGAAGGTCAGTCCCAGCGTGCGAGACGGACCCCCGACATCTGCCAGCGCGTGCCCGGCGGGAAAAAATTACGATACGTCGCCCGGATGTGTGACCAGGGCGTGAAGCACGATCCACCGCGCAGCACCATCTGGCCCGACATGAACTTGCCGTTGTACTCACCCAGGGCGCCTTCCAGGGGGCGGAAGCGCGGGTAGGGCAGGTAGGCGCTCGCCGTCCATTCCCAGACGTCGCCGAACATCTGCGCCGGCGGGCCGGCCGCGTCCCCGTCCGCCCGCCGCGGGCCCAGGGCGCCCGACTCGAGGAAGTTGCCGGCGATCGGGCAACCCGTGGCCATCGTCTCCCACTCCGCTTCCGTCGGCAGGCGTGCGCCGGCCCAGCGCGCGAATGCCTCCGCCTCGTAGTAGCTCACGTGACTGACGGGAGCGTCGAGCCGGATCGGCTGCGTCCCCTCCAGGGTGAACTCGGACCAGCCGTCGGAGCCGAGGTCCCAGTATTGCGGCGCGGTCCAGCCGCGTTCCTGCACCGCGGCCCAGCCGTCCGAGAGCCACAGCTCGGGCCGGCGGTAGGCGCCGTCCTCGACGAAGCGGAGATACTCGCCGGCCGTGACCGCGCGCCGCGCGAGGCGGAACGGCTCCAGGAACGTGCGATGCCGCGGCCGCTCGTTGTCGAACGAGAACACGGCGCCCTGATGCCCGATCTCGACGAGCCCTCCCGGATGGGACGTCCACTTCAGCGCCGGGACCGTCTTGGCCGCGCCGTCACGCGGCCGTGAGCGTGGACGATATGCGGGCCGCAAGGGACTCGACCACAGCGCATGGTGGATGTCGGTGAGGATCAGCTCCTGGTGTTGCTGTTCGTGCTGCAGGCCCAGCTCGATGCGATCGAGGACGTCGGCCCCATCGGGCCCCGTGGCCAGAAACGCGTGCATGCGTTCGTCGATCGTCTCGCGGTAGGCGCCGACCTCCTCCAGGGAAGGGCGCGTCATCGCGCCGCGGCGCGGCCGCGGCGGTCGCGGGCCGACGGCCTCGTAGTAGGAGTTGAAGAGGTACGCGTAGTGCGGGTCGAGGGCGCGATAGCCGGGCACGAAGCGCGACAGCACGAAGGTCTCGAAGAACCAGGTGGTATGCGCAAGGTGCCACTTGGTGGGGCTCGCGTCCGGCATCGACTGGACGAGCTGGTGTTCCGGCGAGAGCAAAGCCGCCAGCCCCATGGTCGCCGCCCGCACCGCTCCGTACCGTTCGCGCAGTGTGGCCGCAGGCGCCACCTCGGGAAGGCGAGAGGCCATCTCCGGAGTCTACTGGGGAAACGCGGCCAGGACCGCCGTCAGCGCCGGTCGATCTGGACCGTCTCCTTGTTGCCGCTCGCCGAGATGGAGAACATGATGCCGAGTCCCAGCGCGATCACGACGCCGATCGCGGTCCAGCCCGCTCCCACGCGTTCGATCACGCCCATCTTCGCCAGCGCGGCGATCACGCCGATGATGAAGATGACGTACCCCACCAAGTAGACGTTCACCCATTTCATTGGACGCCCCTCTCCGGCCCGTACGACGGGCTCACCTCCAGCCTAGCAACCGGATCAGGGTTTGCGGGGGGGCGGACGCGGATTCAGGCGCAGCTCAGGGCTTGCGCGCGGCCTGGTTCGCCACCGCCTCCGCGGCCTTGCGCGCCGCCTCCGGATCGCCCAGGTAGAAGTGGCGAATGGGCCTCAGGTCATCCTGGAGCTCGTAGACGAGGGGGATGCCGGTCGGGATGTTCAGGCCGACGATCTCCTCCTCCGAAACCCCGTCGAGGTACTTGACCAAAGCGCGCAGGCTGTTGCCGTGGGCGGCGATCACCACACGACGCCCGGCACGCACCTCGGGCACGATGCGCTCGTGCCAATAGGGCAGGAAGCGCGCGACCGTGTCCTTCAGCGACTCGGTGAGCGGCAGCTCCGCCCGCGGCACGTCGGCGTAGCGGCGGTCGTGGCCGGGATATCGGGGATCGTCGGGGGTGAGCGGCGGTGGCGGATCGGCGTAGCTGCGGCGCCAGACGAGAACCTGCTTCTCTCCGTACTGGGCCGTGGTCTCCGCCTTGTTGAGCTCCTGGAGGGCGCCGTAGTGACGCTCGTTGAGGCGCCAGCTCTTGTGCACCGTCAGCCACATGAGGTCCATGTCGTCCAGGATGATCCACAGCGTCCGGATCGCGCGCTCGAGCAAGGACGTGAAGCAGAGGTCGAAGGTGTAACCGCTCTCGCGCAGCAGGCGCGCCGCCTCGTGCGCCTCTGCGATCCCCTTGGGCGTGAGGTCCACGTCCGTCCAGCCCGTGAAACGGTTCTCCAGGTTCCACGTGCTCTCGCCGTGGCGCAGCAGGACCAGCGTCTTCATCGATGGCCTCCGTTCAAGCGGCGTTCGCCTGCGGCGCCCGCGAGGGCGGTCCGTCGCCGGCCACGGTCGCCCGCGCCAGCGCGATCCCGCGGTCGAACGATCGGAAGATCCGCAGCCGGCCCTTGCGCGTCCGCCAGCGCGCCTTGGCGAACACGCGCATGGGCTGGGTCTGCACGCCGGCCAGGATGACCTTGATGCCTTCGGCGTTGAGCCGCCCCACCAGCGATTGGAGGTTCACGAGACCGGTGGCGTCGACGGCGGGCACCGCCAGCAGATCCAGCACGACCACCTTGACCCCCCGCCGGTCGATCCTCGCAATCACGCCGATCGCCCTCTGCGCGGCGCCGAAGAACAGCGGCCCCGCGATCTCGTAGAGAAGGACGCCGCGCGGCAGGGGCTCTTCGACCAGCGGGTGCGACTCGCCGATCAGGGTCACCCCGGAGACCTCGGCCATCCGGCGCATGAAAAGGAGGGCGGCCATCACGATGCCCACCGTCACCGACACCACCATGTCGAAGACGATGGTGAGGGCGAAGCAGGCCAGGAGGACCACGATGTCGCTCTTGGGCGCGTGGCGCAGGAGGTGGAGGAAGTGCCGCCATTCCCCCATGTTCCAGGCCACCAGGATGAGGAGCGCCGCCATCGAGGCCATGGGCAGGTAGCCGAGGACGGGGGCCAGGAGCAGGACGGACGCGAGCACGAAGACGGAGTGGCACACCGCCGACAGCGGCGAGCGTGCGCCCGAGCGCACGTTGGCGGCCGTCCGGGCCAGCGCCCCCGTGGCCGCGATCCCTCCGAAGAACGGCACCACCACGTTGCCCACGCCCTGCGCGATGAGCTCGACGTCGGGGTCGTGCTTGTTGCCGGTCATGCCGTCGGCGACCACGGCCGAGAGCAGCGATTCGATCGCGCCCAGCATCGCGATCGCGAAGGCGGAGGGGGCGAGGGCGCGGATGACGTCGAGGCTGAGCCCGATGGGCTGGCCGTTGGCCGACGGCAAGTGCCAGGGCAGGACGAAGGTGGGCGGCTGACGGGGAATGCCGGGCAGCCACACCCCGGCCGTCTCGAAGGCGAAGCGCGTGTTGACGGTCGCGAAGCGGAAGGCGGGGATCCATCGCGCCACCGCGAATGCGGCTACCCCCGCCACCGAGAGGGCGACGAGCGGCGCCGGCCAGCGGCGGCTGACGCGCGGCCAGGCCACGAGCAGTCCGAGCGTGAACGCACCGACCACGAGGTCGGGGACGTGCAGGGTCGGGAAGGCGCGGACCAGGGCCGCCACCCGGCGCAGGTACTGTTCCGGCATGTGGACGACGGTGAGACCCATGAAGTCGCGCAGCTGCAGGGTCGCGATGACGACGGCCACGCCCGCCGTGAATCCCGTGGTGACCGGGAAGGGCACGAACTCCACGAGCTTCCCCATGCCGGTGGCGCCCAGCGCGATCAGGATCAAACCCGCCATGGCCGTGGCCAGGAGGAGGCCGCCGAGGCCGAAGCGCGCCGAGATGGGGACCAGGATCGCCACGAAGGCGGCGGTCGGGCCCGAGACCTGCACGCGCGATCCGCCCAGCAGCCCGATGAGCGCCCCCCCCACGATCGCGGTGTACAACCCGTGCTGCGGCGGGACACCCGAGGCGATGGCGAGCGCCATGGAGAGGGGAAGGGCGACGATGCCGACCACGATTCCCGCCATGGCATCGCGGCGCAGCGACTCCCCGTCGTAGCCCGCGCTCCAGACGGCCCTCAAGGCCGCGCCCAGGCGGCGCAGCGGGGGGACGCCGTGGGGGACGCTGTCGGTTTGCGGGCTCACGGGCGCGCGCCCTTCGGGTCGGTGAAGTGGTCGTCCATCGGGCCGAAGAGGGTACTACGCGGCCCACCGCTTGCGCGAGCGAGGGGTCATTCCGGCGTGAGCTCGGCCCAGACCGGGATGTGGTCGCTCACCTTGAGGGCGTTGGGCGCGGAACCCACGCTGGAGCAACCGAGCGGCCGCAGGCCGCGCGCGAGCAGGTGATCCCAGGAGAAGCGCGAGATCGTGCGCCCGACGTCCCGCGTGAGCCACCGGAAGCCGACGGGGGTGAAGACCCTCTCGATGAACCCGCGTCCGTTGAAGTCGCCCGCCACCAGCACGCGCGGATAGCCCTCCGCCCGCTCCACGATCGTCCGCCCCTGGTCGCGCCTGGCGGCGGCGCTGGCGCCGGCCGGAGTCTCGAGATGCACGCTGAACACGCGCACCGGCAGGTCACCGCGGATGCGGACGGTCGCCGCCACCGCGATGCGCTGCATCTTGCGGAAGCGACCCGGGTGGGGAAGCGGGATCTTCACGTCGTCCTCGATGGGCCACGGGCTCAGGATGGCGTTGCCGAAGTTGCGGTGGTCGGCCGGGTGCACGGCCGCGGGGTAATAGACGTAGTTGAGGCCGAGCGTGCGGGCCAGGCACTCCACGCCCACCTCGTCCATCTCCTGCAGCGCGATCACGTCCGCGTCCTTGAGACGCACGTCGCCGCGCAGGAGGGCGGCCGCGCCGGTCACGTTACGGCCGTACTTGATGTTGAAGGACACCACGCGGATGGCGCGCGCGGTGGGCGCCCCCGCGAACTGGCCCGCGAAGCGGGGCCCGTCCGGCGCGGTGTAATTGCGCGCCGTCGCGCAGCCGGCAAGGGCGCAGGCGAAGACGACGGCCGCCCGCCGTGCCCCGCGCCGCATCGTCCTCATCGTGACACCATACGCGCCCATGATGCCGCACCCGCTTCGCGTCTTGCGCACGCTGCCCGCCCCCGTGCGCCTCCTCGTCATGGGCTCGTTCGTCAACAAGCTGGGGACGTTCATCATCCCGTACCTCACCCTCGTCCTGCGGAAGGACTTCAGGCTCGAGGACGCGGCGGCGGCGCGGCTCCTGCTCGCCTACGGCGGCGGCTCCCTGGTCTCGATCGTGGTCGGCGGCGTCCTGACCGATCACCTTGGCCGTCGCCTGACCCTTCTCCTCAGCCTGCTCGGGAGCGGGGCGATTGCCGTGGCGCTCGGCCTCGTCTCGTCCATCCGCGTCTTCGCGCCGCTGCTCGTGCTGCTCGGCTTCGTGGCCGACCTCTACCGCCCGGCCGCGTCCGCGATCATCGGGGACCTGCTTCCGTCCTCCCAGCGTGCCACCGGCTTCGCCGCCGTGCGCACGGCCGTCAATCTCGGATTCGCGGTGGGGATGAGCCTCGGCGGGTTCATCGCCGACTGGAGCTGGCGGCTGCTCTTCATCGGGGACGGGGTGACGACGCTCCTCTACGGCGCAGTGGTCTACTTCTTCATCGCCGAGACGCGGCCGGGGATGTCATCGGCCGCGCGCCCCGCCGAGGCCCTCGGCAGCCCCTGGCGCGACGCCGTGTTCCTCCAGGTCCTGCTGGTGTCGCTCCTCTTCTCCCTGATGTTCTTCAGCCACATCACGGAGCTGCCGCTCACGATCACGCTGTCCGCGGGCTATCCCGCCCGGCTCTACGGGCTGCTCGTGGCCGTCAACGGCCTGCTCATCGCGGTGTTCGAGATGTCGGTGGTCGAGCGTCTACGGCCCTTCCGGCGTCTCCGGGTGGCCGCGCTCGGCACGCTCCTCACCGGGCTGGCCTTCTCTTCCATTGGCGTCGCCCGGCACTGGACCTGGTTCCTCCTCGTCGTGGTGGCCTACACGGGGGGAGAGATCCTGACCACGCCCCAGAAGATGGCCTTCGTGACGGACTGGGCGCCGCCCGAGGCGCGCGGCCGGTACCTCAGCTTCTACCAGGCGACCTGGAGCATCGCCCTGGGCCTCAACGCCGTCCTCTTCCTGCCGCTCCGCACGCGCCTGGGTGACGCTGCGTTCTGGCCCCTCATGATGCTGCTGGCCGCGCCTTCCGCGCTGCTGCTGCTGCGCCTCGACCGCGTGGCCGACCGCCCCGAGCGGTTGCGCGGCGCGACCGGAGAGGCCCTGCCGCTCCTGACCGCGCTCTCGGCGGAGCCTGTTGCCTGAGGCCTCTCGCCCCGAACTGCTTATAATCGCCAGCTCGTGGATTCCGCCACTGCTCCCGTGTCCACGCCGCCGGCGGAATCCGTCGCTTTCTCGGCCCGACCCACCCCGGCGGAATGGGTGGTCGCCGCTCTCTTCGGCCTCGCCACCCTGGCCCTTCTCGCCCCCTGGCCGGCGCCCTCGGTCCGGCTGCGTGAGGTCTGCGCGCTGCGCGAGACCGGATCGTTCGGAGCCGAATGCGATCTCCGCGCCGCCGCCGATCGAGCGCGGGCGCCCTGGCTCCGCCAGAGGATCCGCGTCTACGAGGACGGCTTCCTCCTGATCGAGGCCGCGCGTCCTACCGACCCCCAGCGCGACAGCCGTGGCTCGTTCTACACGGACGGCGCTTCCCTCACCTTCTCCGCCCTCGCTCGCGGCCATCCGCTCTCGAACGGACGGACCTACACCGCACGCCCCGCTCGCTGGGACCCGCTGGGGGTGGCGGACTACCGTCTCCCGGCCGCGACCCTGCTCCTCGTCACGGGCGCCGCGGTGTGCCTGGCGCGCCGCCGCCGCGCTTTCGCCCGGTCCTGGCCCATGATCGCTCTCGTCTCCGCCGCGGCCATCGCCGTTCAGCTGTCCGCCGCGCGGCGCGCTCCCGTCCACGTGGATGCGGGCGACACGCTGGGAGCCGCGGAAGCGATCACGCGCGGCGCGATTCCCTACCGTACGCTGTACTACAGTCCGTACACGCCTCTGGGGGCCTACGCGTTCTCGCTGTGGGGTCGCTTGTGGCCCGGGTCGGGCCCGCCGCCGTACGACTGGTACGTCGGCCTCGTGGTCTTGTGCGAGATCGCCGGCTCCGCGATCGTCTTCCTCCTCCTGGCGCGCGAAGGCGTGCACCGCGGGCTGGCCCTGGTCACGGCGCTGTCGCTTCTCTCGATGACCCTCTGGTTCGACGGCGCGCGCGTGCTGCACGAGCCGCTCTACCTGCTCGTGATTCTTGCCGGGGCCTGGCTCGCGCCGTCCGTGAGCCGCCCGAAGCTCGCCCTGACCGCCGGCGCGCTGACGGCGGGCGCGTTCCTCGTCAAGCAGTACGGCGGGTTCGGCCTCTGGGGTCTCGTGGGTCATGCCCTCACGGGTGGCCCGGATCGGCCGCGCCGGGTGGCGTGGATCGTGGCGGGGTTCGGCCTCGGCTTCGGCGTGCTCGCCGCGCTCCTGATCCTGCGCGGCGTCGATCCGCTCGGCTTCGCCCGGGGTCTGACCCCGAAGACGGAGGTGACCTACCAGCTCACGTGGCTCAAACTCTTCCTCGGCGCCTGTCCGATCGCCCTGTTCGCGCTGGCCGTCCCCCTGCTGCCGGGAGCGTGGTCGCGCGCGATCGTGCGATTGGCCGTGTGCTTCGGCCTCGCCTCCTGCCTGCCCCTGCTCTTCCGGCAGCACCAGTACTATTTCCTCAACCTGTGCCCGTGGCTGTTCCTGCTGTTCGCGGCGGGGGTCGATCTCGTCCCGCGGTCCGGACGTGCGATCGCCCTGGGCGCGGCGCTGGTGCTTCTCGTGAGCATTCCGCTGCGCGCCGCCGTGGCCGCCGCGCCGGTGATCGAGGCGGACTGGCGGGCCGATCAGCTCCGCCGCGCCCACGTGATGAATGCGTTGTGGCCGGCGGAGAAACCGACGTTCGTCTTCGTCCATCCGGGCCTTCAGCACCTGACCCACTATCGCTCGCCGGACGAGGCGGAGGTCGGCTATCGGTTCATCGCCGACCTGAGCGCAGACCGGCTGCGCGCCGGGTTCCAGCACGCCGCGGGCGCGTGGATCGATCCCAAGGGAATGTACGCGGGCCGGCCCGACGGCACGCTCAGGGCGGCGGGCAGCTCTTTGACGGACGAGCTGCAGAAGAACGGATTCCAGTTGCAGCTCGTTCTCGAGGACCGTTTCCAGCTCTGGACGAAGGAACCGCTCCCGCGCCGGCAGGTGCGCTCCGCGGGCGGCGTGTCCATCCCGGACCCCGACTAGGGGGCGCGGCCGCGAGCGCCTTTCCGGGCGAACAGCCAGGCGCGCAGATATCGGGTCTGGTCCGTCGCGACGAGGTCGAACCCTTCGAGCATGTCGGAGGTGTCGACGTCCGTGAACGACGAAAGCACGATGAAGTCCAGAGGGAGCTGGTGGTCCAGGCGTCGCCACATCTCCGTGTTCGCGGGCCGCGAATAGGGCGCGGGATCGTAGGACACCACCGTTCGGTGCGTGTGCCAGGCCAGCAGCGCCGCCGGAATGTGGCCAAAAGCGATCACGGAGTCCGGTGGCGTGTGCTCGCGAACGAACGCGTAGAGCCGCTCCGTGGCGCGCGGATCGAATTCGATGTCGCCCATGGACACTCCGCCCGACTCCGCCATGGGGGAGATGTTGAGCAGCAGGGGTGTCAGGGCATAAGCCAGCACGGTGCCGAGACCCAGACGGAGAAGGAGTCCGCGCGATCGGAACAGGCGCTCGGCCAGGGCACCGATGGACGCGGCGACCAGGGCGCATAGCGGCGGCACGAACACCAGGAAGTAGGAGGGATGCAGGAACGAGACAGACGCGGCGATGACCTGCAGGGCCACGGCGAGAAGGACGCACCAGCCGGCGCGCCGGGACGCGGGGGTGCAGAGAAGCCACGGCAAGACCACGGGGACGAACCATGGGGACGCCGTGACCAGCGAAGGGAGCGTGTTCCTCAGGAAGACGCGGCCGATCTGGTCGCTCATCTTGTCCCAGAGCGCTCGCGGGTGCTGGCGGAAGTACGCGACCGGACTGGTCCCCATCCGCTCGTAGTCGTAGAGCCAGTACCAGTGCGGATTGAAGCCGGGAGTGCCGTAGAGCATCGTCGCCCGGACGACGGGGTGACCGGCGCCGCCGAGCGCTTTCGCCTTGCGCGCGCTCTCGAGCGCCACGGGGACGGCCGCGCAAACGAGTCCCGCCAGCAGCGCGACGCCCACGCGACGCCGCGTCTCCTTGCCAGCCAGACCCGCCAGGGCGGGCAGCCAGCAAAAGGCCAGGGCGAGCGCGACGAAGACGGTATTCTCCCGCGCCACCATCCCAAGGCCGGCCAGCAGGCCGGCCGCGATGCCGCTCTCCAAGCGCAGCGGCGCCCACATCAGGAGAACAAGCCCGCTGACCAGGGCGCCCTGGAGGGGGACCGTGGACCCGTTGGAAATGGCCGCGTAGTAGGTCGGGTGGGTGAGGAGGAACGTCGCCGCGAGATAGGCGACTCCCGGGCGACAACTGGCCAGGAAGGCGATCCACCAGACGGCCAACGCGGTCAAGGCGGCGAGGACGTAGCCGGTCACGGATACGGCCAGCGCCGAGGCACCGAACACGCGGAAGACGTAGGCCAGGAGGAGAGGCCACAAGGGTGCCTGCATCACGAACACCTGTCCCTCGCGGCTGGTGGGCACGAGGGTCATGAACCCGGGGAATATGACGGGCGATCGCAGCCCGTGGCCTTCCATGTGGCTTCGTGCCAGCACCGCGTAGTTCGCGCCGTCGGTGTACGGGAGCTCCCGGTAGTGCCGGAAGTGGAGGAAGAGCAGGACGGCCGAGGCCGCCAAGAGAACCAATGTGGAGTGGACCAGGGCGGCCCGGCGCGAGATCGTCGTGCCGCTGGGCTCGGGCGACCGCCGTTGCCTGCGGTACGCGAGTCCGCCGATCACGGCCACGAGCAGGGCCCGGACGGTCCCCGCCCACGCGTCGCCAGGCAGGAAGAGCCGCGTGGCCACCTTCTGGCGGTACGTCAACCATTCCGTACCGTGTCGCGCGAGCACCACCAGCTCCAGATGGCCGCGTGCGGTTGGGGGCGGCAGCGGGACGTCCACGTCGACGGGCGTCTCCGGATCGAGATCACGCGAGGATGGGGCCCCCGTCTGCGGGCTGGAACGGGCGGCCTCGGCCACGAGAGCGTCGAGTGGAGCCCACGAGACCCCGGAGAACCCGCCATCGAGGTCGGGCCTCGCATCGGACCATCGGCCTTCCTCGAGGAGACGCGGAAAAGGGGCCGCTTCGAACCCCACCTTGATGAGGTTGCCGCTTCCCCACGCTCTCGCGGGAAGCGGATGGAGGGCACGATTCGAGAGGTTCGTGAGACGAAGGCGCACGGAATCGCCTCGGCGAGACAGGACCTCGACGGCGAGCCAGCGCTCCGGGGCCGCGAGTGCGTTCGAGGCCCACCCGCAGACGGCGAGCACCAGGATCCAGGTCCGGGTCCGAGGGCCCGCAACTCTCAACACGGTGGCGGGCGCCTCATGAAAGGGTCGCTACTCTAGCGCGGTCCTCGTACGCCGGTCCAGGCGAGCGCGCGTCACGTGGGGCTCCCGCCTCGCGTACAGGTGGTCTAGACTGCCTGTTGAGGGGCCGGACGCCGCCCTACTCTCCGAGAAGGAGCCTCCTGATGGCCGAGTCGAACGGCAACGTCAAGACCGCGCTCAAGTACGCCGACCAGCATTTCGACGACTTCAAAGAGACTCTCGTGACCCTCTCGCGCATTCCCAGCGTCTCCGCGGAGGGTTTCCCCGCGGCCGAGGTGCGTCGCTCCGCGCAGGCCATGGGCGACGCCCTGAGGGACGCGGGCGTGGAGAAGGTGCAGGTCCTCGAGATCCCGGACGTGCACCCCTACGTGTTCGGCGAGTGGATGCACAAGCCGGGGACCCCGACCATCCTCCTGTACGGGCACCACGACGTGCAGCCGCCGGGCCGCCCCGAGAAGTGGCTCTCTCCGGCCTTCGAGCCCACCGAGCGCGGCGGCCGCCTCTATGGGCGCGGCACCGCCGACGACAAGGGCGGGTGCATGACCCACGTGGCGGCGGTGGCCTCGTACCTCAAGGGCGCGGGCGGCCTGCCCTGCAACGTGAAGTTCGTCATCGAGGGGGAGGAGGAGATCGGCTCCGAGAACCTCGGAAAGTTCCTCGAGAAGTACAAGCACCTGCTGGCCGCGGACTTCATCGTGCTCTCGGACACGGCCAACTTCGACACCGGCGTGCCCGCGCTGACCTACCAGCTCCGCGGCATCGTGCAGGTGGACCTCGAGGTCAAGGTGCTCGACCATCCCGTGCACAGCGGGATGTGGGGCGGCCCCGTGCCCGACCCCGTGCAGGTCCTGGCCGACCTCATCGCCGACCTGCGCAACAAGGACGGATCGCTGAACATCCCCGGCCTCTACAAGGACGTGGCCAAGCCGGGCAAGAAGCAGCTCAAGCGGATCCGCAAGCTCCCCTTCGACGAGAAGAAGTTCAAGAACGAGGGCGGCCTGTTCAAGGGCGTGAAGCTTTGGGGGGAAAAGGGCTACTCGGTCTACGAGCAGCTCTGGACGCGCCCGTCGCTGACGGTGATCGCCACCGAGTCGCACGAGTTCGCCGGCTCCTCGAACCAGATCGTCGACTCCGCGCGCGCGCGCCTGAGCCTCCGCACCGTTCCCAACATGGACGGCCGCAAGGCGGGTGAGCTCCTGGTCAGGAAGCTCACGCGCAAGCCGCCGTACGGCGTGCACGTCAGCGCGACCATCAACGGGTCCACGCCCTGGTGGACGACCGACCCGGACGGACCCGCCTTCGAGGCGGCCCGACGCGCCCTCCAGGCCGGCTTCAAGAAAGAGGCGGCGATGATCGGGGCGGGCGGATCGATCGGGTTCGTGCAGCCCTTCTCCGATCTGCTCGGCGGCGCGCCCTGCCTGCTCACCGGGGTCGAGGATCCGCCCTGCAACGCGCATTCCGAGAACGAGAGCCTCCACCTCGGTGACTTCCGGAAGTGCATTGCCTCCACCGTCCACCTCTACGACGAGCTGTCGCGGGTGCCGGTGCGGGCGCCCCGCTAAGGAGCGTGTCGGAGAGAACGCTGCCGACACGCCGCTTCGGCGCGGCCACCGTCTTCGTCCTGGTCGTCCTGGCCGCGACGTCGCTGCGCGGCCAGGCGCCGGAACTCCGCCTGGCCTTCATCGGCGACGCCGGCTCCGGCACGTCCAGCCAGCGCGCGGTGCGCGATCAGATGCTGCGGCTGCCCATCGCGATGACCTTCATGCTGGGGGACAACATCTACGAGCGCGGGAGCCGGGAGGACTTCGGGCCCCGATTCGACCAGGTGTACAAGCCGCTGATGGACAAGGGCACGATCTTCCACTCGGCCCTGGGCAACCACGACGTGTCGTTCTGCGGGGCGCGGACGACGGTGATCGATCGCCTGCCCGCGGACGCCGACGCCTACCGCTGGGACATCCTGCGCTGCGACGTGAAGGCACAGCTCACGCATCCCTCCTTCGGCTACGTGGGGGGCCAGCGGTACTACTCCGTGCGCACGGACTCCGCGGCCGCGCCGCTGGCCGAGGTCTTCGTCCTCGACTCCAACACGCTGCGCACTTCGCAGAGCAAGCTGTCGCCCCTCCAGACGGACATCCCGCAGGTCGAGTGGCTGGAGCGGGCGCTGTCCGCCTCGAACGCGCGCTGGAAGATGGTGATCATGCACCATCCCATCCATTCGCCCTCCGTCCCCTTGAAGTATTTCATCTTCATCCCGTTGCAGGAGGGCCACGCCCGCGAGCTCCTGCTCGGGCAGCAGCTCGGATCCATCCTCAAGAAGCACGGCGTGGACGCGGTGCTCGCGGGCCACAACCACTTCTACGCGCGCATGGTGCCCCAGGACGGCATCCGCTACTTCGTGTCCGGCGGCGGAGGGCGCAGCGCGTACGAGTTCAAGGATCAGCCCGGCTACGTCGCGGCGGGCGGAGGCTTCTATCACTTCCTGTACGTGAGGCTCACCCGCGACCGCTTCGAGTACTACGCCATCGATCGCGACGGCCGCTCGCGCGACGCCGGCTGGTGGGCGAAGGGCGACGCCGCGGACCATCCGCTGCCCACGGGTACGCGGCCGCCCGGTTAGCCGACGCGGCTTCCCCGCGCGGGGCTCAGCGCAGGGTCTGGAAGAAGGCGCGGATCGCGTAGAACGCGAAGTACGCGTAGAACGCGGAGCATCCGAGCACTCCGATCTCGCGCCACAGCGCCGGCCGCAGGGCCCGGGGCAGGAACCGCCGGTTGACCCTCACGATCTGCACGCCGGCGATGGCCAGCACGACGCCGGCCATGTTGGCCAGGAACTTGAAGAGCTGGAAGGGCGAGGCCAGGCGGATCGCGATGACGCTCCAGAGCGAGAAGGCGATCAGGATCCCGTAGTACAGGCCGCGGATGTCGAGGCGCTCCCGGCCCTCGGCGTGACGCGCCATCCACACCGCATCCGTCACCGTGCGCACCAGGATGTCCGTGTTGCCGAGCTGGGTCTTGAAGAGGAGCCAGAACCCGTTGAAGAGGGTGAGGAACCAGAAGCCGGGCCAGATCTGCCGCAGGTAGTGGGCCTGATAGGCGCCCGCGGCCAGCCCCTGCAGGTCGGTGCCGTGCGGGATGATCGCGGTGGCGAGATTGACGTTCAGGTACATCCCGAAGAAGCAGAAGAGGCCCCAGATCCAGATCTGGTCGAGGTGCACGTAGCGCAGCCAGTCCCGCCAGCGCGCGAGGTTGTCGCCCTCGGCCCGGAACACCTTGCCCACGTGCGAGAGCGCCACGCGATGGCCCCCGACCGCGCTGGGGATCGCGCCCACGAGCTTCCCCATCCCGAAGCCCTTGTCGCGCACCCAGTTGGTGACGGTGAGGTTCCCCATGCCGCCGGAGCCGGCGGTGGCGGCGAAGGCGCCAATGAGGCTCCAGTCGATGGGCTGGGGAAGACCGGAGAAGAGAAAGAATCCGACGAAGGTCCGCCACCAGTGGGCGGCGGGCACGAAGGCCACGTTGACCGAGATCAGGAACAGGAAGACGACGCCGAGCATCGTCCAGGCGAAGTACTCCAGCATCCGCTCGATGGTGCCGCCGAAGGACAGGATGAGCACCACGACGAGGATCAGCGCGATGGTGATCCACCCCTGCGTGCCCTGGTCCGGCGCACCCGGCATCCGCCCCATCCAGGCCGCGAACAGCGCTGCCGCCGCGCTGCCGGCGAGCGCCGGCCACCCGAGCTGGAAGAAGCCGATGACGGAGTAGAAGCCCGCCCAGAAGCGGCCACCGGGGCGCAGCCGCATGATCCCGCCGTAGATGGGCTCGCCGGTATAGAGGGTGTAGCGGATGCCTTCCAGGTTGAAGAGGACCTGCAGCACGATGGCCGCGGTGGCGATGAGGAAGATGTCGGTGCCGTACTTGACCGCGATCGCCGGTCCGACGAGCCATTCGCCCCCGCCGATCGAGGTCGCGGCCATGACCGCGCCCGGGCCGATGACCTTGAGCGCGTTGCGCATCCCGTAGGGGAGCGGCGCGGGCAGCTCGGCGACGTCCCAGGCGGGCAGGGCTCCGTGATCCGGAGGGAGCGAGGGGTCGTCCTTCGGCCACGGCCCGCCGGCAGCCGAGACGGGAGGAGCGCTCATGGCGCGGAGTCTACTCGGATGCCGGCGTTCGTTCTATCCTTCGCCCAACGAGGAGCGCGCGATGAACAGGATCCGGGTGGCGATGATGGCAGGGGGAGTGATGCTGGCGGTAGCGGCCGTCCGGTCCGAGACGCCGTCGGGGTTCGACCTCGTCATCGCGGGCGGCCGCATCGTGGACGGCACGGGCGCTCCCTGGTTCCGGGCGGACATCGGGATCAAGGGCGACCGCATCGTCGCGGTGGGCGATCTCTCCCAGGCCGCCGCGGTCCGCCGGATCGACGCCCGCGACCACATGGTGGCGCCGGGCTTCATCGACATGCTGGGGCAGTCGGAGATGAACCTGCTCGCCGACAACCGCGCGGAGTCGAAGATCCGCCAGGGCATCACCTCGGAGATCACCGGCGAGGGCGGCTCCGCGGCCCCGGTCAACGAGGCGACGCTCAAGGACCAGCGGGCCTGGCTCGAAACCTACGGCATCAAGGTGGACTGGACGGACTTCCGCGGCTACTTCGACGCGCTCCGCCGCGCGCGGCCCGCCATCAACCTCGGGTCGTTCGTGGGCGCGGCCCAGGTCCGCCAGGTCGTGCTCGGCTCGGAGGACGCGCAGCCCACGGCGGAGCAGATACGGCGTATGGAAGGGCTGGTCGAGACGGCGATGGAGCAGGGCGCGCTGGGCCTCTCGACCGCGCTCATCTATCCCCCCGGCTCCTACGCGCGCACGCCGGAGCTGGTCGCCCTCGCGCGCGTGGCCGCGCGCCATGGCGGTGTCTACGCCTCGCACATCCGCGACGAGGGCAGCCACGAGATGGACGCGCTCGACGAGGCCATCACCATCGGACGCGAGGCGAAGATCCCGGTCGAGATCTGGCACCTCAAGGTGGCCGGACGCTTGAACTGGGGCCACATGAAGGACGTCGTGGCGCGGATCGAGCAGGCGCGCGCGGAGGGTCTCGACGTGACCGCCGACATGTATCCATACGTCGCCAGCGGCAACGGTCTCGAAGCCACCGTCCCCCAATGGGCGCAGGCGGGCGGAGTGGACGCGATGATCAAGCGCTTCCACGATCCCGCCCAGCGCGCGCGCATCCTGGCCGAGATCCGCGGCGGCCACGGCGGGGAATGGGACGGCTGGAAGGGACGCCCGCCGGAGGACATCCTCATCGTCTCCGTGCTCGACCCGTCGCTGCAGAAATGGACGGGCAAGCGGCTTTCCCAGGTGGCGGCGGAGATGGGCAAGTCGCCGGAGGACGCGCTCGTCGACCTGGTGGAGGCGGACCGCGCGAACGTGTTCGTGGCCCGCTTCTCGATGAACGAGGACGACCTGCAGTACGCGCTGCGCCGGCCGTGGGTCGCCATCGACCTCGATGCCGGCGGCTTCTCCCTGGACGGGCCCTTCGGTGCGAGCAAGCATCACCCCCGTGCGCTGGGGACGATGCCGCGCGTGATCGGCCATTACGCGCGCGACGTGAAGCTGTTCTCCATCGAGGAAGCGGTGCGCAAGATGACGTCGCTGCCGGCCCGGCGCATGGGCCTCGCCGATCGCGGGCTGCTGCGGCCGGGCCTGGCCGCGGACGTCGTCGTCTTCGATCCGGAACGGATCCGCGACGTGGCGACGTTCGAAGTGCCGAACGTCTACTCGGAAGGCGTGGAGCACGTCGTGGTGAACGGGCGCGTCGTGCTCGACGGGGGACGCATGACGGACGAGCGGCCGGGTCGGCCGCTCGTCCGCACGGCGCCGTTCTAGCGGACGGTGGCGGTGAAGACCTCCTCCATGGCCAGGCCGCGCGAGCAGCCGGTGGCGGGGGCGAGCTGGAGGCGGCTGTCCGTCCAGATGGGATGGGACACGCCACCGTAGGAGACCAGGCCTTCGTAATCGCCCTGCTGGTTGCCGTAGTTGATGCCGCTGCACGGGAAGACCCCGCCGCAGTCGTGCTCGTTGGAGCGGGCGGTCGTCACGCGTGCGTCCGGGCTCCAGGAGCCGGCGCCATCGGCGGAGCGCGCGAGATAGACGTCCGTCTCGTACCGAGCGCCGGTACGGTCGTTGCGCGTGTCGTAGTACGACACGGTCACCGCGCCCGAAACCGGGTCCACGGAGAGCCAGTGGTTGAACCGGTCCGCGGGAGCAGTGAGCCGGTCGCCGACGCCCGCGGGCGACGACCAGTGCGCGCCCTGGTCGTCCGAGAACGACAGCAGGATGTCCGTGGTCCCCGCGTCGGTCAGATCCATCCACGAGCAGTAGAGACGACCGCGATGCGCTGCCGTCGAACGGTCGGTGTCGCACGCGGGATACACGAGGGCCGCGCGGAACGACTCCGCGGGGATCGCGATGTCGAAGGGGATGCGCTTCGACGCGATGAGCCCCTCCTGTCCCCAGGTGGCTCCGCCATCGAAGGAGCGATTGAACGCGATCGTGTTGGCCGCGTAGTCGTTCCAGGCCACGTAGAGCTCGCCGCCGGGTCCGACGAAGGGGACGGCCCCGATCGATCGTCCGGGGCCACTCGGCTCGTCGGCACGATTCACGGTGAAGGTCGCGCCGCCGTCCGCGGATGCGGCGACGCGGATGCCGCCTCCGATGGAGCCGCCGGCCGCGGCGTCCCAAGCGATGTACACGCGATCACGGAAGGGGCTGGCGACGTTCGTGTCCGCGGTGATCATCGGTTTGTCGTTGAAGTGGTTGGTGCCGCCTTCGAGCGAGAAGTAGGTCACGGACGGATAGGTGCGGCCCCCATCCTGGGATCGCGCGACCGCCATCGCGGTCCCGTTGATTCCCGAGCCGTTGCCGAAGAAGACGACGATGTACCCGTAGTAGACGTTGCCGCGCGTGTCGAAGGCGAGGGTGGGATCCCGCCGTCACTCGAGAAGTAGCCGCGCATGGGTAGCCGGAAGATCTCGTTCGATCCCGCGGCGAGCGTGCTGGGTCGGTTCGGATCGAGCGTGATGTACGTCTCGCTCTGGGGCCCGCATTCGTTCGAAACGTTCACGTTGGTCTTGCCCACGGTGGTGGAGACGGTGGCGGTCCCGGTGGCGATGGATCCGCCCTTGGCCAGGTACTGATACTTGTCCCACCAGGTCGGGTTGCTTGGGTCCTTGGCCTGCGCGGGCACCGTGCCCAGCACGAGGGCCAGGGTGCCGCCGACGACGATACGTAAAGGCATTTTCATTTCCTCGACTCCTTCCCGGCGAGCGAGGCGCCGCGATCTTCGATCCTATCCGCCGTTCTCGCGGCGGCTCTGCACCGTCGTCCCCAGGCCGAAATAGACGTTGGTCCGTCCGCCCAGCGGATGCGCGGCCACGAGCTGCAGAGCGGCCGCGCCGCCGGCGTCCACCCTACGAGCGTCGCGGCCCCTTCCCCTCGCGCGACGAGTGGCTGCTGGCCCAGCCGCTGCTCTCCCTGCCTGCGACCAGTCCCGACCCTCTCGCGCGTGGCCACTACGAGGCCCGCCTCGATGGCGATTGGGGGAGCGACTTCTCGGTCGTGGAGGGAGTCGGGGGGCGCTTGAGCTACCTCGTCGACGGCGAGCATCGCAGCGGCGCCCTCAACCTGCGCCGAGGGTTCGGCGGTGGGCTCACGCTCGGTCTCCGTGCCTCCGTCCTGTGGCGCGGGCGCGGGATCATGGACGGCACCATCGATTGGTGGCACCGCACGCTGGGCTTTCCCGACGCGGGCCGTTCCCAGTTCCCCGACAACCGCTTTCGCGTCGAGGGACGCGACACGAGCGGGAGGGCGCTCGCGTGGAAGGGGCGCGGAGGAACCGGCCTCGGCAACCTCGAGGTCGAAGCGCATCAGGTCCTGTTCGGCCTCGAGAACGGCAGCGGATGGCGCGCGGCCGCGGTGGCGCGCCTGAGCGCGCCCACCGCGAGCGGTCCCTTCGCGGACGCCGGCGGCGCGGCCGCTCTGCAGCTCGTGGCCGCGCATCCGCTGGGCGGACGGACCAACGTCTATTTCGGCCTGGGGACGACGGTGCAGAGCCGGCGCGAGGTCGAGGGCCTGCAATACCGGCGCACGCGGCCGCAGGGATTCCTCACTTTCGAGGGGCGGCTGACGCGCGGCTGGAGCATGATCGTCCAGCTCGACGCGGCCTCGCGTCTGGTGACGAACGTCGAATCCTACCCGGGAAGCCTCGTGTACCTGCGCGTCGGCTCGAAGTTCGGACTGCACCGCGGATGGATGCTCGAAGGGGGGATCACCGAGGGCGTGAAGAACCAGGTCGCGGCCACGGACTTCGGCGTGCTGGCGGCCGTCGGTCGGAGGTTCTAGAGCCGCGGCCCAACACCGCGTTCAGCGGTGCGCGTGGTGTTGGTCCGCCGGCCGCGACCTTGCGGCTCGGCGGATCTTTCACCCGACGAGGCAGGGGAGGCACAGCGCAGCTGTTCCGGAGGAACGCCTATTGTTCCATAGCTTTCCTACGACTCTGCAGGTGGGCAAGGAGCGTGCTGGAAGCGGCGTCATGGCTTGCCCTTTGCTATGTAGTAACGTGCGGAGGATTTGGTGTCTATCGATTTGCGTTGACCATTCTTTCGCCAACCGCGTTCACGCCGAATCAACGCGCCGGAAGAACTCTCGGACATTACTGCTGCCGAGAGTCATCCAGTAGTAGGAGTCGTCCTCAAAATGGATGTGGCACAGGTTGCGCACGCTGCCAAGCGAGCGCCCTTCCATCCTGATTACGCAGCGGCTGACCAAGACGACGCTGTCGTCGTCTTTCGCAACGACCCTATACCACGCCCAATCGGTCGTGCCGTCAAACGTAGAGTAGCAGCGCCACCTCGTGTAGCGCAGCTCCAGCTTCCCGAAGAGGCTCGAGAGTTTGCGCTTCTTGTCGTCAGGAATGTCGGTACGCGCTGCGAGCTCGGTTGCAGTGCGTTCGCCATCGGATCGCCATCTCCCGACAAGCCGAGTGTCACTCAAGAGCCAATGCATGCATTACCACTGCCGGCTTCGGCGCGCCCTACCGACGTTCGCCCAACCCTGGATACTCCGCGAAGCTCCATCGCTCCCGTCGGCCTTCAGGTTCATGCGCGTCGTCCGGCAGCGCCATGCTCGGGAAGTACTTAGCGCCTCGCAAATCGTGGATGCCCACACTACTCACCCGCGGCGCGCGGAGATTCCCTGCGGGTGGCGGCCACGATCGGTATCCCGACGAACGGGATGTGCCCAAACCACTGGATCCACCAGCGATAGGTGATCGTCGGCGGACGATGCACGAGGATCGGGATGACGGCGAGCGACATCACCATCCAGATGAACGGTCCGTACAACGCGGCGACCTCCATCACTCCGTAGGGTGACGCGAGGAGCCCGCGGACGCAGGGCAGACGCGAGACGAGGAACAGGAACACGGCGGACCATCCGAAGGCGACCCCGAAGTGCACGAGAACGCCAAGCGCGACGGTGCGGATGCCGCCGTTGAATGCCTCCGGGCCCAACACTACCGAGGCCACTCCCTGAAAGAGGCGGGACACCGTTGATCGATAGGCCACGACGCTCAAGGTGCTCGAGAAGAGGCCGTCGACGACGCCGGTCAGCAGGCCGGCGCGGACGAGGAGGGCGAGCCGATCGCGGCGAGGAGTCGGATACGGTGCGGCGGCAGCCGACATTGAGCACCCTCGCTTCCCGTAGTCGACACACTTGTGAGGCCTGGCATCGAACTAGTAGGGATCCGGCCGCACTTGGAGTTCGCAGGTTGAGGAACGCCTACGTCCTGCCCTCGAGAGCGCGACGCAGTTCGCGATGCCCGTGCAGCGCGGCAACGATGACCACACGCCTCGTCTCGACGAGGTAGATGAGACGGTAGGAGCCGACGATGAGCTCCCGGAATCGAGAGAGCTCAGGGTCAGGAACCTTATGACCCCGATTGGGGAACTGAGCAAGGGACTCGGCGGCGTCAACGCTGAGCTGGGCCAGATTGGCGGCATAGGCCTGGGAGTCCTTGGCGATGAACTCGATAGCCGCTTCCAGGTCGTCGACGGCGGGGTCAGACCAGACTATCTTGCGAGCCACTTGGCGAGGCGCTTCTTCACCTGCGCGTGGCTATGGACGCGGCCCTCCGCCACCGCCTTCATGCTGCGATCGACCTTCTGACGGACGTAGAGCTGGTATTGGACGTCTTCGAGGGTGCAGTCATCGGGTAGCTTCTTGACGAGATCCAAGACTGCCCGCTTCACGCTGCTCATGCGCTTGCCTCGGCCGATGATAGCACGGCAAGAAACCCGCGAACGTCAGGGCCTCAGCGCGCCGGGTGCGTCTTCCGGTACTCGTCGCGATACCGCATGGCCTCGTCGAAGGCCTCCGCGGGCACGATCCCTCCGCGGATCTTCGGGTACAGGCTCTCCGCCGTCTTCTTCCACTGCTCGCGCGCGCGCGCGTCCACGGCCACGACGTTGAGGCCGCGCTTGCGCATGGCCTCGACGTCGCGGTCGCCGGTCTTGCGGATCTCCTCCTGCAGGCGCGTACCCGCTTCGCGCGCCGCTTGCAGGAGCGCGGGCTTGATGTCGGCGGGGATCCTGTCCCAGACCGTCTTGTTGATGATGGTGGCGCCGAGGAGGAGCTGCCAGGGCAGGTCGGTCATGTTCTTCGCGTAGTTGTAGTACTGCGAGATCACCGCCAGCTGGGGCGGACAGCCGAGCGCGTTGACCAGTCCCGTCTGCAGCGCGGTGGCGATCTCGGTGGCGGGCAGGGGGACGGGATTGAACCCGGCCGACTTCCAGAGGTCCACGCTCGTCGCGTCTCCGGCCCAGGAGAAGAGCTTGAGGGCCTTGAGGTCGTCGGGGACGGCGACGGGCTTCTGCGCGAAGAAGTGCACCCAGCCGCCGTCCGCCCAGTTGAGGACCACGAACCCCCTCGACTCCAGGCTGGATTCCAGGCGCGGGCGCATCTTGTCGAGGACGTAATAGACCTCCTCGTACGAGTCGTACATCATGGGGACGCCGAGGGCGTAGACGGACTTGTCGATCTCCGCCACCCCGACCGAGGTCAGCACGCCCGCGTTGAGCGTGCCCAGCCGCATCTTGCGCACCACGTCGGGATCGTCGCCCGCCACTCCGCCCGCGTAGAGGCGCACGGTGACGCTGCCGTTCGAAAGCGTGCGCCACTTGTCGCCCGTCTCCTTGAGGATGAGGTGCCAGGAGGAGCCGTCCGGCACCAGCGTCGCCATCTTCACGACCACCGGCTGCGCGCCCACCGGGGCCGCGGAAACGATCATCGCCGCCAGCGCCGCGCCCGCGACGCGTACCGCCCCTCGACGCCACGTCTTCATGAAACCCATCGGACCTCCGGCCCCCCTAATACAGCGGTTTTCCGCCGAAGCGAGGACGCTACTCAATGAACAGCTCGTCCGTTCGGCCCAGCAGCCAGCGCGCGCGTTTCTGGTACACCAGGTTCGCGAGACGCATGTCGGGCGCGGCGTCGGGGTCGACGGCGAGCGCTTCGCGGAGCAGGCGCTCGAACTCGCGGCGGTCCTGCTGCGCCACCGACACCGTCTCCGCGAAATTCACGAACGCGGACACGCGCCGTCCGCCCGCCAGCGCCTCCGCGCGCTCGAGGTGGCTGCGCGCGCGCGCGAAGGATCCACCCACCGACTCGCCCCGGCCCTCCCAGGAGATGAAGAAGTCGTGGAGCGCGCCGTGGTCGTAGCTCTCGTCGAGCTCCAGCGCGCGCCGCATCAGGGCCTCCGCCTGGCCCTGGTCCGCGGTCAGCTCGGAATCGTCCTTGGAGACGGAGATGGCGGCGAACCAGGCGAGGCCGGTGAAGTACAGGAGCGGCACGTGCTCCTTGCGCAACCGGCTCAGGGCCGGCGCCCCTTCGGCGTGGAGGCGCTCCCGCAGCCCGGGGAAGTCCACTTCGAGGCCGCGCCATCCGTAGCCGAGCGCACGCAGGTACAGACGGCGTGCGCGCGTCCTCAGTTCCGTCGCGCGGGCGAGGTCGTGCGCCTCCTCGAAATCCGCTTCCTGCTGGACGCGTCCGTAGCCGTACTGCACGAAGCCGCTGGCCGCGGCCAGCAGGAGGCCCTTGTGGCGCGGGGCCTCGTCCAGAAGCCCTTCGACGGTCTTGAGGCCGAAGGGCACCGCTTCCCACACCAGGTCGGGATCGGCGTCGCGGGCGTAGCTCGACCCGCCCTCGGCCAGGGCGTTGCCCAGCGCGTTGACCGCGATGTGCTTGATCGAGCAGGCGGGCAGCAGGACCAGGGTCAGGAGCGCCACCGCGGCGCGACAGGCGGGGACGGACATGGGGAACGGATTCTATCAGGGCCCCGCGTTCACGACGTCGCGGATCTGACGGCGGAGCGCCGCTCGGCGGTCGCGCAGGGCGGCGCGCTCCGCGAAGCTCGCCCCGACCGGGAGCGGCCGCAGGCGCTGGCGGTCGTGGATGCGCAGGAAGACGAGCCCGGTCACCGGTGCCGCCACGAGCAGGGCGAGCGCGGCCAGGGGACCGCCCACCGCCCAGGCCGCCGCCGCTTCCAGCGCCCACCAGATCGGGAAGAACAACAGCGCGCCCATGACTTTGTAGCTGGCGGGCTGATCCGGGGTGCGGGTGACCCGATCGGCGATCCAGGTGGGCAGCTTGTAAGGCAGCCAGTTGAGGACAGCGCCCGGCGCCATGGCCAGCCGCTCGAGCGTGTCGCGCACGCGCGCGCGCCAGCCGCGCTCCGGCCAGGCGGCCAGGTCGCTCTCGCGCAAGCCGAGGCGGCGGCGGACCTCGTCGTAGCTGCGCAGCGCGGTCACCAGCCGCTCCGCGCGCTCGGGGTCGGATTTCTCGAGGGCGGCGTAGCGCCCGCTGAACGCGCGCCAGAGGGACCAGCGCTCCGACAGGGGCAGCGCGACGGGATCGGCCTCCACCGCGAGGTCCACGGCCCGATCGATGAGGCGCGCCTCTTCCCAGGAGGCGAAGGGCGCGGTCACCGACTCCAGGCCGGCGGCGATGCGCGCGGTGAGCGCCTGCACGGCGGCGCGGGGGGCGCGCTCGTACCCCGCTTGCTCCTCCGCGGGGTCGATGGGCTCGCCGACCTGGACCAGCACGCGGGAGCGGAAGCGTTCCTTGTCCTCGTAGACGAGGCCGATCGGCACCACGCGCAGGCCGGGCGCCCCATGCGCTCCCGCCTCCAGCGCGATGCGCGCGGCCCCCGTCTTGAGCGGCACCGCTCCCGGCTCGTTGTGGCTGTAGCCCTCGGGGAAGATCGCGATCGTCTCGCCCGCGGCGAGCGCGAGGCGGCAGCGCGCGAAGGTCTCGAAGTTGCGCGCCACCGGGACTCCGTCGCGCCGCCGGTAGACGGGAAGGGCCCCGAGGAGGATCACGGCCGGGGCGACGATCGGGTGCTTCCAGAGCGTGCTCTTGGCCAAGAAGCGTGGCCTCACGCCCGCGTAGCCCAGGATCAGCATGGGGTCGATCAGGTTGTTGACGTGGTTCGCGATGATCAGGAGGGGTGCGCCGCGGGGCACGCGCTCCCGCCCGACCACCTCGACGTCGCGGAAGAAGACACCGAGCAGGAGACGGGCCAGGCGGCAGGCCAGCTCGTCGAGCAGGCGCCGGAGGCGCGCGCGGGCCACGTCTCAGCGCGCGGCGCCCAGGGCCGCCTCCGCCTCGCGCGCATGGCGGCGGCCTTCGTCCACGTTCACGAACGCGAGCAGCCCGCCGCCCAGGACGAAGAAGACGATCAGGGCCAGGATCGCGGGCCGGCTGGAGCCGGTGCTGGCGATCATGGTCGCGAAGACGAAGGGCCCGATCACGCCTCCGAACTTGTCGAAGACGCCCCAGAAGCCGAAGAACTCGCCCGAGCGCGGGCGCGGAATCATGGTCGCGAAGAGGGAACGGCTGAGGGCCTGGCTTCCGCCCTGCACGGTGGCGACGAGGAAGGCGAGGACGAAGAAGTCGGCCGCCGTCTTCATCCGGTAGCCGAGCACGGCGACGACGACGTAGACCGCGACCGGAATGAACAGGGTGCGCTTGACGCCGAGGCGGCCGGCGAGGGCGCCGAAGAGGATGGCGAACGGCACGCCGACGAACTGGATCATGATGATGGCGGCGATGAGCGCGCCCGAGGAGATCCCGAGCTCGGTGCCGTAGGCGGTGCCCATGCGGATGATCGTCTGCACGCCGTCGTTGTAGAGCAGGAACGCGAGCAGGAGCAGGAAGGCCTGGCGGTAGCCGCGCAGGTCACGCAGGGTCCCGGTGAGTCGAGCGAAAGCGGCCGCGATGACGCGGGCCCCGACGCGGACCACCTCCGTCCCCGTGCGCGGCTCGGGGACGCGGCGGAAGAGCGGGATCGAGAAGACGGCCCACCAGACGGCCGCGCTCAGGAAGGACAGCCGGATCGCGGTGGCCGCGTCCGGGATGCCGAACCAGGCGGGGTGCTGGATCCAGAGCGCGTTGACGGCGAGCAGCAGTCCCCCGGACAGGTAGCCCATGGCGTAGCCGGCGGTGGAAACGCGGTCGATCTCGCCCTCGCTCGCGATGTGCGGCAGCAACGACTCGTAGAACACGAAGCTGGCGTTGACGCCGATGTTGCCCAGGATGAAGAGGGCCGCTCCCAGCCGCCAGTCCCCGCGGCCGACGAAGTACAGGGCCGCGGTGGCCGCCACTCCCAAGGCCACGGAGGCCGCCATCATCTTCTTGCGGACGCTGCCCTGGTCGGCGACGGCGCCGAGGGCGGGGGAGACCACGGCCACGATGAGCATGCCGATGGTGGTGGCCCAGGCGAAGCGCTCGCTGGCGAGCGCGGGCGGCAGGTCCGCCGCGACCACGGACGTGAAGTAGATCGGGAACACCTGGAGGACCGTGGTCATGAAGACGGAGTTGGCCCAGTCATAGAGAGCCCAGGCCCGCAGCTCCGGCCGATGGAGGCCGACGCGGGCCAGCAGCGATTGCGTCGGGATCGGGGGCGGCCCCACGGCGAGATCGGCGACCATCGGCTCGAAGACTACCGCAGGTGCTCGCGCGCTGTGGTAGTTTCCCGCACGTGAGATTCGCGGCCGCCGACCTCGCCGCGCGCCTGCCCGGTCCCATGGGCGAACGCTTCGCCGTCGCCCTGCAGCGTGGCAGCCTCACCGTCGAGTTCTACGCACCTCGGGGAAGCGACCCGCAGAAGCCGCATACGCGCGACGAGGTCTACGTCGTGATCCGCGGACGCGGGCAGTTCCGGAGCGGCGAGGGCCGCGAGCCGTTCGGGCCCGGCGACGTCCTGTTCGTCCCCGCCGGCGTCGAGCATCGTTTCGAGGACTTCAGCGACGACCTCGCCGTCTGGGTCGTGTTCTACGGCCCGGAGGGCGGCGAGCAGGCCTGAGGCCGCTCAGCGCGCGGACAGCCCGGACGAGCGCAGGAACTCGCGGGCCACGGTGGCGGGGGAGCGCCGCGCCCCGTCGACGGCCAGGTTCAGGCGGCGCATCGTCGCCTCGTCGAGGCGGCCTCCGAGCGCGGCCAGCGCCGATTCGATCCCCGGATGAGCGGCGAGGCTGGCCGTGTTGGCGATGGGCACGGCGTCGTAGGGCGGGAAGTAGTGGCGATCGTCATCGAGGACGACGAGGTCGTGGGCGGCGATGAGGCCGTCGGTGGCGCTGCCGACGACGACGTCGACGCGGTCCGCCAGCAAGGCGGGGTACAGGAGGCCCAGGTCCATCTCCGTGGGCGGGACGGCGAGGCGGAAGCCATAGGCGGCCATCAGCCCGGGCAGGCCGTCGGCACGCTCGACGAACTCCCCGAAGAGCCCGACTCTCAAGGTGGCCGCGTGGGGGGCCAGGTCGGACAGGCGCCGGATGCCGAGGCGGCGTGAGGTGTCGGGCCGCATCACCAGCGCGAACGTGTTGTTGAACCCGAGCGGGGCACCGACGGTCAACCCCAGGGGCGCGTAGCCCGCGCGCACGTCGCCCAGGACGGCCTCGCGATCGCTGCGCGCGGGGCGGCCCAGGATCTCCGTCAGCGCGGTGCCCGTGTACTCGACGTAGACGTCGACGCGGCCGGAGCGCACGGCCTCGTGGCACAACGTCGTCCCCCCGAGGTTCAGCCGGCGGTCGACGCGGAAGCCGCGGTCCTCCAGCACGGCGGCCAGGATCTCCCCGAGCACGACCTGCTCGGTGAAGTTCTTCGAGCCGACGACGACCTGGGTCTGGCCGGAGCGCGCACGTGCCGAGAAGGCAAGCAGGACGAGGCTGGCGACGACGACGGCGGCCAGCGCGCCCGCGGCGCGCGCGGGACGGCGGCTGCGCTCCACGCGCGCGAGGAGGGCGTCCACGGCCAGGGCGAGGGCCGCCGCCGGCACCGCGCCGGCCAGGATGAGGCGCGTGTCCACGGTGGCGATCCCGCGGAACACGTAGGTGCCGAGGCCGCCCGCTCCCACCGCGGCCGCGATGGTGGCGGTGCCGACGGAAACCACGGCCGCGATGCGCACGCCGGCCAGCACGACGGGCAGGGCCAGCGGTAGCTCGACCAGCCGCAAACGCTCGTCGTCCGTCATCCCGAGTCCGGTGGCCGCTTCCGAGACCGCCGGGTCCACTTGCAGGATGCCGGTGTAGGTGTTGCGGACGATCGGCAGCAGCGCGTAGAGCACGAGGGCGACGATCGCGGTGCGGGCGCCGATCCCCCCGACGAGCGGCAGGGGAATGAGGAAACCGAACAGGGCGAGGCTCGGGATCGTCTGCAGTACACCCGCCGCGGCCAGCACGGGCCGGGCGAGGTGCTTCTTCCTCGTCAGCAGGATCCCGACGGGAACGCCGATGGCCACCGCGAGCGCGGTCGAGAGCAGCACCAGGACCAGGTGCTGGACGATGAGGCCGGCCAGCTCGGAGCGGCGCTCGACGAGGAAGCTCACGGCAGCGCGGCGGCGAGGAAGTCGCGCACGAACCCGGCCTGCGGCTGCGCGCGGATCTCCGCCGCCGGTCCCTCCTGCACCACCCGGCCCGCATGCATCACCGCCACGCGGTCGCCGAGGCGCAGCGCTTCCGGGACGTCGTGCGTGACCAGGACGACGGTCTTGCCCAGCCGCTGCTGCAGCGCCTTGAACTCGTCCTGTAGCCGGCGGCGCGTCAGGGGATCGAGCGCGCCGAAGGGCTCGTCCATCAGCAGGAGGGGAGGATCCGCGGCCAGGGCGCGCGCCAGTCCCGCGCGCTGGCGCTCGCCGCCCGAGAGCTGCCGGGGAAGCACGGCCGCGAAGCGCTCGGGGTCCAGACCGACCAGCTCCAGGAGGGCGCGCGTGCGCGCCTCGCGCCGGGAAGGATCCCATCCGAGGAGGCGGGGCACGATGCCGACGTTCTCGCCCACGGTCAGGTGGGGGAGGAGGCCAGCCTCCTGGATCACGTAGCCGATCGAGCGGCGCAGCACGATGGGGTCCCAGCTCTCCACGTCGCGGCCCAGCACCGTCACCTGTCCGCGGTCGGCGCGTACCAGCCGGTTGATCGTCTTGAGCGCGGTCGTCTTGCCCGAGCCGCTGGTGCCGAGGAGGACGAGCATCTCGCCCTCGAGGACGGAAAGCGAGATCCGATCGAGAGCGGCCACCCCGCCCGGGAACTGCTTGGTCACGTCGATCAGCGCCGCCGCCGGGACTACGACCCCCATGTGAGGGTCAGCTCCTTCTTGATGAGACCGTCCACGGTGGCCTCGAGACGCCGCGTCTCGCCACTCTTGAAGGTCCCGCGGATCCGGCGCGACGCGTCGAATCCCGCGCTGTCCACGTCCACGCGGATGACGTGCTCTCCCGGTGCGACATCGAGCGTCTGGTTCGTCGACCCCTTGCGCAGACGGAAGCTCAGGATCTTCCTCGTCACCTTGCCGGAGAGCGCTTCCTCCAGCACTTGCGCGTCGTCCACGTAGACGTGCAGGGTGCCGCTGCGCAACGGGTGCTCGAAGTCGATCTCGAGATGCCCCGGCTCCGCCGATGCGAGCAGCGAAGGGAGGGGAATCGGGAGGGACTGGGCGGCCCGGCGTGCGGCCAGGGGGAATGCGAGTCCCACCGCCACCAGCGCCACGAGGACGAGGACGCCGCGGTAACCGACGCGCTCCGCGAGCCGGATCATGAGGCTCGGGTCCCTGCGGAGATCCGCGGTCGGAGGCTCCGGCGGGCGCGTGGTCGCGGCGGCCGCCGCCGCTCCGCCGACCGCGGGGCCCGAGCGCATGGTGTCGTCGGCCGGTGGAGGGGGCGTCCAGGTCGCGCGATGGCGCGGCGCGCGCTCTGCGAGAACGTCCTGGATGTCCTCGGCCAGCATGTGCGCGGTGGCATAGC
>WNFM01234187.1_pt3 | contig 51829 bp, 49 predicted proteins | sample 5400271 | NCBI WGS metagenome assembly WNFM01 (sample SAMN13153352, study PRJNA577476) | soil metagenome | isolation source: 60 cm saprolite on Douglas fir-dominated hillslope | place: USA:California | collected 2013-09-17
CTCGTGGCCCGCGGCGATCTCCTTCACCAGCGCCGAGGAGATCTTCGGCGAGAAGTGGTACATGTCGCGATAGTCCTCCAGGTGCGTGGTCCACTCGGCGCGCTCCTGGAAATCGTGGATGCGCACATTGGGGTATTTCGACATCTCGATGACGAAGCGGCGCTTGAAGTCGAGGCTCAGCTCGAGCTGGCCGCGCTGGCGGAAGTCGGCCCACACCAGCACCGAGTAGGGCGGCCACACGAAGATGAAGCGCGTCTGCGGATGGCCGCGCACCAGCGGAAGGAGGTTGGCTTCGAAGCTCTTCAACATCCCGCGCAGGTTGCGTTGCGGCTGCTTGAAGCGCTTGTTGAGGTCGTTGAAGTCGAGGTGCTCGACCACGCTCTTCACCGAAAACTCCGCGGTGTCGCCCCAATACCAGGGGTTGTCGCGGTCCTCGCGGTAGCCCACCTCGTGGCGGCCGAGGAGGATGTTCATCGACTTGCGAAGCGTCGCGATCGAGAGCACGTAGGGATAGTCGTTCCAGCGCCACGCGTCGTACAGATACAGCGGCAGCGCCTCGGGAATGCCGGTGCGGCGCGTGTCGCCTGCGAACATGTTGAAGTCGACGTTGTAGATCACTTCCTTCACGCGGCCGTGGGCCAGCACCGACTCGAGGAGCTTGCGCGCCTCGTAGGCGGTGAGCGCCGAGAAGGAGAGGTTGAAGGTCTGGCCGGCGCCGAAGGCCTTGTCGACCTCGCTTGCCGAGACGTTCTCCAGGAACGACGAGCTCACGATGGCGCGGTCGAAGGCGTAGTGGCGCGCGATGCCGGGGTTCTCGTGGCGCTGGAACGAGTAATAGAAGCGCGGCGCGTAGCGGGTGGGGACGCGATATTGCTGGAAGGGATCGACACGATAGTTGATCGCGCCCGCGACGGCGAGGAGCGCCAGGGCGCCGAGGATCGAATTCCTGATGAAGCGGGTCGGCATCGTCAGAAGTTGAAGTAGAGGAACTCGGTGGGATTGCCGACGGAGAGGATCCCGGCGGCGAGGAGGAGCGCCGTGGCGGCCTGCAGCGGCCAGCCGAACGACATTTCGCTCACGATGCGCGTGGAATTCCTGGGGAACGCGGCCATCACGCACGCCGCGGCGACGGTCGCGAGCGTGTCGGCGGGCGGCACCCCGCGCATGGCGTGAAAGCCGCTCGCTCCGAAGAGCGAGAGGTAGAAAGAATGCGCGGTCGCGAGGTCCGGCGCGCGGAAGAGCACCCACGCCAGGTTCACGAAGAGGAAGGTGATCGCCCACGCCGCGGGCGCCGGCAGGGCGATTGCGGTGCGCGACCAAAGGCGCAGGACGACGAGCCCCACGCCGTTCAGCAGTCCCCACAGCACGAAGGTCCAGTTGGCGCCGTGCCACAGGCCCCCCAGGACGAAGGTGACGACGATCGCGAACGCGGTGTACGCCTCGCCGCGCCGGTTGCCGCCGAGCGGGATGTAGACGTAGTCGCGCAGGAACCGCGTCAGCGTCATGTGCCAGTGGCGCCAGAACTCCCGCAGGTTGCGGCGCCGGTAGGGCGAGTCGAAGTTCTGCGGCAGGCGGATGTTCATCGTGAGCGCCATGCCGAGCGCCATGTCGGTGTAGCCGCTGAAGTCGAAGTAGATCTGCAGGGTGTAGCAGAGGATCCCGAACCACGCGTCGCCGAAGGTGAGCGGCACCACCGCGCCGAAGGCGGCGTTGGCCTCGAGGGCGAGCGGGTCGGCGACGAGCACCTTCTTGGCGAGCCCGATGGCCAGGAGCGTCAGCCCGCGCGCCACGTTCTCCCACACCACGCGCTTGTTCGTCGCGTCGGCGAACTGCGGCATCATCTCGCGGTGGTGCAGGATCGGCCCGGCGAGGAGGTGCGGGAAGTAGGTCACGAAGAGCGCGTAGTTGACGGGGTTGGGCTCCGCGGCCTTGCGCTTGTGCGCGTCCACCAGGAAGGCGATCTGTGTGAACGTGAAGAAGCTGATGCCGATGGGCAGGATCACGTCCAGGCGCGGGGCGTTCGTGCCGAGGAGCGCGGCCACGTTCCCGGCGAAGAAGTTGGCGTACTTGAAGTACGACAGGACGAGCATGTTGAAGGCGATGCCGGCGACGAGGAGCGTCTTCCCGTCGAGGCCCTGCGCGGCGCGGCGCATGATTCGGCGGCCGAGCGTGAAGTTGACCGCGATGCTCACGGCGAGGAGCGCCAGGTACTCCACGCGCCACCACGCATAGAAGAAGACGGAGGCCGCCACCAGCCAGGCGTTTCCGGCCGTGCCGCTCCAACGGCGGTTTATCGCGAAATACCCGGCGATCGCGAGCGGCAGGAAGGCGAGCAGGAATTCGTACGAATTGAAAAGCACTAGCGGGAATCGGCGCCGGCGGCGAGCTGGGGATGCAGGGGTCGTTGGGGCACGTTGGCGATGTCGTAGTTGAGCGCCGAGATGAGGAGCTGGCCGCCGATCAGCACCGGGAGCGCCGCCACCATGATGGTACCGGCGGTGGCGGGAACGCCGCTCTCGACGCTCTCGATCCAGTGGAGCGCGCCGAAAACGGTGCCGAAGCCGGCGAGCATGGCGCCGGTGACGAACTCGACCGTGCCGGCGTTGAAGTCGCGCAGGAAGTAGCCGTAGAAGAGGCGCTTCACGGTGCGCAGCGCGAAGCGCCCGGGAAACATCGCCGCGGCGCGCCCCACGCGCAGGTGGCTCTTCTCGCCCGCGTAATGCGCCGGCATCGGCACGTCGACCACCACCGCGCGCAGCGTGGCGAGGCGGAACAGCATGTCGCTTTCGAAGAAGTAATCGCGCGCGATCTTGTCGAGCGGAAGCGCGCGGCACACCGCCGCGTGCAGCGCGGTGAAGCCGTTGGTGGGGTCCATCACGTCCCAGTAGCCGCTCGACACCTTGTTCACCAGCGACAGCATGGAGTTGCCGAAGAGGCGCAGCGCCGGCATGGCGCTCACGTCGTCCAGGTTGAAGAAGCGGTTGCCCTTCGCGTAGTCGGCCTTGCCGTCGAGGAGCGGGCGCGTGAGCGAGGCGATGCGCGCGGGGTCCATCTGGCCGTCGCCGTCCAGCTTCACCAGGATGTCCATGCCTTCGGCGAGCGCCTCGCCGTAGCCGCGCATCGTGGCGCCGCCGACGCCCAGGTTCTTCGCGTTGGTCACGACGCGCACGCGGGGATCCGCGCAGCTCGCCGAGACGTGCTGGCCGGTCGCTTCGGGACACGCGTCGTCCACCACGTAGATCGCGGCGACCTCGGGCCCGATCGCGTCGAGCACGTCGATGATGTGGGTGCGAACGGCGTAGCAGGGAATGACGACGGCGATGCGCGGTGGGCGCGCCACGCTCATCGCGCTCGCCTCAGCGCCACGAGGCGACCGCGACGCCCGCTGCGATGAGCGCGCCGCCCGCGAGGTGGCGCCAGTCGAGGGGCTCGCTCAGGAGCCAGGCGCCGAGGATCGGCACGATCACGAACGCGAATCCCACGAACGGGTAGGCCACGTTGAGCGGCAGCGTCTTCAGGAGCCAGATCCAGAGGAGCGTGGCGGCGCCATAGACCATGAGCGCCACCAGGAGGTAGCCGTTCAGGAAGCTCCACGGAAATTCCGCGCTGCTGCCGGCGGCGGCGCGCGCCGCGAGCTTGAACAGGATCTGCCCCGTGGAGATCGCCAGCACGCAGGCGAAAGTCAGTGCGAGAAACGTCGCGTTCATGGCCGCCGTTCACGTTCGAGGAATCGGTCGCGGTAGAAGGTCTCGCGCCGGGGCGCGATCACCGCCATTGTGCCTATTTCGGCGCTGGCGGGGGAGGCGCACTCGAATTCGAGGCGCAGCGTGCCCTCGCGGTCGAGGAAAAGCGGAATGGTGCTGCCGATCGTCAATCGTCGCCGCGGCGAAGCTTGCCGCGCATGTCCGTAAGCCGGGGGCCCGGTGTCCGTGGGAAGGAAAACGCGTACGCTCCGTCCCGCGGGAAAACGCTCCTGACCGGGCGTCTTGAAGCGCAACGTCATCGCAGCGCACCCATTGTCCTTGCCGGCATCGATGGCGAGATCGAGCTGCAATATTGTCTGGCCCCACGGCGGCGATCGAGGATCCTTGGCGACGGCGATGTCGATCGGCTCGCGCCCGGGACCGATCGGAAAGCGCGAGCCCACGTCGGCGAGCCATATCACCTCGTGCGGGATGCGCTCCGGCTTCGGGCTCAAGGGCCCCGCGCGCGCGATGTCCGCGAGCCCCAGGCCGAGCGCGAGCGCGAGCGCGGCGAGCGTGACCGCCGCGGCCTGCGCGCTGCGCGCCGTTTCCACCGCGCCGATCGCGGCCAGGAGCGTCAGCGGGATCTCGATCGCGCCCACGCTGTAGCGGTGGCTGTAGAGAACCGGCAGGTGCACCGCGACCATGTAGGCGACGAGGATGGCGAGCGCCGCGACCCCCGTGGATTTCCTGCGCGCGGCCACCGCCACGATCGCCAGGATCACGAGCGCGATGCGCCAGGCGCGCATCCAGGCGAGCGGCTCTCCGGATGTTTCCCCGGAGGAGACGAACAGGAATGCGAGGGCCTTCCTCGCGAACATCTCGGCCACCACGGCGGGCGGCGTGTCGGCGAGCTCCGTGAGGGCGATGGCGGCGAGGCGGCGATCGGCGTGTATCGAGAGATGGCTCGCGCTGTCCTGCGCGATGCCCGAGTCGTAGCTCATGCCGAAGTACGCGGGCTCGAAGCCGTCCACCAGCGGGTTCACGCCGAAAAAAAGCGCCGCGCCCGCGCCGGTGGCGATGGCGGGGAAACCGAACGCCATGGCGTTGCGCAGGATCCAGAGGAGCGTGATCGCGGTGCCGATCGCGTGCAGGGCGACGAGTTTTCCGCGCGCGGGAGGCGAAGCGATGCGCGTGAACGCGAAGACCAACACCATGAGCGGCGCGAAATACATCGCCGCGGGTCGCGTGAGCGTGGCGAGCCCGAGCGCCACGCCGCCCAGGATCGCCCATCCCGTGGAGCGCCCGCTCGCCACCAGCGCCACGCAGGCGATCCACGCGGCGACGAGGAAGAAGGAGGGAGGCTCGGTGAGCACGTCGGCGACGAAGGGCCGAAGGAGCGGCGAGAGCGCGAGGAGGAACGCCGCGGCGATTGCGGCCGCGCGCGAATGCGCGATGCGCAGCGCGAGGTAGGCGAGGACGAGGGTCGCACAGAAGAGCGCCACGTTCGCCCAGCGCACGGCGGCCTCGCTCGCGCCGAGGAGCGCCGGGTAGAGATAGGCGAGGGGCGCGGTGACGAGGGACTCGGGCTTGCGCAGGAAGGCCAGGCCTTCGGCGAGAAAGGACCGCGCCATGGGAAGGTAGACATGCAGGCCGTCGAAGCCGATCGGAAGGCGCATGCGCGGCGCCACGAGCCATGCCGCGAGGGCCGTGGCCACGGCGACCGCGGCCCAATCGCCGCGCCTGGAGCTCGTCGCCAACGGGACGCCTAGGCGGCTGCGCGCGCCGCGGCGATGGGGATCCAGCCGTCGTGGATTCCGTGGCAGGCGACCGCCGCGCCGTCGAAGGGCAGGAGCTCGGGGCGCGCCTCGCGGCACTTGTCGCGCGCGTAGGGGCAGCGCGGATTGAAGGCGCAGCCCGGCGGCGGGTCGAGGGGGTTGGGCACTTCGCCCGCCACCGGCGTGCGCGCCTTGCCGGACATGGTGATGTCGGGGATCGCGCTCTGCAGCATCTGCGTGTACGGGTGCAGCGGCCGCGCGAAGAGGGTTCTAGTGTCGGCGATCTCGACGATGCGGCCCAGGTACATCACGCCCACGCGGGTGGAGATGTGCGAGACCACCGCGAGGTTGTGCGAGATGAACAGGTAGGTGAGGCCGTGCTCGCGCTGCAGGTCCTTCATGAGGTTCAGGATCTGCGCCTGCACCGACACGTCGAGCGCGCTGGTGGGCTCGTCGCACACCAGGAACTCCGGGTTGGAGGAAAGGGCGCGTGCGATCGAGATGCGCTGGCGCTGGCCGCCGGAGAACTCGTGCGGGTACTTCTCCATATCGAGCGGCGAGAGGCCCACGTCGGTGAGGAGCTCGCCCACGCGCCTGCTCAAGGCGCGCTCGTCCTTGATGAGGTTATGGGAGCGGATCGGCTCGGCGATGATGCGCTCCACGCGCCAGCGCGGATTCAGGCTCGCGTACGGATCCTGGAAGATCATCTGGAAGCGCCGGCGCATCGCGAGCATCTCGGTGCGCTGGGCGATCTTCGCCAGGTCCACGCCGTCGAACACGATCGAGCCGCGCGAGGGCGGATAGAGCCCGCAGATCAAGCGCGCCACCGTCGACTTGCCGCAGCCCGACTCGCCCACCAGCGAGAGCGTCTCGCCGCGATTGATGCTGAACGACACGCCGTCCACGGCCTTCAGGATCTGGCGCGGCGAATGCTCGATCACGCGATTGAGCCACGGCCGCGACACATCGAAGTCGCGGGCGAGATCACGTACTTCGAGGAGCGGTTTTGCCGCGCTCCCCGGTTTTGACTGCGTCTCAAGCATGCACGGCCCCCGCGCTCCAATCCTTGTCGGCTTTCGGCGAGGCCATCTCGGGGGCGTGCAGCCAGCAGGCGGCGCGCGCATTGCCGGCGGGCAGCAGGACCGGGCGCTCGACCTTGCAGCGGTCGAAGACGCGCGGGCAGCGCGGGTTGAAGGCGCAGCCTTTGGGAATGGCGTTCAGGCGCGGCATCGAGCCTTCGATCTGCGACAGGCGCTCGACTTCCTGGCCGAGCGCGGGAATGGAGGCCATCAGCCCCGCGGTGTACGGATGCTGCGGGTTGTGGATCACCTCCTGCACCGGGCCGATCTCGACGATGCGCCCCGCGTACATCACCGCCACGCGGTCGGCGGTCTCCGCGATGACGCCCATGTCGTGGGTGACCAGCATCACCGCGGTGCCGTTGTCGCGGCACAGGCGCTTCAGGAGCGTGATGATCTGCGCCTGGATCGAGACGTCGAGCGCGGTGGTGGGCTCGTCGGCGATGACGAGCTTGGGATTGGCGCACAGGGCGAGGGCGATCACCACGCGCTGGCGCATGCCCCCGGAGAACTGGTGCGGGTAGTGGTCGATGCGCCGCTCGGGCGCGGGGATGCCGACTTCTGCCAGGAGCTCGATCGCGCGCGCGCGCGCCTCGCCCGCGTTCATCGGCAGGTGCGTCTGGATGGTTTCGACCAGCTGCTGGCCGATGGTGTAGAGCGGGTTCAGCGACGTGAGCGGATCCTGGAAGATCGCGCCGATGCGCCGCCCGCGGATCTTGCGCATCGCGTCCTGCGCCAGGTTGTCGATGCGCGCGCCCTCGAGCAGGATCTCGCCGCCGGCGACGCGCCCCGGCGGCTCGAGGAGCCCGATGATCGCGGTGCCGGTGATCGACTTGCCCGCGCCCGATTCGCCCACCACGCCCAGCACCTCGCCGGGCGCGATGTCGAAGCTCACGTCGTCGATGGCGACCAGCGTGCCGCGCCGCGTGTTGAATTCGACGCGAAGATTCCTGACCTCGAGAAGCGCAGCGCTCACCGGGCTCCCGACGCGACGTTGAATTTCTTGCGGCACTCGCCGATGGGCTCGCTGTAGCGCACCACCGGCTGCCATTCCTGCAGCGTCGGCGACTCGAGGCGCGCGGCGACGTAGTAGCGCATGCAGGGTTGCGTGGCGAGGTCGAGGGTGTGCTGGGTGGCGGTGCGGAAGCCCTTCCTCGGCGGCAGGTCGAGCGTGACCTTGTGCGCGCCGGGGGCCACCACCGAGCGATTGTTCTGGGAATTCTCGTCGTCCACGCGGTTCACGATCACCGGGCGCAGGTGGCTGTCGGCCGAGGGCATGGTGTCGGTCTCGATGATCGAATAGGGTTGGTCGAACGGGCCGGCCAGCGCCGGGGTGACGGAAAGTAACGAAATTGCGAGCAAGCGTTTCATGAAAGTCTCCTTTTCCTCATCGCAGCCTCGGGTTGAGAGCATCGCGCAGCCAGTCGCCCAGCACGTTGATGGAAAGCACCACGATCACCAGCGCCGCGCCCGGGAACACCGTGATCCACCATTCGCCGGAGAACAGGAAATCGTTTCCGATGCGGATCAGGGTGCCGAGCGACGGTTGCGTCGGCGGCACGCCCACGCCCAGGTAGGACAGCGAAGATTCGGTGATGATCGCCGCGCCGATCTGCAGGGTCGCGATCACCAGCACCGGCCCCAGGACGTTGGGCAGCACATGGGAGAACATGATGGCGAGGGGATGTCTTCCGATCACCCGTGCCGCCTGGACATATTCCTTGTTGCGCTCCACCAGCGTCGAGCCGCGCACGGTGCGCGCATAGCCGACCCAGCCCGAGGCGGCGATGGCGAGGATCAGCACGTACACCGCGAGCTGGTCGTGGGATTCCTTGGGCAGCACCGCGCGCGCCACGCCGTCGATGAGGAGCGCGATGAGGATCGCCGGGAACGACAGCTGGATGTCGGCCACGCGCATGATGAAGGCGTCGAGCTTGCCGCCGATGTAGCCGGAGAGAAGGCCCATGCTGACCCCGAACACCATGGCGAGGAGGGTCGCCCCCAGCCCGATCACGAGCGACATGCGCGAGCCGAAGATGATGGTGGAGAGCACGTCGCGCCCCTGGTCGTCGGTGCCGAGGAAGTAGCTCGGGTTGCCGCGCCCGGTGAAGGAGGGCGGGGTGAACGCGTCGAGGAGGTTCAACGTCTTCAGGTCGAACGGATTGTGGGGTGCCACCCACGGCGCGAACGCCGCGGCGAAGATGCAGATCACCACGATCGCGGCCGCGGTGATGGTGAGCGGCGATTGCCTGAAGCTGAAGAAGACGTCGCCGTCGAGGAACCTGCGCACCGCTTCCATCAGTGTCCTCCGCCCGCGCCGCGCTCGGCCCTCAGGCGCGGGTCCACGAGGTAGTAGAGCATGTCGACCACCAGGTTGATCACCACGAAGATGAGCCCGATCAGGCACAGGTACGCCGCCATCACCGGCACGTCGGCGAACTGGACGGCCTGCACGAAGAGAAGCCCCATCCCCGGCCATTGGAACACGGTCTCGGTGATGATCGCGAAGGCGATGATGCCGCCCAGCTGCAGCCCGGTGATGGTGATCACGGGAACCAGCGTGTTCTTGAGCGCGTGGCCGAAGTTCACCGCGCGGTCCGAGAGGCCGCGCGCGCGCGCGAACTTGATGTAGTCGGTGCGCAGCACCTCCAGCATCTCGGCGCGCACCAGCCGCATGATGAGGGTCACCGGGAAGAAGCCGAGCGTGATCGCGGGCAGGATCAGCGCCTTCAGCCCCGACTTGGTGAGGAGCCCCGTGGTCCAGAGCCCGATTCTCACGGTGTCGCCGCGCCCGAAGGACGGCAGCCACCCCAGCCACACCGCGAAGATGAGGATGAGGAAGATGCCGATCAGGAAGTTGGGAAGCGACACCCCCACCAGCGACGTGGTGAGGAGCGCGCGCGAGATCCACGAGTCGCGCTTCAACGCCGTGTAGACCCCCACCGGGATGCCGACGAAAAGCCCGATCAGCGCCGCCGTCATGGCGAGCTCGAGCGTGGCGGGCAGGCGCTCCACCAGGAGCGTCGAGACCGGCCGCCCGAGGCGCAGCGAGATCCCGAAGTTGCCGTGCAGCGCGTTGCCGATGAAGGTCGCGAACTGCACGTAGAAGGGCTTGTCGAGGCCGAGAGCCCCGCGCATCTGGTCGCGGTCGGCCTGCGTGGCTTCCGGCGGCAGCATGAGCGACACCGGGTCGCCCACGAAGTTGAAGAGCGAGAAGGCGATGAGCCCCACCACGAGCATCACCAGGGCGCCTTGCACGATGCGGCGAAGGACGAAGGCGATCATTCCCCGGCCGCCCTTCGCGGGGACATCACTTGATCTTGATCCACTTCACCGTGAGCTTGTTGTCCGCGCGGTGCACCACGGTCACGTTCGAGCGCATCGCCCAGGGGATCACCTGGAAATGCAGCGGGATGTGGCCCACCTCGGCCTGGTGGATCGCGCTCGCCTCGCGCGCGTAGGCCGCGCGCTTCGCGGCGTCGACCTCGGTCTTCAGCTTGTCGATCGCCTCGTCCACCTTGGCGTTGGAGTACTTGCCGAGGTTGTAGTCGCCGTCCGCGCTCTTCTCCACGCGCGTGCGCATCAGGCTTTGCACCGCGTACTGCGAGTCGAAGGTCGGCACGCCCCAGCCCAGCAAGTAGAAGCTGGTGTCGAGGTTCTGGATCTTCGGGAAGTAGTTGGCGCGCGGCATGGCGTTCACCTTCACCGTGACGTTGACCTGCGCCAGCATCGCGGCGATTGCCACGCACATCTTCTCGTCGTTCACGTAGCGGTTGTTGGGGCAATCGAGCGTCACCTCGAAGCCCTTCTCGTAGCCGGCGTCGGCGAGGAGCTTGCGCGCGCGCGCGCGGTCGGCCGGCTTCACGCGGTCGAGGTCCTTGGGGTAGCCGTCCACCTGCGGGGCGTACATGACCGCGGTGGGCACGGAAAGGCCGCGCATCACCTGGGACTTGAGCGCGCCCAGGTCGATGGCTGCTTGAAACGCCTCGCGCACGCGCTTGTCCTTGAACGGATTCCTGCCCTTCACGCTCGAGTACTGCAATTCGTCGCGCCACTGGTCCATGCCGAGGAAGATGGTGCGGTTCTCCATCCCTTCGAGGACCTTGATCTTGGGGTCCTGCTTGAGGCGCCCGATGTCCTGCGGCGACGGATCGAGGATGAAATCGATCTCGCCGGAGAGGAGCGCGGCCAGGCGCGTGGAGTCCTGCTTGATCGGCTGGTAGACGATCTCGTCGACGTTGCCCTCGAGCTTGCCCCACCAGTTGGAGTTCAGCACCGCGACCGTCTTCACGTCCGCATCGCGCGTCTTGAGGATGTAGGGGCCGGTGCCGTTGGCGTTACGCACCGCGAAGGTCTCTTCCTTGTTCTTGTAATCCTGCGGCTTCAGCACGTTGTGCTTGGTCGCCCAGGCGCGGTTCATGATGCGCACTTCGGTCAACTGCGGCACCAGCACCGGCGCGGGGCCGTCGGTGACGATATCCACCGTGAGGTCGTCCACCTTCCTCGCTTCCTTCACGCCCGCGAGATAGGGCTTGAAGTTCGAGGTGTCGGAGAGCGTCCGCTGGATCGAGAACACCACGTCGTCGGCGGTGAAGGGCGAGCCGTCGTGGAAGCGCACGTTCGGGCGCAGCTTGAAGCGCGTCACCGTCGGGCTCACGTTCTGCCACGAGGTGGCGAGGCACGGCTCGACCTTGAGCTCCTTGCCGCGCGTCACCAGCGTCTCGTAGATATGGTCGAGGTACGCGTTGGTGAATCCCTCGTTGTTGCCGTGCGGATCCATGGTGGTGATGTCGCCCGCGCTCGACCAGCGCAACGTGGCGGCTTCGAGGAACGGCGTGGATGCGAGGGCGAGAACGAGGAGCCCGGTGCGGGCGAGATGCGCGGGTGTCATTGGTTTTTCTCCCTTTTCAATGCTTTAGGGTATGTTAACAAAATGACCGAGGAGCTATTCAAGCAAGAACCCTACCGGGCGCAATCCACGGCCCGCGTGGTTTCCAACGACGCGCGCGGCATCGGGCTCGACCGTACCATCTTTTATCCGCGCGGCGGCGGGCAGGCGGGCGACGCCGGCAGCCTCGTGCGTGGCGACGGATGCAGCATCGCGATCGCCGACACGGTGAAGGGCGAGACGCCGGGCGAGATCCTGCACGTCGCGGCGCCGGGGCAGGAGGCCGCGCTCGCCGCCCTCGCGCCGGGCGATGAAGTGACCCTCAGGCTCGACTGGGCGCGGCGCCACCGCCACATGCGCTTCCATACCGCCACGCACCTCCTGTGCGCCATCGTCGCGCACCAGACCAACGGCTGCTCGATCACGGCGCAGTACGCGCGCCTCGATTTCGACATGACGGAGCCGCTCGACCGCGAGCACCTCGAGCGCGAGCTCGCGCGCCTGGTCGCCGAGGCTCACGAGGTGCGCACCGTCTGGATCACCGATGACGAGCTCGACGCCAGGCCGGAGCTGGTGCGCACCATGTCGGTGAAGCCGCCGCGCGGCGTGGGGCGCGTGCGCCTCCTGGAGATCGACGGCGTGGACCTGCAGCCCTGCGGTGGGACGCACGTGGCCAACACGCGCGAGATCGGTGCGCTGCGCGTCGCCAGGATCGAGAAGAAGAGCGCCCGCTCGCGGCGCGTGGTCATCGAGTTCGCGGATTCCAATTGAAATCTTAATATTGCATCGCGGAAATGCCCCGCCCCGGCGCGTTCGGGATAATAGTGACGTGGATCACAAGAAACCCTCCGACGAAACCCTCGCCGCCGAGATCTCGCGCCGCTGCGCCGAGGCCAAGGCGCGCCTCGCGCAGCTCATGGCCGAGCACGGCCTGAGGCCCTCCGAGGGCTGGACCATCGCCGAGGACCTGCGCGCGCGTCCCGAGTTCACCGAGTACATCTTCCGCCCGATCCACCGGCGCCTGCCGCCCCCGGAGCTGAAGACCAGCGTCGCCATCGATTTCGACGGCCGCCCGGTCGAGGTCCGCGAAGAGTACTAGTCCGGAATCACCGCGGTCGCCTCGATCTCGACCTTGGCGCGCTCCTCGATGAGCGCCTTCACCTCGACCGCCGTCATCGCCGGGAAGTGCCGGCCCATCACTTCGCGATAGACCTCCCCGATGGCCCCGTAGGCGGCGACGTACTCGCGCTTGTCGGTGACATACCAGGTCATGCGCGCGATGTGCTCGGGCCGCCCGCCCGCCTGGGCGAGGATCTCGACCACGTTCATCAACGCCTGGCGCGCCTGCGCGGTGAAGTCGTCGCTCGCGAAGACGCAGTGTCCGTCCCAGCCGATCTGGCCGCCGATGAAGACGAGCGTCCCCCGGGCGGCGATGCCGTTCGAATAGCCGCGGGGACGCGACCACGCGGGAGGCTGGAGGATCTTCATGGCGGCGGGCTCGCTTTGGGTTTTTCGAGGTATTCCTGGCGCAGCCGAAAGCGCTGCAGCTTGCCGGTCTCGGTGCGCGGCAGCGACTTGCGGAATTCGAGGGCGCGCGGATATTTGTAGGGCGCGATGGTGCGCTTCACGAAATCCTGCAGGCCGCGGGCGAGCTCGGGCGATTCGGCGAATCCCGCGCGCACCACGACGAACGCGGTGACGAGCTGGCCACGCTCGGGGTCGGGCGTGCCGATCACGGCGCACTCGGCGACCGCGGGGTGCAGGAGGAGCGCGCCCTCGACCTCAGGGCCGGCGATGTTGTATCCCGCGGAGATGATCATGTCGTCGGTGCGCGCCTGGTAGACGAAGTAGCCGTCGTCGTCCACGAGGTAGGCGTCGCCCGTGTAGTTCCAGCCGTCCTTCACGTAGTCCTTCTGGCGGGGGTCGGCGAGGTAGCGGCAGCCGGTCGGCCCCTTCACCGCGAGCTTGCCCACCCGGTTCGGCGGCAACGGCTGGCCGTCGTCGTCCATCACGCAGGCCGAATAGCCGGGGATGGGCTTGCCGGTGGCGCCCGGGCGCGAGTGCGCCTCGTCCGCGGAGATGAAGATGTGCAGCATCTCGGTGGCGCCGATGCCGTCGATGATCTCGATGCCGGTCGCGTCCTTCCACAGCTCGCGCGTGGCCGCGGGAAGCGCCTCGCCCGCGGACACGCACTTGCGAAGGCTCGAGACGTCGTGGCCGCGCACCTGCGGGGCCATGGCGCGGTACGACGACGGCACGGTGAAGCACACCGTTGCGCGGTACTCGCCGATCGCGGGCAGCAGCAGCTCGGGTGCGGCCTTCTCGAGGAGCACGGTGGAGGCGCCGATGCGCATCGGGAAGAGGAGGATTCCGCCGAGCCCGAAGGTGAAGGCGAGCGGCGGGCTGCCGATGAAGACGTCGTCGGGATCGGCGCGCAAGGTCGACTTCGGCCAGCAGTCGCAGATCGCGAGCACGTCGCGGTGGAAGTGCATCGTGCCCTTGGGCTTGCCGGTGGTGCCCGAGGTGAACGAGATGATGCAGGTGTCGTCGGCGTCCGTGTCGATGTTGGCGAATCCCGCGGGCTTCGCCGCCATCGCGGTTTCGAGGCCGGCAGGCGACGCGTCGTGGAAATGGCGGACGTGCTTCAGGGTCGGGCAGCTCGCCGCGGCCGTGGAGAGCTCCTCGGCCAGCCGCGCGTCGCAAAGCGCGTGCGACACCTCGGCCTTGGCGACGATGTCGGTGAGCTCCCTCGCGCGCAGCAGCGGCATGGTCGCCACCGCGATGGCGCCCGCCTTCACCACCGCGAACCAGCACGCCGCCATCATCGCGTTGTTCGCCCCGCGCAGCAGCACCCGGTTGCCGGGGACCACGCCCATGTCTTCGACCAACACGCGTGCGATGCGATTGGACTTGTCGAGGAGGTCGGCGTAGGTCCAGGCGACACCGGGCGCGCGGATGCAGACGCGATCGCCGTCGCCCGAGTCCACGGCGCGGTCGAGAAGCTCGACGGCGCAGTTGAGTTGTCGCGGATATTGGAGCTCGGCAAGCTCGAAGACGAATTCGGGCCATTGCGCCCGTGGCGGCAGGTGGTCGCGCGCGAAGGTGTCCACGTGCGCGCTCATGCTTTCGAGCCCTTGAGGAGCTCGCGGGCGATGATGAGGCCCTGCACCTCGGTCGCGCCCTCGTAGATGCGTAGCGCGCGGATCTCGCGGTAGAGCTTCTCCACCGGCGCGCCGCTCACCACGCCGAGCGCGCCGCACATCTGCACGGCGCTGTCGATCACCTGCTGCGCGGTCTCGGTCGCCGTCATCTTCGCCATGGCCGCCTCGCGCGTCACGTTGCGCCCCTGGTCGCGCTGCCATGCGGCGCGGTAGGTGAGGAGTGCCGCCGCATCGATGCCGGTGGCCATCTGCGCGAGCTTGGCCTGGGTGATCTGGAAGTCGGCGAGGGTTTCGCCGAACATCTCGCGGCTGGTGGCGCGCGCCAGGGCTTCGGCGAGCGCGCGGCGCGCGAAGCCCACCGCCGCGGCGCCGACCGAGGTGCGGAAGACGTCGAGGGTCTGCATCGCCAGCTTGAAGCCCTGGCCGGACGCTCCGAGAAGGCTCGATCTCGGAATGCGGCAGTCCTCGAAGGCGAGGCGCGCGAGCGGGTGCGGTGCGATGACCTCGATGCGCTCCGCGATGGTGAAGCCCGGGGCGCCGGCATCGACGATGAAGGCCGAGATGCCGCGCGATCCGGGAGCCTCCGCGGTGCGCGCGAACACGACGTAGAAGTCCGCGATGCCGCCGTTGGAGATCCAGGTCTTCTCGCCGTCGAGGACGTACTCGTCGCCCTCCAGGCTCGCGGCGCATTCGAGCGCGGCGACATCCGAGCCCGCGCCGGGCTCGGAGAGCGCGAACGCGGCGATCGCCTCTCCCTTCGCGACGCGCGGAAGATAGCGCCGCTTCTGCTCCTCGGTGCCGGCGAGGCAGATCGCGCCCGAGCCCAGGCCCTGCATGGCGAAGGCGAAGTCGGCGAGGCCCGCGTGGCGGGCGAGGGTCTCGCGCGCGATGCACAGCGCGCGCGTGTCGATGGCGTCGCCCGCGCCGCCGAAGTCCTTGCCGGCGACCGCGTGTGCGAGCCAGCCGCCGGCGCCCAGTTCTCTCACCAGCGCGCGGCAGGCCCGATCGACGTCAGGGCCATGATCGTCATGGATGTTCTTCGCGGCCCACGCCTCGAGGTCGCGCTCGAACGCCCGGTGGCGCTCCTCGAAGAAGGGCCAGTCGAGCCAGGTGCGGTCGGCGGCGGGGATCACGCTAGTCGCCCTCGAACACGGGCTTGCGCTTGGCGGCGAACGCCTCGTACGCGCGCTTGAAGTCCCGGGTCGTCATGCAGACCGCCTGAGCCTCGGCTTCCGCGTCGATCGCCTCGTCCACGCCCATGTTCCACTCCCGGTGCAGCATCTTCTTGGTCATGGCGTGCGCGAACGTGGGTCCCGAGGCGAGCTCCGCGGCCAGCGCCTGCGCCTCCCCGATCACCAAGTCCGGTGCGCACAGCCTGTTGTAGAAGCCCCATTGGTGCGCCTCGTCGCCCGCCATGGCGCGGCCGGTGAAGAGAAGCTCCGCCGCACGCCCCTGGCCGACGATGCGCGGCAGCATCGCGCATGCGCCCATGTCGCAGCCGGCGAGGCCCACGCGCGTGAAGAGGAAGGCGACCTTGCTGCGCGCGGTGCCCAGGCGCAGGTCGCAAGCCATGGCGAGGATCGCCCCGGCGCCCGCGCATGCGCCGTCGATGGCGGCCACGACCGGTTGCGGGCACGCGCGCATCGCCTTTACCAGGTCGCCGGTCATGTGGGTGAAGCGCTTGAGGCCGGCGATGTCCATCCCGGTAAGCGGGCCGATGATCTCGTGCACGTCGCCGCCGGAGCAGAAGTTTTCCCCGGCGCCGCGGATCACGACGCACTTCACGTCGGTGGCCTCGGCCAGGCCGCGGAACAGATCGACCAGCTCCGCGTAGGACTCGAAGGTGAGCGGGTTCTTTCGCTCAGGGCGATTCAGCGTGAGGGTCGCGACCTTGCCTTGGCCCTCCCAGAGGAAGTGCGTGGCGCGGTAGCCGCAGGCGCTTTTCATCTTCTCTTCTCCTTCTCGAGCGACAGCTTCAATTTCGCGAGGAGGCGATAGGTCTGCTCCTTCTCCCCCGCGTAGAGCCCCGCGAAAAGCTCGATTACCCATTGCTCATGGGCCGCGGCCATGCGCGCGAAGGCGCGCCGGCCCGCGGCGGTGAGCTTCACCGTGTACGCGCGGCGGTCCGCGGGATCGGACTCGCGCACCACCAGTCCCTCGCTTTCCAGCTGGTCGGTGATCCCGGTCACGTTGCCGCCGGTCACCATGAGGCGCTGCGAGAGCTCGTTCATCTTGAGCCCGTCGCCGTGGCGCTCGAGCTGCGCCATGAGGTCGAAGCGTGGCAGCGTCGTATCGAACTCCGCGCGCAGCCGCCCGCGCACCTCGGCCTCGACCATGTTCGTGCACGTGAGGAGCCGCAGCCAGAGCTTGAGCGCCTGGTGGTGCTCGTCGGAGACGCGCGTCTCGATGTCGCTGCGGTCAACCATTGGCCTCGGGCCTGTCCGCGGCCATCAGCGCCGCGCGTTCGAGGTTGCGATAGAGCTGCTCGCGCCCGGAGAGATATTGCTCGGGCCAGCGCACGCCGCGATAGCCGAGCGCGGCCGCCGCGTGGAGCGTCCAGTAGGGGTCGGCCAGGTGCGGGCGCCCGAGGGCGCAGAGGTCGGCGCGGCCGGCGGCGATGATGCTGTTCACGTGGTCGGGTTCGAAGATCGCGCCCACCGCGAGCGTCGCGATGCCGACCTCGTTGCGGATGCGGTCGGCGAAGGGCGTCTGGTACATGCGCCCGTATATCGGTCTTGCCGCGCGTGTGGTTTGCCCGGACGACACGTCGATCATGTCGGCGCCCGCTTCCTTGAAGAAGCGCGCGATCGCCACCGCGTCGTCGGGCGTGTTGCCGCCCGGCGCCCAGTCGTGCGCGGAGATGCGCACCGACATGGGCTTGTTTGCGGGCCACGCCTCGCGCATGGCGCGGAACGCTTCGAGCGGAAAACGGCAGCGGTTCTCGAGGGAGCCGCCGTACTCGTCGTCGCGGCGATTGGTGAGCGGACAGACGAAGGACGAGAGCAGGTAGCCGTGCGCGCAGTGGAGCTCGAGCCAGTCGAAGCCGCACGCGGCGGCCGCGAGCGTGGCGCCGACAAAGTCCGCCGTGACGCGTGCCATGTCGGCCTTCGCCATGGCGGCGGGGACCTGGTTGCGCGGGCCGTAGGCGATCGCCGAGGGCGCGATCAGCGGCCAGTTGCCGCGGGCGAGGGGCTCGTCCGCGTCCTGCCAGCCGAGCTGCGTCGAGCCCTTCGGGCCCGCATGCCCGAGTTGCATGCCGATCGCGGCTCCGGTGCGTGTGTGCACGTAGTCGACGATGCGCTTCCACGCGGCCTCGTGCTCCGGGGCGTACATGCCGCCGCAGCCGGGGGAGATGCGCGCGTCCGCCGAGACGCACGTCATCTCGGTGAAGACCAGGCCCGCGCCGCCGTGGGCGCGTGCGCCGAGGTGGACCAGGTAATAGTCGTCGGGCGTGCCGTCGACGCACGAGTACTGCGCCATGGGCGAGACCACCACGCGGTTGGCGAGCGTGAGGCCGCGCAGCCTGAACGGCGTGAACATCGGCGGGATCGGTTGCGCGCCCGCGCCGCTCTTGCCGGCGATCCAGGTTTCCACGCGCTCGACATAGTCCTTGTCGCGCAGGCGCAGGTTCTCGTGGGAGATTCTCTGCGAGCGGGTGAGCAGGCTGTAGGCGAACTGCTCGGCATCGAACCCGGCGTAGCGCTCCACGCTCTCGAACCACTCGGTGGAGTTGCGCGCGGCGTTCTGGATCTTCAGGACCTCGATGGCACGCACCGCTTCGTATTTCTTCAACGCGCCGGGGATGTCGTCGCAACCGTGGCGCGTGAACGTGTCGGCGAGCTCGATGGCATCCTCGAGGGCGAGCTTGGTGCCGGAGCCCACCGAGAAATGCGCGGTGTGCGCGGCGTCGCCCATCAGCACGATCGGCGACTTTCGCGCGTCGTGGATCCAGGTCTTGCAGGTGACGCGCGGAAAGCGGATCCATTGCGCCGAGCCGCGCAAGTGGCTCGCGTTGGACATGAGCTTGTGGCCGTCGAGATATTTCGCGAAGAGCTGTTCGCAGAAGGCGAGGGACTCCTCCTTCTCCATGCGGTCGAGGCCGGCGGCGCGCCACACCTCCTCCGGTGTCTCGACGATGAAGGTCGAGGTGTCGCGGTCGAAGGTGTAGGCGTGCGCCTGGAACCAGCCGTGCGCCGTCTTCTCGAAGGCGAAGGTGAACGCATCGAAGCGACGGTGGGTGCCGAGCCAGACGAAGCGGCACTTGCGCAGCTCCACCTCGGGCTGGAAGGTCGCGGCGTGGTGCGCGCGAATTGCGCTACTCGATCCATCGGCGGCGACGACGAGGTCGGCGTCGATCGCGTCGATGTCCTTCACGTCGGTCTCGAACACGAGCTTCACGCCGAGTGTCCGGCAACGGTCCTGGAGAATGTCGAGCAGGCGCTTCCTGCCGATGCCGCAGAAGCCGTGGCCGCCGGAGGTGATGGTGCGGCCCTTGAAGTGGACGTCGATGTCGTCCCAGTAGTGGAAGGCATCGACGATGCCGGCGTGCGTCTCGGCATCGGCCTCGGCGAGGTTGCCGAGGGTCTGGCTGGAGAACACCACGCCCCAGCCGAAGGTGTCGTGCGCGCGGTTCCTCTCGAGCACGGTGACTTCGTGCCCGGGATCGCGCTTCTTCATGAGAAGGGCGAAGTACAGGCCCGCCGGGCCGCCGCCGACGCAGACGATGCGCATAGCGCCTTCAGGGATTGGACGCCGATCGCGTACTTTAGCCATGAATAGTTTAGGTGTCAACGATTCGGCGAGGGATTTTCCCGGCTGGAAAACGGTCGAATCGGCGTAGAATCCGCCGACATTGCGAGGGAAGTCGCCATGAACGAGACCGGCATCGCATCCGCCCCCGAAAACCCGATGGGGACCGACGGATTCGAGTTCATCGAGTACACCGCTCCCAACCCGGAGCTGCTCGGCGAGCTCTTCGAGCAGATGGGTTTTTCCGCCGTCGCGCGCCACCGTTCCAAGGACGTGGTGCTCTACCGGCAGGGGCGCGTCAATTTCATCGTGAACCGCGAGGCCGACAGCTTCGCGCAGTCGTTCGCGCGCGTGCACGGCCCTTCGGTGTGCGCCTTCGCGATGCGCGTGAAGAACGCCGCCAAGGCCTACCAGCGCGCGCTCGAGCTGGGCGCCAAGGCGCACCAGGGGCCGGTGGGCCCGATGGAGCTGAACATCCCGGCGATCCAGGGGATCGGCGGCAGCCTCATCTACCTCGTCGACCGCTATCCCGGCGGAGGCGCCGGCAACCTCTCGATCTACGACGTGGACTTCGTCCCCATCGAGGGCCGCGATCCGCATCCGAAGGGAGCGGGCCTGATCGAGGTCGACCATCTCACGCACAACGTCTACGCCGGGCGCATGGATACCTGGGCGCGTTTCTACGAGAAGCTCTTCAACTTCCGCGAGATCCGCTACTTCGACATCCAGGGCCAGAAGACCGGGCTCACCTCGCGCGCGCTGACCAGCCCCTGCGGCAAGATCCGCATCCCGATCAACGAGCCGTCCGACAAGGGCTCGCAGATCCAGGAATACCTCGACGCCTACAACGGCGAGGGCATCCAGCACATCGCGCTCTCCGCCGCCGACATCTTCGCGACGGTGGAAGTGCTGCGCGCCAGGGGCGTGCGCTTCCTCGACACGCCCGACGCCTACTACGAGCGCATCGACGCGCGCGTGCACGACCACGGCGAGGACCTGGCGCGCCTGAAGGCGAACCGCATCCTCATCGACGGCGAAGGCATGGACAAGGACCGCCACGAGGACAAGCTGCTGCAGATCTTCACCGAGACCGTCATCGGCCCCATCTTCTTCGAGATCATCCAGAGGAAGGGCAACGAGGGCTTCGGGGAAGGGAATTTCCGCGCCTTGTTCGAATCGATCGAGGCGGACCAGATCGCCCGAGGCGTCATTTGAACGACGCCACCATCGGCACGCGGCTCGAATACCTTTCCGGTTTCGGCTCTCATCACGAATCCGAGGCGGTCGAGGGCGCGCTCCCCGCTGGCCAGAACTCCCCGCAGAAAACGCCGTTCGGCCTCTACGCCGAGCAGCTCTCCGGTTCCGCATTCACGGCGCCGCGCGCGCACAACCTGCGCTCGTGGCTCTACCGGTTGCGGCCCTCGGCGATGCATTCGTCGTTCCGGCGCATCGGCGAGGGACAGTGGCGCACCGCCCCCTGCCTCGAAGTCGAATGCTCGCCGAACCGCCTGCGCTGGATGCCGCAGCCGCTTCCCGAGCAGCCGACGGACTTCATCGCCGGGATGGCGAGCTTCGCCACCTGCGGCGACGCGCGCGCGCAGCACGGCGCGGGCGTGCATCTGTATGCCGCCAACCGCTCGATGGAAAGCCGCGTGTTCTACGACGCCGATGGCGAGCTCCTCATCGTCCCGCAGGAGGGCAAACTCGTGCTGTTCACCGAGCTCGGCATCCTCGACGCGGCGCCCGGCGAGATCGCGGTCATCCCGCGCGGCATCAAGTTCCGCGTCGAGATCGACGCGCCGGCGCGCGGCTACGTCTGCGAGAACTACGGGGCGGCGTTCCGCCTTCCCGAGCTGGGGCCGATCGGATCCAACGGCCTCGCCGCGCCGCGCGACTTCCTCGCGCCCACGGCGGCCTTCGAGGACCGCAGCGCGCCAATGGAAGTGGTCGCGAAGCTGGGTGGCCACCTGTGGAGCGCGCAATTCGAGCACTCGCCGTTGGACGTCGTCGCGTGGCATGGCAACTACTACCCGTACAAGTACGACCTGGCGCGCTTCAACGCGATGGGGAGTGTCTCCTTCGACCATCCCGACCCGTCGATCTTCACCGTGCTCACCTCGGCCTCGGAGACGCCCGGCACCGCGAACGTGGACTTCGTGATCTTCCCGCCGCGCTGGGTGGTCGCCGAGCGCACCTTCCGCCCGCCGTATTTCCACCGCAACGTGATGAGCGAGTTCATGGGGTTGGTGAAGGGCGAGTACGACGCGAAGCAGGGCGGCTTCGTGCCGGGCGGGGCGAGCGTGCACAACTCGATGAGCGCGCATGGCCCGGATCGCGCGTCGTACGATCGCGCCGTCGCCGCGACGCTCGAGCCCCAGTACCTCGGCGACACGCTCGCCTTCATGTTCGAGAGCCGCTATCTGTTCGAGCCCACGGCCTATGCGATGAGCTCGCCGGGGCTCGACAAGGATTATGACGCGGCGTGGGGCGGATTCGAGAAAGCGACCCTCTCCCCGGGAGGCAGCAAGCCATGAAGCTCGCCTCCCTCAAGGGTCCGACCCGCGACGGCACGCTGGTCGTCGTGACTCGCGACCTCAAGCGCGCGGTGAAGGGCGCCGGCGCCGCGGCCACGATGCAGCAGGCGCTCGAGCAGTGGGACGTGGTCGCGCCGAAGCTCGCCGACATCGCGGCGGCGCTCGAAGCGGGGAGCGAGCGCCACGCGTTCGATTTCCAGGCCGCGCTCGCCGCGGGCGAAGTCGCCGCGCCGCTGCCGCGGGCCTACGAATGGCTCGACGGCTCGGCATACCTTTCACACGTCGAGCGCGTGCGCCGCGCGCGCAACGACAAGGTGCCGGAGAGCTTCTACAAGGATCCTCTGATGTATCAGGGCGGCGCGGGCGCGATGATGGGGCCGCGCGATGCGATCCGCGCGCTCTCCAACGAATGGGGCGTCGACCTCGAGGGCGAAGTCGTCGCGATCGTGGGCGACGTCGCCATGGGCGCCACGCCGAACCAGGCGTTGGCCGCAGTGCGCCTCATCACGCTGGTGAACGACGTGTCGTTTCGCCGCCTCATCCCCGCCGAGCTCGCCAAGGGCTTCGGCTTCGTGAACGGCAAGGGGGCGAACGCGCTGGCGCCCGTCGCGGTCACGCCCGACGAGCTGGGCGCGCTGTGGAAGGACGGACGCGTGCACCTTCCGCTGGTGTGCGCGGTGAACGGCCGGAAGCTCGGCAGCCCCAACGCAGGCGTGGATGCGCAGTTCGGCCTGCACGAGCTGATCGCGCACGCCGCGAAGACGCGCGAGCTCGCGGCGGGAACGATGATCGGCACCGGCACCGTCTCCAACCAGGACCTTTCCGCGGGCTATGCATGTCTCATGGAAGCGCGGCTCGTGGAGCAGGTCGAAACGGGCGCGGCGAAGACGCCGTTCCTCGACTTCGGCGACACCGTGAAGATCGAGATGCTCGACACGCAAGGCGCGAGTGTCTTCGGCGCCATCGAGCACGGCGTGGAGCGCTATCGGCAATGACCGGCGAAACGGGCCACAAGCTGCGCGGGGACTATTCCCGCATGCGCCCCGATTACACGGTCGACCAGGATTGGCAGGGCTATTCGCCCGACGAGCACGCCTTGTGGCGGCGCCTCTACGCGCGTCAGGCGGCGTTGATCCCCGACTACGCCTGCGATGAGTTCTCCGACACGCTGAAGACGCTCAACTTCGGCGAGGGCATCCCGCGCTTCGACGCGATCAACGCGAAGCTCGGGAGCGCGAGCGGCTGGCAGCTGGTCGCCGTGCCGGGCCTGGTTCCCGACCTCACGTTCTTCGACCACCTCGCCAATCGCCGCTTCCCCGTGACCGTGTGGCTGCGCGATCCGGCGGAATTCGACTACATCGTCGAGCCCGACATCTTCCATGACTTCTTCGGCCACGTGCCGATGCTCTTCAACCCGGTGTTCGCCAACTACATGCAGGCCTACGGCAAGGGCGGCATCAAGGCGCACGAGCTGGGCGCGATCGAGATGCTCTCGCGCCTCTACTGGTACACGGTGGAATTCGGCCTCATCGACACGCCGCGCGGGTTGCGCACCTATGGCGCGGGCATCCTCTCCTCGGGCGGCGAGATCGGCTACTGCCTGGAAAGTCCCGCGCCCAACCGCATCGGCTTCGACCTCCTGCGCATCATGCGCACGGGCTACAAGATCGACACGTACCAGGAAACCTATTTCGTGATCCGCGACTTCGGCGAGCTCTTCGAGGCCACGGCGCCGGACTTCACGCCCCACTATGCCGCGCTGCGCGGCAAGGAGCCCTACGCTGCCTCCACGGTGCTCGCGAGCGACAAGGTCTATCACCGCGGACAAAAAGTCGTGTCAGGTACGACTTTCCGCGGGGCAGAAAGTCGTACCTGACACGACTTTTTAAGTTGTACCTGACACCACTTTTTAGAAGGTCGTCCTAAGCTTCAGCCGGAAGCCGCGCGGCGCGGCGGGATTGAAGAGGAAGCTGTCGGCGGCGCCGGGAGCGTTCCACAGGCGCGCGGCGGAGAAGTAGTCGAAATCGGCGGCGCGCCGGTCGAAGACGTTGAACACGTCGAGCGTGAGCCGGGTGCTCTTGGAGAGGCTCCGCGCGAGGCGCGCGTTGACGAAGGTCGAGGGCTTCACGCCCGTGCCGTCGTCGATCGACTCGCGCTTGCCGAGCGAGCTCACCAGGAGGCTCGCGGTCCAGCCGCTGGGCGTATGCAGCGTGGTCGCCGCCGACACGGTGCGTTCGGGGGCGCCGGCCACGAGCTCGTGCGCGCCGTCGGCGAATCGTGCGCGCAGGGCCGAAGCCTGCAGGTCGAAAGCGACCCACGCAGCCGGCTGGTAACGCGCCGAGAGCTGCACGCCCTGCCGCGACGCGGGCCGCGCGATTTCGCCGATTCCCGTCTCGCCCGTGAACGCGATCTCGGATGCCGAGCGCGCATGGAAAAGCGATACCGTGGTCTCGAGCTGCGGAACGAGGCGGGCGCGCCACCCCGCTTGCGCCGTCGCGGCGGTCGAGAGCGGATCGAGCCTGCCGATCGGAGTGCCGGTGCGGGCATCCATGGCCGCCCCCGGGCCGCGCGCGTCGCCGGCGGGATATCCGCGCCCGGCGCTCACGAAAAGCTCGCTCGCCGCGGTGAGATCGGCGATGAGCGAGATGCGCGGCGAGGCCAGCGTCCCCGCCAGGCTGCCCTGGTGGCCGCGCAGGTCGGAACCCACCGCGAAGCGGTAGGAGTCGTAGCGCACGCTCGCCACCGAGCGCAGGCGCGAGGCGACCTGCAGCTCGCTCACGAAATCGAAGCTGGCCCCCGATTGGCGCAGCCGGTCCTCGCGCAGCGTCCGCGTCGCCTCGCCGCCGGGCAGGCGAAAGGCGCCGTCGCCGTCGAGGGTCTCGGTGGTGAAGCGCGCGCCGATCGAATGCGACGCGGGCAGCGCGCCGAGGCTCCCGGCGCCGCTCCAGCGCAGCGCTGCGCCGATCGCGCTGCGCCGATCGCGCTGCTCGAAGCGCTCGCCCACGGAGGAGCCGTCGAGGCGGGCGAGGTCCGAATGCAGGTCGACGGTGCTGCGCCGGGCGAAGGCCGCCGCCTCGAGCCGGCTCGCGTCGAGGTTGCGCTGCCAGTCGAAGGCGAGGCTCGCACGCGTGGACTCGCCGCCCACGACGTCGCGCGAGTCGAAGCGCGAGACCGGCAGGGGATCGGTGGGATCCCAGGGACGGCCCGACGCCGAAGCGACGAGGCGCCACTTCTCGAAGGCGTTCGCGCCGGAGTATTTCAAATCCCCGGTCGCGATGGGTGAGGCCATCGCCGAGGTCGCGATCATGGTCGCGACTACGTTCTGCAGCTCCCGGTACACGCAGGAAATCTAGCATGCGGCCGCGCGCTTTGACAGCGGCCGCGAGCCCGCGCCGTTACCGGTGTAAGCGAAGCCCCGTGTGCCTTACACTGTGCCCCGAAGCGCAAAACGGAGGTGGAAGACCTTGGTATTACGCCGGGAGTGGGTGGGTCTCGTGCTGGTGCTGCTGGGTTTCCTGCGCGCCGGGGTGCTGGTTGCGCACGACCCGGTCATGGGCTACGCGAACCAGTACGACATGATCCGCACCAGTGCGTGCATCGGGCTCTATCCCGACGTGAACGATCCCGAGGCGCGCACGCCGCAGGCGCCGATTCCCCGGTACAAGACGGGCGGGCCGCGCACCGGGAGCTGCTATCTCGGCACCGAGGTGGCCTTTGCCGCCGCTGTCATGGGCGTCTCGCGCCTGGCGAAGAACGAGAGCGGCATCATCCGGCTGAACTGGATCGGCTACGCCAAGCTGGGCGTGCTCGCCCTGACCGCGCTCCTCGTCGCCTTCGCGCTGCACCACCACCCGGGCGCCGCACTCGTGCACGGCGCGATCTTCCTGGTCGTCATCGCCGACCCGGTGTCGACCCTGTGGTTCAACTCGCTCTATACCGAGTTCGCCGCGATCTGGGGCCTTTACGCGGTGATCGCGGCGGCCTGCGCGCTCGCGTTGACGGAACGCGCGAAGTACGCGATGTGGGCGGTGCTCGTCGCCGGACTCGTCGCGCTCGCGTTTGCGCGCGAGCAGTACGCTCTCCTCGTGCCGGTGCTGGTGCTCGCGTCGTGGCCGTGGCTGTGGCGCCGCTCGGCGGAGATGACCGTGGTGAGCCTGATCGTGGCGCTCGCCGCTTGCCTTCTGTCGTACACCGTGATGCCGCGCCCCGGGCAGGGCGCGCACGCGAATCGCGCCGACACCTACCTCGGCGTGGTGCTGCCCGCCTCGAAGCACCCCCAGCTCGCGCTGCAGGTCCTCAAGCTTCCCGCGCGCTGCGAGGCGATGGTCGGCGCCTCGTGGTACCTGCAACGCGGCGAGAACCTGCAGCAGGCCTGCCCGGAGGTGTTCCTTGTGCCCAGCCATGCGTTCCTGCGCTTCCTGACCGAGGAGCCGGAGACGCTGGCGCGATCGGTGGCGCGCGTGCTGCCGGCAATGCAGGCGTTGTCGCCCGCCTACCTGGGAACCCTCGAAGGCGAGAAGTACGCGAATCTCGCGGACCTGCCGTGGTGGGCCTTCTCGCCCCTCGACGCGCTCGCGACCCGCATGCCGACGGCGCTCTTCGTCTTGTTCATGCTCGCGGCGATGATGTCCGCGCCGCTGGCACTCGTCGCCGCGCTCGCCTGGGCGCGGCCCTCGCGCGACGATCCGCTCGCCGGCGTCCTCTTCGCCATGCTGGCCGGCGGCAGCGTCATCTACGCGCTGCTCACCACGGTGTTCGGCGACGGCCTGAGCGAGGCGGCGCGCCATTTCCTGGTGGGCGCGCTTGCCGCCTACGCCATTGCGATCGCGGCGCTGGCCGCCATTCCGGCGCTCGCGGCGCGCTGGTGGGACGCCCCGAAGGCGCACGCGTTCGAGATCGTCGCCGGCTTCGCCGCGGTTCCCCTCGTCGTCGTCGCGTGCGTGATGGCCTGGCGCTGGGCGCAAACCCAGCCGCTCGCGACGGGCGTGCTCGATGTTCCGCCGGGCCGGCAGGCAAAGCTGCCGACGCTCGCACTGCGCGGCTGGGCCCTCGATCCCTTCGGAGTCGAAGGCGTGACGGTCGAGCTCGGCAAGCTGCGCCGCGAAGCGCGCATCGGCGAGGCGAGCCCCGACCTGAAGGCGGTCTTTCCCGGTTATCCCGACGCCGCGCGCGGGCGCTTCGCGCTCGACCTGTCCGAGGCCGAGCTCGTGGAGGCCGGCGCGCCCGCGGAGCTGGCGCTGCGCATCACCGCGAAGAGCCGCGCGGGTGCAGTCACCGAGATCGACCGCCGCCGCCTGGAATTTCCGAAGTGACGGGAGCAGGTGAGGTCGAGGAGGCGAAGCGCTGGAAGCTCGCCACGCTCGCGCTCGCGATCCTCACCGCGGCCTGGGCCGCGTGGGCGTTCGCCCCGCTCGTGCACGGTTATTTCCTCTCCGATGACTTCGTGCCGCTGGTGCTTTTCCGCCAGTGGCAGGAGGAAGGGCGCCTGGGCGCTACGCTCGTGTCGAAATTCTGGTCGAGCCTGGACGCCGGCGAAAACCATTTCTACCGGCCGCTCTCCTATCTCACCTTCGCCATCAACTATCTCGCGAGCGGCATCGACGCGCGGCCGTGGATGGCCACCGAGGTCGCGATCCACGGGGTGAACGGCGCGCTGGCGGGCGCGGTCGGCGCCTATGCCGCCCAGGACGAGCCCGACGCGCGCACCGTGGCGGCGGGCGTGTTGGGCGCCGCGCTCTTTCTCTTCTTCGCGCCCGGCGCCGAAGTCCTCGCCTGGATCTCGGGGCGCTTCGACGTCACGGCGACATTCTTCACGCTCGCCGCATGCCTTCTTTTCCTGCGAAGCAAGCGCTTCGGCGATTGGGCATGGGGGCTCTCGCTCCTCTCGGCCGAGGCGGCGTTCCTGTGCAAGGAGACCGCGGCGATCGTGCCGTTCGCGATTCTCCTCCTCGCGCGCTTGCGCCCCGACGCACTCGCGCAGCCGACCATGGCGCGGCGTTGGCTCGCCGCCACGCGCCTTGCCGCGCCGTGGCTCGTGCTCGCCGCGCTCTATCTGGTCTCCCGCTATCTCATGTTCGGCTCTTTCACGCGCGTATACAGCGGCACGCAGCCCCTGGCGGATGTGGTCTCGGAGGGACACCTCTCCGGGATCGCGGATACGTTTCCGGCATGGGTCGCCGCACAGTTCCGGCCCGCCTACCGCTATCCGCTGCTGGGCGTCCTCACCGCGGCGCAGGTCGCCATCATCGCCTTCGCCCGCCCGCGCGAACGGCGCGCGCGCGAGGCGCTGTTCGGCGCGGCGGCGCTCCTCGTGTTGACGATCCTCCTCTTGCTGCCCCACCTCGGAAAGCTTCCCGACGAAGGCCTCGGCGGTCGCTACCTCTACCAGAGCGCGGTGTTCTATGCGGTGCTCGTGGTGGTGGCGCTGCGCCATGCGCGGCTTGCCTACCTGCTGTGGGGCGTGACGATCGCGGTGGTGCTGCTGCAGGCGGCCTTCCAGCATCACGCGCTCTCGCGCTGGAACGCCGCCTATGCCGGGATGCGCGCGCTGGTCGCGGAGATCCGCCGCCTCGACGCGAGCCTCGCGCCCGGCGACTACGCGCTGGTGATCGTGCCGGACTCCCTCGACGATATTCCGTTCGGCAGCAAGGCGCAGGGAGGATTGATGCTGCCGCCGGTGAATCCGCCGGCAATGGCGAAGCGCGTGCTGGTGCAGCAGGCGAGCGAGATCCCGGCCGCCGCGGGCAAGATCGCCACGGGCGTGGTGTCGACGTTGAAGCAGCGTTCGGTGTTCGACTATCTCGCCGGCCAGCGCATCGCCACGACCCCGCCCGAGTACCCGAATGTCGTGGTGTGCTTCGCGAGCGATCGCCATCGGCTCGTGCCGCTCGGCCTCGCGCCGGGGCCCACGCCCGAGTCGTGGGGGAGCGCGTTGCAGCAGGCCTACGACGCGTCGCCGTGCGTGAAGAACGCGCCGCGCACGCGCTAGGGGCCAGCCTCGCCATGCTCGATTCCCCCATGCGCTTACGCGCGGTCCTCATCTCGGTCATCTTGGCCATCGGCGTCTACGCGGCGCTCGCCTTCTGGAACGACGCGGCGAAGTTCGCGCAGGCGGTGGGGCGAATCGGTTGGGGAGAAGGCGCGGCGCTCCTCGGCTTCTCGTTGCTGAACTACGCGTTGCGCGCGGTGCGCTGGCGCTTCTTCCTGTCGCGCCTGGGGCACCGCCTGCCCTGGGGCCGCTGCACGATCAACTACGTCGCCGGTTTCGCGCTCACCACCACGCCGGGCAAGGCGGGGGAAACGATCCGCTCGATCCTGCTGAAGCGCGAGTTCGCGCTGCCCGTCGCCGATTCGCTCGCCGCGTTCTTCGCGGAGCGCTTCTCCGACGTGCTCGCGCTCCTCCTGCTATCGGCGCTCGCGCTTTCCTTCCTGCCGTACGGAAACTACGTGGCGGGCGCCGTGGTGGCGGGCGTGGCCCTGGCCCTGTGGGTCGCGGCCTGCGATGCGCGCACCGCGAAGGTCGCGCGGGTCGTCGCAGGGATCCTTCCGCACCGCTATGCCATTCCCCTGGGCGCGCTGGTCGCGCAGGCCGGGCGGCTCACGCGCGGCACGTCGTTGACGGGAGGCTTCGCGCTGTCGATCGTCGGCTGGGCGGCGGAAGGCTATGCCCTGTACCTGATCGCGTCCTCGATGGGCGGGCACGCGAGCGTCGCCGCGGCGATCGGCATGTACGCCATCGCGCTCCTCGGCGGCGCGCTCTTCTTCCTGCCCGGCGGGCTGGGGAGCACCGAGGCCTTCATGTTCGTGTTGCTGGTGCAGGCGGGGCTCGATCCCGTCGCCGCGGGCGCCGCGACCGTCATCTCGAGGGTGACCACCCTGTGGTTCGCCGTGCTGCTCGGCTGGATCGCGCTTCCATTTGCGAGCGCGTTCGCCGCCCCCGCGAAGCTCGCCCCCGACTAGGGCATTCGGGGGCGAGCCTCGCGGGGATGACGTGCAGCGTCACTTGATCTTGATCCAGGTCGTCTGCAGCCAGTTGTCGGCGCGGTGGATCACTTCGACGTTGGAGCGCGAGGCCCACGGAATCACCTGCAGGTGCAGCGGGATCATGTACACGTGGTCGTGGAAGTACTGCATCGCCTTGTTGATCGTCTCCTGGCGATGCTTGGGATCGGTGTCGCCCTTGGCGTCGTCGATCATCGCGTCGAGCTCGGCGTCCTTGTAGTTGCCCCAGTTGTAGTCGCCGTCGCCCTTGTCGTTGCGCGAATGCAGCACCGGCTGCAGGGTGAAGATGGCGTCGGTGGTGGCGCCGCCCCAACCCAGCATGCAGAAGCTCACCTCCATGCGCTGCGCCTTGGGGAAGTATTGCGCCCGCGGGATCGCGTTCACCTTCACGGTGACCCCGATCTTCGCGAGCATCCCCGCCACCGCCACGCAGATCTTCTCGTCGTTGATGTAGCGGTTGTTGGGGCAGTCGAGCTGCGTCTCGAACCCGTTCGGATATCCCGCGTCGGCCAGGAGCTTCTTGGCGGCGGCGATGTCGTACGGGTAGCGCTTGTCCATGGACTTGGGGATTCCCGCCTTTTCCGGATTGGGCAGGTTGATCGCGGTCGGCACCGAGAGCCCGCGCATCACCGCCTTGTTGATCGCGTTCACGTCGATCGCCTGGTAGAAGGCCTGGCGCACGCGCTTGTCCTTGAACGGGTTCTTGCCCTTCACGTTGGAGTAGAGGAGCTCGTCGCGCGCCTGGTCCATCTGCAGGAAGATCACGCGGTTCTCGCGGCCCTCGTAGACCTTGATGTCCTTCTCCTGCTTCAGCTTGTCGATGTCGCTGGGCGGGGGATCGAGCACGAAGTCGATGTTGCCGGCGAGGAGGGCCGACATGCGCGTGCCCGGCGAGCCGATCGGCGTGTAGACGATCTCGTCCACGTTGCCGTCGAAGCGGCCTTCCTTCAGGCCCCACCAGTTCGGGTTCTTCTTGAACGTGCTCTTCACGTCCGGGTCGCGCGAGACGAGGATGAAGGGCCCGGTGCCCATCGCGTTCCTCGCGGTGTAGGCCTCCTTCTCGTTGGTGAAGTCCTGCGTGTTGACCGCATTGTTCTTCTCCGCCCAGCTCTTGCTCATCATGAAGAGGCTGTTGGCGAGCATCTCCAGCATCACCGGGTTGGGCACCGGCGTGGTGAGCTCCACGGTGTACGGGTCGATCTTCTTCGGGGTGCCGACGGCGTTGCCGTAGACGCGGAAGTTGGAGGTCTTGCCCTGCAGCCGGATGATCGAGAACACCACGTCGTCGGCGGTGAAGTCGGAGCCGTCGTGGAACTTGACGCCCTTCCTCAGGTTGAACACCCACGTGGTCGGGCCGGTCTGCTTCCAGCTCGCCGCGAGCGAGGGCAGGATCTCGAGCTTCTTGCCGCGCTCGACGAGCGACTCGTACACCTGCCCGTTGATCGAGTTGGTGAGGAGCTCGTTCTGCGCCATGGGGTCGGCGGTGAGGTAGTCGCCCTGGCTCGACCAGCGCAGCGTCTTGGCATCGATGGCGATGGGTACCGCGAGAACGGCCACGGCGAGGGCTGCGGCGAACTTCCTGGAGAAATCGGGGCGCGTCATTGGGGAACCTCCGGGGTTGAGCGGGTAATCATAGCTACAATCGCGAAACCCTTCATCTTTGCGCGGGAGAACCATGTCGGAGCATTTCCTGGTGCTGGATACGCTCGATGCCGAGTTCTTCGCCGGGGCGCTCTTCAAGCGCGTGTTCGGCGCCGCGCTGCCCGCATTCCCGCGGCACTTCGTGTGCCTCTACCGTTCCGATGCCGGCGAGCTGCGGACCGCGGGTTACGTGCATTTCAGCGCGTTCGAGTCGGCCTATCTCGCCGGCGGCCTGGTCGTGGACAAGTCGCTGTACGCGACGATTCCGAAGGAGCACCTCGACGAGATCCGGGCTGACCACTCGATCGGGGGCCACGTCATGGCGGAAGGCATCAGGCGGCTGACGGACGCCGCCGCGGTGTTCGCCTACATCGGGGACGCGCGCTCGGTCGAGGTCAACCTGGCCATCGGGTATGTGCCGACGCACATCGACAAGCTGTACGCCTACTGGAAGCGGGACTTTCCGGAAGAGATCCGGCGCGCCGCCGCGGAGCGCGTGATTCGCATCGCGCCCTTCTAGGCGAGCGCGCCGTCGAGAATGCGCTGCAGGCCGTCTGGCGATTTCCAGTCGCGTCCACACACGAATCGCGGCATGCGCCAGCGGCGACTTTCTCGCGAAAGGTACGCCGGCTCGGTGGTGAAGGCGGCCCGGAATCGGGGGCGGCCCCAGCTCGGGGGATGGAGCGGGCGCCGGCGCGAGGAACCGTCGAGATAGCCTTCAAGGTACTCGTTCGTCTCGCCGTAGGGATAGGCGAAGAGACCCAGCGAATCGCTGGGCGCGTTGCGCTCCAGCAGCCGCTCAGCCTGTGCGATCTCGAAGTCGGCTGCGGCGCGCGAGGCGATCGACTCGAACGTGCCGCGCCTTACGCCGGGCAAGTCGCTCGCGACGAGGGATTCGTGGTTGTGGTCCCAGCTGTGGTTGGCGATTCCCATCAGGCCGGATTCGACTGCGGCGCGCCACCAGCCGTCGTTCCACCATCCTTTTCCGATCATGCAGGTCCTGTCGAGAACCGTGCGCGCTTCGGGCGAGACGATCACGAATGAAGTGATGTGAAGCAGGGGTTGCGCCGCGGGGCGTTTCCCCTTGAAGTCGCGGAGGGTGTTCAGCACGCTTCGTTGCGTTCCCCATCGGGGATGGGGCAAGTCTAGGAAATCGAAATCGGACCCGTCGTCGCACGTGAGGGCCACCACTTTGCGGCCCTGCAGCCCGGATAATCCCGCGAGCCACGCGTTCACGATCTGATGAAGCGGCCGGACTTCGAAGCCCGCGTCGGAGATACGCTCGATATCGCGCGCGAGCGCCACGAGGTCGTTGGTGCCCGGGTCGTTGCCGTGCACATTCATCGAGTGATAGGTGAGGATAGGGATCTTCAACGGTGCACCATGCTCCTCGGCGCCGCTCTATCGGCCCTTCTCGACCACCACGGCGTCCTGGCCATCCCAGAACGCGATCTCGCGGTACCGCGTGGCGCTTCCCGGCAGCGCCGCCGCCACCTGGCGCTCGACAAATTGCCTCGTGGTGAAGGTCGTGCCGTACGCACCCGGATCCAGCGACGGCGACTCGCTGCTCGATATGAAATGCGTGCCTTGCGCGTCGAACGAGACGCCGAGCTCGCGGCCACGAGCCTCGTTGTGGACGCTGAAGACGAGGGCGCCGCCGGGCGCCACGGCCGAATGCAGCGTGCGCAGCCATGCGCCCCATCGATGCGGCGGCAGGTGGGTGAAGAGGGAAAGCACGAACACCAAATCGTATTGGCCGGGTATCCGGAGCGTTTCCGGATCGCTCGATGAATAGAACCCGTCCACGCCGAATTCCGCGCGCAGGAAATCGACGGAGCCCGGCATCACGTCGGAGCACGTGAGGCGGCCCGGAATCGCCTTGGCGAGATGCCGGGTGAAACGCCCGAATCCCGCGGCGAATTCGAGGACGGAACGGCATTCGGGGAGGACGCGATCCGCGGAATTCAACGCGAGCATGAGCTCGCTCAGGGTCCTCCAGCCGTCCGAAAGGTACTCGCGCACCGGATTGGCGGCCAGCGGATGCGCGGCGAAGAAGCGAAAGATGTCGTCGCGCGGATCGATCACGCAGTCGATCTTCATCCAATCGCCGTAATTGCCCGGCGCGCGCATTCTTTCGCGCTGGTTGTGCGCGTCCAGGTCGATGGCTGCGCGATAATCCGAAACGTGGGTCATGCGACGGGAATAGGGCCGGTATGGAACGCAATTGTAAGTGGATCGCCGCCGCGATGGTCGGGTCGTTGTGGCTGGTCTATGCAGCCGGCTATGCGTGGAGCGTTGGCGTACCGGACACGGCGCGCGATGTCTTCATGGCTTATCGGATCCGCCACGGCCTCGAATATCCCCTCGAGGGGCCGGTGCTCGGGATTCCGCATGCGGTCCACTTCGGGCCCGTCTGGTTCTACCTGCTTGCGGCGGGGCTGTGGATCCGCGACTCGTGGCTCGCGCTCGTGCTCTTCGAGGGATTTTTCTGCGGCCTGAAGTTTCCGCTTGCCTATCATTGCGGTGGCAAGCTGCTGGGTCCGCGGTTCGGCATGCTGTGGGCGGCGGCGTTGCTGCTGCCGAACTGGTCGAGCCTGGAACCCCTGGTGCCATTCAATCCGAATGCGATCGGGGCCGCGTGTTTCGCCGTCCTGGCCCTCGCCTTGCGATGCGCCGAGGTCTCGTCGAAATGGTGGCACGTGGTGCTGCTGGGCCTCGCGATCGGATTTGCGATCCATGTGCATCCCACGACGTTCCCGGTGGCGCTCCTTGCCCTTGCCGCGTATCGGTGGCGCCGCACCGGCCGGGAAATCGTCGCCACGACAGTGCTGCTTGCCGGTGGAGCGGCGGCGCTCTTCGTGCCTTACCTCGTGAGCCAGGCGCTGTCCGGCTGGCCCGACTGGCAGGGAGCGCGTCATTACATGAGCTCGCAAATCGGGCTCGGCGCGATTGCGCGATTGCCGGAGCTCATCAGCGGTGAAGTCTTTTGGGGGCCGCGGATCGCCGCGCAATACGTCGCAGGCTGGGGCGAGTCCGCGTCGCTCGCGATCGGCGCCTTCGTTTCCATTCTCGCTGCGTTGCCGTTCGCCCTCGTGCGGCTCGAGCGGCATCGCGAAGTTCGCGGGCTGCTGTGGACCTTCGCAGCATCGGGAATTGCCCTGTCGGCCTGGGTTCTCCTTCTTCGGCCGGGCACGCCGTTCTATTTCACATACGTCGTGATGCCCGCGCTTGCAGGCGTCATCGCCCTGGGCGTTCATATGGCGATTCGCCTGTCCCGGCCGGCGCCATTCGCTTTCGGCGCGGCGTTGGTTGCGCTGGCGCTCGGGATCGGCATCACCGCAGGCGCAGGCATGAAATCGGAAGCGGGAGGCGGTGAGATGCACGCGCGGATCCTCGACGTGAAGGAGGGCGGCGCGCACGCGCCATTTGTCGACGTGTGGTTCCCCGCGCGCCACCGGCAGGCGCTGGGAGAAATGCTGTGCGCGGGCGAGACCGTCACCTCGCTGCATGGAGTGCTCGCCTATGTCGAGGACCGCAGCGTCGGATTGGATGCGCTCTTCGCCTGCGGGCGCATCGACAACCTGGTCCTGGGCGGTGCCAAGGCAGGTCGCCATTGGGTCGGATTGACGAAGCGCGATTGGCAGACGCTGGGAATGGCGCCCGATCGCTGGCTCGGTCCGGTCGGAATCGCGCGCGTCGAGCCGGTGGCGCTGTCGCCGGCTGTCGCGATCGCGGATGGGCGAAGATATTTTCCCCGCGAAGTATCATCGGCCGCCGCGGTCAAGAGCAACTCGAGCTTTCCGGCCCGCGCGGACGAAGCGATCGTGGTGTCGAACTTTCTTTGGGGATACGAGCGCCTCGATCGCGTTTCGGTCACGGCGGACGGCGTCCCGACGACGCCGAGCGCCTCGAGCCCGGTGAGCAGCGTCTATCGCGTGGACGCCGCTCGACGTGCCTCGGTCACCTGGCATCTGGCGATGGAGTCGACGGCTCCCGTAGCGGACGTGGTGATCGTTCGCTTCGCGATAACATTGCCGCAATGAAGTTTTTCGTCCTCACGTATCACTCGCACAATATTTCCGGGAGCGATTACGCGCGCAACGACCACGTGGCTCTCGCCGCGGATCTGTCGTTGCTGCAGGCAGTGGGCGCCACCATTTTCCCGCTCGCCGAGGTCGCGCGCAAGCTCGGGCGCGAAGCCGGCGCCGCCTCGCGCCAGATCAATGTCGCGCTTTCCTTCGATGACGGCCCCTTGTTCGATTTCGCCGACTTCGTCCATCCCGAACACGGTCCGCAGCGGGGCTTCCTCAACATACTGCGCGACTTTCGCTCCAGGCACGGGCCCGGGGCGTTGCCCGGCCTGCACGCGACCAGCTTCGTGATCGCGAGTCCGCTGGCGCGCAGCGCGATGCAGCGCTCTCCTGATTGCGGTTACACGTTCGTCCGGGATTGGCTGCGCGACGACTGGTGGGCCGAAGCCGCGTCAAGCGGCCTCATGGACATCGGCAACCATAGTTGGGATCACGTTCACCACGCGGCGCAGCGAATCGCGGCCAAAGGCGACAAACGCGATGACTTCGCCGTGGTCGGGGACTTCGATGACGCGCAGGCGGAAATTCGTGCGGCATCGGACTTCATCGCCGCGCGCGCCGGTTGCCGCCCGCGGCTCTTCGCGTTTCCCTTCGGTCATGTGAACGATTATCTCGTGAAGGAATACCTGCCGCAGCACGGCCCGTCATTCGGCCTCGAGGCGGCGTTCGCCACGGGCGGCGCCGCGAGCGAGCGCGACTCGGTGTGGAGCATTCCGCGCCTCGTGTGCGGCCACCACTGGCACTCGCCCGGGGAGCTCGAGCGCCTGTTGCTGGAAAACGCCTAGGGGCTCAGAACACTCCGATCGCGGCGATCGATTCGACCAGCGCTCGTTTCTCCATGGGTGCCAGCGGCGCAAACCATTTCACGATCAGCTTGTCGTGGGCGGTGAGCTCGTAGCCGAAGCGAAGATCCACCGCGAGAGCCTTCGCGTCGCCGCAGAAGCCGAACCACGCCTTGCAGTCGTTCAGCTTCCGCGACGCGGCGTGCATGATCATCTGCGCGAGACCCCCCTGCGCCGAGCATTCCTTCCAGTGCTCTTTCGGCATGCGGCGGTAGAACGAGGGGCGCACGCACATGCCGCCCTCGAGGTACACGTCGCGGTAGCGGATCCAGTTGCAAAACCCGACGGTCTCCTCGCTGCCGTCCGGCCATCGATAGGTCGCGACGTATTGGTGCCAGTTCTCCCGCGGGGTCGGAATGGAAAGCCCGCAGGGGTCCCGCGGCACCGGAAAGGGAATCTTGAAGCTCTCGAAGAAGAGATCCGACGCGAGCGCCGCGGCATTCAGGGACTCGAAGATGCGCAGGCGCGTATCCAAAGGTTCCATGGTCCACCTATCTTAGGGCACGCGCGAATCGGATACGATGGCGCGAGCATGATCCCCATTTCCCCGAGCGAGGACAGTGCCGCTCCGATCGCCTCGGTAAAGGGCCTGCGCTTCGAATACCCGGGCGTGCGTGCGTTGGACGACGTGTCCTTCACCCTCGCGAGCGGCACGGTGACCGCGTTGGTGGGCCCCAACGGCGCGGGCAAGTCCACGCTGCTGCGCTGCATGGCCGGGCTCGAGACCCCGGCGCTGGGCGCGATCGAGGTGGCCGGCATCGACGTCCTCGAAGCGCCGCGCCAGGCGCATCGGCGCCTGGGGTATCTCTCCGATTTCTTCGGCGTGTACGACGCGCTCACGGTGCGCCAATGCCTGCTGCACGCAGGTGCCATCAACGGGACCCGCGAGGCCGAGCTTCCCGCGGCGGTCGCGCGCACCGCGCAGAGCCTCGCCCTCGCCGACCGCCTCGATTCCGTCGCCGGCACGCTTTCGCGCGGGCTGCGCCAGCGTCTCGCTATCGGCCAGGCGATCATCCATTCGCCCTCCCTCATCCTCCTCGACGAGCCCGCCGCGGGGCTCGATCCCGAGGCGCGCCACGGGCTCGCCACGCTCTTCCGCGAATTGCAGGCGGGCGGCATGACGGTCGTCGTCTCCTCGCACATCCTCGCGGAGCTGGACGAGTACTCCACCGACATGCTGGTGCTGAAGGGCGGGCGCGTCGTCGAGCAACGCACCCTTCACGCGGGCGAGGAGGCGCGCGAGCGGCACATGCAGGCCACGCTCGCGCCGGCCGATGCGCGCGCGCTCGAAATCCTGGCGGCACTGCCCCATGTCGCCTCGGTGGTGGCCGATGGCGCGCGCGTGAGCTTCACCTTGCGCGGCGATGAATCCGCGCAGGCGCTCGTCCTGCGCGCGCTGGTCGAGGCGGGCATCGCGGTCGTGGCCTTCGGCGAGGCGCGCGAGAACCTGCACGATTCCTACCTGCGCACCGTGACGGGGGCGGGGAAATGAACCCGGAGCTGCGCCGCAACCTCTGGCTCGAGCTCACCACGCATCGGCTGGTGGCGATGCCCGCCGTTCTCTTCCTCGTGTTCGTGCTCTTCGCCTCCCGCAACGCCTCCGACTGGCAGGGCGGAGTGTTCTCCGCCGCGCTCGCCATGTTCATCGTGCTCGTGCACCTGTGGGGCACGTACAAAGCGTCGGAAGGCGTCACCGACGAGGTGCGCGACCGCACCTGGGACTGGCAGCGCCTCTCCGCGCTCGATCCGTGGCGCATGACGTGGGGCAAGCTCGCCGGCGCCACCGCATTGAGCTGGTACGGAGCGCTCCTCTGCGTGGTGGCGATGGCGATCGCGATCGTGGGCGGCTTCGAACGCCGCGAGCTCGCCGTCCTCGTCTGCGGCCTCGCGGCCTCGGGTGTCGCGGTGCATGGATCCGCGCTCGCCGCGAGCCTGCAGGCGTCGCGCAAGAGCTCGCGGCTGGGCCACCGCGTGGGCCTTCTCTTCTTCTTTCCGGCCGCGGCGGTGGGCCTGCTCACGCTCGCCTCCGCGGGCAAGGTCCGTGCCGAGACGATCGAATGGTATGGACATGACTTCGAGTCGATCCGCTTCTACAGCGCGCTCGCGGTGGTGCTCGCGCTGTGGGCGGTGCTGGCCGCCTATCGCGAGATGGCGCGCGAGCTGAAGCTGCGCCTTCTGCCGTGGGCCTACCCCGCGTTCGCGATCTTCCTCGCCATTCTCTTCGCCGGCTTCGGCATGGGGCCGGCGCGCACGCGCACCACGCTCGCGCTGTCGGGGCTCGTGGTGAGTCTCGGACTCACCTACTATGGCCTGTTCGCCGACGTGACCACGGCCATGTCGTTGCGCCGCATCGCGACCCACCTCGGGGCGCGCCATTGGCGCCGCGCGATCGAGGAGCTGCCGCTCTGGGTGACGAGCCTCGCGCTGGCCGTGCCGTTCGCGCTCGCGTGCGCGCAGATCCTGGTGGACCAGCCCGCGCTCTCGCTGGTGCCGAAGGCCGCGGGACTCTATCCGATCGCGCTGCTGCTCCTCGCCGCGCGCGATTGCGCGATCTATGTCTTCTTCGCGCTTTCCCCGCGCCCGCGCGGGCCCGAGGGCGTGACGCTCCTCTACATCGCGCTCCTTTCGTGGATCCTGCCGGCGGTGCTCGCCGTCTCCGGCCTGGGTGCGGTGGCCCAGCTCCTCATGCCCTTCGGCAGCATGGACGGCTGGCAGGCCTCCCTGGTGATGGCGACGCAGGTGGCGATCGCGGCAGCGCTCGTGGCGTGGCGCTGGCGGCGCTGGCAGCGGGCATTTCGCGCGGGGTGACGCGCGGCGCTGCGGGGCGCTGCGGGGCGGTATAATTTCCGCTTCCGGAGGTGATACCCATGAATGCCGTAGTCAAGGACCGCGCCGCGGCGCCCAGTCTCAAGGACCCCAGGCTCTTTCGCGAGAGCGCATACGTCGATGGCGCCTGGGTGGAGGCCGACAGCCGCGCCCGCAACCCCGTCGACAATCCCGGCAACGGGACGATCGTGGGCCACGTGCCCAACATGTCGACCGCGGAAACGAAACGCGCCATTGCCGCCGCCGAAGCGGCGCTGCCCGCGTGGCGAGCGCTCGCCGCGAAGGAGCGCTCGAAGATCCTGCGCAAGTGGTTCGACCTCATCGTCGCCAATGCCGACGACTTGGCGCTCCTGCTCACCACCGAGCAGGGCAAGCCGCTCGCCGAGGCCAAGGGCGAGATCCTCTATGGAGCTTCCTTCGTGGAGTGGTTCGCCGAGGAAGCCAAGCGCGTCTATGGCGACGTGATCCCCAGCCCCACCAACGACCGGCGCATCGTCGTGTTGAAGCAGCCGATCGGCGTGGTGGCGGCGATCACGCCGTGGAATTTTCCCAACGCGATGATCACGCGCAAGGTGGCGCCGGGCCTCGCCGTGGGCTGCACCTTCGTGCTCAAGCCCGCCGGGCAGACGCCGTTCTCGGCGCTGGCGCTCGCCGAGCTCGCCGAGCGCGCCGGCATTCCCAAGGGCGTGCTCAACATCGTCACCGGCGACGCGCGCACCATCGGCGCGGAGCTGTGCGCCAACCCGGTGGTGAGGAAGCTCACCTTCACCGGTTCGACTGAAGTCGGTCGCATCCTCATGCGCCAGTGCGCCGACACCATCAAGAAGCTCTCGCTCGAGCTGGGCGGCAACGCGCCCTTCATCGTGTTCGAGGACGCCGACCTCGACGCCGCCGCCGACGGCGCGCTCGCCTCGAAGTACCGCAACGCGGGGCAGACGTGCGTGTGCGCCAACCGCATCTACGTGCAGGACAGCGTCTACGACGTGTTCGCCGCGAAGCTCGGCGAGAAGATCAAGGGCTTCAAGGTCGGGCGCGGCACCGAGGCGGGCGTCACGATGGGCCCGCTGATCGACGCCAACGGCTTGGCCAAGGTCGAGGAGCACGTCGCCGACGCGCTCGCCAAGGGCGCCAAGGTGATCCTCGGCGGCAAGCGCCACGAGCTGGGCGGTCTCTTCTACGAGCCCACGCTCTTGACCGAGGTCACGGCCGAGATGAAGGTCTCGCGCGAGGAGACCTTCGGCCCGGTGGCGCCGCTCTATCGCTTCAAGACCGACGATGAGGCGGTAGCGCTCGCCAACGCGACCGAGTTCGGCCTCGCCGCGTACTTCTACTCGCGCGACGTGGGCCGCGTGTTCCGCGTGGCCGAGGCGATCGAGACCGGGATTGTCGGCATCAACGTCGGCATCGTCGCCAACGAGGTCGCGCCTTTCGGCGGCGTGAAGCAGTCCGGCCTCGGCCGCGAGGGCTCCAAGTACGGCATCGAGGATTTCCTCGAGATCAAGTACCTCGCGATCGGCGGCATCCAATAGCGGCCGGGAGTGATGCGGGCAAACCGCACGGGTTTATCTGCGTGTATCTGCGTGTATCTGCGTTTATCTGCGGACCCTGAGCTTTTGGCTCGCATGACTCCCCTGCCCGTATACGACTCATTTTCCAATCCAGGAGCATTCCAGTGAAACTCGCATTCGCCGCTGTACTCGTCGCCGTCTCCGCGCTCGGTAGCGCGTGTGCTCAGACGCCGGTCGCGCCCGCCGCACCCGCATGCGCGCCGCCGCCCAAGGACCTGGTGATGAAGGACGTGGAGCCCGGCCAGGGCGACGCGGTCGCATTCCGCAGCGCCATCCTCGTGCATTACACGGGCTGGCTCTACGACGGCTGCGCCCAGGACTTGAAGGGCGCGCAGTTCGACACCTCGAAGGGGCGCGTCACGCCGTTCGGCTTCATCGTCGGCGCGGGGCGGGTGATCAAGGGCTGGGACGAGGGCGTCCTCGGCATGAAGGTGGGCGGCAAGCGCACGCTCGTCATTCCTGCCGACAAGGCCTACGGCGCGGGCGGCGCGGGCGGCGGAAGGATCCCGCCCAACGCGACCCTCGTCTTCGACGTCGAGCTGGTCGCCATTCCGGGGCCGCCGCCCGCGCCTGAGGGCGCGGCCCCAAAACCGCAATGAAGCTCGCGAGCTCGAGTTTCGCGGACGGCGGCGCGATCCCCGCCGAATACGCGTTCTGCGCGATCGACGCGAAGACGCATGCGACGCTCTCGAAGAATCGCAACCCGCAGCTCGCGTGGAGCGGGGCGCCGGTGGGAACGCGCTCGTTCGCGCTCGTCTGCCATGATCCCGACGTGCCGGGAAAGGGCGACGACGTGAACCAGGAAGGCCGCGTGGTGGCCGCGTCGCTCGCGCGCGTGGACTTCTTCCACTGGGTGCTGGTGGACCTGCCCCCGGCGATGGTGGGCGTGATGGCGGGCGAGTTTTCCTCGAGCGTGGTCGCGCGCGGCAAGCCCGGCCCGCAGGCGCCCCATGGCGCGCGCCAGGGCATCAACGACTACACCGGCTGGTTCGCCTCCGACGCGGAAATGTCGGGCGACTACTACGGCTACGACGGACCCTGCCCGCCGTGGAACGACGAGCGGGCGCATCGCTACGTGTTCACCGTGTTCGCGCTCGACGTCGAGCGGCTTGCGCTCGGCGCGCGCTTCGGCGGCCACGACGCTCGCAAAGCCGTGCAGGGCCACGTGCTCGCCGAGGCCGCGCTCACCGGGCGCTACTCGCTCAATCCCGCCGTCAAGATCTGAGGCAGGCGCCATCGACCGGCGCGGATTCGTCATTGCGGGCGCGGCGCTCGTCGCCGCGCCGTTCGCGCGCGCCGAGGATGACGCGTTGTGGACGCGCCTTCGCCGCGGGGGCTACGTGCTCCTCATGCGCCACGCTTCCACCGTGCAGGGTCTCGGCGATCCGCCCGGATACCGCCTCGACGATTGCTCGACGCAGCGCAACCTCTCCGATGCGGGACGCGCCGAGGCGCGCCGGATCGGCGAGCGCCTTGCGCGCGAGAAGGTGGTGATCGCGCGCGTCTATACGAGCCCGTGGTGCCGCTGCCGGGAGACCGCGATGCTCGCGTTCGGCAAGGCCGAGGATTGGGAGGCGCTCGCGTCGTTCTTCGATTTCCCCGATCGCGACGCCGAATATACCGAGCGCGTGAAGAAGCGCATCGGCAACTACTCGAGCCGCAACCTGCGCGGCAACGTGGCGATGGTCACGCACAACGTGAACATCGCGGCGCTCACGAAATTGTCGGTCGCCACCGGCGAGATCGTCGTGGTGCGGCCCGACGGCTGCTGCGGGCTGCGCACCGTGGGGCGGCTCAAGCTCTAGGGGCGCGCGATCAGGCGCCCGCACGAGATCACGCCGACCCACAGCACGACCGAGAGCGCCACGGATAGGCGCGCGAGCACGGGCGCGTTGGCCCCCGTGTCCCACGACTTCACCGTCTGGTAGGGCCCGGTGAGGAACATCGCGGCATTCATGCCCGCCGCGAGGAGGAGCGCCATCTTGATCGCGAACGTGCGGCTCTCGAGGAAATCGTCGGCATGCGCGGCGAACAGGAGGAGCCCGGTGGGCACGATGAGGAGGAGCGAGGCCACGCTCCACGGCAGCAGCAGCCGCGCCAGGGCGCGCACGGAAATCTGCTTCGAAAGGCCGAGCACGCGCAGGTCGAACATCACGACCGAGCCGAAGAGGATCGAGAAGCCGACGATGTGCGCGATCGCGACCGCGGGGTAGAGCCACTCGTAGTCGCGCATCGCCTGCGCCACGGCGAGCGATTCGATCAGGTCGCCGGGATTCACGCGCGCCTCACGGCTCGTCGTCGCCGGAGCGCAGCCAGCGCTCGTAGTCGCGGCGGGTCTTCTTGGTGGGCCGGCCCTTGAAGCGCGGCTGCGGCTGCGACTTCATCTGCGTGGCGAGCATGGCCCGCTTGGCGCGGCTCTCGGCCGTCTCCTCGTAGAGCGTGGCGGCGACCGCGGCCGGCCCGCGCTTGTCCGAGAGCTCCTTCACCACCACGACATGCTCGAACGGCGCGCGCCGCAGCACCACGTCGTCGCCGGGCTTCACCGGCTTGGCGGGCTTGGGCCGCTCGCCGTTCAGCGTGACGTGCCCCGCGTCGATCGCCTCGACCGCCAGCGCGCGCGTCTTGTAGAAGCGCGCGGCCCACAGCCACTTGTCGAGTCTCACGGAAAATAAGTCGTGTCAGGTACGACTTTTCCAGGCAGCGCCCCGCAGCGAAAAGTCGTACCTGACACGACTTATTTCAACGCGACTTCGTGGAGCGTGACCGGCATCGAGGTGCCGGTGTCGAACTCGGCGCCCGCGAGCACGCCGGCTTCGGCGACGGCCGCGGCGCTCTTCGCCTTGGCGTAGAGCGCGTACATGGCGCCGAGGGCAAAGTCGCGGCCCGAGCCGATCGCCCAGAAGCGGTCGAACTCGAACACCTCGCGCATCGAGTACACCGCGAAGATGCCCGACGGGTTCGCCACCATCACCGTCATCTGGCTGGACTCGTAGGGATCGTCCTCCTCCTCCTTCGGGTTGAGGAAGGCCTCGTCCTTGAGGATCGGATGCAGCTTGCGGAAGGTGTCGTAGATCGCCGCCTTGCCGTGCAAGCCGAGGTTGGGGGTGCGCGCGAGGAGGTTCTCGAGCACGAGCTGGTGCGCGGCGCTTCCCGCCACGCCGAGGAAGGAGTCGCCGTAGCTCGTGACCTTCTGCGGGTGCCGGTCGTAGGCGGGCGCAAGGCGCGTGGTGCCGAAAGTGGTGAGCGAATCGGCCGCGATGACCGCGGTGTCGCCCTTGCGGACAACGACGATGGTGGTCACTTCCTGTTGTTCCTGGTTTTTCCGGCTAGCGCGGGAGGGAATCGAGGAAGGCGCGGCGCTCGTCTTCCTCGTCGATATGAGCCGCGAGCTGCTTGTAGAGTTCCCTGATATTGCCCGACTGGCCGGCGGCCTGCTTGATGAAGACGCGCGCGAGCGGCCCCACGTAGCTCGCCAGGCGCTTCTCGGCCGTGGCCAGCACCTCCGGCGTGAATTGCGTCTGCGCCGGGACCGCCATGGGTTTCGTCGCCGCGCTCGCATCGGCGGGCATCGACGCGGCGCCCGTGGGGGCCGCGAGGTTCGCCTTTACCGCGTCCATCTTCTTCAGGAAAGCCTTTTGCTCGTCGGAGTCGGGGATCTGCTCGGCGAGGGTGCGGAAGAACTGGCCCACGCTCTGCGCCTCTTCCTGCGTGCGCTGGATGAGGATCCTGGCGAGCGGGCCGATGTGGCGCGAGAGCGAGCGCTCGACCTCGGCGAGCGTCGCCGCGTCGATCGCCAGGAGCGCCGCCTTGCGCGCCTGGGTCTCGGCCGCCGGGCGCTGCGTGCGCGTCGCGGTGCCGGTCGGGATCTTGCCCTGCAGGGCCTGCAGCAGCGCCGCCTGGAACTCGCGCGCCGACTGGTAGCGCTCGTCGGCCTTCTTGGCGAGAGCGCGCGCGACGACGCTGTCGAATCCCGGCGGCAGCGTCGGGTTGAGCGCCGAGGGCGGATCCGGCTCCTGCTGCAGCACCTTGTGCATCACGGTGGCGGGCGAGTCCGCGAGGAACGGGCTCACGCCGGTGAGAAGCTCGTAGAGGATCACGCCCGAGGACCAGAGATCCGCGCGCCCGTCGGCGGTGAGCCCCATCAGCTGCTCGGGCGACATGTGCGTGGGCGTTCCCACCACCGTTCCCACCTGCGTCAACGACGACGACTCGATGCGCGCGATGCCGAAGTCCATCACCTTCAGCTTCGGTCCCGGCGTGATCATCAGGTTGGCGGGCTTGATGTCGCGATGCACCACGCCCAGCTTGTGCGAGTAGTCGAGGGCGCCCAGCAGCTGCTTCATGATCTCGAAGATCTCGATCAGCCCGAACTTGACGCCGTCGGAGAGGATGCGCTTCAGCTCCTTGCCGTCGCAATACTCCATGACGATGAACGCCATGTCGCCCACGTCGCCGTATTCGTAGACGCCGATGATGCCGGGGTGCTGCAGGCGCCCGCCCGCCTGCGCCTCGCGCTTGAAGCGCGCGCTCGCCTCCTGCATCTCGTCGGCCTCGAGGAATTCCGCGAGGATGGTCTTGATCGCGACGCGGCGCTCGATCACCGGGTCGAAGCCCTCGTAGACCATGCCCATCGCGCCCTTGCCCAGCGCGCGCGTTATACGGTACTTGCCGATGTACTCCGGAGCCCCCGACATTTATCCATTCACCTTCTTCGCGTCCCGTGCCTCGCGCCTATTTCTCTATCAGTTTAAGCGCCTTCTGCAGGCTGCGGCGCATGCGGTTGAAGGAGGTGCCCAGGCCCGCGATCTCGTCCTTGCCGGTCTTGGCGAACTCCGGCACGTTGAAGTCGCCCTGCGAGACCTTGTCCGCGGCTTGCGACATGCGCGAGATCGGCCGGATGATCATCACCGAGAGCATCACGTTCAGCACGATGAAGGTGGCCACGAAGATCGCCGCGAGCGAGCCCATGAACACCATGAAGGCGTCGTTGGCGTTCCTGATCGGCAGCGCCATCGGCACCGACACGATCTGCGCGCCGATGATCTCCATGTGCTTCCAGCCGAAGCCGTTGTTCTCGCCGTAGAGCTTGATCATCGAGGCGGGCGCGGCCGACGGCACGCTGTGGCACGCGAGGCACGCCGGGTCCTTGATCTGGATCGGGCGCGCGATGTAGACCATGCGGCCCGCGGGCGTGTCGCGCTCGCCGGTGAGCTCGTTCATCGCGGCGCTGCCGTTGCGGAAATAGTTGACGGCGTCGGCCTCCCATTCCACCGCGCGGTCGCGCGGGTTGGTGGGATTCAAGGTCGCCTCCTTGTAGGTGAAATCGGGGTATTTCTTGCGCAGCGAGTTGAAGGTCTCGGTGGCCGCGAAGGCGGGCACCGTCTGCGGCAGGAAGGTCTCGGCGAGCTGGCTCTCCAGGTGCGGCTTCACCTGCGACACCGTGTAGCCGCGGATGGAGAGCGCGGCTTCCATCATGAGGCCGGCGTTCCTCAGCACTTCCTGCTTGGCGTTGTTCTGCAGGAGCTGGTAGGACACCCACGCGGACACCGCGATGCCGGCGGCGAAGACCAGTGTCAGAACGATGTTGAATTTGAGTCGCAAACCCATGGCTTCTCCCTGATGCACAATCCCCTTACGCCGCATACTACCCCTCGGATTCAGGCGATCCCAACTTGCCGGCTGCGCCGCTATGAACCTCGTCACATGGCTCGCCCGCTGCGCCGGCGCCGAGCCCGGCCGCCCGGCGCTCTTCCATGGCGCCCGGCAGTGGGCCACCTACGGGGAATTGGCCGCTCGCGTTGCGCGCCTCGCGGGCGGGATGCGCGCGCGAATGGGACTCGTCCCCGGCGACCGGGTCGCGATCGTCATGCGAAATTCCCCCGAGTACCTCGCCGCGATGTACGCCGCGTGGTGGGCGGGGCTCGCCGTCGTGCCGGTGAATGCCAGGCTTCACGCGAAGGAAGTGGATTTCATCGTCGCCGACGCGCTCGCGCGCTGGACGGTGCGCTCGGCGGCCGACCTCGAGGACGCCGCGGGGGCCGAAGCGCTCGCGCTCACGGCGCGCCGCCCCGAGGACCTCGCGTGGCTCTTCTACACCAGCGGCACCACCGGCCGGCCGAAGGGCGCGATGCTCTCGCACCGCAACCTCGCGCAGATGACCTTCAGCTATTTCGCCGACGTGGACGCGGTCGAGAGCGATTCCCGCCTCCTGCACGCGGCACCGCTCTCGCACGGCTCGGGCCTCTACAACTTCACGCATCTCGTGCAGGGCGCCGCGCAGGTCATCCCCGAGTCGGGCGCCTTCGACGCGGCCGAAGTGCTCGAGCTCCTCGGCGCGCACGACAAGGTGACGCTCTTCGCCGCGCCCACCATGGTGAAGCGCCTGGCCGAGGCGGCCCGCGCCGGGCCCCGTGCGAATGGACTGAAGACGATCGTGTACGGCGGCGGGCCGATGTACCTGGCGGACCTGCGCGAGGCGATGGCGGCATTCGGCAACCGCCTCGTGCAGATCTACGGGCAGGGCGAAAGCCCGATGACGATCAGCGCGCTTTCCAAGGCCCATCACGCCGACCACGCGCACCCGCGCCACGTCGAGCGGCTCACGTCGGTGGGCCTGCCGGCGAGCGTGGTCGAGGTCGCCATCCGCGATCCGCAAGGCGCACCGCTCGCGGCGGGCGAAGTCGGCGAGATCTGCGTGCGCGGCGACGTGGTGATGTCGGGCTACTGGAACGATCCCGAGGGCACGGCGGCGGCGCTGCGCGACGGATGGCTTTGGACCGGCGACCTCGGCTCGTTCGACGCCGACGGCTTCCTCACGCTGAAGGACCGCAGCAAGGACCTCATCGTGAGCGGCGGATCCAACATCTATCCGCGCGAGGTCGAGGAGGTGCTGCTCGCGCATCCGGCGGTCGCCGAGGCGAGCGTGGTCGGCCGCCCCGACCGCGAGTGGGGCGAGGTGGTGGTCGCCTTCGTGGTGGCGCGCGGCGCGCCGCCGCCCACGCAGGAGCTCGACCGCCTGTGCCTCGACCACATCGCGCGCTTCAAGCGGCCGCGCGAATATCGCTTCGTCGAACGCCTGCCGAAGAACAACTATGGCAAGGTAGTGAAAACCGAATTGCGGGCCGCCCTCGACCATGACTGAGCTCTTTCCCGGATTCCGCCGCGAGCTGGTGCGCGCCAACGGCATCGACATCAACGCCGCCATCGGCCCGCGCAACGACGGGCCCGCGCTCCTCCTGCTGCACGGTTATCCGCAGACGCACTCGATCTGGCACAAGATCGCGCCGCGGCTCGCGCAGCGCTTCAACGTGGTCGCCTCCGACCTGCGCGGCTACGGCGACTCGGCCAAGCCGCCGAGCAGCCCCACGCACGAGGCGTACTCGAAGCGCGAGATGGCGCGCGACCAGGCCGAGGCGATGCGCGCGCTCGGCCACGAGCGCTTCTTCCTGTGCGGGCACGATCGAGGAGCGCGCGTGGCACATCGCCTCGCGGTGGACCACGCGGCGCAGGTGATGAAGGTGGTGATGCTCGACATCGCGCCCACGCTTGCCATGTACGAGCAGACCACGGAGGCCTTCGCGCGCGCCTACTGGCACTGGTTCTTCCTCATCCTGCCCGCGCACGTGCCCGAGCGCATGATTGCCTCCGACGCGAAGCTCTACCTGCGCCACAAGATGGCGGACAGCATCGCGCGCAACGTGTTCGCGCCCGAGGCGTTCGCCGAGTACGAGCGCTGCTTCACGTCCGGTACCATCCACGCGAGCTGCGAGGATTACCGCGCCGCCGCCACCATCGACCTCGTGCACGACCGCGCCGACCGCGACGCCGGGCGCCGGGTGAAGTGCCCGCTCCTCGCGCTGTGGGGCGAGCGTGGCATCATCGGGCGCTGCTTCGAGCCGCTCGACGAATGGCGCCGCGTCGCCGACGATGTGCGCGGCCACGGCGTGCCGAGCGCGCACTATATTCCCGAGGAAGTTCCGGATATCCTCGCGGCCGAGCTGGAAACGTTCTTCGCGGAAGGGGAAAAAGAGAAGTGAAGAGCTATCGAATCGCGGTGGTCGCCGGCGACGGCATCGGCAAGGAAGTGGTTCCCGAGGGGCAGCGCGTGCTGGAAGCCGCGGGGCGCAAGTTCGGCTTCTCGCTCGCCTGGGACGAGAAGCCGTGGAGCTGCGAGTACTACGCGAAGCACGGCGAGATGATGCCCAAGGACGGGCTCGAGCAGATCCGCAACCACGACTCCATCTTCCTCGGCGCGGTCGGATTTCCCGGCGTGCCCGACCATGTGTCGCTGTGGGGACTCCTCATCCCGATCCGCCGCGGCTTCCACCAGTACGTCAACCTGCGCCCGGTGCGCCTCATGCCCGGCGTGCCGAGCCCGCTCGCCAACCGCAAGCCCGGCGACATCGACTTCTGGGTGGTGCGCGAGAACAACGAGGGCGAATACTCGTCGGTGGGCGGGCGCATGTACGGCGGCACTCCCGAGGAGTTCGCCACGCAGCTGTCGATCTTCTCGCGCAAGGGCACCGACCGCATCATGAAGTTCGCCTTCGAGCTCGCGCGCACCCGCAAGAAGAAGCACGTGACTTCGGCCACCAAGTCCAACGGCATCGCGATCACCATGCCCTTCTGGGACGAGCGCTTCAAGGCGGTCGCGGCGCAGTATCCCGACGTGAAGACCTCGCAGTACCACATCGACATCCTCACCGCGCACTTCGTGCAGCACCCCGACTGGTTCGACGTGGTGGTGGGCTCGAACCTGTTCGGCGACATCCTTTCGGACCTGGGTCCCGCGTGCACCGGCACCATCGGCATCGCGCCCTCGGCGAACATGAACCCGGAGCGCGAGTACCCGTCGTGCTTCGAGCCGGTGCATGGCAGCGCGCCCGACATCTACGGCAAGGGCATCGCGAATCCGATCGGCCAGGTCTGGTCGGGCGCGATGATGATGGGGCACCTGGGCCGGCGCGACGCCGAGGATGCGATCGTCGCCGCCATCGAGCGCGTGCTGAAGGAAGGCCCGCGCACGCGCGACATGGGCGGTACGGCGACTACCGTTGACGTCGGCAAAGCGATTGCCGAGGCTCTGTAGATCGTGGCTGGCGGATGAGAAGAGCTTTGGAAACGCAGATAAACGCAGATGTAGCGCAGATGAACGTACCCCAAGTTGGATAAGTTTCAGATACATTCGCGCCGTTGACCAGGAAGTGCCGTACGTTCATCTGCGTTCGCCTTTATCTGCGTTCATCTGCGTTAAGCGCATTAACCCCGCGAATGCGGGCAACAAGGTCCGAGGAGAGATCTCGATGAGAAGGCGTGAATTCCTGGTGGCGGGGGGCGCGGTGGCGGCGTCGATGGCATTGCCGGCGCGGGCGGCTTATCCGGAAAAGCCGGTGCACTACATCATCGCGTTCGCGCCCGGAGGCGAGTCCGACATCGCGGCGCGGCTGCAGCAGCTCGTATGGCGCAAGAAGTGGGGCCAGGAGCTGGTGGTCGAGTCGAAGCCCGGCGCGGGTGGGGCGCTCGCGTGGTCGCAGCTCAACAATTTCCCCGGCGACGGCTACACGATCATGGGCACCAACATGCCCCACCTCGTGCTGCAGCCCCTCGAGGGCAACGTGCAGTACCAGACCGACGACATCGTGAACGTCATGTTCTTCAACTACACGCCCGACGCGATCGTGGTGAGGAACGAGTCGCCCTTCAAGACCTACCAGGACTTCGTCGCCGCGGCGAAGGCCAAGCCGGGCACGCTCAACCTCGCGGGCTCCGGCACGAACTCCGCCAACCACGCGGCGCACGAGAGGCTGAACCAGGAGGCGGGCATCAAGACCGCCTATGTTCCCTTCAAGGGGACCGGGGACCTGCTCTCGTCCCTCCTCGGTGGCCACGTGGACGGCGCGATGTCCTACTCCTCGCTCGCGGTGGCGCAGAAGGGCAAGACCCGCGTCCTCGCGGTCGCCACCCCGCAACGCTTGCCGTACTTTCCCGACGTGCCGACCTTCCGCGAGCTCGGCATCGACTGGGTCGACGGCGGCTATCGCGGCGCGGGCGTGCCGAAATCCACGCCCGAGGAGCTGCGCAAGCGCATCTCCGACATGTTCTACGAGATCAACCGCGACGCCGATTTCCGCCGCGCGATGGCCGAGCAGGGCCTCGAGATCCTCGACATCACCTACGACAAGATGCCGGCGTTTATCGAGGAGAGGAAAAGGGCGTACCTTTCGGTGGCGAAGCTGTTGGGCCTGACGAAGTAGCCGATGCTGCAGCGCATCATGGCAGTGCGTGGGGCTTCTGACATAATCGGCGCCAGCCCGGAATATCACCCAGCGAAAAAGAGATCGACATGAAAATCGGCCATCACAAGGATTTCTGGGGCGGCACGCTGTTCGCCGTCGTCGGATTGTTGTTCGCACTCATCGCGCGTGGTCTTCCGGGGTTGTCGTTCATGCCCGGGTACTCGATGGGGACGCCGGCCCGGATGGGGCCGGGGTTCTTTCCCTTCTACCTCGGGGCGCTGCTCTTCATCCTCGGCGTGCTGATCGCCGTGGCGGGTGTGCGCGGCAAGCCCGGCGCCGAGAGTCAGGTCGAGAAATTCCACTGGGGACCGATCCTCTACGTCCTCGGCGCGGTGGTCGTGTTCGGCCTGCTGCTGAAGCCGATCGGCATGCTCCTCGCGGGCCTCATCCTCGTCGTCGGCGCGAGCCTCGGCAGCCACGAGTTCAAGCTGAAGCCGGTCCTCGTCCTGGGGGTGGTCCTCACGATCTTCTGCGCGTTCGTGTTCGTGGGCGGGTTGAAGCTGCCGATCCCGCTCTGCCCGGACATCGAGTCGCTGCAAGCGTCGGTCGGCTTCTGCCGCTCCTAAAGGAGCCCGCATGGAACTGCTCAACAACCTGATTCTGGGCTTCAGCGTCGCGCTGCACTGGAACAACATCCTCTATTGCCTGGTGGGCTGCCTGCTCGGCACGCTGATCGGAGTGCTTCCCGGGATC
>WNFM01262520.1_pt1 | contig 51692 bp, 48 predicted proteins | sample 5400271 | NCBI WGS metagenome assembly WNFM01 (sample SAMN13153352, study PRJNA577476) | soil metagenome | isolation source: 60 cm saprolite on Douglas fir-dominated hillslope | place: USA:California | collected 2013-09-17
GGTCCACGCCCTTGGTCTTGGTGTCAAAGGCGTTGGTGAAGTACTGCACCGTACCGTTGAGCCCGACGTACGCCAGTGCGGGCTCCGCATCGATGTCCGACTGCATCACCGTGAACTGCTGGGAAATGCCGATGCGGTTCTTGACCTCGATGCTGTAGCCATCAAGAGTGATGAGCAAGTCCTGGATCGGCGTCAACACGATGCCGGCGCTCAGATTGGTGGACTTCTCGGGATTCAGCGTCGTCGCTCCGAAGTGCCTGGCGGCGGCACTGGTAACCCGATACGTGCCGATCTGCACCTGCGTCGTCGTTCCCGGTATGAACGTCGTGCTCAGGGTCTCGACATTCGACTGTCCCGGGCTGGGTGCATGGAACCCGGTGCTGGCGGTGGCACGTATGGCGATGGCATCGTTGAACTTCAAGCGCGCCTGAATCTTGCCCAGGGTCGTGGAGCCGAAGGAGGCGTAATGAGCATCGAGGTCACGTCGGCTTCCAGATCCACATAGCCCGCGTAGCTGCGTTGTCCGGCGTCGACCCCGGTGCTGATGCCGCCAAAGCCGTTGGATCCTGCATTGTGCGAAAGCGTCTGCGGGTTACCCATCGCGTCGGGATTATGCGGCGTGCATACGGCTCCGACGCAGTCATACAGCGGCTGGGAGGTGTAGGGGCCGGGCAGGTAGGACGCCGGATCACCGAGGAACTGCTGGTAGGTCTCGTTGCGCCACTCCAGACCCGCTGCGACCGTTATCGGACTGGTAAAAGCATCAACTTTCCAGGGATAGGTGACATCGTAGTTCAGGACAGCTTCCTGCTGCTGGAACTTGCCGATGTAGAAGTTGGTGGGTGACAGTGGGCCCAATGACGGATTGAGGGAACTGCGCAGAGACATGTCCAGGAAGTTCTGGGCCAGCGTGCCTGACAGATCGTAGGTCCAGCCTCCGCTGCTTACGCCCTTGTACCCGACCGTGCCGAAGATCTCCTGCGTCGTGCCATAAAAGCGCGGCGTATATCCAGACGGGTAGCTGGGCGGCGTAAATCCAGGCAGGGCGGTCGTCTGTCTGAAGTTGAAGATGTTGTTATCAACCACAAATCCACCGGCCGGGCAGGTGGCATTGCCCGCGGGGCAGGGAGTCAGGTAAAAGTCCGTAAACACGGGGTTCTGGGAGTAACTCGCACCGCTGGCGCCCGTGAAGCTGATCGGCAGGCGATAGTTGAAGCTCTCGTCCATCTCGATGTGGGAGTAGTTGGCGAAGAAATAGACCTGATCGCCGTTATCGAGCTTGAGGCCGGAGTTGATCACGGCCTTGTAACCCTTGGACGGGCCGGATCCCCACTGCTGGACCGGACCCGGGTAGTGCGGCAATCCAGGCGCAAGAGCGGGATCGAAAACGGCCAATTCCAGGGCCGAAGGCCGCGTCGGATTGCGCACGGTCTGATCGCTCTTGCCCACTTCCAGACTGAGGTTGACAAAGCCCTGGCTGCCTAGGGGCAGGCCCAGATTGGCCGCGACCTGCGTGTCGGCGCCATCGCTCGAGTAGCCCTTCGGATAGTACTTGCCGCTCCGGGCGGAAAGCTCCAGGCCCGAAGAATTGGTGCGGAACTGGTAATTCAGGACGCCGGCGATGGCGTCGGACCCGTACTGCGCCGACGCGCCGTCACGCAGAATTTCCAGTGTCCTGATACTGATCGACGGAATCGAGGAGAGGTCGGGGCCTTGCGACCCGAAGTTCAACTCCGTCTCGCCGCCCTGGTAGACCTGCACGAGAGCAGAGCGGTTCATGCGCTTGCCATTGAGCATGACCAGCATCTCGTCGCTCGCCAGACCGCGCAAGGACGGGCCGCGCACGAAGCTGGAAGCATCGGAGATGGAATTCTGGCCAACGATAAACGACGGTACCGTGTTGGACAGGGTGTCCACCAAGTTCGACGTGGACTGAATCGAAAGATCAGCCCCGTTCAGCACGTCGATCGGTGCCGACGACTCCGCCACGGTGCGGTCCACGCGCCGGGTTCCAGTGATGATGATTTCGGACATTTCACTGGTCGGAGCCGCGTTGCTGCCGGTTGTGTCGGCCGGCTTCTGCTGGGCCACAGCCAGTTGCATGCCCAGCGTGAGGACCGAAGCGGCCCCGAGTATTCGCAGGATCTTCATGGACTTTCTCCCCGGAATGATGATCAAAGCATTGTCAGCGCCGGCGATCAGGGCGGCCGCCCGTGCCTTCGTGTCTGTCCGCAAGATTGGTTTTGGTCGTCTCGATCTTTTGTTGCAAATTAGCAACAGCCGCTACTTTACTCCCCGCGGAATTCTAGGTGTGCGGCGGGAAATTTACAACGTGCGCGGCCGGCCGCCCCATCTAACGCCGGCTGTGGGCCACTCGGACCAGCAGCAGGTAAACGAGGACACTGCCGCTGATCACCGCCACAAGGCCCAGAATTTCCGCGCGCGCAGCCAGCGCAATCAGCATCAGCATGCTGGCAATGCCCACGATCGCCGCGGGTCCGAGCCAGCGGAAATTCAGGGGCGTGCCCGCGTCGGCGACGCCGCGTCGTGCCAGGCGCCAGGCCGCCGCGCAGGCCAGCATGTACAACGGCGCCGTCGCCAGGGTGGACAGCACCGCAAGCTCGGCAAACGTGCCCGTGAGCGCCAGAGCCATGGCAATCGCGGCATTGGTGAGGATCGCCACATGCGGGGCATGGCTGCGCGCGTGCACCCGGCCCAGGACGCTGGGCAACAGGCCATCGCGCGCAAAGGCGAACAGAACGCGGGGATTCCCGAGCAGTTCACTGCTCAGCAGACCGAACATCGACACCGCGGCCCCAGCCAGCATCAACAGCCGCAGCCCCGGGCTGACCTGGGCCATGGCATCGGCCAGCGGCACTTTGGACTGCGCCAGCGCCGGACCCAGGATTCCCTGCGCGACGATCTGAATGGCGACGTACAGCAGGGTCACCGCCACCATCGCCAGGGCCAGCGCCCGGGGAATGGTACGCGCCGGTTGCGCCACCTCCCCGCTCGCCGCCATCGAGATCTCCATGCCTGAAATGGCAAACAGGGCGAGGATCAGGGCGCGACCCAGCCCGGCGGTGTCGGGATGCACGGTCTGAACGAAGTTAGCCTGGTGAATCGCCCCCGCCCCGACCACGACAAATATCAGGAGCGGCATCAGCTTCGCGATGGTGGCCACGGTGACCAGCCGCGTCGCGTGCACGACACCGCCGACGTTGACCAACGCGATCCCGCCGATGACGCCGACCACAATCACCGGGCGCGCCACGCACCGGTACGACTGGGGCAGGAGGCTGACGACGACCTCGGCCAGAGCCGCGGTCACACCACCACTGGCGAGGACGCTGCCAAACCACGACAGAGTGCCCGAGACGAATCCCGTCACGGGCCCGAATGCCGCGGCCACATAGCCCTAGGCACCGCACCGACCGCCAGCGCACAGACCAGCAAGGCCAGCGGCGCATAGGTGCCGACGCTCGCGGCCAGCGCCGCCGGCACCGCGAAGATCCCGGCGCCCACGACGACGCAGACCGTATTCGCCGCCAGACCCCAGGGTCCGACCGCACGCACCAGTCCCGCGTCGCGCGGGTTCGATTCCACGGAGGTCAGGCCGCCGCCTTGCGCTTTGCGGCCTGCAGGGCCGGTGGACGCGGGAACTCGCGAGCCGCAGTGAAGAGCCATTCGCGAAATAGCGCGACCTTGGGCATGGCCAGGTAGGGCACGGGGCAGACGAAATAATAGGCCGAGCCGTAGGGGACCACTTCCTTCCCGGCAAACTTGAGCGTGCCTTTCTGCAGCGCGCGCGCCACGATCGTCCAGCGGATCAGTGCAAAGCCGAGTCCCTCCTCCGCCGCCGCCAGCAGTCCTGCCGAGTCATCGATGTTGGGCGCCCGCAGGCGCCACATGCGCTGCGCATCGGTCTGCTGCCACACCCGCCAGGGCTCGTCATCGCTGTCGAGCAACGGGACCTTGTCGAGGTCGGAGTCGCGGCCCAGCAATCCGTACTGCTTGATCAGATCCGGGTGCGCCACCGGCACCATCCATTCTTCGAGGAGCTTTTCCACGTGCAGATTCGGGTAGTCGCCGCGCCCGAAGCGCAGCGCCACGTGGATGGGCGCCCGCGCGAAGTCCACGAGCTCCCGCGAAGTATGGAAACGCAGATGGACGTCGGGACTCTTGCGCCGGAAGGCACGGATGCGCGGCAGCAGCCACATCTGCAGGAACGAGGAGAGGAGCGAGACCTGCAGCGGCCCGCCGCTCCGGTGCTGCCGCATGTGCTGCAAAGCCGCTTCGAGCTGATCGAGGCCGGAGCGCACGCCCGGCAGGAGTTCCAGACCCTCGTCAGTGACTTCAACACGCCGGCCATTTCTGCGAAATAGCCTCACCTGCAGATAGTCCTCCAGCGACTTGATCTGCTGGCTCACCGCCGCCGGGGTCACGTTGAGTGCGTCGGCCGCGGCGCTGAAACTCAGCCGCGCAGCGACCGCTTCGAACACACGCAGCGCGCCCAGGGGGAGTCGGTCGTAGGCCTTTGCCACCTTAAGTTTCCCTTAACAGGGGGTCAGGTATTGCGTTTGTTGCCCGGCGAGATCGCGTTCATTGTAGCGCCCATCGAGACCGCACACTTTACACAGGAGTACAGCATCATGAACGTCAGCACTGTCGTGACACGGTTCGCCCAGGTGGCCCTGGCGCTCACCATCGTCCTGGCCGAGGGCGTGGTTTTCCAGATTGGCGTGATCTGAGGTGGTCGCGCGGGCGCACGACCCTTCAGTCCGGCGGATCCAGCTTGCGCAGGCGCCGCGCCGAGGCCGCTCCTTCCCCGGCGGCTTCGGCGTGCAGCGCCATGCGGGTGAGCGGGAATTCGATGCCCTGCTCGTCGAACACCCGCTTGAGGCGCCGGATATATTCCCGCCGCACGTCCCATTGCTGCAGGGGTTCCACCTTGAACCGGCCCCGCAGGTAGACGCCTGAATCGCCCAGGCGCTCCACGCCGGCAACCTCGAATTCCTCCAGAATGACCGCAGCAAACGCCGGGTCGGTGCGCAGTGCCGCCGCGGTCGTCCGCATGGCCTCGAGGGCCTTGTCGACGTCCTCGCGATAGGCGATGCCCACATCTATGACCGCATAAGCGTACCCGCGGCTCATATTCGTCACGGTCGTGATCAGCCCGTTCGGGATGAAATGGACGTTCCCGTCGTAGTCCCGCAGCTGCAGGTAGCGCAACGTGACATCCTCGACGGTCCCCGACTTGTCGGCCACCTGCACCACGTCGCCCTTGGCGAGCTGGTTTTCCAGCAGCAGAAAGAACCCGGTGAAATAATCCCTGACCAGGCTCTGGGCGCCGAAGCCGACCGCCAGGCCGACCACGCCGGCGGCGCCCAGTATCGGCGCCACCGACACGCCCAGCTCCGACAGGACCAGCAGCCCGGCGACCAGCGCGACGACCACCGAGGTCAGGTAGCGGAAGACGCGGGCGAGTGTCTCCGCACGCCGCACCTGCTCCGCGTTGTGAATGCGAGCCATGAAGCGCATTCGAAATCCACGAATCAGCCGCGTGCAGACGAAGTGCACCGCCCCGCCAAGCAGCACGATCATGGCGATGCGCACCCAGGTCATCGCGACACCGGACAAGGACTGCGATTCGTGCAGGGCGCTGAGGGAGCTCAATCCGGACACCGTGTACCGCGGAGACAGTGGGGCGGCGCAGGGTAGCAATTCCAGGTGCCGCGTCGCAATGCAGCTCCGCCGCGAGCCTGTCGCCTGCGCGGTGCGGCCCTGCTGCCAGGGCCTCGGCGCGCATGGCATGTGCTACACTGGCTCCCGTGATCGTGGCGGCCGGATTCCTCGCGCTGCGCTTCCATTCCGAGTTCGCGCCCTCTGTCCCGGCGATGATCGCCCGCCTTTCAGGCGAGCATGCGCCAGGGCTTCCGGCAGGAGAATATGCATGATTGACCGCCATGACGCTTCGCCCCATTCCCGCTTCGCGACCGTGCCCTTCGCCGGCGAAACCAACAACGACTATCGCGCCCGCATCGCGCACCAGCAGGCCGACCTGCAGATGCAGCGGCAGCGCGAGCTGCTCGAACAGGCCTCCACTCTCAATGCGCCCACGGCCCGCATACGCATCTGGGAGCGGCTGCATCAGCTGAGCCTGCCGCGCGATCCGAATCACCGCCTGGTGGGCATCATCGCCGCCAACACCGGACTCACGATGGATGAAGTGCGCGACGAGCAGCGCCTGCGCGTCGCGCCCCCGGTCGTACAGACCGCGGTTTGAGGGCCGAGCATTGGCCAAGCCGAACTATCGCCAGCAGAAACGCCAGAAAGAACTGTCACGCAAGTCGCGGCAGGCCGAGAAGCTGCAGCGACGGACGGGAAAGTCCGAGCCCGCTGAGGAGGCCACCGCAGGCACGAATACCGGGGAGGTGACCGTCCCGGGCGGGACGCGGCCGGAATCCACGTGAACCCGGAACTGGGCGCTCCGGCACCGGCCTTTGCGCTGCCCGACCCGTCCGGGCACATACACTCGCTGGGCGATTTCTCCGCAGCCCAGGGCCTGCTGGTGGCATTCATCTGCAATCATTGCCCCTACGTGATCCATGTGCTGGATGGCCTCGTGAATTTTGCGGCCGAGTACCGCAGCCGGGGCCTCGCTACCGTCGCGATCAGTGCCAATGATGTCGTGGCTTATCCGCAGGACGGACCTGCGCACATGGCCGCCCTGGCCCAGGCCAGGAACTTCTCCTTTCCATACCTGTATGACGAATCGCAGGAGACCGCGAAGGCGTATGGCGCCGCCTGCACTCCGGATTTCCTTGTCTTTGACTCCAGGCGCCGGTTGGCTTACCACGGCCGCTTCGACGGCAGCCGACCGCGCAGCGCCGTTCCCGTCAGTGGATCCGACCTGCGCCGCGCGGCGGATGCCATCCTGGCCGGAGCTCCGGCACCGCCCGGCCAGATCGCCAGCCAGGGCTGCAGCCTGAAATGGAAGCCTGGAAACGAGCCGGACGGGGACTGAACAGCCGGGGTGGGCCGCCCGGACGGAGCGCGCTACCGGGCGGGGCCCGCTACGGGCCGACGGGCAATCGATCCAGGTAGAGGTAGCGATCCCGGTGCTGCTCGCGCTCGGCCCGGCTGAGCACGTCGATGCGCATCACGTCGGCCGCGGCGCCGCTCTTCAGCGCCGGCCATGTCGCCGAGCCCGGCCCATTGGGATCGCCGGTCCTGATGAAGTTCACGAAGTAGTTCTGCATGATGGCCGAGACCCTGTAGTCCTCCGGCTGCCAGTCGTAGACACGGTTGGTGGGCAGGTTGCCCAGCGCGTATTCGATCTCGGTCGAGTGCACCGCGCCATGATTGATGCCGGTCTTGCCGGCCTCGGAACGCATGAGCGGGCGCGGGCGCGCGAACAGATAGCGATACACCGGCTTGCCACCCGTGCGCGCGTGCATGTCCAGCCATTTCCAGGTGCCGAAGGCGATGAATTGGTCCACGGCCAGATCGTCGGCGACCTGCATGACCTCATTGTCCGTGGCGGGCTTGTACACTTCAAGGAGCCGGTCGGCGCGTTCGCGGAATGAATTGCGGACCGCGCTGAAGTAGTTGTCCCGGGTTGGCTTGGCATCGCCCAGAATGGCGTGGTAGTCCGACTCCTCCACGTTCCATCCGGCGAGCAGTGGCACGTGTGCCTGCTTGCCGGCCGCAAACACTTCTGCCGGTGGCTGGGTGGAAAAGTAGCCGTCGACAACGGCTCCATACAGTTCCCAGTCGTGGCTGGCCGACGCGTCGAGGATCTGCTGCGCCGGCATCCGGCGCAGGGCCGCAAGATCCATGGCCCCCGCCAGTTTCTGGAATTCGAGGCCGTTCTGTTCCGCCGCCGCCAGCGAGACCGGCGCGCTTCCCAGCATGGAACCGCTCTCCCCGATCGCCCCGGCGATCAGCCCGCTGGACAGGGGCGAAGCCATCTGCGCGCTGACGGAGAAGGATCCGGAGGATTCTCCGGCAATGGTGATCCGCTGCGGATCGCCGCCAAAGGCGGCAATATTCTGCCAGACCCAGCGCAGGGCCGCTGCCTGATCCAGAAATCCGTAGTTGCCCGAGGCGTGATGTGGAGATTCACGGGTCAGTTCCGGGTGCGCCAGGAAGCCAAAGACCCCGAGCCGGTAATTCACTGTCACGGTGACGATGCCACGGCGCGCCAGGCTATCCCCGTCGTATCGCAGCTCAGAACCGTCACCGGCCATCAGGCCGCCGCCATAAAAATAGACCAGCACCGGCAGGCGGTCGGCATGGGAGCGGGCGGGTGTCCAGACGTTGAGGTACAGGCAATCCTCGCTCACGCCATCGGAGCGGAACATCATGTCGCTGAACAGCGGACGCTGCATCGCCCGGGGACCGAATTGGTCGGTCTTGCGCACTCCCGCCCAGCTCTTTACCGGCTGGGGCTCTTTCCAGCGCAGCTCGCCCACGGGCGGCGCGGCGAAGGGAATGCCCCTGAAGGCGAGGATGCCGGACTCATCCACGCCTTCAACCACGCCGCTGGCGGTCCCGACCTGGACGGTCAGGGCATTCGTGGCCGGCTCTGTGGCGGCGGCTCCCGCCACCAGCGAGGCCAGCGCAGCAATGAGGATCCTGCCCACTATTCGGGCCGGGGCAGGCTCGCAATCGCCTCGCGCGCCAGCTCATCCAGACCTTCGCCACCGGCGGCAACGTGACTGGCGATTTGCCGCCGCATGCGCGGATCCCAGAAGCGGCGGATGTGATTGGCAATGCCTGCGATCGCGTCGGCCCGCTGCGGTTCGGCGGCGAAGAAGTGGCTGATATCGTTGGCCATGCGTACCAGGCTCTCCACGCTCATCTGGCCGGCTCGCCCGCGCCGGCACCCGCGTGCACGGCCTGATCGAGCAGCTCCTGCTGCCGGCGATCGAACTCACCGTGGCGTCGCTGCCAGGCCGACGGCTGCGTGACACGCGTCACCTGCACTGCGGTGACCTTGTACTCGGGGCAATTGGTGGCCCAGTCGGAGTTCTCCGTCGTGATGACGTTGGCGCCGGATTCCGGGAAGTGGAAGGTCGTGTATACCACGCCGGGCTGGACCCGATCCGTGATCTGCGCGCGCAGCACGGTTTCTCCGGCGCGGCTCTGCACTCCCACCCAGTCGCCATCCTTCACGCCCCGCTCCTCGGCATCGTGCGGGTGGAGCTCGAGCCGGTCTTCGTCGTGCCACATCACATTGTCGGTGCGCCGCGTCTGTGCGCCGACGTTGTACTGGGACAGAATCCTGCCGGTCGTGAGGATCAGCGGGTAACGCGCGTTGACCTTTTCGGTCGTGGGCACGTACTCGGTGATCAGGAACCGCCCCTTGCCGCGCACGAAGGTATCGACATGCATGGTCGGCGTACCCTCGGGATGCTCGTCATTGCAGGGCCACTGGATGCTGCCCAGCCGATCGAGCTTCTCGAAGCTGACCCCGGTAAAGGTCGGAGTCAGGGCGGCGATCTCGTCCATGATTTCACTGGGGTGGGAATAATTCATCTCCATCCCGAGCGCCCTGGCCAGCAGCTGGGTGATCTCCCAGTCGGCGTAGCCGGATTTCGATTGTGAAACCCGCCGCACCGGCGAGATACGCCGCTCGGCATTGGTGAAGGTGCCGTCCTTCTCGAGGAAGGATGAACCGGGCAGGAATACATGGGCGTACTTGGCCGTCTCGTTGAGGAACAGGTCCTGCACGATGATGCATTCCATCGCGGTGAGCGAGGCCGTCACGTGCTGGGTGTTGGGGTCGGACTGCGCGATGTCCTCGCCTTCGATGTACAGTCCCTTGAACCCGCCGTCCAGCGCCGCCTCGAACATGTTCGGAATGCGCAGTCCAGGTTCGGCCAGCAGCTTGACCTTCCACAGCGCCTCGAAGCGCGCACGCGTGGCGTCGTCTGATACATGGCGATAACCGGGGAATTCGTGCGGGAAGGAACCCATGTCGCAGGATCCCTGCACGTTGTTCTGCCCGCGCAGCGGATTGACCCCCACGCCCTCGCGCCCGACATTACCGGTCGCCATGGCCAGGTTGGCGATGCCCATGACCATGGTCGAGCCCTGGCTGTGTTCGGTTACGCCCAGTCCGTAGTAGATGGCGCCGTTGCCGGCCGTGGCATACAGCCGCGCCGCGCTCCGCACGGCTGCGGCCGGCACGCCCGTCTCCGCGGCCATGGCCTCGGGTGAATTGCGCTCTTCGGCGACGAAGCGCCGCCACTTCTCGAAGGACTCGACTTCGCAGCGTGCGCGCACGAATTCCTCCTTGACCAGGCCCTCGCGCACGATGACATGGGCGAGGCTGTTGATCAGCGCCACGTTGGTCCCGGGCCGCAGCGCCAGATGGTGTTCGGCTTCGATGTGCGGCGTGCGCACCAGGTCTATGCGCCTTGGATCGGCGATGATGAGCTTCGCGCCCTGGCGCAGGCGGCGCTTCATCTGCGAGGCGAAGACCGGATGCGCGTCGGTGGGATTGGCGCCTATCACCATGATGACATCGGCCGCCATCACGGAATCAAAGGTCTGGGTACCGGCGGATTCGCCCAGCGTCTGCTTGAGACCGTAGCCGGTGGGCGAATGGCAGACGCGCGCGCAGGTGTCGACGTTATTGTTGCCGAAGCCGGCACGGACCAGCTTCTGCACCAGGTAGGTTTCCTCGTTGGTGCAGCGGCTCGAGGTGATGCCGCCGATGCTGTCGCGTCCGTACTTCGCCTGGAGGCGGCGCAGCTCCGCGGCGGCATGCGCGATGGCGGTTTCCCAGCCCACTTCCCGCCATGGATCGTTGATCGAGGCGCGGATCATCGGCTTGGTGATGCGATCGGGGTGCGTCGCATAACCCATGGCGAAGCGCCCTTTTACGCAGCTGTGGCCGTGGTTGGCGTGGCCGTCCTTGTTCGGCACCATCCGCACCAGTTCCTCGCCACGCATCTCCGCGCGGAAGGAGCAGCCCACGCCGCAGTAGGCGCAGGTGGTGATCACGCTGTGCTCGGCCTGTCCCTGTTCGATCAGTGATTTCTCCGACAGCGTCGCCGTCGGGCAGGCCTGCACGCAGGCGCCGCAGGAAACGCATTCGGAATCCATGAAGGCATCGCCCTGGCTGGGCGCCACCACGGAATGGAAGCCGCGTCCGGCGATCGTCAGCGCGAAAGTGCCCTGCTGCTCGTCGCAGGCCCGCACACAGCGCGAACACACGATGCACTTGGCCGGGTCAAAGGTGAAATAAGGATTGGATTCGTCCTTGGCGGAATCCAGGTGATTGGCGCCGGCGTAGCCGTAGCGCACCTCGCGCAGGCCGACGGCACCCGCCATGTCCTGCAGTTCGCAATGTCCGTTGGCCGGACAGGTCAGGCAGTCGAGCGGATGATCGGATATGTAGAGTTCCATCACGCCGCGCCGGAGCCGCGCCAAGTCAGCGTTCTGCGTGCTGACCTTCATGCCCGCGGCGACCGGCGTCGTGCAGGCAGCCGGGTAGCCTTTCACTCCCTCGATCTGCACCAGGCACAGGCGGCAGGAGCCGAAAGCCTCCAGCTGGTCGGTGGCGCAGAGCTTGGGGATCTTCAGATCGGCCAGCGCGGCGGCGCGCATCAGCGAGGTGCCGGCCGGGACGGTCACTTCGCAGCCGTCGATCTGCAACGTGACCTGCACCGCAGACGCGGAAGGCGGTGTGCCCAGGTCGTTTTCAGCAATGGATTGCATGGGTCAACTCCGGGCTGTCACGCGAGCCCTGGGTGTGGCGAAGTCCTCGGGGAAATAGTCGAGGGCGGAAAGCACCGGGTACGGCGTCAGTCCGCCCAGCTGGCACAGCGAGCCGTAAGTCAGTGTATTGCACAGGTCGCGCAGGATCTCTTCCTGGTGGGCGCGGTCCCCCGCGCACAGGCGGTCGATCACTTCAACGCCGCGCGTGGAGCCCACGCGGCAGGGCGTGCACTTGCCGCAGGACTCGACGGCACAGAACTCCATCGCGAAGCGCGCCTGCGCCGCCATGTCCACCGTGTCGTCGAAGACCACGATGCCGCCGTGGCCCAGCATGCCACCGGCCTGGGCAAAGGCCTCGTAGTCCAGAGGCGTGTCGAACTTGGATTCAGGCCAGTAGGCGCCCAGCGGTCCGCCGACCTGCACCGCGCGGATCGGCCTGCCCGTGCGCGTGCCGCCGCCATAGTCATAAAGGAGTTCGCGCAGGCTGGGGCCGAAGGCCTTCTCCACCAGACCGCCGCGCGCCACGTTGCCGGCCAGCTGGATCGGGAGGCTCCCGCGCGACCGGCCCACGCCAAAGTCACGGTAGTAGTCGACGCCGCGCTCGAACACGATCGGCACGCTGGCGAAACTGATCACGTTATTGACGACCGTCGGACAGCCAAGCAGGCCCTTGATCGCGGGCAGCGGCGGCTTGAAGCGCACCTGCCCGCGCCGTCCCTCGAGCGATTCCAGGAGCGAAGTTTCCTCGCCGCAGATATAGGCTCCGGCGCCTAGACGCAATTCCAGATCGAAGGGGCGGCCGGTGCCGGCCACGTCCGGGCCCAGATAGCCTTGCGCGTAGGCCGTGGCGATCGCCGCACTCAAGACAGCCTGTGCCTGCGGATACTCGCAGCGCAGGTAGATATACCCACTGGATGCCCCGACGGCGAGCGCGGCGATCGTCATGCCTTCAATGAGGCAGAAAGGATCGCCTTCCATCAGCAGGCGATCGGAGAACGTGCCGGAGTCGCCCTCGTCCGCGTTGCAGACGATGTACTTCTGCGCTCCCGCGGTCTGCAGCACCGTGCGCCACTTGATGCCCGTCGGGAACGCAGCGCCGCCGCGACCGCGCAGGCCGGAGTCGATGACCGCCTGCACGATTGCCGCGGGTTTCATCGCCGCGGCGGCCAGCAGTCCCTGGTAGCCCCCGTGGGCGCGATAGTCATCCAGGCTGAGCGGATCGATCACTCCGATGCGTGTGCAGGTGAGGCGCTCCTGCTTCGCCAGATAGGGAATCGATTCCACCGCGCCGTGGCACAGCGGATGCGCAGCCCCCTGGAGCAGGCCCGCCGCGTACAGGCCCGGCACATCCTTCGCCTGTACCGGTCCGTAGGCCACCCGCCCGCGCGCGGTCTGCACTTCGATGAGCGGCTCGAGCCAGAAAGCGCCGCGCGAGCCGTTGCGTACCAGGCGGATGGGCTGCTTGAGGCGCGCGGCCTCGGCCTGGAGGGCGCGCGCCACGGCCTCCGCGCCCAGCGCCACCGCCGTCGCTTCGCCCGGTACGTAAACCGTCGTGCTCATGTCCTGCCACTCGCCACGAGAGCATCGAATCGCTCCGGGGTCACCCCGGCGTGCAATTCCCGATCGATCATCAGCGACGGCCCGCAGGCGCAATTGCCCAGGCAGTACACGGGCTCGAGTGTGTAGCTGCCATCGGCGCTCGTGCCGTGGAAGTCCACGCCCAGGACGCGCTTCGCATGCGCTTCAAGCGCCGCCGCGCCCACCGCCTGGCAGGCCTCGGCGCGGCATAGGTAGATCAGCTTGCGGCCCGGCTGTGTCTGGCGGAAATAGTGATAGAAAGTCAGAACCCCGTGCACGTCGGCGCGCGAGAGATTAAGTTCAAAGGCGATGAGGGGCACGACCCGCGGCGGTACCCATCCGAGCCGGTCCTGGATGGCATGCAGCACCGGCAGCAGCGGGCCCAGCAATTGCCGATGCGCCCGCACGGCATCGAGCACCGCGGCACTCTCGGCTTCGCTCAGGTCCGCACCGGGCGCCGCCCGCACCGGAACGCTGACAGGTCGCCGCCCGCTCATTCGAGTTCACCGCAGTACACGGTGAGGCGCGGCGGACGCACCCATCCGGCGAGCGTCACGCCCGCCTGCTGAGCCAGTTCCACAGCCAGCGCCGTCGGCGCGGAGATGGCCGCCACCAGCCGGCAACCGACTTCCGCGGCCTTGTGGACCACCTCGTAGGAAGCGCGCGATGTGACCAGCAGGCTGTGGGGCGTACTGCCGGCGCGCATCACCGCGCCCACGGCCTTGTCGATGGCATTGTGGCGCCCCACGTCCTCGCGCACGGTGAAACTCTCGTCCGTGCAGATCAGCGCCGCGGCGTGCACCGCGCCAGTGGCACTGTTGTAGGGCTGCAGTGCTGCCAGACGCGCCATCCCGGCGGTAATCGCGCTCAGGCTGGCACGCGGCGTGGCCGGATCGACGTGGCGGACGGGCCGGATCGCGGCCTCCAGCGTGGAGGTGCCGCACAGTCCACAGCCGGTTCGGCCGGTCAGGTTCCGGTCGCGCGTGTCCAGGAGCGCCGCGCGCACGTCGGGAATTTGCATCGCAAGGGTGACGCCGTGCGGCGTCCAGGCCTGCTCGACCAGGGTCAGTTCTTCCGGCTTTCTGACGATCCCTTCGGTGAGCGCAAACCCCAGCGCGAAATCTTCCAGATCCGCCGGCGTCGCCAGCATGACGGCGTAGGCCCGGCCGTTGAACTGCATGGCCACCGGAACTTCGGTCGCCAGCGTCTCGGCCACGCTGTGGGTGCGGGCGCCTTCCATGCGCCTGGCTGCCACCCTCTGCAGCGGCCCGCGCGGCTCGTCACCCAGGGTTTCAGCCGGATTTACCACCCGGGGATCCCCGGCGACACGTGACGGATTTGTCTGGCATTCATGGGCCCGATCATACCGTGCATCGCGTTTCGGGGCGATTTCCGGCCCCCCGGCGGCCCTCAGCTCTGGATGCGCGCCAGGCCCGCCTCAAGATCGGCGCGCAGGTCCTCCAGGCGTTCGATGCCCACGGAAAGACGCAGCAGACCGTCGGTCAGTCCTGCGGCACGGCGTGAGGCCTCGTCCATGGCCGCATGGGTCATCGAGGCCGGGTGCGCCACCAGGCTTTCGACGCCACCGAGCGATTCGGCCAGCGAAAAGTAGCGGAGCCCCGCGATGAACTGCTTGACGGCCGGCACCCCGCCCTTGAGTTCGAAGCTGATGATGGCGCCGAATCCGCTTTGCTGGCGCGCGGCAATGTCGTGCCCGGCGTGAGTGGGGAGTCCCGGGTACCAGACGCGATTCACCGCGGGCTGGCGCGGCAGCCATTCGGCCAGCGCCTGGGCATTGGCGCCGTGCACGCCCAGCCGGGCGTGCAGGGTACGCAGACCCCGGAGCGTGAGAAAACTGTCGAAGGGCGCACCGGTGAGCCCCAGGCAATTCGCCCACCAGTCGAGCTGCTCCTGCACCGCGCGCGTCGCGGCAATGACCGCGCCCCCCACGACATCGCTGTGACCATTGATGTACTTGGTGGTCGAGTGCACGACGATATCCGCACCGTGACGCAACGGCTGCTGCCACGCCGGCGACAGAAAGGTGTTGTCGACGACCACGAGCGCACCGGCCTGCCGCGCCAGACCGGCCACGGCGGCAATGTCGGTGATGCGCAGCAGCGGATTGCTCGGCGTCTCGATCCACACCATGGCCGCAGGCTTGCTCAAGGCCGTGCGCACGGCGGCGGCGTCGCCAAAATCCACGAAATCGGCCTGCAACTCGCCGCGGCGCTGCCAGGCCGAGAAGAGGCGGTGGGTGCCGCCGTAGCAGTCATGCGGCGCGACGATGCGGGCACCGACCTTCAGCAGATGGCCGACCAGCGTGATGGCGCCCATGCCCGAAGCGGTGACGACCGCGCCCGCCCCTCCTTCCAGATCCGCAAGGGCCGCGCTCAACAGATCGCGGGTCGGATTGCCCGAGCGCGTGTAGTCATAGGCTCGCTTGTCGCCGTAGCCGCGAAAGGCGAAGGTCGCGCTGAGGTGGATCGGCGGCACGACCGCGCCCGTGACCGCATCGCTTTCGAGTCCGGCCCGCACCGCACGCGTCTGCGCAGCGGGAGGCTTGTCGTTACTGGAGTTCACTCAGCATTCTCCATAGATACAGGCCAGGGTCGGCCGCAATTGACCGGGCTCCTTCAGGAAGGCGTCGTGCCCGTGGGGCGAGGAAATCTCGTGCAGGCGCGCATCGGGAAGCCGGGTCGCGAGCGCCCGCATGTCCTCCACCGGCACGAGCAGGTCGCCGCGCACGGCAATCACCGTGGTCGGCACGGCGATGCGCGCGGCATCCACCCGGTGCAGGTCGATCGACTCGGACAGGCACAGGAATTCCTCGGCCTGCACCCTGGCGGCGAAATCCCGTCCGCGCGCAAACAGGTACTCCTCGACTGGAAAGACGAAACGTCCGTCGGCGCAGACCGGCGGCGCATCGAAGCGCGCAGAAAATTCCTCCGGGCTGCGATAGGTCGTCATGGCGAGCGCCCGCGCCAGCTCCAGCCCTTCACAGGCCCTGCCCTGCTGCATCGCGAATCGCACGGTGCGCCGCTGCACGCAGCGCCACGCGGTCGCCATCGGATGCGCACGATCGGAGGCGCTGATGACCAGCAGCCGCGCCACGCGCTCGGGATAGCGCTCGCCAAAGGCCAGCGCCACCATGCCCCCATAGGAGGCGCCCAGTATTGCGCGCAGCCGTGCCACGCCCAGGTGGTCCAGCAGGCAGCGCAGGGCGAGTGCCTGGTCGTAGCTCGAAATGCTCGGCAACTGCGTGATTGCGGACGGGTCCTTGGATTCCCCACTCCCGCCCAGATAGTCGATACCCAGAACGCAGCAGCGCGTGCTGTCGAGCGCGCGCCCCGGGCCCGCCACATCGTTCCACCAAGCCGCCCGCGGCTGCGCCTCGTCGAAGACGCGCCGGTGTGCGGAGATCCCGCCGATGGCCACGACCATCGGCAGGCGCGCGTCTCCAGCAAGGCGCCATGCCAGTCGCGGCGCGACCAGCTGGCCGCCGTGATGAAGAGGGAATGGCGTCGGCAGCTCGAGGATCCCCTCGCGCAGGAATGCCGCTTCGCCCTTCGTTCTGAGACCGTGAGATACCGAGTTCACCAGTTCGCTCCATCGCTTGCCATGCCACACTCATCGGCACTCAGGATGTAGGGAGCGTCGGCGCCCGGACGGCGCCAGCGCCTTCGGCTCCCATTGAATGGAACCGAAAGCACCAGGCACGCTCATCTGCCGGCCCTAAGGCCGCAGGAGTTGGCACCATGCCGAAGCTCTCGGCGGTTGCCCCGGCGTCGAAGGGCCTTTCCCTCAGCCGGTCTCGATGAGTCCAGCCAGTTTATGGGGCGGGCTTTGCAAGCGTCAAGCGCTCTCGCGCCCGGGGAATAACCGGCGTATTCCCTGCGGGCGCTGTACAGGACCAGGGCTGCTCAGCAGGCCCGGGGTTGCTCAGCAGCATCGGGGCGCTCTACAGGACCAGCTCGACCGCCGGCGCGCGCAGGTTGTAACTGGAGCTCATGGCGTGACCGTAGGCGCCCGCATTGGCGAACAGCAGCACGTCGCCCTCGACGGTCCGGGGCAGCAGGCGATCGTGACCCAGCACGTCGGCGGATTCGCAGATCGGACCCACGACGTTGACCAGCTCCGTAGCCGGCTCATCCAGGCGAGTGAGATTCACGATCTCATGCCAGGCGCCATACAGGGCCGGCCGGATCAGCGAGTTCATGCCGGTGGTGACGCCCACGTAGCGTGTGTCGGCCTTGATCTTGGTCTGCGTCACGCGCGCGAGCAGCACGCCTGCGCCGGCCACGACGAAGCGGCCGGGTTCGAGCCAGACTTCGATATCGCGACGCTCCTGCCGTACGGCCCCCAGGGCGGTATCGAGGCTCTCCAGGTCCAGTGCCGCCTGCTCGCGGCGGTCCGGTACGCCAAGCCCGCCACCGACATTGATGGCCCGCAGGCGCGGAAAGCGCCCCGCCGCCTGCAGAAGTAGGGCCGCGGTTTCGGCCCAGCTCGTCACCTCGAGCACTCCGCTCCCGGGATGCGCATGCAGGCCGACGACCGCACCGCCCGCCGCCGCGGCGAGCTGCGCGACGGTCTCCAGTTCGGCCAATGGGATGCCAAACTTGGAGCGCACGCCGGCGGTGCGCACGTGCTGATGATGGCCCCGCCCGGTGCCGGTATCGACGCGCACGAGCCACTCACGGTCCCGGAAGACTTCGGGCCAGGCCTGCAGCACGTACAGGTTGTCGATCGTCACGCTCACGCCCTGGGCGAAGGCCCAGGCATATTCGTCCCGCGCCGCGAAATTCGGTGTGTACAGCACGCGCGCGCGATCCAGCCCGGGAAGCGTGGCGCAGACCCGCTCGATTTCGCCGCGCGAGACGCATTCGATGCCCAGTCCTTCCTCCGCTACGATGCGCAGCAGCGCCGGGTGCGGATTGGCTTTCATCGCGTAGTACACGCGCTGCACCGATTTCAGCGCGCGCAGTGCGCGCGCCGCGAGGCGCACCTGCTCCGGATCGTAGACGTACGCACTCTCGTGCGCGGCCGCGAGCTGCAGCAGTTCGGCGCGCCGGATCTGCCACCACGGCACCGCGCTGCGGCCATTGGCCTTGCTCTTGCCGTAGAGTTCGGCCCAGGTCGGGCCCAGCACGGTATCGCCGCTCACCGGCCGAATCAGCAGATCGTGCAGCTCCTGCACCAGCCGGTCACCCTGCTCCTCGTCCACCACGAAGGTGAAATTCAGGTCATTGGCCGCCTGGCTCACCATGTAGATGCGCTGGTCCGCGAACAGCTCGAAGGCCGCGCCAAGCTGATGCAGGATGCCGCGGATATTGCGCCCGACCAGGCTCACCGAGGCGCAGGGGCCGAGCACCTGCACGCGACAAAGCAGCGCCAGCTCCGCCACCAGCCGGTCGAGGGCGGCCCGATCGAGCGTGTTGGCGGCAGGGTCGAGTGAAACCGTGACGCTCGTTTCCGAGGTGGAAACCTGATCGACCGACATGCCATGGCGCTTGAAGATCTCGAAGGCGTTGGCCAGGAATCCGACCTCATGCCACATCCCGGGGGTCTCGAGCGACACCAGCGTGATGCCCTTCTTGATGCACACGGCCTTGACCTGCGCGGCGCCGTCCCCGCCGCTCGCGCCGATGTGCGTGCCTTCGAGATGTGGAGTCTGGGTGTCGTAGATCCAGATCGGAATCTGCGCCTGCCGGGCGGGCAGTATGCAGCGCGGGTGCAGCACCTTGGCGCCGCCGCTCGCGATTTCCTGCGCTTCATCGTAATGCAGCGCGCGCAGCAGCCGCGCCGCGGGCGTCGAGCGCGGATTGGCGCTGAACATGCCGGCGACGTCGGTCCAGATCTCGAGGCGCGAAGCGCGCAGGCGGGCCGCGAGGTAGGCCCCCGAGGTGTCGGAGCCGCCACGGCCCAGCAACACCGTATCGCCAGCGGCATTGCTGGCGATGAATCCCTGCGTGAGTACCACCGGCGCGAGCGCCTCCAGCCGGGCGCGCAGCGTTTCGCTGGCGGAAAAATCACAGGTGGCCGAAAGAATATTCGCTGTCGGCGTGGCGTTGGCGCGCGGCTCGGATCGCAGGCCGTCGCGCGCATCCCACCACCGGCAATCGATCCCCTGGGCGCGCAGAAAGCGCGCGCCCAGCTCCGTGGCCATCAGCTCACCGCTCGCCATCACCCGCGCGCGCGTCCGGTCACTCACCTCGCCCATCAGAATGATGCCGGCCGTGATCTGCCGCAGTTCCGCAAAGAACTGCTCGAGCGCCGGGGAAACGCCGACGCCGAGTTCCACGGCGAGCTGTCGATGGCGCTCCTCGATTGCATCCAGCACGGCGGCATGCTCGCCCGCGAGCGCGGCGGCCAGGAGTTTTTCCAGGCGGTCGGTGATGCCGCTGAGGGCCGAGTGCACCACCAGCACGCGGCCCGCCTGCGCGCCACGTTCACGGACCACCGCGGCAATGTTGCGCCAGTTCGCCAGCGACGACACGCTGGTGCCACCGAACTTGAGCACGATCCACTCGGCCGCAGGCCTTGCACTCATCTGATGCCCTGGATGGTCGGGAATGGGAATCCTGCAGGGCAGACCGGCCGACCGCGCCGCTGCTGCAGGAGACTACTCGTCGTGAAAGAGTTCGCGCAGGTCCTTTTCAAGCTTGCGGTCGGCGAGCACCTCTTCGAGCTTGCTCCAGGCGGCCTTGCCCTTTTTCCCCTGGGTGCGCACGCGCTTGTCGACGCGCGCCAGCAGTCCGTCGTAGTCGGTGCTGTCTTCCGCCTCGGCGACGAATTCTTCGTCTATATCGAAATTCTCGCTATCGCGCTCTGACATGGCGTTTATAAAAAATATTCTTGAGGATCAAGAAGTTAAACCGGAAACGGGCCTCACTGGGGAGCGAACTATAGCTGATTTTTGGCGCTATTCAACTCCGACAGGCGGGCGGCCAGAAGGTGCCCTGCGGAGCTCGTCTCACGGCGGCGGGCCGACGCAGGGTCTACTGCTTTGAGCTGCGGACGCTTCGCAGAGCCAGCGACGGGAATCCCGGCTGACCGGAACACAGTATTAAAAATCAATGGCTTGTGCGCTCAGCGGCGAACCATGGGGCGGGACTGGCGAATTCATGGGCCAGGGCTGGCTCGCCCGGGATGCACTGCACCAGGCCGGCCACCCCGCCAGCCCGGGATCGCTGCTCCTATTTTTGCGCCACGCGTTACATGTAACGGGTCGCAGCAAGCACGAGACACCCGGCAGCAGCGGGCCCGCACGAAGCGCCTCGCCTCCCAGTCGACGAGCGTTGCTAGGGCGTAGCGCGCGGGGCTCATATCATCTGCACGTGACGCATCGCGGCCCCTTATACCTACAGGAACTCGCCGACATCGCGACCCAGACGCTCGCGCACTACGAGCAGCATGCGCAGGAATTTCGCGCCGGCACCCGTGACCACGACGTCAGCCAGAACATTGCCGCACTCCTGCGGCATATCGAAGGCGAATCTCCCTTTACCCTGCTCGACTTCGGTTGCGGGCCCGGGCGGGATCTCAGGAGTCTCACCCAGCTGGGGCATGTCGCGATCGGCCTGGAGGGCGCCGCCAGCCTCGCCGCCATGGCGAGGGCCGACTCCGCTTGTCTGGTCTGGCAGCAGGACTTCCTGGCGCTGGATCTGCCCGCAGCCTGGTTCGACGGCATTTTCGCCAACGCCTCGCTGTTTCATGTCCCGACCCGGGCGTTACCGCGCGTCCTGCGCCAACTGCACACCACGCTGAAGCCCCGCGGTGCGCTGTTCAGCTCCAACCCGCACGGCGACAACCAGGAGGGGTGGAACGGCGGCCGCTACGGCGCCTTTCACGATCTCGACACCTGGCGTCGCCATGTTTCGGAAGCGGGGTTCGTGGAGCTGGAGCATTACTACCGCCCCACCGGTCTCCCGCGTGACCAGCAGCCGTGGCTGGCGTCGGTCTGGCGCGCGCTGTCCTAGGCGCGGAAGGTGGCGCAACATATGAGCGGCACTCGGCTTGCGAGGAGCCTCCGGCATGTCCAGCACGCGCCCCAGCGTCACTGACAAACGACGACTATTCCGCCAGCTGCACGAATCGGGCTGCTTCCTGATTCCAAATCCCTGGGATCTGGGCAGCGCGCTGTACCTGCAGAGCCTCGGTTTCCGGGCGCTGGCGACGACGAGTGCCGGCTTCGCCTGGTCACAGGGCCTGGCGGACAATGGAGTCTCCCGCGAGGCCATGCTCGAACATCTCGCGGCCATGGTGGCGGCGACGGATGTCCCGATCAACGCCGATTTCGAGGGCGGCTTTGCAACGGACAATGCCGGCATCGCGGAAAGCGTACGGCTCGCGGTTGGTACGGGCGTTGCGGGCCTGTCCATCGAGGATTCGAGCGGGGACGCGGAACGGCCGCTCCTGGATCTTGGCACCGCGGTGGACAGGATGCGCGCGGCGCGGCGCGCCATCGATCAGAGCGGCGGCGATGCGATGCTGATCGGCCGCTCCGAGGGCTTCATCGCTGGACGGCCGGACCTGGACGAAACGATCCAGCGGCTCAGGGCCTACGCCAACGCCGGTGCCGATTGCCTGTACGCGCCGGGTCTGCGTACCCGGGATCAGATCACAGCGGTGGTGGCGAGCGCCGCGCCCAAGCCGGTCAATCTGCTCGTGGGATGGGCGAGCGACCTGAACCTGGCCAGTATTGCCGCACTGGGTGTGCGGCGTGTCAGCGTGGGCGGCGCGCTGGCACGCACCGCCTGGGGCGGACTGATCCGCGCGGCAAAAATGCTCGCTGAGCAGGGCACGTTTGCGGGGTTTGCCGATGCCGCGACCGGTGGCGATCTGAACAAGTTCTTCACCCTGGAAAAACACTGAGGAGTCGCGCATGCCACGCACCGTCACGATGGCCGTTCACCTCCCCGCCTCGCCGGCCCGCCTCTATCGCATGTATCTGGATTCCAAAAAGCACGGCGCCTTCACCGGCAGCCCCGTGTCTATCGGGGCGCGCGTCGGAGCGCCTTTCAAGGCGTTCGGCGGGGCGCTGAGCGGGAAAATCCTGCACCTCGTCCCCAATCGCCTGATCGTCCAGTCCTGGCGTTCGAAGGAGTTTTCGGCGCGTGATCTCGACTCCACGCTGGTGCTGAGTTTCTGGCCTGACGGTAAGGGTGCGCGCATCGAGCTCACGCACGTCAATGTGGCGGATCGCGATTTCGCCGGCGTGTCCGAGGGCTGGGGCCAGTACTACTGGACGCCGTGGCGCAAGTACCTCGCCAGCAGCAACAGGGCGGCGAAATGAGTGCCGGCGGCTGACGCGGGCGTTCAGGCGCTCATTCAGCGCGAGTCGGCAGCACTCGCCGGGGCCGGCTCCGCCGCTGAGCCGGCGGCCGCTGCCGGAGGTGCGGCATCGGCCGCATCGGCCGCATCGACCGCCTCGGCCGGCCCGGGCGGCCCGGGCGGCAAATCGGCTTCAAGTCCGACCGTCGCGAGCACGCCGTCGGCTCGCGCCAGCACCTCGCGTGCGTAGTCCCAGTGGATGGCCACCGTGGTCTCGCCCACCGCCTCGCGCAGCAGTTCGGAGAATTTATCGATGTCCGGCTCGTAGCTCTGCCCTTCGGCATCCACCGGTGGATGGGCCTCGAGCAGCAATTCGCCATCGACCCAGGCGACCTTCACGGGCTCGTTGACGATGCGCACCTTGGTGCCCACCCGCACCTGCTCGAACAGCGCGTCGATATCTTCCGGGTACATGCGGATGCAGCCGTGAGTCACCGCCAGTCCGACGGCGATCGGGTTGTTGGTGCCGTGAATCAGGTAGGTGCCCTTCCCGGCCGCCAGCCGCAGGGCGCGGTTTCCCAATGGATTGTCGGGGCCAGGCGGCACACGTTCAGGCAGGACATCTCCATCCCGCGCATGTTCGGCGCGCACCGACTCGGTCGGAATCCACCAGGGATCGACCTGCTTGGCGATCACCTGCGTGTCGCCCAGCGGCGTGCGCCAGTCCATCTTGCCGATGCTGACCGGATAGGTAATCACCTGCGGCAGCTGATGGCGTTTGGGCTTCGGGAAATAGTAGAGCCGGTGTTCGGCGATGTTGACGACGATGCCTTCACGCGGGCCGGTGGGCAGGATGCGGCGGCCCGGAATCAGCACGATCTTGCCGGCGCCCGGTAGCCAGGGGTCGAGCTGGGGATTGACGCGAATCAGCTCTTCCGAGCCCAGGCTGTAGCGGCGTGCCAGATCGTAGAGCGTGTCTTCATAGACCGTCTCGATGCTTTGATCGGCGCCCAGCACGTTTTGCGCCGGGTCGCTGAGCTCGTAGACCGTGGCCGCGCAGGGTCCACTGAGCGTCGCCAGCAGCAGCGCGATATAAGTTTTGGTATTAAGCATTGTTTTTACGGAAGAAGCGTGGCGGCAAGCCTAGCACGGGAAATCGGCTGGCTTTCAATCGATACCAGACAATTGTATGGTATCGGTCATGAATGCCACGGGCACCCAACCCAGTCCCCGCCAGCGTCAGATGCTGGAACTGATCGAGCAGTTCCTGCGCCGCCACGAGCGGCCGCCGACCCGCGCCGATCTCGCCGACGCGATGGGGCTGCGCAATCGCCAGGGGATCGATCAGCATTTGCGCGCACTCGCAGGCAAGGGGCTCATCGCCCTTGAACCCGGCGTCGCCCGCGGCATCCGCCTGCTGCAACCGGCTTTCGCGCTCACGCGCCGGCTGGCGCTCTATGGCCGCGTCGCGGCGGGCGTACCGACGCTGGCACTCGATAACGTCGAGGATGAACTGCTGCTCGATCCGGCCCTGTTCCGTCCGCGCGCCGATTTCCTGCTGCGCGTGCATGGCCAGAGCATGCTCGATGCCGACATCCACGATCGCGACATCCTCGCCGTGAACGGCCAGATCGTCGTCGCACGCCTGGGAGATGAAGCGACCGTGAAATATTACCGCCGCAACGGCCACCTGTTGCGACTCGAACCCGCCAACGCCGCGTTTCAGCCGCTGGTGATCGATCTGCGGCGCCAGTCGTGCGTCATCGAGGGCCTCGTGGTGGGACTCGTGCGCAGCGGGATGCCCCAGGCGCGCAAGTCATGACGGGGCAGGCGGCACAGCATCTGGACCGCGGCAGTCTGCGGGTGCAGCTCGAGCGCATCTGCCGGAGCGGCCAAACCAGCGTAGAGACAAGGCCGGTCGCGTTGCCGACGGGGTTCGCGCCACTCGATGCCGTACTGCCCGGCGGCGGCTGGCCGGTGGGGGCAATCACGGAGCTGATGCCGGATGCGCAGGGCATCGGTGAACTCTCGCTGCTGCTGCCGGCGCTCGCACAGCTCAGTCGCGCGGGCCGGTACGTCGCCTGGATCGCACCGCCCTGCCTGCCCTACCCGCCGGCTCTCGCGCGCCATGGCCTGGCGCTTGAGCGCTTGCTGCTCGTGCAGACGCACGATACCCAGGCCCTGTTCTGGGCCACCGAGCAGGCGCTACGCTGCCCGGCCATCGGTGCGGTGCTCGCCTGGCCCGCGGCGCTCGATGACCGGCGCGTACGCCGGCTCCAGCTTGCAGCCGAGGCGGGTGGCGGCTGCGGTCTGCTCTATCGCCCGCCGGCCGCGGCACAACAGCCCTCGCCCGCCGCGCTGCGACTGCGGCTACGGGCCCTGGATGCCGGGCTGCGCATCGAAATCCAGAAAGCCCGCGGCGGACGCACGCATGCTGTGGTTGTGCATCCTGCTGCCGCGATTTGCGCCTGAAGCGCCGGCCGGCGGCCGCCCGCAGGCCGAGCGGGCCGAGCGGGCCGCGCTCGAGATGCTGGCGCTGTGGGCGCTGCAATGGAGCAGCCGGGTCAGCTATCGCGTGGCGGACGATGGCGGGCGCCGCATGGACCCGGCGTTATGGATCGAGATCGGCGCGAGCGGCCGGCTCTTTGGCGGTCACGCCGCATTGCGTGAACGCATCGCCGCCGATCTCGTCTCGCTCGGCTACACCCATCGGCAGGGCGCCGCGCCCACGCCCGAGGGTGCGGCACTCCTGGCGCGTGCCGGGCTGGCCACCGCTGCGACCACGCGCACGCAACTGCGGCAACAGCTCGCACCGCTCCCACTGACCCTGCTGGCGCTGCCGGGCGACCAGCTCGCGGCCCTGCAAAGTGCCGGCCTGCAATGCATCGGTGAATTACTGGCGCTGCCCGCCGCCGCGATCGCGCAGCGCTTCGGCCCGGGCGCCAGCCTGTACCTGCAGCGCCTGTGCGGCGAAGCGCACGAACCACTCCGCATGGTACGGGCGCCCCAGCGCTTCACCAGCCGCTGTGAATTCGCAGCTCCGGTCACCGACACCACGGCGCTCCTGTTTCCACTGCAGCGCCTGCTCGCAGGACTGCAGGGCTATCTGCGCTCGCTCGATCGCGCCGTGCAGCGCTATACCCTGTGTCTCGAGCATCACCGCCGCGCCGCCACACGCCTGACGATCGGCCTTTCCCGGCCCGGCCGCGATGCCGCGCAACTGCTGGCGCTGGCCCGCGAGCGGCTCGCCGCCAGCACGCTGAGCGCACCTGTCCACGGGCTCGGCATCGAAGCCCACAAACTCCTGCAGCCCCTGGTGCTGCAGAGTGACCTGTTCACGCGCGCGGCACAGCACACCGAGCAGCTCCAGCAGGTGATCGATCGGCTCGCCGCGCGCCTCGGTGAATCCGCCGTGCAGACTCTGTGCAGTGCCGCCGATCACCGTCCCGAGCGCGCCTGGCGCATGAGTACCGCATCGATCGCGGCGCCCGCCGCAGGGCCGGCTGCAGGACCGGCTGCGGCGCCGGCGCCGGTGCGCCCCTGCTGGCTGCTGCCGGAACCCTTGCACATCGACATGCCGCAGGAGCTGCTCGCCGGACCCGAACGCATCGAGAGCGGCTGGTGGGACGGCGCCGACATCGCGCGCGATTACTACCTGGCCCGCGCTGCGGACGGCGCGCAGCTGTGGGTGTTCCATGACCTCCGCGGTGGCGGGTGGCACATGCACGGCGTATGGGCCTGAGCGGGCAGCTCACCATGAGCGCGTATGCCGAACTGCACTGCGTCAGCAATTTCAGCTTCCTGCGCGGCGCCTCGCATCCGGCCGAGCTGGTGACGCGCGCGCATGAGCTCGGCTATCACGCGCTGGCCCTGACCGATGAATGTTCGATGGCCGGCGTGGTGCGGGCCCATGAGGCCGTGCAGGCCCTGCCTGCACACCGCCGCCTGCAACTGATCGTCGGCGCGGAGTTCCGCTGCAGCGACGGCCTGCAACTGGTGCTGCTGGCACCGGACCAGCGCGCCTACTCGGAACTCTGCCGGCTCATCACCCTGGCGCGCCGTCGCGCCGCGAAGGGCTGCTATGCGCTCGGGCAGGCGGACCTCGAGTCCGGCCTCGATCACTGCCTGGCGCTGTGGCTGCCGCCCCCGGACGGCGCGGCCACCGCTGGGCGAGCGCTCGCCGCAGGGCAGTGGTTGCGCGAGCGTTTTCCGGAGCGTGCCTGGCTGGCGGTGGAATTGCATCGCGGCACCGGCGATCGTGCACGGCTGGCACACTGCCTGGAATTGGCGCGGCTCTGCGCCCTGCCCGCGGTGGCCGCGGGCGACGTGCACATGCACCGGCGCCATCGCCGCCGGCTCCAGGACCTGCTGACGGCGATTCGCCATGGATGCACGCTCGAGACCGCGGGTGCGCGGCTGTTCCCCAATGGTGAGCGGCACCTGCGCCCGCTGCGCACGCTCGCGCGCCTGTACCCCCCTGAACTGCTGGCCGCGAGCACCGCCATCGCCGCGCGCTGCCAGTTCGACCTCGGCCAGCTGCGCTACGAATATCCGGCCGAACTTGTGCCGGCCGGTTCGAGCGCCAGCGCGCATCTGCGTGCCCTGACCGAAGCCGGGGCGCGGCGGCGCTGGCCGCAGGGCGTGCCACTGCCGGTGGCGGCGCTGCTGGAAAAGGAGCTGCAGCTGATCGCGGACCTCGGGTACGAGCACTTCTTTCTCACCGTGCATGACGTGGTCGACTTCGCGCGCCAGCGCGGCATTCTCTGCCAGGGACGCGGCTCGGCGGCGAACTCCGCCGTCTGCTACGCGCTCGGCATCACCGAGGTCGATCCGGCGCGCATGAACCTGCTGGTCGAGCGTTTCATCAGCCGCGAGCGGCGCGAGCCGCCGGACATCGACGTCGATTTCGAGCATGAGCGGCGCGAAGAGGTGATCCAGTACATCTACGCCAAGTACGGGCGGGAGCGCACTGCGCTTGCGGCCACCGTCGTCACCTACCGCAGCCGCAGCGCACGGCGTGACGTCGAACGCGCGCTCGGCATCGATCCGGCGGCCGCAGCAGACCCGGTGCGCGGCGAGCGTGCGGCACTCGCTGCCGGACTCATCGCGGAACTGCGCGGGTTTCCACGCCACCTGTCGCAGCACGTGGGCGGTTTCGTGATCTCCGGAGAGCCGCTCCACGAACTGGTGCCCATCGAGAACGCCGCCATGCCCGAGCGCACGGTGATCCAGTGGGACAAGGACGACCTGGAGACCCTGGGGCTCCTCAAGGTGGACGTGCTCGCGCTCGGCATGCTCACCGCGATCCGCAAGGCCCTGGCGCTCATCCAGGCGCACGGCGGTTGGCCGGGGTGCGTGCAGGATATTCCCGCCGAGGATCGTTCCACCTACGACATGATCTGCCGCGGCGAAACCACGGGCGTGTTCCAGATCGAATCGCGCGCGCAGATGAGCATGCTGCCGCGGCTCCGGCCGCGCTCCTTCTACGATCTGGTGATCGAGGTGGCCATCATCCGTCCCGGCCCGATCCAGGGCGGCATGGTCCATCCCTACCTGCGCCGCCGCCAGGACCCGGACAGCGTCAGCTATCCCAGCCCGGCGCTGGCCGAGGTGCTGCGCCGTACGCTCGGCGTGCCGATCTTCCAGGAGCAGGTGATGCAGATCGCCGTCGTCGCCGCCGGCTTCACCGCGGGCGAGGCCGATCAGCTGCGCCGCTCCATGGCGGCCTGGAAGCGCCGCGGCGGCCTCGAGCCCTTCCGCGAGCGGCTCCTCAGCGGCATGCAGGCCAATGGCTACGGTGCGGAATTTGCCGAGGGCATCTACCGGCAGATACTGGGGTTCGGCGAATACGGCTTCCCGGAATCGCACGCCGCCTCGTTCGCGCTGCTGACCTATCTGTCGTGCTGGCTCAAGTGCCACGAACCCGCGGCGTTCTTTGCCGCCCTGCTCAACAGCCAGCCGATGGGCTTCTACCAGCCGGCACAGCTCGTGCAGGAAGCGCGGCGGAACGGCGTGAGCATACTGCCGCCCGATGTGCTGCGCAGCGTCTGGGACTGCACGCTCGAGCGCGCCACGGGCGGCGCGCTCGCGATCCGGATCGGATTGCGCATGGTGCGCTCGCTCCCCAGTGCTCACGCGCAGCGCCTCCTCGACGCGCGGGACCAGGCACCGTTCCAGAGCATCGCCGAGCTGGCGCAGCGCGCGGCCCTGCCCCGGCGCAGCATGCAGCTGCTGGCGACTGCGGGCGCGCTGCGGCCCTTAAGCGAACACCGCCATGCGGCGAGCTGGCTGGCGCTCGGCGCCGAGCCGCCGCCCGGGAGCCTCGGGCTGGCAAACCCGGCCGAGCCCGCCGTGACCCTGCCGCGCCCGAACGCGGCCCAGGAAATCATGGCCGACTACCGGCAGCTTTCCCTGAGCACCACGCAGCATCCGCTGGTGCTGTTGCGCGAACAGCTGCGCCGCGCGCGTATCCGCAGCAACCTCGAACTGCGCGCGCTGCCCGACGGCGCAGCCGTACGCGTCGGCGGCCTCGTCACGCACCTGCAACAGCCCGGCACGGCTTCCGGTGTCGTATTTCTCTCGCTCGAGGACGAGACCGGCATCGTCAACGTGATTCTCTGGCCGCAGGTTTTCCTGGCGCAGCGCGCCCCGGCGCTCAGCGCCAGCCTGCTGGTGGTCAGCGGCAGGCTGCAGAACCAGAACGGGGTCGCACACGTGATCGCGCACCGCCTGCACGATCGCTCCCACTGGCTCGAGGGCCTGACCCGGCGCTCGCGCGATTTCCACTAGGCCCCATCGACAGCCTCACAGACGCCCTCGCCAGACTTCGCAGTGCTATCAATGCTTGCACTCGCTTCAGCACACCGCCAGCATTGATAGCGAGACCGAACATGGCCCAACTAAAGAGAGCATCCGCCATCGCGGCGATGCCCCGCAGGCTCTGCAGCTCTCGCGTTGGCTCGATCGTCTGGTTCGCGAATACGCCAATGCGATTCTGGCCTTCGACAGCGACACGGCAACGGTGTGGGGGCGGCTTCGTGTGCCGAATCCAGAGAATCCGCTCGACCAGCAGACCGCGGCTACAGCACTCATTCACGACCTTATTGTCGTGACACGCAACACCGCCCACGATGCCCCGACCGGCGTGCGCGTAATAAACCCGTTCAGCTGACCTCCAGCTCCGCTCAGGGCTTTGCGCGCAGATAGGGCAAGGCCGCGCGCAGGTAGATGAACATCGACACCAGGGTGAGGAGCGCCGCCAGCCCCGTCAGCCACAGACCCGCGCGGTACATGGGCAGCCCCAGCAGCTCATGCCGGTACAGCATCAGCGACAGACCCGACATCTGCATGATGGTCTTGTATTTGCCGAGCGCCGAGACGGCCACCTTCGCGCGGTGACCGAGCTCCGACATCCATTCGCGCAGCGCAGAAACGGCGATCTCGCGGCCGATGATCACCACCGCCGACAAGACCAGCGCCAGACGTGGATCGCGACTGACCAGCAGGACGAGTGCCACTGCGACGATCAGCTTGTCGGCGACCGGGTCCAGGAAGGCGCCGAGCGGCGTGATGAGGCCGAGACGCCGCGCCAGATAACCATCGAGCGTGTCGGTGATGGAAGCGGCGGCGAACACCAGGCCGGCGGCCGTATCGCCCAGGCCGGCCGGGTTGTGACGGCCGGCCAGGAACAGCAGCATGACCAGCGGGATGGCGCAGATACGCAACCACGTCAAGGCGTTGGGTAGATTCCAGCTCATCACGCTCCCGGATGCAGGTAATCATAAAGGGTCCGGGCCAGCGCTGTCCCCACTCCCGCGACGCGTTCAAGGTCTGCAATACCGGCGCGCAGCACGCCGGGCAGGCCGCCGAAATGCGTCAGCAGCGCGCGGCGCCGGGCCGGCCCGAGGCCCGGAACGGCCTCGAGTATGGACTCGTGATAGCGCCGGGCGCGGCGCCGGCGCTGACCGGTGATTGCAAAGCGGTGGGCTTCATCCCGCACCCGCTGCAGCAGGTGGAGCGCGGCACTTTCCGGCGGCAGCGTACGCGCCACCGATTGCCCAGGCAGATGGAGCCGCTCCTGCCCGGGCCGGCGGTCCGGACCCTTGGAGATGGCCAGTAAGGAAAGGCCCTTGCACCCGGCCCGCGCCAGTCCCTGCTCTGCGGCCTTGAGCTGCCCCGCGCCGCCGTCGATCAGCAGCAGGTCGGGCCGCGGCAGGTCGCCGCTTTCGATCCGGGCGCCATGGCGCGCCAGCGCCTGCTCGAGCGCTCCGTAGTCATCGCCGGGCGCCGGGCCCTCGATGTTGTAGCGGCGGTAGGCGCGCTTGATCGGCCCTTCCGCGCCATAGGCGACGCAGGCGGCGACGGTACCCTCGCCACCGGTGTGGCTGACATCGAAGCATTCGATGAGCTCAGGCACCCGCGGCAGCGCAAGCTCGGCAGCGAGCGATTGCAGCGCGGCGGCAATCGTGTCGTGGCGGCTGGCGCGCATGCGCAGGGCCTCGCGGGCATTTTCCTCGGCCAGCTCCAGCCAGCGACCGGGTAACCCGCGCTCGCTCTGATGCAACCGGACCGCGCGCCCCGCCACCGTCACCAGGGCTTCGGCGACCGCGGCCCGGTCCGGCAGGGCCTGGTTGATGAGAATCTCGGCCGGCACCGCCTGCCGTCCATAGTGCAGCAGCAGAAACTGCGCGAGGGTCTCAGTCGCCTCGCCCAGCGCCGCCGGAAAAAAATTCGTGGTGCCCAGACTCTGGCCGTCACGCACCGTCAGGATCGTCAGGGCGTATTGTCCGGGCTCCCCGACCAGGGCGACCACATCCACGTCACGGGACCTGGGCGCGGTGGTGATCTGCTGACTCTGCAGCTCCGTCAGACCCGCGAGCTGATCGCGCAGGCGCGCGGCCTCCTCGAAGCGCAGCGCCTGCGACGCCTCGCTCATGCGCACGCCCAACTCTGCCGCCAGGGGTTCGCTGTTGCCTTCCAGCACCCGCAGGGCGGAGTCGAGATCGCGCCGATAGTCGGCCGCGCTGATCAGAGCGACGCAGGGTGCCGAACAGCGGCCGATCTGGTGCTGGAGGCAGGGCCGGCTCCGGTGCGCAAAAAAGGAGTCGCGGCAATTGCGGATGCGGAACACCTTCTGCAGATGCTGGAGCGCCGCTTTCACCACGGAGGCATTCGGGTACGGCCCGAACAGTCGCCCCACGGGGCGGCGCAGGCCGCGCCAGTACTGCAGGCGGGGGAATTCGTGATCAGTCGCGCAGAGGATGAACGGGAAGGTCTTGTCGTCCCGCAGGATGACGTTGTACCGCGGCCGATGCGCCTTGATCAGATTGCATTCGAGCAGCAGGGCGTCGGTCTCGGAGCCGACCACGGTCACTTCGATGCGCGCCACGCGGCGCAGCATCGCGGCTACCTTGGCCGATTGCGGCCTGGAGCTGAAGTAGCTCCCCACCCGGTCGCGCAGCCGCGCCGCCTTGCCAACGTAGATGAGTTCGCCGTCGGCATCGTGCATGCGATAGACGCCCGGGCGGTAGGGCAGCGTCGCAACGAAACGCTGCGGATCAAATGGCGCCGAGTCGGGCACTCACGTGCGCTGCCGGCTGCGCTCAGCGATCAGCATGGCCAGTTCCAGGGCCTGCTCATAGTTCAGCCGTGGATCGACCTGCGATCGATAGGCGCGCTGCAGATCGGCATCGGTCAGGCCGCGCGCGCCGCCGGTGCATTCGGTGACGTCCTCGCCGGTGAGTTCAATGTGTGCGCCACCGAGTATCGAGCCCAGCTCGCGATGTATGCGGAAGGAGACGTCGAGCTCCTTCAGTATGTTCTCGAAGCGCCGCGTCTTCAGGCCTCCGCTGGTGGTCTCGGTATTGCCGTGCATCGGGTCGCAACACCACAGCACGCTGTGGCCGGTGCGGCGCACGGCCTCGATGACGCGCGGCAGGTGCTGCTCGATATCCTTGACGCCAAAGCGGTGGATCAGTGTCAGGCGACCGGGCTGATTCTGCGGATTCAGGATCGCCACCAGTTCCTGCAGCCACTCATCGCTCATCGCCGTGCCCACCTTGACGCCGATCGGATTGGCGATGCCGCGGAAATACTCCGCGTGTGCGCCCTCGACCGTGGCCGTGCGCATGCCGATCCAGGGCATATGCGTGGAAAGGTTGTACCAGCGGTCCTGGCGCGGGATGTAGCGCGTCTGGGCCTGCTCATACAGCAGGTGCAGGCCCTCGTGGCTGGAAAAGAACTCGACCCGCAGCGCATCGCCGACCTGCTGGCCGGTCATGGATTCGAAGAAATCGAGTGCGTCGCCGATGGAATGGACGATGCGTTCGTAGGCCTCCCGGAGCGGTGCGTGGCGTACGAATCCCAGATCCCAGTATTCGGGGTGGTGCAGGTCGGCGAATCCGCCATCCACCAGCGAGCGCACGAAATTGAGCGTCAGCGCCGCGCGTTCGTAGCCGCGCAGGAGCAGTTGCGGGTCGGCGCGCCGTGCCTCGGCGCTGAATTCCGGTCGATTGACCAGATCGCCCCGGTAGGCGGGCAGCGATACGCCGTTGCGCGTTTCGGTATCCGCCGAGCGCGGCTTGGCATACTGCCCGGCAAAGCGGCCGACGCGCACGATCGGCCGCTTCATCGCCTGCAGCAGCACCAGGCTCATCTGCAGCAGCACCTTCAGCTGCTTGGCGATGTGGTCGGATTCGCAGTCGGCGAAACTCTCGGCGCAATCGCCTCCCTGGAGGAGGAAGGCCTCACCGCGCTGCGCTCCGGCGAGGCGCGCGCGCAGATTGTCCACTTCCCAGGACACCACGATCGGCGGGAGCCGCGCCAGATCCGCGACGGCCCGCTCGAGCGCAGCACTGTCCTCGTACGCAGGCTGTTGCTGCGCCTTGCGCGACTGCCAGCTGGTCGGCTGCCAGGAATTGGTGTCGGTCGATCTCATCCTGTCGATGTTAACACGTCCGTTTCCAGGACCCGGCCAGGCAGACTGACCTCGACACGCGCGCCCTTGAGGGCAGCGGATTCGCCGATGACGACCTCCCCGCCGTACAGCGCCACCGTATCGGCCACCATCGCGAGGCCCAGACCATGGCCGGGCGCGCGCTCATCGGCCCTGACACCACGCGCCAGCACGCGGCCGCGGTCTTCCGGCGCGATCCCGGGGCCGTCATCCTCGATGCAGATCGCCAGCATGTGCCGGGCGGGCTGATCATCGCGGAGCTGCGCGCGTACCAGCACCCGGGCCGCGCACCACTTGCAGGCATTGTCGAGCAGATTGCCGAGCAGTTCGATGATGTCGCCGCGGTCGCCGACGAAGCCGGCGCGCGCGGCGGCCTCCACTTCGATGGCCAGGTCCTTGCTGGAATGAACCTTGAGCATCGTGGCGCGCAGTTCCGCGAGCAGCGGTGCGACCGGAATCGCCCCCTGCCCCACGGCGACGCCGCCGCTGGTCGCGGCGCGCTTGAGCTGATGGTCGACAATCTGCGCGATGCGATCGATTTCGCGGTCCACACTGCCGCGCTCCTCCGCGCCGCCGGCGAGCGCCGCACGCATGACCGCCAGCGGTGTCTTCAGGCTGTGGGCCAGGTTTCCCAGGGTGTCGCGGTAGCGGACGATGCGCCGCTGCTCCGAGCGCAGCAGGACATTGAGCGAGCGCGCCACGCCAGCCAGCTCGCGCGGAAACTCCGTGCCCAGTTGTGCGCGCTGGCCGTTATCGACTTCGGCGATCTCCAGCTCGAGCCGGCGGATCGGACGCAGCACGCGGCGCAGCAGCTCGCCCAGCACCCCGAGCAGCAGCACCGCCAGGGCCCCGAACCAGCCGACCAGCTGGCGGCGAAACCGCAGCAGCCGCGCGTTCGGCTCGGCGAGGTCCTCCGCGACGCTGAACACCAGATCCGCCTCGACGCCCGGCGCATAGTCCCATTCCAGGCCGCGACTGAGCACGCCGACGACGCTGCCATCCGGCAGTACCTCCTGCCGGAAACGGGCATTGCCGGTGCCCACCACCGGCCCGAAATCCAGCGGCAGGCCGACGAGCGAGGGCGAACTCCACAGCACGTGCCCACGGGTGTTGCGCACCAGGGCGTACTGGCCGGAATGGCGACGACTCAGCCGCGACTCCGGGTCCAGCACGTGCAGATCCATGCGTCCCCCTTCGGTCAGTTCCGCGGCCGTGACCAGGGCGACGATTTCTTCATCCAGCCGCGAACGCAGCGCCTGCTCGGCGGACTGGCGAAAAATACGGTCGAGTACCAGTACCGTGAGCGCAAAGGACAGCACCAGCGGCACCGCCACGGCGATGATCAGCTGGCGGCGGACCGACGGCGCGCGCGCCATGCCTTCAGATGCTGCCGTGACTACGAAGCGACATGAGTGCGCGGCAGGGTGATGCGGTAGCCGCGTCCGCGCAGCGTTTCGATGGGCTTGATTTCGTCCTCGGGATCGAGCTTGCGCCGCAACCGCGCGATCAGCACCTCGATGACGTTGCTGTCCCGCTCGAAATCCTGTTCGTACAGCTTCTCGGTCAGCTCGGCTTTCGAGACGACTTCCCCCGCGCGCAGCATCAGGTGCTCGAGCAGGCGGTATTCGAAGCTGGTGAGATCCACCGGGTTGCCCCGCACCGCGACCGCCTGCGCCCGGGTATCGAGCACGACCGGATCACAGTGCAGGAGCGGAGTGGTCCAGCCGCTCGAGCGCCGCAGCAGCGCTGCCAGCCGCGCCTGCAGCTCGCCGATGTGAAAGGGCTTGGCAACGTAGTCGTCGGCGCCGGCACTCAATCCTTCCACCTTGTCCTGCCAGCGATCGCGCGCCGTGAGCACCAGCACGCCGTAACTCTTGCCCGCGGCGCGCAGCCGGCGGATCAGTTCCAGCCCCGGGAGTTTCGGCAGGCCCAGATCGACGATCGCCACGTCGATGGGATACTCGAGCGCGGCGTACAGGCCCTCCTCGCCGTCCTCGGCCGTATCGACGGTGTGGCCCGCGGCGCTCAGTTCGGCCTTCAGTGACTGGCGCAGGGCCGTCTCATCTTCGACGACCAGAATGCGCATCAGGCCCCCGCGAGGATCTGGCCGGTCGTCGCGTCGACAACGAGATTCCAGACACGCTGTTCGGACAGCAGGCGCAACTCCAGTGCCGGCCGACCGTTGACGGTGGTCTCCGTGACGCGCACCACCTTGGCATTGAATCGCCGCTGCACGGCCTGGATGACCCGCTCCCGCTGGCCGCCGGCGTCGTCGGCCAGGATCACGGCGTTCACGGCTCCCGGGATGGCCGCGGCCCGAAGATCCGCGCGCGCCGCAGCCGCGGAAGCGGCCACGAAGGCCACGCCCGCCAGCGACGCCGTCGCCCAGTTCAAGTGCCCAGGCCTGCCGTTCATTCCCGCTCCCGGAAGAGGCACCGCGCGCCCCGGACCCGGGCGCGCGCGGAACCCCACATCTTAGTATCCCTCCGGGTTGACCGTCACGCGCACTCGCAGTCGCTCGCCCGGATCGTAGGGCAGCTCGGTCTGGTAGTCGCGGTCGTTGTAGCGATAGCTGACGCGATAACCGTCAATACGCTGCTCGACCCGTTCGGTGTAGCGAGTCTCGCAGCGTTCGCCCGCTTGCGCGCGCCGCGTATAGGCGTATTCGCCCTCGCCGCGCCGTTGCGTGGCGACATCATGTCCGATGGCGCTGCCGATCACCGCGCCGGCCACCGTGCCGATCCCGCGCGCATGACCGTGACCGAACTGGTGTCCGATCACCGCGCCGATCAGTCCACCGAGAATCATCCCTCCGGCCGCCGGCCGCTCACCGCCGCCCTGGCCATACCCCGGACCATAGCCCGGGCTGTAGTCGGCGCTGTCGTCCGTTTGCTCAAAGCATTCGCGTTGCGGCACGGAAATGCGCACCTGACGGATCCTCGGTTCGACATGGGTGACGCGTGCATAGTCGTAGTCCGACGCGGCGCCCATGCTCCGCGAGTCATCCGGCCACCCCTCGTCCGGGCCGGCCAGCGCCGGCGCTCCGACAGCCAGGCCGCCTGCCAGGCCGACCGCGATCGCGAGCATCATGGGCCTGCTGAACATACGCCGCTCCTTTTCACCCTTGGGCGCCGTGCCCATGGCGGGAGAGGTTACGAGAACGCGGCTGAACCACCCCTTAACTGCCGGGGAATGGCAGAAATACCTTGCAAATCAACTCTCCCGGCCCTCCTGAGCCTTGACCTCCCCCCACAGCAGTTCCCATTGCCCGGCGGTCAGTTCAGCGGCCGTCCAGCCCCGCTGCGCCATGAGGGCTTCCATGGCTCCGAAGCGTCGCTCGAATTTGTGATTGGCGCCGCGCAACGCAGCTTCGGGGTCCACGTCCAGATGCCGGGCCCAGTTGACGATCGCAAACAGCAGATCGCCCAGCTCTTCCTCGACGGCCAGCGGATTGTGCTGCCGCACCGCGGCTTCGGTTTCCTGCAGTTCTTCGCCGATCTTGGCGCGCACGGCCTGCGCATCGCTCCAATCGAATCCCACGTGCGCCGCGCGGCGGCCGAGCTTCGCCGCCCGCGCCAGGGCCGGCAGGGCCTTGGGGACGCCAGCGAGCGCGCCGTACACTCCGGCCGCTGCGCGCTCGGCGGACTTGTGCGCATCCCAGGCCTTCGCCAGATCAGCCGTGCGGGCGCCCTCGCCCCCGAACACGTGCGGGTGGCGGCGGACCAGCTTGTCGTGCAGCGCGGCGGCAACCGCGGCGAAATCAAACCAGCCGCTTTCGAGTCCGAGCTGCGCGAGGAACACGACCTGGAACAGCAGATCACCGAGCTCGTCGCGGATCCTGCCCGGATCGGCGCTCTCGATGGCGTCGGCCAGTTCGTAGGCTTCTTCGACGGTGTGGGGCGCGATACTCGCAAAACTCTGCACACGATCCCAGGGGCAACCCCGTTGCGGGTCGCGCAATTGCGCCATCAGGCGCAACAGAGCCTCCAAACGCTGCGCGGCCTCGCTCATGACTCGCTGCGCAGCGCGGCGCAGAGCGCCTGCAGGATGGCCGCCGTCGCGCCCCAGACGATGCGGCCCTCGAAGTTCAGTTCGTTGAGGACAACTTCCACGCCGTGGAGCACGCGCCGCGCCGGCTGGAAACTGCCCGGACGGCAGGAAAACTCCAGCGGCATCTCGAAGACCTCGGCCACCTCCGCCGCGTCGATGCGCAGCGTGAATCCAGGATCGATCAGCGCCACCAGGGGCGTGATGCGAAAGCCCGTCCGGACCACGTAATCGGGCAGGTAGCCCAGCGGCTCGACGTAGCGATCGTCAATGCCGATTTCCTCCCGCGTCTCGCGCAGCGCGGCGGCCAGCACACTCAGGTCCGAGGGCTCGATGCGACCGCCCGGAAAACTGATCTGCCCGGCATGCTGGCGCAGATGACTCGCCCGGGTGGTCAGCAGCAAGGCCGGCGCACCCGGTCGATCCACGATGGGCAGCAGCACGGCGGCGGGTTGTGGCCCCGGCGGTGACGGCGGTGAGGGCTCCGGGCGGTGATCGGGCAGCCTCGACAGCGTACGGCGCAGGCGCGAGCGCCAGTCAGCGGGAAGTCCTGCCAACTTCGACTGCGCCGCAGCTACCAATGCAACTCAGCCGCCGCCGCGGGTGCCGCCCTTGATGCCCCCTGCCGTCAGCTCGGCCGGGTCGAGCAGGCGGACGAGCTGCTCGGGCTTGAGGTCCGTCATGGCGGCCGCCACTTCCCGGATCGGCTTGCCTTCGGCGTAGGCACGCTTGGCAATGGCCGCACCTTGCTCATAGCCGATGACCGGATTCAGTGCCGTCACCAGGATCGGATTGCGCTCGAGCGCCTCCGTCAGTCGCTCATGATTCACCTTGAATCCGGCGATGGCCGTGTCGGCGAGCAGCCGTGAGGCGTTGGCCAGCAAGCGGATGCTCTCGAGCAGGTTCCAGGCGATGACCGGCAGCATCACATTGAGCTGAAAGTTGCCGGACTGGCCGGCGATCGTGATGGCCGCATCGTTGCCGATGACCTCGGCGGCGACCATGGCGGTGGCCTCCGGGATCACGGGGTTGACCTTGCCCGGCATGATGCTGCTTCCGGGCTGGAGGGCCGGCAGCACGATCTCGCCGAGGCCCGCGAGCGGCCCGCTGTTCATCCAGCGCAGATCATTGGCGATCTTCATCAGGCTGACGGCCAGCACCTTGAGCTGGCCCGACAGCTCGACCGCGGCATCCTGCGCCGACAGCGACTCGAAATAATTGCGGTTCGGCAGGAAGGCGATGCCCGTGAGTGCCGCCAGCGCGTGGCAGAACTCCATGCCGAAGCGCGGGTGCGCGTTGATGCCGGTGCCGACTGCCGTGCCGCCCTGTGCCAGGCACAGCAGCCGCGGTTCAACTGCGCGCAGTCGCGCCACTCCATTCTCGATCTGGGTACGCCACCCTGAGAGTTCCTGCGCGAGCGTGACCGGCATGGCATCCATCAGGTGCGTGCGGCCCGTCTTGACCACGGCCGCAAACTCGGCCTCCCGGGCAGCGATCACCGCCGCCAGGTGCTCGAGCGCCGGCAGGAGCTGTTCACGCAACAGCAGCTCGGCGCTCACATGAATGGCGGTGGGGATTGCATCGTTGCTGCTCTGGCTCATGTTGACGTGATCGTTCGGATGCACCGGGGGTGCGGTGCGCACCGCCAGGTGCGCGATCACCTCGTTGGCATTCATGTTGGTGCTGGTGCCCGATCCGGTCTGAAAGACGTCGATCGGAAAGTGGCGGTCATGGGTGCCGGCCGCCACCTCCCCTGCCGCCGCGGCGATAGCGGTGGCGAGCGCCGGATCGAGCAGTCCGAGGCTGGCATTGGCCATGGCCGCGGCCTGCTTGATCAGCGCCAGAGCGCGAATGAACGCCCGCGGCAGGCGTCGGCCGCTGATCGGAAAATTGTTTAGCGCGCGCTGGGTCTGCGCGCCCCACAGGGCGTCGGCCGGTACTTTGAGCTCACCCATGCTGTCACGCTCGATCCGGTATTCACTCGGCTTCATCCCACTTGACTCCAGGGGCGCACCGGGCGGCGCCCGCGGCCCACGGCGGGCGCTTCCTAAACTGGCGCATGCGCTACAATCGCAATTCTAACCTCGCGCGTTGCCCACTGCATGGATCAAACCCGCCTGCTGGCCATTTCCCCGGTCGATGGCCGCTACGCGGCGGCGGCCGAGCCCCTGCGCGCACTGTTTGCCGAGTCCGGGCTGATCCGGGAACGGATCCGCGTCGAGGCCGCGTGGCTGCTGGAAGTGGCGCAGGCACAGCCGCAGCTGCCGGGCGCAGCCCTCGCCGCGCCGGTGCGCGCGCGCGCCGAAGCGCTGGTCCGCGAGCCCGGTTCCGCCGCGGCCCTGGCCGTCAAGCAGATCGAGGCGCGGATCAACCATGACGTCAAGGCGGTCGAGTATTACGTGCGCGAGGAGCTGGCCACGGCGGGCGCGAGCGCGGCCACACTGGAGCTGGTGCATTTTGGCTGCACTTCCGAGGACCTCAACAACCTCAGCTACGCGCGCCTGCTGCAGCGGGCCCGCGCGGAGCTGCTGCTGCCCGAACTGAAGCAGATCGCTGAGGCGCTGCGCGCCTTCGCCCTCCAGCATGCGCGAGTGCCGATGCTGGCGCGCACCCATGGGCAGAGCGCCAGCCCGACCACGCTCGGCAAGGAATACGCGAATGTGGCGGCGCGCCTGGCGAGAGCGCTGGCGCGACTGCAGGCGGTAAGGATTTTCGGCAAGTGGAACGGCGCAGTCGGCAATTTCAACGCGCATCACTGCGCACTGCCCGGCGCCGACTGGCGGGCGATCAGCGCGCGCTTTGTGCAGGCACAGGGCCTGGAATGCAATGCCTACACCACCCAGATCGAGCCGCACGACTGGATCGGCGAATACGCGGACGCCTGCGCCGCGACGAATGTGATCCTCATCGATCTGTGCCGCGACACCTGGGGCTACATTTCGCTGGGCTACCTGCGCCAGCGTGCCGTGGCTGGCGAGGTCGGTTCCTCCACGATGCCTCACAAGGTCAATCCGATCGATTTCGAGAATGCCGAGGGCAATCTGGGCGTGGCCAACGCGCTGCTGCGCCATTTCGCCGAGAAGCTGCCGGTCTCGCGCTGGCAGCGCGACCTCAGTGACTCAACGGTGCTGCGTAATGTGGGGGTCGCACTGGCGCACAGCTTCATCGCCTGGCGCTCCCTGCTCAAGGGCCTGGCCCGGCTCGCCCCCGACGCGGAACGCATGGCGCTCGATCTGGGCAATTCATGGGAAGTGCTCGCCGAGGCGATCCAGACCGTGTTGCGCGCGCAGGGCGTGCCCAATGGCTACGAACTGCTCAAGGAGTTCACTCGCGGCCAGCAGGTCGACGCCAAGGCGCTGAAGAAATTTGTATCGGCACTGCCGCTGGCGGCAACGGAACGCAACCGCCTGGCTGCCCTGCAGCCGGCCGATTACATCGGACTGGCTGCTGAACTCGCGCTGGATCTGCCCGCTGCGCCCTGAGGGCGCTTCCCCCACCCTTTCCAGTCGCCTGCACCTTATCTATAGGGAGAAAGAGCGACTGCGCGCCCTGCCTGCAGCGCTCGCGTCGAGTCTGTTCACGCCATTTTGAGCGGCCCGTCACAGTGCCGCGCCACAGGAGCGTGATCCGGTCGGCTCGAAAGCGCCCCTGCGCTGCCTACCATGCCAAGGCCGATCCGGTGTGACATAGGTAGACGGTGTGGCCAAGCCTGGCAATCACAGCACGACCACGGAGACCTGGCTCGCCAGTCTTGCCGCGGCCGAGCGTGCCCTGCACCCCGTAGTCCTCCCATTGCCGATGCCGGCGGCCGACGAACTGCAGGTGCTCACTGAACTGGCCGAGGTGCGACAGAGCACCGCGGCGGCCATCGCCTCCGGTCAGCGGCTGGTCTCCATCTTCACGCCCGATCTCGAACCCGCCGTCTACGACCATCCACCGGTCATCGAAGTCATCAAGCGCTTTGTGCTCAGCCACAGCTTTGCCAAGGTGCGCGTCCTGCTGCGCGATCACACGCGCCATACGGGTTCGGGCAGTCGCTTCATGTCCATGGCGCGCCGGCTCTCCAGCTATCTGGAGCTGCGCATCCTGGTGCCGCAATTTCACCACCTCACGGCTTCGTATTGCATCGCCGACGATCGCGCCATCGTCTATCGCATGCGTTCGGATCAATGGGACGGGATCGCGGCCGTGAACAGCCCGCCCGTCGCCCGCCAGTACCTGCAGGAATTCGACCTCGCCTGGCAGGCCAGCAACGACCTGCAACACCGGCGCGTGGCGCGCATGTAGCGCCGGCGCCTACAATCGCCGCCATGAGTGCGGCGAAACAGGCGCGCGTGGTGATCGGCATGTCCGGCGGCGTGGATTCCGCCGTCGCGGCGCTGCTGCTGCGCGAATCCGGCCTTGAAGTGCACGGCCTGTTCATGTCCAACTGGGAGGACGAGGACAGCTACTGCACCGGCGCGCAGGACTACCAGGACGCGCGCGCCACGGCCCGCGAGCTCGGCATCGTCCTGCACCGGGTCAGCTTTGCCGAGGACTATCGCCGCCAGGTGTTCGCCGAGTTCCTGGACGAATATCGCCGCGGCCGCACGCCCAATCCGGACGTGCTGTGCAATCGCGAAATCAAGTTTGGTCTCTGCCAGCAGTACGCGCGCCGGCTGGGCGCCACCCTGTTTGCGACCGGCCACTACGCGCGCCTGCGGCAGGGGGAATCCGGGCCCGAGCTGCTGCGGGCGCTCGATGCATCCAAGGATCAGTCCTACTTCCTCTGCGCCGTCGCACGCCCGCAATTTGCGCAGGTGCGCTTCCCGCTCGGCGAGCTGGTGAAATCGGAAGTGCGCGAGCGGGCCCGGCGCGCCGGCCTGCCGGTGTTCGAAAAGCCCGACAGCACCGGAATCTGCTTCATCGGTGAACGCCCGTTCGCGGAATTCCTCGCGCGCTACATCAGCCCGACCCCCGGCCCGATCGAGAGCGGCTCGGGCCACCGACTCGGCACGCATCGGGGCCTGCCCTTCTATACCCTGGGGCAGCGCGGTGGCCTGGAAATCGGTGGCGTCAGCGGCGGCAGCGGGGATCCCTGGTATGTCGCCCGCAAGGATCTGGCCCGCAACGCCCTCATCGTCGTCCAGGCGCAAGAACGCGCAGGGGTCACCGCCACGGCGCTGCGCACCGGCACCATCAACTGGCTCGACACGCCGCCGGAACAGCATATCGCGGTCGCAGTCAAGACGCGTTACCGCCAGGCGGACCAGGCCGCTGCGCTCGAACCGCAGCCGGATGGTTCAGCGCTGCTGCGCTTCGATACGCCGCAGTGGGCGCTGACCCCCGGCCAGACCGCGGCGCTCTACCGCGGCGAACGCTGCCTGGGCGGCGGCGTGATCGAAGAGACTCTATAATGCGCCGGTGATGCCGGGCAGGCAGCGCGCCGCGTCACGGAGGAACCATGGGCGACAGCTTCAAGACCCGCACCACCCTGAGCTGCGGCGGCAGGGACTACCAGATCTTCAATGTCGCGGCCCTGGGCGCGGCGCGCGTGCAACGCCTGCCCTATTCCCTGAAGATACTGCTGGAGAACCTGCTGCGTTTCGAGGATGGCGTCAACGTGACCCGCGCCGATATCGAGGCCGTGCTGAACTGGAACCCACAGGCGCCGCCCGCGCACGAGATATCGTTTACGCCGGCGCGCGTGATCATGCAGGACTTCACCGGTGTGCCCTGCGTGGTCGATCTGGCCGCGATGCGCGAGGCCATCACGCGCCTGGGGGGCGATGCCGAGAAGGTCAACCCGCTGGCGCCGGCGGAGCTGGTCATCGATCACTCGGTGCAGGTCGACGCGTACGGCACGGCGCAGTCCCTCGCCGAGAACAATCGCATCGAATTCGAGCGCAACGGCGAACGTTACGCATTCCTGCGCTGGGGCCAGAGCGCATTCCGCAATTTCAAGGTGGTGCCGCCGAACACCGGGATCGTGCACCAGGTGAATCTCGAATTCCTGGGTCGCGTGGTCTTCGACCGCACGGTGGGCGACGGGCACCAGGCCTACCCCGACACCGTTGTCGGCACCGATTCGCACACCACCATGATCAATGGACTGGGCGTGCTCGGCTGGGGCGTGGGCGGCATCGAGGCCGAGGCGGCGATGCTCGGGCAACCGGTCACGATGCTGATTCCGCAGGTGATCGGCTTTCGGCTCAAGGGGAGTCTCCCGGCGGGCGCCACCGCCACCGACCTGGTGCTGACCGTGACCGAGACGCTGCGCAAGCAGGGCGTGGTGGACAAGTTCGTCGAATTCTTCGGTGACGGCCTCGCCAACCTGCCGCTGGCCGATCGGGCCACGATCGGCAACATGTCGCCGGAATTCGGCAGCACCTGCGCGATATTCCCGATCGATCAGGAGACGATCCGCTATCTGCAGCTGTCCGGCCGCCCGCCCGAGCAGATTGCGCTGGTCGAGGCCTACGCCCGGACCACGGGCCTGTGGCGCCTCGATGGCGCCGCGGACGCCGACTACACCGCCGTGCTCGAACTGGACCTCGGCACGGTGGAGCCGAGCCTGGCCGGCCCGAGCCGGCCGCAGGACCGCGTGCCGCTGCGCGTGGCCAAGGCCACCTACCAGGCGCACCAGCAAACGATGGCCGAGGAGCGCGGCCGGAAGAACCCGGGGGCGACGGGCAAGGCGGCGGTCAGCGTCGAGGGCCGGAGTTTCGAGCTCAGCGACGGTGCCGTACTGATCGCGGCGATCACGAGCTGCACCAATACCTCCAACCCCTACGTGATGATTGCCGCCGGACTGCTGGCGCGCAACGCGCGCCGTCGCGGCCTGAATTCCCGGCCCTGGGTCAAGACCAGCCTGGCGCCCGGCTCCCGCGTGGTGTCCGACTACCTCAGTCGCGCCGGACTGCTGGCTGAACTCGGCGGCATCGGTTTTGACCTGGTCGGCTATGGCTGCACCACCTGCATCGGCAATTCCGGTCCGCTCAAGCCGGAGATTGCCGCGGGCGTCCGCAGCGCAGACGTGATCGGCTGTGCGGTCCTGTCGGGCAACCGCAACTTCGACGGCCGCATCCATCCGGACGTCAAGATGAATTTCCTGGCCTCCCCGCCGCTGGTGGTCGCCTATGCCCTCGCGGGGACACTCAACCTTGACCTGAACAACGAGCCTCTCGGTACCGGGAGCGACGGGAAGCCGGTTTTTCTCAAGGACATCTGGCCCGGCGCGCGTGAGGTGGCCGACTGCGTGGGCCAGAACATCAACTTCGAGATGTTCCGGCGCAGCTACGCCAGCGTCTTCGCCGGCGATGAGCGCTGGCAGGCAATCAAGGTGCCGGCCGGCAAGATCTACGCCTGGGATGACAAGTCCACCTACGTCAAGAACCCGCCCTACTTCGACGGCATGACGATGCAGCCGGCGGCCGTGCGGGAAATCCGCGGCGCGCGCGCCCTGGCCCTGCTGGGCGATTCCGTGACCACTGACCACATTTCCCCGGCGGGCAACATTGCCAAAGTGAGCCCGGCGGCGAAATACCTGATGGCGCAGGGCGTGGCGCCGGCGGATTTCAATCAGTACGGCGCCCGCCGTGGGAACCACGAGGTGATGATGCGCGGCACCTTCGCCAATATCCGCCTGCGCAATCTCCTGTTGCCCGGCACCGAAGGCGGCGTGACGGTGCACATCCCGAGTGGGGAGCAAATGAGCATCTACGACGCCGCCATGCGCTACAAGACCGAGGGGACGCCGCTCATCATCCTCGCCGGCAAGGAATACGGCGCCGGTTCATCGCGCGACTGGGCTGCCAAGGGCACCATGCTGCTGGGCGTACGGGCCGTGATCGCCGAGAGCTACGAACGCATACACCGCTCCAACCTGATCGGGATGGGCGTGCTGCCGCTGCAATTCAAGCCTGGCCAGAACGCCCGGTCGCTGGGCCTGACCGGCAGGGAATCATTCGACATCCAGGGCCTGTCGGGGGGTGAGGCCAAATCGGTCACGATCGTCGCGACACCCGATGCCGGCACGCCGTTGCGTTTTGAGCTGCAGGTGCGGATCGACACGCCCAAGGAACGTGAGTATTTCCAGCACGGCGGCATCCTGCACTACGTCCTGCGCCAGCTCGCGGTGATCGGCAAGGCGGCCTGAAGCCGGCTGATACGGCATGGAAGAGCGCAATCTCGCGATCTTTGATCTCGACGGCACGATCACGCGCCGTGACACGCTGCTGCCTTTCATTGCGGGTTTCCTCTGGCGCCACCCCTGGCGGCTGTGGCGCTGGCTGCCCTGCCTCGTGCCGCTGCTGCGCTACGCTGCGGGCGAGCGCGACCGCGGCGCGCTCAAGTCCAGCGTCATCCAGCTGACGCTGGGCGGGGTAACCAGCGCGCAGCTCGACGCCTGGGCCGTGTACTTCACGCGCCGGCTGCTGCAGACCGGTCTGTACGCGGAAGCGATGGAGTGCATTGCCGCGCACCAGCGCAGCCACGATCACCTGGTGCTGCTCTCGGCCAGCCCGAACCTCTATGCGCCGGAGATCGCCCAGGCACTGGGGTTCGATGCCTGCATCTGCACGGAAGTACGCTGGCGGAGCGACGAGCGCCTCGATGGCGCGTTCAGTTCGGCCAATCGGCGCGGCCCGGAGAAAGCGCGCTGCGTGGGCGTGCTGCTGGCCGAGCACCAGCCGCTGCTCAGTTATGCCTACGGCAACAGCCCGGCGGACCTCGAGCACCTGCAGATGGTGAGTTCCGGCACCTACGTCAACGGGTCATCCGAGGAGCTGGCCTACCTGCCCAACGTCCGCGCCGTACGCTGGTGGCGACCCGGCTCAGCCATGGGCGCGCTCTGAGCGGCTGATGAGGCTGTAACCTTTGCACCGCCGGCGACGAATTAGACTCAGTGGCGGTGCGCCTCATGCGCCTGCGACGCTACAGGTGAAGTGCATGCCCCGACCTGACTTGCCCCGCATACGGCCCTCCGAGATCACCGCCGAGCGGTATTTCCACATGCGGCGCGACCTGCTCACCACGGCTCTCGGGATCGCGACCGCGGCCGCCATTCCCGCCGCGCGTGCGGCGACGCCCTCTCCGGCGGGGGCACCGCTGACGTACTCCCGAAATGCAAAGTATTCCGTGGCGGACAAGCCCAACACCTTCGAAGAAATCACGAACTACAATAATTTCTACGAGTTCGGTACCGACAAGTCCGACCCGGCGGCGCAGTCCGGATCCCTGCACACGCGGCCCTGGAGCGTGGCGGTCACGGGCGAGGCCGCCAAGACCGGGAAATTTACGATCGAGGACATCCTCAGCCCGCACCCGCTCGAGGAACGCGTTTACCGCCACCGCTGCGTCGAAGCCTGGTCGATGGTCATTCCCTGGGTCGGATTTCCGCTGGGCGATCTGTTGCGGCGATTCCAGCCCACCTCGCGCGCCAAGTATGTGCAGTTCACGACGCTCCTGGACCCCAGGCAGATGCCGGGCCAACGCAGCGGGGTGCTCGACTGGCCCTACGTCGAGGCGCTGCGCATCGATGAGGCCATGCACCCACTGGCCTTCATGGTGGTGGGCGTCTACGGACGCGCGCTGCCGAACCAGAACGGCGCGCCGCTGCGCGTGCACCTGCCGTGGAAGTACGGCTTCAAGAGCGCCAAGTCCATCGTTCAGATCCACTTCACCGAACGCCAGCCCGCCAACACCTGGGCGATCTCCGCGCCCAACGAGTACGGGTTCTACGCGAACGTCAACCCCCAGGTCGATCATCCGCGGTGGAGCCAGGCGACCGAGCGGCACATCGGGGGCGGCTTTTTCGCCGCGCGCCAGCCGACGCTGATGTTCAACGGCTATGCGGACCAGGTCGCGAGCCTGTACCAGGGTCTCGATCTGCGCCGGAATTTCTAGCCTCGTGGCCAGCACCATCGATCGGCGTTACCGCTACGCCTACAAGCCCGCGCTCTTCCTCGCCTGCCTGGTGCCACTGGCCTGGGCGGTCGGCGGCGTGCTGGGACTCCCGGTACCCACCCTGGGCGCGGACCCGGTGCGCAAGGTGCTGGGGATCTTCGGCCACTCGGCGCTCAACCTGCTGCTGATCACGCTGTGTGTCACGCCGCTGCGGCACATCTCCGGGAATTCAAATCTGCTGCGGCTCCGCCGCATGCTCGGGGTGTTTGCCTTCAGCTACGCGCTGCTGCACTTCCTGACCTACATCGGTCCGTTCCAGGGGTTCAGCTGGAGCGCCATCGTCAAGGACCTGGTCAAGCGGCCCTACATCACCGTCGGCTTTTCCGCGCTGCTGCTGCTGACGCCGCTGGCGATCACCTCGACCAACGCCATGATGCGACGGCTCCGGCGCCGCTGGCAGAGCCTCCACCGGCTGATCTATGTGATCGCCATCCTCGGCGTCTGGCATTACTGGTGGCAGGTGAAGAAGGACATCCGCGAACCGCTGCTGTATGCGGCGATCCTCGCCGCGCTGCTGGGCTGGCGCCTGTGGCGTCGCCAGCGCAAGGCTACATCGATGTCCGCGCTTCCCAGAGCTCCGGAAACAGCCTGAGGCGCAGCGCCTTGGCCAGGTAGGACACGCCCGCGGTTCCGCCCGTGCCCGGCTTGTAGCCGATGATGCGCTCGACGGTCTTCATGTGCTGATAGCGCCAGAGCTGGAAGCGATGGTCGAGATCGACGAGGCGCTCCGCCAGCTCGTACAGATCCCAGTCCTTCTCGGCATTGTGGTACACGCCCAGCCACGCCCCGGTCACCTGCTTGCTGGCTTCGTAGGCCATGGAAAAATCGCGCTGCAGGGCGCCCTCGGGCACCCCATATCCCCGGCGCGACAGCAGCCGCAGCACCTCATCATAGAGACTGGGCGCAGCCAGGGCCCGCTCGAGCTCGGCGTGGGCCTGTGGGTCGCTTCGATACACCTCGATCACCGCGGCGTTCTTGTTGCCGAGCAGGAACTCGATCAGCCGGTACTGCCTGGACTGGAAGCCCGATGAGCGCCCGAGCGCATTGCGGAACGCCGAATAATCAAACGGCGTCATCGTCGACAGCACCTCCCAGACGGCGAGCAGCTGCACCTGCACGCTGCCGATGCGACCGAGCATCTTGAAGGAAGGATCGAGATCGTCGCGCCGGACGCATTCCATGACGCTGACGAGCTCATGGCGCAGCAGGCGCATCCACAGTTCGGACACCTGGTGAACGATGATGAACAGCATCTCGCTGTGTTCCGCCGTCAGCGGCCGCTGGGCGCCCAGCAGCAGGTCCAGGCGCAGGTACTCGCCGTAGGACTGCGAATCGCCCAGATTCCAGTGCACCGGCTCATCGCTCAGATCGACACGGGTGAGGTGCTCGGCCGGGGGTTGCTTGTGGTCCAATCCCTAGCCCTCCAGAACGCGCGCGCCGCGGGTACGAAGCGCCGCCAGCAACCAGCCGGGCACCTGGGTCCAGCCGCGCGCCAGTTCGCGATCGAACTCACGCCACTGCGGCTCGTAATGGCCGACCAGCTCCCAGAAGCGTGGCCCGTGATTCATATGCCTGAGATGGGCGAGCTCGTGCACCATCAGATACTGCAGCACTGCCGGCCGCTGAAACAGCAGGCACAGGTTCAGGCTGATGGTGCCGCGCGTCGAGCAGCTTCCCCACCGCGTGCGCTGGCTGCGAATCTGCAGACGGCGGCCGGCGCAGCCCAGGCGCGCCGCCAGCGCGGCCAGGCGCGGGGTGAACGCAGTCCGGGCGCGCGCACCCAGCCATGCGAGCAGGGCGGCGCGCAGGGCATTGCCCTCAGCGCCCGTGGCGATTTCCAGCACGCCGCCGCCACTGGACGGCGCCCGCTCACGCAGCAGCCGGCTTCCGGCCGTGGCGCCAGCCAGCTCCGGGCCAGCGGTTGCCGCGGGCGCCTGTACGGCATGGCAGTGCCAGGTCTCGCCGATGGCTTTCAGCTCCAGGCGGTCGGGCGGAAACTCGTGGACGAGGAGCGAGGCGCGGCGGCGCTCCTGCACGATCCAGTCCTGGTGGCGCGCCACGAAGCTCTGCACCTCACGCGGCCGGGTGCGCTCCGGCACGACGACTTCCACCGCCCCATCGTGGAACACACGCACCGCGAGGCGTCGCGCGCGTACGCTGCGGCGCACGCGCCAATCCGCTTCCGCGTCGCGCCCGCTCCACAGCGGCAACTGCTGCCCTGCTGCCGTATTCATGCGCGACCATCATATCAGGGGGACCTGCCCGGCAAGCCCTAGTAGACTGGCGCATCCATGCTTCTCGTCGATATAGGCGTCAATCTGGCGCACGACAGCTACGCCGGCGACCGTGACGCGGTGATCGCGCGCGCCGCGGCGGCCGGCGTCGCACAATTGATCGTCACCGGGGCGACGCTGACCTCCAGCCGCGCCGCGCTCGAGCTCGCGCGGGCACATCCGGGCCGGCTGTTTGCCACCGCCGGCGTCCATCCGCATCAGGCCGGTGAGCTTACGGCGGTCGAATTGCCGCAGCTGCGGGCACTGCTCGGTGAACCCGGCGTCGTCGCAGCCGGCGAGTGCGGACTCGATTATTTCCGCAACTATTCACCGCAAGCCGCACAGCGCCGCGCCTTTGCCACGCAACTGGCGCTGGCCGCGGAACTCGGCAAACCCCTGTTCCTCCACCAGCGCGACGCCCATCAGGACTTCACCGCCGCACTGCGCGAACACGCCGGCACGCTGCGCGGCGTCGCGCACTGCTTCACCGGTGGGGAGGCGGAACTGCAGACCTACCTGGATCTGGGCCTGCACATCGGCATCACCGGCTGGATCTGCGATGAGCGGCGTGGTCAGCCGCTGCAGGCGCTGGTGCGCCGCATTCCCGCGGGCCGCCTGCTGCTGGAAACCGATGGCCCCTATCTGCTGCCGCGCGACCTGCGCCCGCGCCCGGCCTCGCGGCGCAATGAGCCGGCCTTTCTGCGCCATATCGCCGCCATTGTGGCGCGGCTGCGCGAGGAGAGCCACGAGGCCTGCGCGGCGCACACCACTGCCGCGGCGCGCGCACTATTCAGCCTGGCCGCCGTCCAACACCCATCGGCTACGCTGGCACCCGGAGATTCCCTTGGATCGTCTCAACAGTAACTGGCTGCGTCGTCCCCCGGGGCTTGCGATCGCACTGGTCTGCGCGGCCGGCCTGTGGCTGAACGCGATGGCCGACGACGCCGCGGCAAAGGGAAGCGCCGGAGTGTCGCCGGTCCAATGGACCGAATCGGCACTGGTGCTGCCGCGTTACGGAACGATTGCCATCTACCGGCCCGCCGGTCCGGTTCGCTCCGTCGTGATCTTCCTTTCGGGGGACGGCGGCTGGCACCTGGGTGTCGTGGACGCCGCGCGACGCTTCGCGGCGGCAGGTGCCCTGGTCGCCGGCGTCGATGTGCGCAAGTATCTCGGGCTCATACGACCCAGCGACGCGGGATCGGCTCCCACCGCCTGCACCAGCGTCGCAGGCGACATGGAGGCACTGAGCCAGCAGTTGCAGCGCCGGATGCAGCTGCCCGGCTACCTGCATCCGATGCTGGTCGGCTACTCATCGGGCGCCACGATCGTCTATGCGGCGCTGGCCCAGGCTCCGCACGGCACCTTTGCGGGCGCGATCAGCATGGGGTTCTGCCCCGACCAGGACTTCAGTGGCGCCCACCTCTGCAGGACCAACGGCCTGGACTATCACCTGCCCGGGAAAATCAGGACCGGCGATCACACGCTGATACTCGATGCCGATGCCGCTATCCGCGATCGTTGGATCGCGGCGCAGGGCGAGCGCGATCAGGTGTGCAACCCGGATGTGACCCGCGAGTTCGCCGCGGCGATCCCGGCCGCGAAGCTGCTGAGCCTGCCGCGTGTCGGTCACGGCTTCTCGGTGACGGCCCACTGGTGGCCGCAGGTGCAGCAGGCCTACCAGGACGCCATGGCACACGCTGCGCCACCCGCACCCACGGACTCCACGATCAGCGATCTGCCCGTCTATGAAGTGCCGGCGGGCGAGCGGCAGGGTGATCGCCTGGCGATCCTGCTGACCGGCGATGGCGGTTGGGCCGGGCTCGACCGGGATCTTTCGGCCGAGCTGGCCAGCAAGGGCATCTCGGTGGCCGCCTTGAGCAGTGTCCGCT
>WNFM01108637.1_pt1 | contig 51168 bp, 54 predicted proteins | sample 5400271 | NCBI WGS metagenome assembly WNFM01 (sample SAMN13153352, study PRJNA577476) | soil metagenome | isolation source: 60 cm saprolite on Douglas fir-dominated hillslope | place: USA:California | collected 2013-09-17
GTTTGTACTCCAGCGTGTACGCCGCTCGCCTGCTCTTCTCTCTCGTCATTTCGTATCTCCCATTCCAGGTAATTTACACCCAGTTAAGAGATACGTTTTTCAGGGGCAAGGTCAGTGGTCATTCTTTTACCGCCCCGGTCATGCCGGCGACGTAATACTCGACGAAGAAAGAATACATGATTGCGACCGGCAGCGATCCGACCAGTGCGCCGGCCATCAAGGCGCCCCAGTGGTAGACGTCGCCCTCCACCAGTTCGGTGATCACACCCACCGGAACCGTTTTGTTTTCGGACGCCGAGATGAAAGTCAGCGCGTAGAGAAATTCGTTCCAGGATAACGTGAATGCAAAGATCCCCGCCGAGATCAGGCCCGGCACGGCCAGCGGCAGGATGATCCTGGTCAGGATCTGCCAGCGTGTTGCGCCGTCGATCAATGCGCACTCTTCAAGTTCATACGGGATCGAACGGAAATAGCCCATCAGCAGCCAGGTGCAGAACGGGATCAGGAAAGTCGGATACGTCAGGATCAGCGCCCAGCGGGTATCGAAGATGCCGATCTGGAACACCATCATCGCCAGCGGGATGAACAGGATCGACGGCGGAACCAGGTAGGCCAGGAAAATCGCCAGTCCGGTCTGGCGCGAACCCTTGAAGCGCAGCCGCTCGATCGCGTAAGCGGCGAACACGCTTGCGGCCAGCGAGACGAAGGTGGCGGTCACCGACACGATGATCGTGTTCCACATCCACTTCGGATACGACGTCGCGTAAAACAGCTTCCGGAAATGATCGAGCGTGGGCTCCACGACCCAGAACGGATTGCCTCCGGTGGACAGCAACTCCGCGTTCGACTTGAACGACGTGATTATCATCCAGTAGAACGGGAACAACAGCACGAACAGGAAGACGAGCAAGGGGATGTAGACCGTCACCCAGCGTCGCGGAAGCGACTCGAGGTAGTGCATGCCTTGGGGCTCAACGCGCGCCATGCCACCTCACCCCAATGCGCGGACACGTTAGTAACGAAGTTACCCGTTTGCGGGCAGCGCATTCGTTTTGCCTCCCGCCCCGGATGACTCCGTCAACGCCGTGTCGGCAAAACCTCTCCCCCGCAAGCGGCGGAGAGGGAGCAGTGGTTTGCCTCGTCACGATCGTCACGTCGTCACGTTCGTCACGGTTCATTTATCGCTTCCCCCCTGCTGCCATCTCCTGCGCTGCAAGCCAAAATAACTGAACAGGATCGCCGCCAGCAGGAAGGGGATCATCGCGGTCGCGATCGCCGCGCCTTCGCCGAGCGCGCCGCCGGGAATGGCGCGCTGGAAGGACAGCGTCGCCATCAGGTGGGTCGCATTGATCGGGCCGCCGCGCGTCAGCACCCAGATCAGCTGGAAATCGGTGAACGTGAACAGCACCGAGAAAGTCATTACCACGGCGATGATCGGCGTGAGCATCGGCAGGGTCACATAGCGGAACTGCTGGAACGGCGTGGCGCCGTCGATGCTCGCCGCCTCGTACATCGACGGCGGGATGGTCTGGAGGCCGGCCAGCAGGCAAATGGCGACGAACGGCACGCCGCGCCAGATGTTGGCGATGATGGTCGACATCCGAGGAAATTGATGTAGTGGTCCATCACGCCCATCTTCACCAGTACCCAACTCACGATCGAGAACTGGGCGTCGTAGATCCACCAGAACGCGATCGCCGACAGCACCGTGGGCACGATGAAGGGCAGCAGCACGATGGCGCGTACGAACGATTTGAACGGAATGTGCTTGTTGAGCAGCAACGCGAGCCACAGGCCGAGCACGAACTTGACCGCGCTCGCCACCACTGTATAGAGAAACGTGTTGAACACCGACAGGCGGAATACGCTGTCGGTCACCAGGAACTCGTAATTCTCGATGCCGATCCATTCGCCGACGCGGCCGATCTTGGCGTCGGTGAAACCGAGCCAGACGCCCAGGGCCAGCGGGTAGGTCAGAAAGAAAATCAGCAACGCGCCCGCGGGCAGCATGAACAGCAGCCCGAGGACATTGCGGTTGTCGAAAAATCGGGACGCTGTGCTCACACGCGTCCCGGTGAACGGTGATCAGCGAACGGTGAACAGTCTGCCCTGCGGAGCCAAGCCTCAGGATCGAGCCTACCGTTTACCGTTAACTGTTCACTGTTCACGCCGTTCCTTCCGCTAGCGGTAATACCTTTTGGCCCGCTTTTCCGCCCTTTCGATGGCTTCCTTGACGGAAACGTTTCCGGATGCAGCTTCCGCGACCATGTTGACGACGACGAAATCGGCCATGCAACCGGCGGAAGCCGTCCCCATGGTCCCGGCGTAGCCATTCGGCAACATGTTCTTGCAGGTGTACTTGAACGGCGTGTTTTTCGGATCCTCGGTCCACACCGGGTTGCGCTCGTAGAAGGTCAATGGCTGCACGACGAAGCTGGCCGACGCCTTTTGCCAGGCCTCGTACTGCTCTTTCTCCATCATGAAGCGCAGGTATTCCTTGGCCGCATTCGGATACTTCGTGTACTTGAATATCCCGCAGGTGAAGAACAGCGCGCTCATCGTCTGATGGCCGACAGGGCCGACCGGAAACGCCGCGTGGTTCATGTCCTTCGCTATCAGCTGCATTTTCGCATCCGGCGAATTCTTGGCGGCAACATAGATGGAAATGCCATTGGCCGTCAGGCTGATCTCACCGGACAGGAAAGCCTTGTTGTTGTTCGGGTCGAGCCAGGACAGCGTGCCCGGGATGAAAGTCGGATACAGCGTCTTCGCATACTCCAGCGCCCTTGCGGTTTCCTTGCTGTTGATCGCGACCTTGTTCTGCTCGTCCACCACCCGGCCGCCGAACGCCCAGAGCAGCCAGTGACACCAGCCGTTCGCGTCTCCGGTGGCGTTGCCCAGCGCGAACCCCGCCGGTGTCCCATTTTTTTTCAGAGCCTGACAGAGTTTCAGGAATCCATCGGTATCTTTTGGAAGCTCCTCGAACCCGGCCGCCTTCACGTGGCTCTCGCGATAGTTCAGGCAATTGCCGCCGCAGCCGAGCGGCACCGCGATCCAGCGTCCGCTGCTCTTTCCATAGGCCAGCGCGCTCGGATACCACGGCCCGTATTTATTGCCGAGGTATTCGCACAAGTCGCCGACGTCGAGCAGCTTGTCCGGATACTGGTGCGAATCGTCGTTGGTCGAAAGGATGATGTCCGGGCCGTTGCCGATGTTCGCGGCCACCGCGGCTTTGGGACGTACGTCTTCCCAGTTCTCGGCATCGACCGTGACTTCGATGCCGGTCCTCTCGGTGAATTTTTTCGTGTTCGACAGCCACTGGTCTTCGTCGCCCTGGACAAAGCGCTTCCAGCGCAGCACGCGCAGCCTGGCGCCTGCTTCGGGCTTGAAGGACAATTCCTGGGCTTGCGATTCGCGCGCCAGCATCGGCGCGCCGAGTGCGGCACCCGCAGCGGCGGATGCCCGCAGAAAATGACGCCGTGTGATTCGAGTCACGTTGCCTCCCCGTGGATGCCGACGCTTCAGGCGATCCGGGCGCCGGACGCCGGATCGAACAGGTAACTCTTTCCCTCCGATGGCTTGAGATCGATGGTATCGCCCGGCCGGAACGTGTGCCGCGCGCGCGATACCGCGGTGACGTCCTGACCCGCGATCCGGCAATACACCTGCGTGTCCGCGCCCGTCGGCTCGACCACTACAACCTGCGCCTTCACACAGGGTTCCCCGATGTCAAAGTGCTCCGGGCGCACGCCGATGACGACTTCGCGCCCATCCGGTTCCGGGTTCACGGGCGCCGGCAGCACGCAACCCTCCGCAATCTTCACACCACGCCCTCCCCACTCGGTGACGAGTTTGCCGGACAGGAAATTCATCGCCGGCGAGCCGATGAAGCCGGCCACGAACAAATTGGCGGGTTGGTCGTAGAGTTCGAGCGGGGTGCCGATCTGTTCGACCTTGCCGCCGTTCATCACGACGATCTTGTCGGCCATGGTCATGGCTTCGATCTGGTCGTGCGTCACGTAGATCGACGTGGTCTTCAACCGCAGGTGCAGTTCCTTGATTTCGGTGCGCATTTGCACGCGCAGCTTGGCGTCGAGGTTGGACAGCGGCTCGTCGAACAGGAACACCTGAGGATCGCGCACGATGGCGCGTCCCATCGCCACGCGCTGGCGCTGGCCGCCGGAAAGTTGCCGCGGATAGCGCTCGAGGTAATCGGCAAGGCCGAGGATCTTCGCCGCCTTGTCCACCCGCTCGCGAATCTCCTCCCGGCTTCGCCCCGCCAGCTTCATCGAGAAGGCCATGTTGTCGATGACCTTCATATGCGGATACAGCGCGTAGTTCTGGAACACCATTGCAATGTCGCGCTGCTTGGGCGGAATGTTGTTGACCACCCGATCGCCGATGAGAATCTCCCCGGCGCTGATTTCTTCGAGGCCGGCAATCATGCGCAGAAGGGTCGATTTTCCGCAGCCCGACGGACCGACCAGTACCACGAACTCGCCATCGGAAATGAAAACATCGACGCCGTGCACAACCTGGGTGGTGCCGAAGGATTTGCGGACCTGCCTGAGTTCGACGGATGCCATTTGCACCTACCTGGGGAATTGCGGACCGGGTTATTGCGAATCCGCCAGTCGCGTATTACGAGGGACACCATGAGCATGAGGGAAGTTCGCAAGCGCCGTCGTCAATCCCGCGGGCTCTGATCGTGGTGCGGCCCAGTCTAAAGTAAACCGCAACGCAGCAGCAAGGCCGGTTCCCTTCAGGGGAGCGGACCAAGAACCGGCGCGCGCCTGTGGCATACTTACGTCCCTTCGCGGTATCAATCAGAAATATCAAAGGGGGGAGAGCGTGGCTGGAAGATTGAGCGGTAAGGTTGCATTCGTGACTGCCGCAGCACAGGGTATCGGCCGCGCAACCGCGCTGGCTTTCGCGCGCGAGGGCGCCAGGGTGTGGGCGACCGACCTGAACGAGGCAAAACTCGCCGAACTGAAAGGCACGCCGGGCATCGAAGTACGCAAACTCGACGTGCTCAAGGATGCCGACGTTGCGAAACTCGCAGCCGAAGTCGGCGCGCCGAACGTCATTTTCAACTGCGCCGGTTTCGTGCATCACGGCACCATCCTGCAGTGCGCCGACAAGGACTGGGATTTTTCCTTCAACCTCAACGTGCGCAGCCATTACGTCGTGATCCGCAGCTTCCTGCCGAAGATGCTGGAAGCGGGCGGCGGTTCGATCATCAACGTCGCCTCGGTGGCGGGATCCATCAAGGGCATCGCCAACCGCTTCGTCTATGGCGCGTCGAAAGCCGCGGTCATCGGGCTGACGAAATCCATCGCCATCGACTACGTCAAGCAGGGCATTCGCTGCAACGCCTTGTGCCCGGGCACGGTGGACACGCCTTCGCTGGGCGAGCGCATCAACGCATTCGACGACCCGGTCCAGGCGCGCAAGGATTTCATCGCCCGCCAGCCGATGGGGCGGCTGGCGAAAGCTGAGGAACTGGCCGAGTTGTCGGTATTCCTCGCCTCCGACGAATCGATATTCATGACCGGCCAGGCCGTCATCATGGACGGCGGGATAACCATTTAGAACCATCACCACAGAGGCACAGAGACACCGAGAACAACAATCGATGGCGACGGCAGCAATGACGCATATTTCTGCCGGTCCTTATCAAGACGCGATTTTCTGCGTGCCTCTGTGTCTCTGTGTCTCTGTGGTAAGTCAACCTTGAATGTATTTCATGTGGGAGTATAAAAAATGAAACTCGTACGTTACGGAGAAGCAGGAAAAGAGAAGCCGGGCATCCTGGACGCGCAGGGCGCGATCCGCGACCTGTCCGGCGTGGTCAAGGATATCGACGCGGCGACGGTCTCGCCGGAAGGCATAGCCAAACTCAAGGGCGTGAAAGTGGACAGCCTGCCCAAGGTCAGCGGGAACCCGAGACTCGGGTCGCCGATCGCGAACGTGCCGAAGCTGATCTGCATCGGCCTCAACTATGCCGATCACGCCAAGGAGTCCGGTCTGCCGATCCCGCCGGAGCCGGTGGTATTCATGAAAGCGATCACGGCGATCACGGGCCCGAACGACGACGTGAAGCTGCCCAAGGGCTCCAAGAAAGGCGACTGGGAAGTCGAACTCGCATTCGTGATAGGCAAAAAGGCGCAGAGCGTTTCGGAAGCCGATTCGCTGAGTTACGTTGCCGGTTACCTGATCTGTAACGACGTCTCCGAGCGCGAATGGCAGCTTGAGCACGGCAGCCAATGGTCGAAGGGCAAGAGCTTCGACACCTTTGCGCCGCTCGGGCCCTGGTTCGTGACCGCGGACGAAATCAAGGATCCGCAGAACCTGGCGATGTGGCTCGATGTCAACGGCCAGCGCAAGCAAACCGGCAATACCAGCACGATGATCTTCGGCGTGAAGAAGCTGGTGTCGTATCTGTCTTACATGTGCACCCTGACCCCCGGCGACGTCGTAAGCACCGGCACGCCGCCCGGCGTCGGCATGGGCATCAAGCCGGCACCGCAGTTCCTCAAGGCCGGCGACGAGATGCGGATCGGCATCGACGGCCTTGGCGAGCAAAAGCAGAAAGTCTTCGGCGGCTGATCCGGCCGCGAGGCCTGATCAACGAAAAGGCGCACGCTCGCGTGCGCCTTTTTTTATCTATAGTGACGCTCCGATGCGGACCGCCGGCGGCGCGGCAAATACGGAATACCAGGAGGAAGCATGTCCGAACAGCATATGCATGTACACGGTGCACACGATCACGCCGTCGAACACCAGGCCAGCCAAGGGCCGGGGCTCGCGCAACAGGTGGCGATCTTCACCGCCATCCTGTCCACCATCGGCGCGGTGGTCGCCTACATGGGCGCGGCGACGCAAAACGAGGCGATGCTGCTGAAAAACGAAGCCGTGCTGAAAAAAGCCGAGGCGTCGGACCAATGGAATTTCTATCAGTCGAAAAGCACCAAGGGCCACCTTGCCGAACTGGCCGCGCGGCTCACGAAGGATCCGGTACAGGTCGAGTACTACAAGAAGGAGATCGGGCGCTACGACACCGAGAAGAAGGAAATCCGCGTCAAGGCCGAGGATCTGGACAAGGAATCGCACAAGATGAACGAGGAAAGCGACCATGCGCTGCATCCCCTGCACAAGCTGGAGCAGGCGCTGACGCTGATCCAGATCGCCATCGCGCTGGGCTCGATAACGGCGCTGACCCGCAAACGCTGGCTGTTCGTGACGGCCCTCGTTGCGGCAGCCGGCGGCGTCACCCTGTTCGGAATTGCCCTGGCGCTGTAGGACCCGGCGATGAAGGACTGGCTGTACGACTGGGGCGGCTTGAATATCGCCCTGTTTCACGCGATCAACACAAATCACACGGCATGGTCGGACTGGATCATGCTGGCGCTGACCTGGGCCGGGGATCACGACCGCTTCCCGCTTTACCTCGCCGTTCTGACATTGGCAACCTGGCGACTATTCGCGCGCGACGTCGCGAGCCCGGGCGCCCGTGCGTGGATGCTGGCGCTTGCGACGTTTGCGATCGGCTATCTGCTCGACGGCGTGCTGGTGATCGGCCTGAAGTCCGCTTTCGATTTTCCGCGGCCACCCGCGGTATTTTCCCCGGGCACCATTGTTGTCGTGGGTACGCCCGAATTCCATCACAGCTTTCCCAGCGGTCACGCGTCTTTCGCAACGCTGCTCGCCGCCGTGCTCTGGCCGTTGGCCAAGCGGCCCGGTGTGCGCATCGCGCTGGTCCTCTATGTGATCGGCGTTTGCGTGTCGCGTTCCTACCTTGGTTTCCATTTCCCGGCCGACGTAGTGTTCGGCAGCCTGAAGTCGCTGGCCATCGCCGTCGCGATTCGCGCCGCGCTGACAAGATGGGGGCCGGCGGCACGCGGCTGACAGGATAGGTCTATGATGTTGCGATTACATTCCGGAGAATCATGATGATCCGCATCGTCGCCATCCTGTCACTGGGTGCGCTGCTTGCAGGAAGCGCGTGGGCGGCAGAACAGCAGCTCGAATCCGACGAGCGCGGCGTAACGGCGCAAGCGCGCCCGACTTACTCGCTGGACGCGCAGCCCAGGATCAACCGGCTCGATTTCGAGTTTCGGCCGAGCGAGGCGACCGCCTGGGTGAACGGCAACGGCGATTTCCACGTCCACGGCTGGGTAAAGCACCGCAGCCTGCTGTGCGCCACTTACCGGATGGGAGTGCGTTTCGGTGTCGGAGCGCCGGGCTGCCTGAACGTCGAATGGGTTTCCGATCCGATATACGTCACTTCGCAATACCAGTGCAACGGCGCCCGCGTGGAACATGACGGAGGCGACGCTGCGCCGGAAATGGGTGAGCAGATCGCGAAGATTACTTGTGCCGAGCGTGTGATCCGCTGCAGCGGATCTTGCAAATGACGGGCGGCGTCGGCTGGAAGCGCGGGAGCGCCGTGGCACTGTTGACCGCCCTGCTGCCCTCCATCGCCTGTGCGGAATTGACGCTCAACGGCGGCGTCGACTATCTCTACTGGGATGAAACCAGCGTTCCGAAGGTAAAGGAGACCGGTCCGCTGTATTCACTTGGGCTCGGCTACACGCAGGATCGCGATGCGGGCGTGCTGTTCGCCTACCGTGGAAAACTGTGGGGAGGCTCGGTGGACTACGAGGGCGCCACGCTTTTCGGCGCAACGCCGGTACAGAGCAATACGAACTACATCGGCGCCAGCAACGAAGTGCAGGCGCGCTGGCGCAAACCCGGCAAGGTCGGCGGCAATCTCGACGGCGTATTTGGCGTCGGCCTCGACGTATGGCGCAGGAGCCTTTCCTCGGTGCAGAAGGAGGACTACGCCATCGGCTACCTGCGCCTGGGAGTGGAGTCCGGCACGGATGAGCTGAGCAGGTGGACGGTGGGGCTGGGCTTCAAGTATCCGATATGGACCTACGAGAATGCGCATTTCGACGAAATCGGTTTCGATTCGAATCCGATCCTGCATCCCGGCAAGGAAATCTCCCCGTTCGGCAGCCTGGGATATCGTTTCACGCAGAACCTGCAGGTCGTGGGCTACTACGACGGCTTTCGCTTCGGCAGGTCGGCTCCGGTTCAGGCCAACGAAATCGCCGCCGGGATGGGACCGACGACATTAGTTCAGCCCGCCACCACCATGTCCGTGTTCGGCATCAGGGTCGAATACCGTCTGCGCTGAACTACCCCCCCCGTTTCCATGTTCGCATGACGACGCTTGACCACCGCCTCTGCACGGCGCCGATGATGGACTGGTCGGACCGGCATTGCCGTTATTTCTTCCGGCAGGTTTCCAATCATGCCGTGGTGTACACCGAGATGGTGACGACCGGGGCGCTGATCCATGGCGACGTCGAACGGCACCTGCGCTTCGATGCCGCCGAGCATCCGGTCGCATTGCAACTGGGCGGCTCGGATCCGGCGGCGCTCGCGCATTGCGCCCGCCTGGGCGAGCAGTACGGTTACGACGAAATCAACCTGAACTGCGGCTGTCCATCCGAGCGCGTGCAGCACGGCGCGTTTGGCGCCTGCCTGATGGCGGAGCCGCAACTGGTTGCCGATTGCGTAGAGGCGATGCGGGATGCGGTATCGATCCCGGTAACCGTCAAGCATCGCCTCGGCATCGACTCGATCGAATCCTACGAATTCGTGCAGACCTTCGTCGCAGCGGTTGCCGCTGCCGGCTGCGAAACCTTCTTCGTCCATGCCCGCAATGCGGTGCTCAAGGGCCTCTCGCCGAAAGACAACCGCGAAGTGCCGCCGCTGAAATACGACTATGTCTACCGCCTGAAGCGCGATTTCCCCGCGTTGCGTATTGTCGTCAATGGCGGCGTGGACAAGCTGGGGGCAATCGAGCCGCATTTGGCGCATGTCGATGGCGTCATGCTCGGACGTGTGGCCTATCACGATCCCTACCTGCTCGCGCAGGCCGATGCACGACTGTTCGGCGAACCGCTGCGCCCGCGCCTTTCCATCATCGACCGCATGTACGCCTACGCAACGGACCAGGTGGCCCAAGGCACGCCCCTGCGCGCGGTCGTCCGCCACATGCTCGGGCTGTATCACGGCCAGCCCAATGCAAGGACGTGGCGGCGCATGCTGTCGGATGCAAACCTGCTGGCCGCCGGCCGGCCCGAACTTCTGTTCGAAGCCATGCCGCAGGAAGAAGCCATCGCTGTCTGAGTCGGATCGCACCGGCAAAAGTGCCGGATTTCGGCCCCGGGGAAACCAGCGGCGCCCGTGCGGATGCATAGAGTCAGCCGAATCACGCCCAGGACGTTATCGCCGGAGGCAACCTGGGAAAGTCCGCGACCATGACCGGGACCCCCTGTGCCTTGAACGTGGGTTCAACTTGCCGATGGCGGCGGCTCAGCCGGGGCAAAGTGTCCGGATCACCTTACATCAATCTTACATGGAACAATCATGCGCATACTCGTAGTCGAAGACGATCTTCATCTCGCCGACGGCGTCTCACGCAGCCTGGCAAAATCGGGCCATGCCGTCGACGTAGTGGCGGATGGCCTGACTGCCGGAGCCACGCTCGAGGTAACGCCCTATGATCTCGTGATCCTCGACCTGCAATTGCCGCAGCGTAACGGCCTTGACGTGCTGCGCAACTACCGCAACGGAGGCGGACGCGCGCCGGTCATGATCCTCACAGCGCGGGGCGCGCTGGCGGATCGGGTCGGCGGACTGGATACGGGGGCGGACGACTATCTCGCAAAACCGTTCGAGCTCGCGGAACTGGAGGCCCGGGTACGTTCGCTGCTGCGGCGGGCCAGTTCCGCTCCGACGCCGGTCCTGCGCCATGGCACGCTGAGCCTCGACACCGTCGGACGCCGCGCCGAGATCGGCGGGGAAGGCGTGGATCTCTCCGCGCGGGAATTCGCGCTGCTGGAGATGCTGATGCTGCGCGCAGGGCGTGTCGTCAGCAAGGAGGGCCTGCTGGAGAAATTGTATGGCGCCGAGGATCACGCCGGGGAGAACGCGGTCGAGGTCTTCGTGCATCGCGTGCGCAAAAAACTCGAGCCCGCAAGTGTCGCCATCCGCACCATTCGCGGCCTGGGATACATGATCGACAAAATCCCCCATGCATGAAAATTCGGTCCGCCGGCGGCTGCTTGCGTGGCTGATGTTTCCGCTGCTTGCGCTCTGGCTTATGGGCGCATTGCTCGCGCATTACTTCGTGGTGGATTTCGCCAATCGCGTCTACGACAGATGGCTGCTCGACTCCGCCGTTTCACTGGCGCGGCAAGGGCACGTGCAATCGGACAAAGTGAGTGCCGATCTGCCCGCCGTGGTTTTGCGCATCCTGGAATACGACGCCGTGGATCGCATCTACTACCGGATCACGGGCAGCGACGGCAGCGTATTTGCGGAGCAAGGCAGGATTCCTGATCCCCCGGCGCTTGGCGTAATGCCGGTCTTTTACGATGGGCGGATAGACGGCATTTCCGTTCGCATCGCCGCGCTGCGCGTGAGTGGCACCGGCGGCAGTGCACTCGTGCAGGTCGCCGAGACGCTGGTCAAGCGCGAAGCCCTCATGAGCGAGATTCTTGCCGTCATGCTGCTTCCGCAACTGTTGCTGATCGCCATGGCCGGCATCCTGATCTGGTACGGGGTCGGACGCGGGCTCGGGCCGCTCGATCGCCTGCGCGACGACATTCTGCGACGCTCGCACCGGGATCTCTCGCCGCTCGAGGCATCCCGGGTGCCGGCGGAAGTCGCACCGCTCGCCAAGGCGCTCAACGAATTGTTCGAGCGGCTCGATCGCGCGGTCGCCGGACAGAACCGGTTCATCGCCAATGCGGCACATCAACTCCGCACACCGCTTGCCGGCCTCAAGACCCAGGCCGAACTGGCGATACGCGAAGACAACGTGGGGGCGATGCGCGCCGCGCTGGGGCGGGTAAGCGCCGCCGTCGATCGAAGCGTGCACCTGGTCAATCAGTTGCTCGCACTGGCACAGGCGGATCATTCGCGCGAGCATCCTTCACCGCCCGTGCCGCTCAACCTGAGCCTGCTCGCGAGCGAGACCGCCGCGGAATGGGTCGGCAAGGCATTGGATGTCCACCTCGACCTCGGTTTCGAGACGCTGGACGAAACGATACGCGTCAGAGGCAACGCCGATCTGTTGCACGAGTTGCTGGCCAACCTGATCGACAACGCGCTGCGTTACACGCCAGAGGGCGGAAGCATAACGGTGCGGGTCGCACGGCATGGGCAAGGCTGCCTGCTGGAGGTGGAAGATAACGGTCCGGGCATCGTGCCCGCCGAACGCGCACGGGTGCTGGAACGCTTTCATCGCGTCGAAGGCACGCCGGGAGAAGGCTGCGGCCTGGGACTCGCCATTGTCTACGAGATCGCCAACCTCCACGGCGCAACCGTCGCCATTGGTGAGGGCGCCCATGGGGGCGGTACGCGCGTGAGCGTCGTGTTTCCCGAAACCGTCCCGACTGTCGAAATCCCGAGGCCGCAAGGCGCTCCCGGCAAGACCCCCGCCGCCGCCATCATAGAGTGACCGCCATGGCGGAACCTGCGCGATACAATTGCGCCGGTCGATCTACAGGTGTTGCCTGACGAGTGCGCTTCGAGCGCAGGCGCAGCCTCTACCTGGCAATCTTCAAGCTGCCCGACACCACCCTCTCCCCGTAACGAACCTGGTCGAAAGGACGCAACGATGGAATATGTCAATCTCGGCAGCACCGGCCTGAAAGTCTCGCGCATCTGCCTGGGCTGCATGAGCTACGGTTCCCCGAAATGGCGCGACTGGGTGCTCGACTACGACGCGTCAAAGCCATTCTTCAAGCGAGCGCTGGAACTGGGCATCAATTTTTTCGATACCGCCGACGTATATTCGGACGGCGAAAGCGAAGTGGTCACCGGACGGGCGTTGAAGGAACTGGGTGTGCTGCGTGAGCAGGTCGTCGTGGCGACCAAGGTGCACGGCCCGATGGGCAAGGATCCCAACCAGAGGGGCTTGTCGCGCAAGCACATCATGCACGCGATCGACAGCAGCCTGCAGCGCCTCGGCCTCGATTACGTGGACCTCTACCAGATCCATCGCTTCGATCGCAGAACCCCGATCGAGGAAACGATGGAAGCGCTGACCGACGTGGTCAAGGCCGGCAAGGCGCTCTACGTCGGCGCCTCGTCGATGTACGCGTACCAGTTCGCGAAGATGCTGCACGTTTCGGATACGAACGGCTACTCGCGCTTCGTGACGATGCAAAACCATTACAACCTGGTCTACCGGGAAGAAGAGCGCGAGATGAATCCGCTGTGCCGCGAGGAAGGCGTCGGACTGATTCCCTGGAGCCCGCTGGCACGCGGCTTCCTGGCCGGCAACCGCACCAGTAAAAGCTGGGGCGCGACGACACGCGCGAAGAGCGACGATTTCGCTCACAACATGTATTACGAGGACTCGGATTTCGAGGTCGTCAAACGCGTGACGGAAGTCGCGACGAAGCGCGGCGTGCCGAATGCGCAGGTCGCAATCGCGTGGCTGTTGCAGCAACCAGGTGTAACGGCGCCGATCGTCGGCGCCACCAGGATGCAGCATCTCGAAGACGCCGTCGCCGCGTTGTCGGTCAAGCTGACCGAGGAAGAGCTGAAGTCCCTGGCCGAGCCCTACAAACCACACCCCGTGCTCGGCAACCTGAGCTAAATCAAAATAATTTAGCCACAGAAGTCACAGAGGAAAACCAGTTCTGGAGAGCCGATGATTGAAATAAGGAGCCACTACGCATATATCCCGTAGCATTGGCGATGTGAATCCCTATCTTCCTGTTTTCTTGGTTTCCTCTGTGCCCTCTGTGTCCTCTGTGGCAAATTTGTTCTAACACTTGTTCTAGATGGTGCATGCATGACCGCGATCCGCTTCGACACCTACTATCGCTACGACGATCTGGTGCGTTTTCTCACCGATTGGGCGGGGACGCATCCGGGCCTCGTGCGGCTCGAGCCGGTGGGGAAAAGCTACGAAGGCCGCGAAATCTATGTCGTGCGCGTGACCAACTACAAGACGGGACTCGACACCGATAAGCCCGCACTTTGGGTGGATGGCAACATCCACGCCACCGAACTCGCCGGCTCGATGGCCTGCCTGCACCTGCTGCACCGCCTGATCACCGGCTACGGCAAGGATGCGGACATCACGCGCTGTCTGGATACCCGCGCGTTCTACGTCTGTCCGCGCGTGAATCCCGACGGCGCCGAATGGGCGCTGGCCGATGTGCCTAGGCTGATCCGCTCCAGCACGCGCCCCTATCCTTACGACGAAGAACCGGTGGGCGGCCTCAATCGCGAGGATATCGACGGCGACGGCCGGATCCTGTCGATGCGCGTGCCCGATGCGAACGGACCTTGGAAACTCTGCGAACAGGACGCACGGATTCTCGTGCGGCGCGATCCGGTCGAGGGTGGAGGCCGTTACTACCGGCTGCTGCCCGAAGGCCGCATCGAGGATTTCGACGGCGTCAACGTCAGACTGCAGGCGCGCAAGGAACGCCTCGACCTCAACCGCAACTTTCCCGCGTTCTGGCGCGCCGAGCACGAGCAGATGGGCGCCGGTCCGTTTCCGACTTCGGAACCGGAAATCGCCGCGGTCACCGGTTTCATAGCCCGGCATCCGAACATCACCGGCGCGGTCGCGTTCCATACCTACAGCGGCGTGCTGCTGCGCCCCTATTCGCACCTCGCCGACGACCAGATGCCGCCGGAAGACCTGTGGACTTTCCAGAAGATCGGCGAGAAAGGCAGCGAGATCACCGGCTACCCGGTCGCATCCGCGTATCACGAGTTCCGCTATCACCCCAAGGAAGTGATCACCGGCGATTTCGATTCCTGGATGTACGACCACCTCGGGGTATTCGCATGGACGGTTGAAATCTGGAGCCCGCAACGGCAGGCCGGCATCACGGATTACAAATACATCGACTGGTACCGCGAGCACCCGGTCGAGGACGATCTCAAGCTGATGAAGTGGAACGACACCGTGCTCAAGGGCAAGGGCTTCGTCGACTGGTACGGGTTCGATCATCCGCAACTCGGGCGCGTGGAACTGGGCGGCTGGCAGAGCCTCTACACCTGGAGCAACCCGCCGCCGCATCTGCTGGAAAAGGAAATCGCGCCGTTCTCGCGCTGGCTGACCTGGCATGCGCTGATCTCGCCGAAGCTGGAGATCCTCGAAGTGAAGGCGACCCCGCTCGGGAAAGAAACCTGGCGCGTGCAGCTCGCGGTACAGAACAGCGGCTGGTTGCCGAGCTACGTCACCAAGATGGCCAGGAACAGGAAACTCGCGCGCGGCGTGGTGTGCGAAATCGAACTGCCGGAAAAGGCGGTGCTTGAAACCGGCAAGCCGCGCGAGGAACTCGGCCAGCTCGAAGGCCGTGCCTACAAGCCGGCCGCGGCCAATACCTGGGCCGGATCGAGCGCGGACGAAACCGATGACCGCCTGACAATCGAGTGGGTGGTGCGTGCGCCAAAAGGCGCGGTGATCAAACTCGTGGCTCGCCACGAGCGCGCCGGCACCGTTCGCGCGAACGTCACACTCGGCTGAGGAACCGGCATGACGACTTCCAGGAGCATCACCAATGCGATCGGTTTCGCATTCGTCGTCGCGGGGCTTCCTCCGCTGGCGCTGGCGCTCGGCTGGCTGACGTTCCCATCGGAGGACCTCCCCGTTGCGCTGTGGGCGTTGGGCTGCGGCGGTGCCGCCCTTGCTTTCGCCGGATTGTCGCTGCTGGTCCCGGAATCGCTTTCGCGTCCGCGTGGCTTGCTGGCTTCGCTGTCGATCACGGCGCTGGCAACTCTCTTCGACTGGATTGCCTTCGGCCGTGTACAGGGCGGCTGGCGATTCCTGCTCGACTCGCTGGTGAATGCGCTCGCCCTGCGCCAGAACGCCGCGCTTGACGTCGTGGTTCTGTTCGCCGTGCTGTTGACCTTGCTCGCCCTGTGGAGCTGGATGCAGTGGATCCGCCATATGGCGGAACGTGACGCGGGAACTCCGTTGCAGAACGCGGGTCGAAAACGCAAGGTGAAGGAAGGCGCCGAATGAACATGGCATACAAAGGAGAATCAATCATGAAATCGAGAATCGCTCTCATCGGTACGCTCGCAGCCCTGGCTGCGTTCGCGACAACCGCGGTGAATGCAGCCGATGCGGATAAGAAATACACCAAGGAAGAACTCAAGTCAGACGTCAAAGCTGCGGGTAAAGGTGTAAAAGACGCTGCCGTGGATGTCGGCCACCAGGTCGGCAGCGGTACCAAGAAGGCCTATCGTGCCGACAAGGCCAAGATCAAGAAGGACGTAAAGGACCGCAAGCCCGGCGATGGCAGCATTGCCAAGAAGAACGACAGCCAGCCCGTCGCGACCCCCGGCCACAACTAGCTTCCGGCGTTACCTTAAGTACTTCAGGAATCCGTATGATGACCGGCATCCCTCAAGATGCCGGTTTTTATTTGTTGAAGAAACTTTCAAACATAATATTCACCGCAAAGGACGCAAGGGACGCGAAGGAAAAACAAGAACGAGGAAGGGATACTGTGGTGAATAGTAGCGCAACTGTTCATGGACATGTATCGGCAGGCTTCACTCCGACGGATCGTCAGTCAATGAACCGTGCCGACACAATAATCTTTTCTGTTTCTGCTTTTCCCTTGCGTCCTTTGCGTCCTTTGCGGTGAACGCTTGTCGAGACTTAGATGATCACCGATCCGTTTTTCTATCTGCTCGCGATTCCCGCGATCCTGATCACCGGCATTTCCAAATCGGGTTTCGGCGGTGCGATGGGCGGCCTGGCGGTGCCGCTGATGTCGCTCGTCATTCCGCCCGCGGATGCCGTGGGAATCATGCTGCCGATCCTTTGCACGATGGATGTTGTCGGCCTGCGGCGTTTTACGGGGTCGTTTGACTGGCCGAATCTGCGCATCATCCTTCCCGGCGCCCTGGTCGGCATCACGCTGGGCACGCTGTGCTTCGGACTGCTGAACAAGGGCTGGCTGTTGCTGCTCGTTGGAACGATCGGCGTGGGATTTCCGCTGCTCAACTGGAGCGGGCTCGCGCGTCGCCAGGAAGCGGCCGGCACATCCGTCGTCAAGGGCGGATTCTGGTCAGCCATGTCAGGATTCACCAGCTTCATCTGCCACAACGGCGGTGCGCCGCTGCTGGTCTACCTGATGCCGCAACGCCTGGAGAGAAAGCTTTTCGTGGGGACTACCGTGATGTTTTTCCTGGTGGTGAACTACGTCAAGCTGGTGCCCTACTACTTTCTCGGCCAGCTCCACCTGCGCAATTTGCGGCCGCGCTCGTGCTGCTCCCCCTTGCCCCCCTCGGGGTCTACATCGGCCTGTGGATGCAGGGGCGCATCACCGACGCAATGGTCTACCGTTGGGCCAACATATTGCTGTTCGCGACGGGCTGGAAGCTGATCTGGGACGGCGTCTCGATGCTGAGAAAACTCGGTTTGCTCTAGCCATCGGTCTTGCCGGCGCGTCACGCGCTGCGAAGTCTGACCGCCAGTGGCGAAGTATTCCGGTACACGGGGTGAGAACCCGTTTTCCGGCAAGATGATCTACTCGACGTCCACCGCCCGTCCGCTGCGCAGCGACTGCGTGAGCGCGATACCGATGCGGGTGGCCTCGGTCGCATCGCGCAGCGTCAGGGGCAGCGGCAAGTCGCCAAGCACGGCATCGACGAACGCCTGGGCTTCGAGCTGGAAGGCTTCGGCGAAGCGCTCGTAGAACGTCGGTGTGCATTCGTTGCGCACGCCGTGCGCATCGGAAATCTCCACCCGGTCGATGCGCGGGTTCTGCCCGACCATTAGGCGCCCCTGCGTGCCGATGATCTCGGACAGGGTTTCATGGCCGTGCGCCATCGTCCGCGACGCATAGAAGCACGCGATCTGCCCGTCGCCGAACTCGCATATCGCGACGCCATTGTCGACGTCGCCGCATTCGGCGAGGCCTTTGTGGATGGCGATCGTGCCGGCCGCGTAGACGCGTTTGGCGCCGCCCGCGCCGAGGAACCAGCGCGCGACGTCGATGTCATGGACGCTCATGTCGAGCATGGCGCCGCCGCTGGTGGGCGCGAAGCGCACGAAGAATCCGCTCGGATCGTTCTGGTCGGCCGTCTGCGAGCGCACCAGGAAAGGCCGGCCGATCAGGCCGGCCTGGACCTTGTCCCAGGCATCGCGATAGCTCGGGTCGAAGCGGCGCACGAAGCCGATCATGACTTTCTGCTTTGGAAACTTCGCGGCCTCCTGCTCCACCTTCAGGCAATCCGGAATATTGAGGGCGAGCGGCTTTTCCGAGAACACGTGCTTGCCCGCTTGCAGGCCCTGGATGATCTGGTCGGCATGCAGCGTGGTCGGCGTCACCAGGAACACCACATCGAGTCCCGGATGCGCAAGCAGGTCCTTGTAGTCCCGGTACAGGTACTTGACGTTCAATTTTTCTTTCGCCCATTCGAGCTCGCTAGCGACGGGGCTGCAGACCGCCATGAGCTGGGCGCCGAGCGTGCGGTGCGCGAGATTCAACGCATGGCGTTGCCCCATGCGCCCGATGCCGGCAATACCTATTCGAAGCGGAGCATTCATCTTTACGATCTCCTTAAATTATCAACAGCAGAAGACACTCACCACGGAGGACACGGAGGACACGGAGGAAAAACAAGTCGAGAAAAAACAAATCCGGGATGGGAGGCAAGTAATTGGTCGCAGACCTGTGCAGCCAACTTTCAGCGTGACAGATTCTCGGCCCCGGAAGCATTTCAATCCAAGCATTTTCCTTGCTGTTGCCTTCCCTCCGTGTCCTCCGTGGTTCACACTTTTCGAGCCTTACACAAGAGTCACAGCGTGACGATGCGGCTTTCCTGCCAGGAACGCGTCGCCGCGTCGGCAAGTTCCAGCGCCTTCACGCCGTCCTGCAACGTGGTGCGTACCGGCTTGCCGTGCGTCAGGGCATCGAAGAAATGCGCGATCTCCAGCGCGTAGGCTGCACGGTAACGCTCAAGGAAGAAATACTCGGGCTTGTCCTCGCTCACGCTCACTGCGGTATGCGCGACGACTTCGGTGGGCTTGTGATTGCCCGCCTGCAACTGCCCCTTCGCACCGAGCACTTCGAAGCGCTGGTCGTAGCCGTAGGCGGCGCGGCGCGTGGTGTTGATCTGGCACAGGCGTCCGGCTTTCGTGCGAATGGTGACGGCCGTGGAATCGACGTCGCCGGCTTCGCCGATCTCTTTCTGCACCAGGCAACTGCCGGTTGCGTACACGGTCTGCGCTTCGTCGGCGAGGATCCAGCGGAACACGTCGAAGTCGTGGATCAACATGTCTTTGAAGATGCCGCCGGAGACCTTGATGTAACTGACCGGCGGCGGGCCGGGATCGCGGCTGGTGATGACCAGCATTTCCGGGTTGCCGATTTCTCCGGCATCCAGGCGCTGCTTCAGGGCCGAGAACGTCGGATCGAAGCGGCGCTGGAAACCGATCATGCACAGCACGCCGGCCTTTTCCACGATGCCGACGCACGCCCGTGCGCGATCAAGTGCAAGGTCGACCGGCTTCTCGCAGAAGATCGCCTTGCCTGCGGCGGCGGCGCGCATGATCAGATCGGCATGCGTGTCGGTACTGGATGCGATCACGACCGCTTTGACCGCCGGATCCTTCAACGCAGCCTCGGCATCCGCGACTTTCGCGCCATGACGTTGCGCCAGTTCGCCCGCGGCCGCAGCGCTCACATCGACCACGTACCGGAGCTTGACCCCGGGTTGCGCCGCCAGATTGGCGCCGTGGATCTTGCCGATGCGTCCGGCACCGAACATCGCCACTTCGATCATGTCTCCTCCCCGGTGAAGCTTGTCGTTGTCCGCGCCGATTGCTGCAATGCGATGCAATCGGTTCGTCATTAAGGGTGAAAGAGGATTGTACGAAGTTTTGATCAGGGTGGAAAATAGGAGTGCACGGGAAAACTTCAGTCTCACCACGAAGGCACGAAGGACACGAAGGGTCACGAAGAAAGACAAAGGCAAAGAGGGAATGGGTCAGTAGATGGTTTGCCGTCAATACCGGCATTCCGCAACGGTCGACAATTTATCGATTGTCAATTTCCATCTGTTTCTCGCTTTCCTTCGTGCTACTTCGTGTCCTTCGTGCCTCAAGGGAACACTTGTGCCGCTCGCGGCGCGTGGTGAGATTTTTGGTTACCGTGGAGAGAATCGACAGGCCATTTGACTGACAGCGTCAAGCCCGCGCGACGAGCGGGCTAACGGGAGGAAAGGCATGAGCAGAACGATCCGCTTGACCGCCGCGCAGGCGCTGGTGCGCTACCTCGCAGAATTGCGCACCGACCTGGACGGCGAACAGCCACTGTTCGGCGGCGTGTTCGCGATCTTCGGACACGGCAACGTGGCCGGCATCGGCGAGGCGCTGTACCGGGTTCGCGACCGGTTGCCGACTTTTCGCGCGCACAACGAGCAGGCCATGGCGCTGGCCGCGATCGCCTATGCAAAGGCGAACATGCGCCGTCGCATGATGGCCTGCACCACGTCGATCGGGCCGGGCGCGACCAACATGGTGACCGCGGCGGCCGTCGCGCATGTGAACCGCCTGCCGGTGCTATTGCTGCCCGGCGACATCTTCGTCTCGCGCGCGCCGGATCCGGTGCTGCAACAGGTGGAGGATTTCCACGACGGCGGCGTGTCGGCAAACGATTGCCTCAGGCCGGTGTCGCGCTACTTCGATCGCATCGTCCATCCGCAGCAATTGCTGACGGCGTTGCCGCGTGCCATCCATGTGCTGACCGACCCCGCGCTGTGCGGGCCGGTCACGCTGGCGATGCCACAGGACGTGCAGACCATGGCTTACGACTGGCCGGAGGATTTCTTCTCGCCACAGAGGATCACGATGCGCGCGGTCCCGCCTGCTCCCGCAGCGTTGCACGAAGCCGCGGCCGCGCTGAGAAACGCCAAACGTCCACTGATCGTCGCCGGCGGCGGTGTGCTCTACGGGGAGGCAACGGACATGCTGCGCGGTTTCGCCGACGGGCACGGCGTGCCGGTGGCGGAAACCCAGGCCGGCAAGGGCGCGCTGCCGTGGGACCATCCGCTGCAGCTCGGATCGATCGGCGTCACCGGCTCCACGGCCGCCAACGCGCTCGCGCGCGAAGCCGATCTGGTGTTGGCAATCGGCACGCGGCTGCAGGACTTCACCACCGGGTCGCACTCGCTGTTCACCCAGGCGAAGCTGGTCAACCTCAACGTCAACGGGCTGGATGCGATCAAGCTGCGGGGACTGGCCTTGCACGCCGACGGCCGGTCGGGACTTCAGGCGCTCGACGCCGCGCTGTCCGGATGGAAAGCGGATGCCGCGTGGACCGCAAGCGCGACGAAGCTTGCCACGGAGTGGCGTGCGAAGGTCGATGCAATCACCGGTCGCCGCAATGCGAAGCTGCCCTACGAGGGCGAAGTCATCGGCGCCGTGCAGCGCTCCGCGGCGGATTCTGCGGCGGGCGACATCGTCGTTTGCGCCGCGGGCGGATTGCCCGGCGAACTGCACAAGCTCTGGCGCACCTCGGTGCCCGGCGGCTATCACCTCGAGTACGGCTACTCGTGCATGGGCTACGAGATCGCCGGCGGGCTCGGCGTGAAAATGGCCCGCCCTGACCGCGAAGTCATCGTCATCGTCGGCGACGGCAGTTATCTCATGATGAATTCCGAGATTGCCACCTCCGTGATGCTCGGCCTCAAGCTGGTGATCGTGCTGCTCGACAATCGCGGCTACGCTTGCATCCACCGCCTTCAGCAGGCCTGCGGCGGCGCGCCTTTCAACAACCTGTTCGACAACTGCGTGCAGAGCGCGCACGGCGCCCCGCGCATCGACTTCGTTGCACATGCGGCGTCGCTCGGCGCGGTCGCGGAGAAAGCGGATGACATTGCCGGCCTGGAATCCGCACTGAGGCGTGCACGCACTGCGGGGCGCACATCGGTCATCTGCATCGAGACCGATCCGAACCGCTCGACCGAGGAAGGCGGCTGGTGGTGGGAAGTGGCCGTACCGGAAGTCTCGCAGCGCAAGGAAGTCGCCGCGGCGCGCAAGGCCTACGAACAGGGCAAACAGGAGCAGAAGGCCTGAGCATGAAAGCCTTCGACGTGAAAATCGGCATCAACCCGATCTCCTGGGCCAACGACGACCTGCCGGAACTGGGTGGCGACACGCCGCTGGAAACCATCCTGTCCGAGGGCAGCGAGATCGGCTATCGCGGCTTCGAACTCGGCAACAAGTTTCCGAGGCAACCGGAAGCCCTGCGCAAAGTACTGGCGCAATACCGCGTGGAACTGGTGTCGGGCTGGTATTCCGGCGAACTGGCACGCCGCTCCGTCGAGCAGGAGATCAAGGCCGTCGGTCCGCATCTGCAATTGCTGGCGAAGAACGGCGCGAACGTGATGGTCTATGGCGAAGTCGCCGATTCGATCCAGGGCAAACAGGAGGTTGCGCTATCCCGTCGTCCGCAGTTCGCCGGCGACGCCCAATGGCATGAATACGCGAAGAAGCTCGATGCCTTCGCGCGGTACACGCTGTCGCAAGGCATTCGCCTTGCCTATCACCACCACATGGGGGCCTACGTCGAGACTGTCGAAGACGTGGATCGCCTGATGTCGCTGACCGGTCCCGATGTCGGCCTGCTGTTCGACAGCGGCCACATCACGTTCGCCGGCGGCGACGCGGTCGACACGTTGAAAAGGCACATCGCGCGCGTCTGTCACGTTCACTGCAAGGACGTGCGGCCGGCGGTGGCAAGCGAGGCGCGCGAGCAGGACTGGAGCTTCCTGAATTCCGTCTTGAAGGGCGTATTCACGGTACCCGGCGACGGTTGCATCGATTTCAGGTCGCTGCTGCAGATCCTGCACGCCCATGGTTATCGAGGCTGGCTGGTGGTCGAAGCCGAACAGGATCCGGCCACTGCACCGAGCTACAAATACGCACAAATGGGTTTCCGCCACCTCTCCGAACTCAAGCGCGCGCTGGAGCGCTAATGCGAAAGGCTAGATCGGGTTCACCGCAAAGGACGCGAAGGAAAGGCAAGGGAAAATAGCGTACTCGTGTGAAAAGCATTCATTGGCTGATAAGCCATCGCAGTGAATGATTATTGGCAGCGGAAGGCGGCAAACAATCCGCCACTCCTAACCCGATATCCTTGTCGTCGGTTGCCTTTCCTTCGCGTCCCTTTGCGTCCTTTGCGGTGAAAAATATTCAGAAAAAAACGGCCACCGCGATTGCGGTGGCCGTCGGTGTGAAAACGCGCGACTACTTGGCGATGCAGGTTGCCGCGGTTTCCGGCTCGCAGACATCGAGACCGGTATAGATGGGATCCTCGACCTTCTTTTTGTCCACCAGGTCCTTGAGCACGAACATCGACTTGTAGCCCATGTCGAAGGGCCGCTGGCCGACCTGTCCATGGCTGTATCCGGCTTTCATCAGATCCATTTGCATCGGCAGCGTATCCGCAACCACGAGAATGGTCTTCTTGCTCTTGATGCGCTCCATGTTCTTGTCGACCACCTGCTTGTAAGCATTGGGCACGAACTGCGGGAAGCCGCCGGTCGGTACGAAGGCGGTGAGGTCCGGAAACTTGGCCAGGATCTCGCCCATCTGGGTCACCGACAACGGGAAATCGTCGTTGGTGTACAGCGGGCAGCCATCCACTTCCTTCCAGCCGTTCTGTCCGGTCAGGCGATCGCCCGGCGACTCCTTGGATTTCTTGCCGGCGATCGTATCGCGGATGCCCTGCATGCGCTCATTGTGGTTGGCCGCCGCCGCACCTCCCGACTGGATGCAGATGGTGCCGCCCTTGGGCTTCAACTTCATCACGATCTTCGCCAGGTTCACTCCGATGTCGTAGTTCTTGGTGCCGACATAGGTGGTACGCAGCCCCTTGTCCTTCGGCAGGAGGTCGGAGTCCCAGGTCGTTACTGGAATCCCCGCAGCCTTGGCGCGTTCCAGCACCTTGGCCATGGCGGGCGCGTTGGACGGCGACACGGCAATGCCGTTGACTTTCGCGGTGATCAGGTCCTGCACCACCTTCACCTGCTCGTCGCCGCCGCCATGTTCACCCGGGCCGATGTATCTGCACTCGATCTTGCCGCCGCTTTCCTTCTCGGCTTTTTTGCAGCCGTCCCGTGCCTGGTCGAAGAACGGATTGTTCATGTTCTTGGGTACCAGGGCGAACACCAGCTTGCCGTCGGCGGCGCCGGCGAGGCCTGGAAGACCAAACAATCCCACCACTGCTACTGCTATCAACGTCCTTTTCATTACGTTCCTCCTCATGTCGTTATTGACCCGGGTTGTCACCCCGAGCGCATACCTCGGAACTTGCTCAACAACACAGCAAACACGATGAACAGACCAACGAACGTACCTTCCCAGTTTGCATCTACTCCGGCCAGAAGCAAGCTGTTCCGGATCACTTCGATCAGGGCCGCGCCGATGAACGATCCGTATGCCCCGCCGGCCCCACCCATCAGATCCGCGCCGCCGATCACCGACGACGCGATCACACGCAACTCGTAACCCGTGCCCATGGCGTTGATCGCGGCACCCTGCCAGCCCACCAACAGCACCGCCGAGACCCCCGCCATCAGCGAGGAGAGCACGTACACCGAGAGCTTCATGCGGTTGACGGGAACGCCGGTCAGGCGCGCCGCGTTTTCGTTGCCGCCGATCGCATAGACCCAGCGCCCCCAGGTGGTATAGCGGAAGACGATGATGAAAAAAACGGTCAGCAGCACCAGCAGGATGAATGGATTGGCCAGGCCAAGAAACATGCCGCCGCCGATCTCGAAGAAAATCTTCTCGTCCGGGCCGAACTCGTAAATCATGTGGTTCTCGGACAATACCTGGGCCAGGCTGCGGGCAATGCCGAACATGCCCAGCGTAACGATGAACGACGACAGGCGCACGTAAGCGATCAAAATACCGTTGACCAGCCCGCACACCAGCGCGGCCAGGAGACCGGCGGCGATTCCGATCCACCAGGAATGCCCGGCGTGCAGCACCATCGCGGTAACGATGCCGGATATGCCGACAACCGATCCGACGGACAGATCGATCCCGCCGGTGATGATGACCGCGGTCATGCCCATGGCGATGATGCCGATGAAGGCGAAGTTGCGGGTGACGTTGAAGAAGTTGTCTTCGGTGAAAAACACACTCGAGACCTGCGACATCACCACGCACATCAGCGCGAGCGCGACCGTTACCCAGAACGGCTGGCTGCGGAGCATCGCCCTCAGCGGATTTTTCTGCCGTCTTTGCGCGATTTCTTCCGGCGACTCACTCATCGGTGTTCTCGTCGTCAAGCGGTTTCAATGGCGCCCGTGATCAGGCCGGTGACTTCCTCCGGGGAAGTCTGCTTGATCGGCTTGTCGGCGACGATTTTCCCGCGGCGCATCACCGAAACGTGGTCGCACACCGCGAACACGTCCGGCATGCGATGGCTGATCAGGATGACGGCGACGTTCTGGTCGCGCAGCCGCCGTATCAGGTCCAGCACCTCGGCGACCTGGCGCACGCTGATCGCCGCGGTCGGCTCGTCCATCAAGACGATGTCCGGATTCGACAGCCGCGTGCGCGCGATCGCCACAGCCTGGCGCTGGCCGCCGGACATCTGTTTGACCAGGTCGCGCGGGCGCGTCTCCGATTTCAGTTCGGCGAAATGGCGCGCGGCTTCGCGGAACATGGCGGCGTAGTGGATGAAACTGAACGGGCCGAACTTGAACTTGGCCTCGCGGCCGAGGAAGACGTTTTCCGCCGCGGTGAGGTTGTCGCAAAGTGCCAGGTCCTGGTAGACGACCTCGACGCCTTTCCTGCGCGCGTCGACCGGGTTGTGGAACTCGACTTTCTCGCCCTTCAGCCAGATCTCCCCGCTCGAGGGCAGGAAGTTGCCGGCCATGATCTTGATGAGCGTGGACTTGCCGGCGCCGTTGTCGCCCATCAGGCCGAGCACCTCGCCGGCGTCGATCTTCAGATCGACTTCCGTCAGCGCCTGGATGGCGCCGAAATTCTTGGAAATCCCACGCAGCTCGAACAGGCGCACGATTCTCCTCTCAGTCGGGCCGGACGATGCCTTTTTTCAGGATCAGGTTGCCGTAGAGCCGGCGTTCACCCGTGGCGACCACCGCGAAACAGTGTTTTACCCGCTCGTAGAATGCAAAGCGCTCGATGCCTTCCAGCTTTGTCATTTTTGATTCATATTTGCGCAGCAGCGCACGGAACTCGTCAAAGATCGGCATCGGGCCGTTCGGACTATCCACCACCTGCATGTGAAAAGCCGCGCACGGCACGAATTCGTCGAGCGGCATGACGGAGAGCACGGCGGCTGTAACGGCAGTCGCCTGCGAACCGTCGGCGCGAATCACCGGCCGCCCGCTCGACAGCGCGGGATAGTTGGCATCGACGATCGCCAGTTCGTCGCCATGCCCCATCGCACGCAGCGTGGACAGCAATTCCGGCGACAACAGCGGATCGATGTTCTTCAGCATCGCTGGCTCCTCCAGACCTTTGTTCCGAGTGGCCGGCTAGCATCCCCCAGTTGGCGGCCACTGAGCAAGCGTATTTCTGGTTGCGCTGCAAAAAAACCGGCACGGGGACGCGCAACACCGCGTGCTAACATCGGCCGGCATTGGCTCACGGAGGCACGCATGGAGCTGGATCGCAAAACGCTCGGCCGCTCGAAACTGAAACTCTCGGTACTCGGATTCGGCGGCACCGGGCTCGGCAACATGTATGTCGCCATGTCCGAGCGCAGCGTGATCGATACCCTGTCCGCCGCCTACGCCGCGGGAATGCGCTACTACGACACGGCGCCGTTGTACGGACACGGCCTCTCCGAATTGCGGCTGGGTTGCGGCTTGCGCTTGTTCTCCGATCAAGGCGTCGTCGTCTCCTCGAAGGTGGGCTGGCGCCTGCGTCCCGCCTTCGGCAAACCGACCGACGCCGGACTGTTTCGCGACATCACCGCGTTTTCGCGCTTCAACGACTACAGCTACGACGGCGCCATGCGTTCGTTCGAGGACAGCCTGAACCGCCTCGGGACGCAGCGCATCGACATCCTGCTGATTCACGACGTCGATCGCCGCAACCAGGGCGAACGCTATCCAGACGTGTTTCGCGAAGCCATGGCAGGCGCTTACAAGGCCGTGCTGTCGCTGCGGGAACAGGGCGTGGTCAAGGCAATCGGCTGCGGGTTGAACGAATGGGAAGCCTGCCAGGCCTTCGCCGAGGCCGGCGACTTCGACTGCTTTCTCCTGGCGGGCCGCTACACGCTGCTCGAACAGGAAGCGCTGAAATCCTTTTTGCCGCTGTGCGAGAAGCGCGGCATCGGCATCCTGCTAGGCGGCCCTTACAATTCCGGCATCCTCGCCAGCGGGGCCGTCAAGGACGCGTGGTTCAATTACGCGCCCGCATCGGCGGACGTGCTGGCAAAGGTCGCCGCGATCGAAAAAATCTGCGCGTCGCACGACGTGCCGCTGAAGGCCGCGGCATTGCAATTCCCGCTGCACCATTCCTGCGTGGCCAGCGTCATTCCCGGCACCAGCAGCGCAGCCGAACTGAACGAGAACCTGCGCATGCTGCGCATGCCGGTTCCCGCGCAACTCTGGCGTGACCTGAAATCGGCGGGCTTGATGGATGCGCAGGCGCCGACGCCTTGATTCAATAGAAACCATGATCGATGTGAAGCCATGATCGATGCGCATCATCATCTGTGGAAACTGTCGCGCGCCGATTACGGCTGGATCGGCGACGGCAGCAATCCCGCCGTCTCGCCGATCGAGCGGGACTACCTGACCGGGGACTATCGCCCGCTCGCGGCCGCAAACGGCATTGCAGGAAGCGTCGTCGTGCAGGCGGCTCCGACGGTGGCCGAGACGCGCTGGCTGCTCGACCAGGCGCGCGCCAGCGGCGGATTGATCAGGGCCGTTGTCGGCTGGATCGACATGGAGGCGGCGAACGCGCCCGACGTGTTGCACGATCTTGCCCGGGATCCGCTGCTGCGCGGTGTGCGTCCGATGCTGCAGGATATTGCCGACGTCGAGTGGGTGCTGCAGCCGAAGCTCGCGCCCGCGTTGCGTGCCGTGATCGAGCAGGACCTGTCGTTCGATCTGCTGGTGCGGCCGCCGCACCTCAAGGCAGCGCTCACGCTGCTCACGCGCCATCCCGACCTTCGTGCAATCGTCGATCATGGCGCCAAACCGGACATTGCCGGCGGAATGTGGCAACCCTGGGCCGACGACATGCGCCGCATCGCGCGTGAAACGCCGGCTTACTGCAAGCTATCCGGCCTGGTGACCGAAGCGGGCCGCGGATGGAAACCCGATGACCTGCTTCGCTACGCCGAACACCTGGTCGAATGTTTCGGCGTGGAGCGCCTGGTGTGGGGCAGCGACTGGCCGGTCATGTTGCTCAACGCGGATTATCCCGGCTGGCTGGCGGCGGCGAAACAATTCATCGCGCCGCACTCCACGGGGGATCAAATGGCGATCATGAACGATAACGCCATTCGTTTCTATCGGCTGCCGATGAGGCCGGCATGAAGGCCCATCCGGTCATCAGCATCTCCGCGGGAGCGTTGCACCTGGATATCGCGCCCGGCATCGGCGGCTCCATGGCACGCTTCTACAGCAAGGAGAAGCATCAGACCATCGAATGGATGCGGCCCGCGAGCGCCGAAGCACTTGCCGAAGGCAATCCGCGGCTGATGGCGAGCTTTCCGCTGGCACCGTTCAGCGGCCGGGTGCGCGATGGCCGTTTCGTCTTCGCCGGCCGGCAGATCTCGCTGCCACGCAATTTCGACAACTCGCCGCACGCCATTCACGGCAATGCCTGGCAGCTGCCGTGGAAGGTCACCGCGCACGACGCGGCCTCCGCCAGCCTGGTACTGGAGCACGAACGCGGCGACTGGCCATTCGCTTACCGCGCCGAGCAGCACTTCGTGCTGACGCCGCGCAGCCTCGAGGTGGAGCTCGTGGTCAGCAATACCGACGCGGCTGCGATGCCGCTCGGCATCGGCCAGCATCCGTACTTCCCCTACACGCCCGGCATGACTCTGCAAGCCGAGGTTTCGCAGATGTGGGAATCGGATCACGACCTGCCAGTGCGGCTTACCCGCAACGACACCGTCGAGTCGCTTGCGCGCGGGCTGAAGATGGCTTCGATCACGCTCGACAACAATTTCATCGGCTGGAAGCACGTGGCCACGATGCGCTGGCCTGAGACGGGCCACCGGCTGCGCATGACCGCCCAATCGCCACTGTCCTTCCTGGTCGTCTATACCCCGCCTACGCGCGATTTCCTGTGCGTCGAGCCGGTCAGCAACACTGTGGACTGGTTGAACCTGGGATATCTCGGTTCCGACCAGATAGGCGGCATGGTGCTCTCTCCCGGCGCGACTCTCACGGGCCGCTGCCGCTTCGAACCGGATTTCGGCGCCAGCTAGCGCCGACACGAGGGACGAGGGACGAGGGGCGAGGGAAGATCAAGGGCATCAATTACGGTAATGGCATTTAGTCGGACCCCATGCCTAACACGGGGTAGATCTTTTCTCTCGCCCCTCGCCCCTCGTCCCTCGCCCCTTTTCTTACGTCCAGCCGGCGTCGACGACGAGGTTCTGCGAGGTGATCATCTTCGCGTCGTCCGAGGCGAGGAACAGCACCATGTTGGCAAGGTCTTCGGGTTGCAGCCGGCCTTTCAGGCACTGGACGGCGTCCATCTGCTTCTCGCCTTCCGGCGTCACCCAGAGTTTCTTCTGGCGCTCGGTCATGACCCAGCCCGGGGAAACGGTATTCGCGCGGATGTTAAACGGCCCGAGGTCGCGCGAGTCCGCGCGTCAGGCCGTGGATGGCAGCCTTGCTGGTCGTATAGGCGGGCATGCCACCCGTCGCGGTCATCCAGGAAATCGAACCGAAGTTGATGATCGATCCGCCGCCCAGGCGTTTCATCTGGTCGACGACGGCTTGCGAGGCAAAGAATTGGTGGCGGAGATTCACGGCAATGCGCTCGTCCCAGAATTCGACCGTCACGCTCTCGATCGAGTGGCGATCGTCGCGCGCGGCGTTGTTCACCAGTATGCCGATGTCGCCGAACCCGGACTGCACCGCCTTGATTGCCGCGCGCAATTGCCCGATGTCGCGCACATCGCAGCGCACGAAACGCGAGGCCGTCCCCGTGCCTTTGAGCTTCTGCACGAGCGCATTGCTTGCCGCCTCGTCGATATCGACGAAGCCGACCTTCGCTCCCTGGCGCACCAGACCTTCGACGATGGACGCACCAATCCCGGAGCCGCCGCCGCTGACGAAAGCGACTTTGTCTTTGAGGCTGGGATAGATGGCGAGGCGGTCTGACATGGCTATTCCTTGAAGAAAAAAAGCCGGCTGAAGCCGGCATAGACACACTGATCAGTATATCGAAGTAACCTGGCAGCGATGGGCGAATGCGTCAGGCAGAAACCGGAACGCGACCATGCAGGCCGGTTCCGGAAAATCCTTCAGCCATGCTCATTTCATCGTAGCCAGACATTCGATTTCCACCCTCGCACCGAATGCCAGTCCGTTTGCGCCGAACGCGCTTCGCGCCGGCATGCGGTCCTGCGGAAAATAGGCTCGATAGACTTCGTTCATTGCCGCCCATTCCTTCATGTCGAGAAGCATCACGGTGCACTTGACCACGTGTCCGAAGTCCGATCCGTATCTCTCGAGAGCCCCGCCGATATTTTCCATGACCTGTCTCGTTTCTGCCTGAATTCCTCCTGGAACGACCGTATTGGTACCCGGAATCCGTCCGGTAAAACCGGACAAGTAAAGTGTGGGGCCGACGCGCACGGCCTCGGAAAAAGGCCGGTTGAGCTTGGTCGTTGCTGGCGAGGTCAGATATTCGGGTTCGACCCGACCGGTCTGTCCCGGAGTCGTATCCTGCTGCGCGCTCACCTCATTACAGAATGCAAAACCAAGGGACAAAACAGCCACGCAAGACGATATCCGGATCATTGCGTTCTCCTCACTAATTCATCGGCGAAGGATTTGAGACTTTTTCGATTGCCGCGTCTATATCCTGCCGGGGATTCACTTCACCGAAATCAGCCACGCGATGATGTCACCCTTCTCCTGCGTGGTGCACTCGCGTCCGATCACCATCTCGCAGTTGGGTTTCAGGAATGTCCGGCCATTATGCGGCCGGCGCGCGCCGGAATCCAGTTGCGCTAGAAACGCATTCTGCCCGTCAGGATGTCCTTCCACATCACCCAGTCGCCGGCGAAGCTCCAAAGCGGATATTTGAAAGTCGCAGGCCGGTTCTTTTCGAAAAAGAAATGTCCGGCCCAGGCACACACATAGCCGCTCAGCAACCCCGCCAGCAGCCACCATGGGTTCAACGTCACCGCCGCTGCGATGAGCATCAGCAGGCCCAGCGAGGTGCCGACAAAGTGCAGCCGCCGGCACGTGAGATTGACGTGCTCGCTCAGGTAATAGGGATAAAACTCCCTGAATGTGGCGTAGCGGGGCATCGATTCAGGCGGCAAAGGCGGGCCAAGTCTAGCGCCTTCGCGGGCTTTTCACTACGGCCTTATTTGCGCCGTGCTGCTCCGCAACTTGACGTTGTCATTGCGACGGGCTTAACTGCCCGCGATGTCGAAGCATGTCATCCAGATCGGCATTCGCAAGCTGCGCATCTGGCCCGAAAGGCAGGTGCTGCTTGCGCTCGACGAGCCCACCATTCGCACGACGCATTTCGAAGATGCCGCTCACTACCATCCAGGCCTCAAGCGACGGGCGATGGAGCTGTTGCAGGATTCGAAATTCCGCGATTTCTATTTCCATGGCGGTTGCGGCACGAAGATACGCCACATCGGCAACTGGGCGCGGCCCGAAGCGGAACTGATCCAGGAACGCGCACTCGCGCTGTTCAAGCAGGCCTACCCGAACGAGAACGCGGTAATCGACGACAGCTGGGCGAGCGTTTACGAAAAGGGCGACTACTGCATGCCGCACAGCCATCATCGTTCGGTCGCGAGCGTGCTTTATGTCCTGGATCCCGGCGACCAGGATCCGTCCGACAACACCGGTGGAAAGTTCTGCTTCGCCGATCCGCGCATCAAGGCCTGCTGCCAGGTCGAACCGGGTCGCATGACCCAGCTATTGGTGCCGACCCTGCACGAGGCAACGATGATGTTGTTTCCGAGCGAGTGGGTGCACCTGGTGACGCCTTATGCGGGCACGCGCTCACGCATCACGATTTCCTGGAACATCCACACGCGCGTGCTGTCCGGCAAGCCGCAGGACGCGTTCAAGTGACGGTGTTGGTGGCCGGATAATTTCAGCCGCAGCAAGCGGTTGGTCTTAAGTCCTCAGCCTTGGTTGATTCCCTTCCACAGGATCGCAGGGACGCGTCATTCTCCGTCGAGTTTGAAATCGACGATGACCGAGGACCCGACCCACTCGATCAGCAAACGGCCGAGGTCGAACGACGCATCGCGCGCCTGTGCAGCCGCCAATGCCGTTTCGAGCGTCCCGCCTTCGAGCGACGACGCGAGGAATGCGGCTTCGGCATCGGTTATCTGCGCGACTTCGACCCTGAAGCGCGGCCGGAAGACAAGGGCATGAGCGGGCCCGCGCGAAAAATCGACTTCGAATTCACCTCTGAACGTGTCCTGATGGACTTCCCAGATGCGCGCAATCGGATGGTCGGAATGCAGGAGATGGCAGGCCGGATGCAGGCGCGGACGCAACCGGAGTTGATGCTCCGGCGACACTGCTGCAAGGCGTGCTCGATCGAACGGCGCGGGATCGGCGGCGTAGCGCGCGCGATGGACGAGCCATTCCAGCCGTGCCACATCCGCCAGATAAGGAACATGCGTCGCCGGCGGAAAGTCGGCGAGAAAAGCGGCGAAGAATGCACCGTATTCATTCAGGTCGCCGTCGATCGCCGGGACGCGCGATCGGTACGCTTTCGCCAGGCCGGCGAAGAATTCCACGCCGACGATTCTTTCGACGACGGGATAGGCCGCACCGATCGCCTTCGCGGCATTCGCAATCGTGTTGCCGCGATAGATGCTGAAGCGGCTCTTGACCTGGTCCGGCGCACCGAGAAATATTTCCAGCGCATCCGCTTCGGAAAGCGGCGCGTCCAGCGCGGCGCCGAATCGCGCCTGGAGCGCGGCAAGTTCACGCACGGGCAGCCTGCGAGAGGCGTGCCGCCATTGCGGCTTCGTCGAGCAGGACGTCGAGCGGCGGTATCGATGTGTCCCATTCGATAAGCGTGGGCACCGCGCCAAACCGGCGGCACGCCTTTTCGTACAAACGCCAGACCTGCGGCGCGACGCGCGAACCATGGTCATCGATCAGCAATTCGCCGGCGGCGGCATGTCCGGCCAGGTGAATCTCGCCGATGGCTTCCCCGGGGATTTCGAGCAAAGCCTGCTCGGGATCGAATCCGTGATTGACCGAATTGACGAACACGTTGTTGACGTCGAGCAGGATGCCGCAGCCGCTGCGCTTCGCGAGTTCGGCAAGGAACGCGAACTCGGACAGCTCTGAAGCGCGGAATTGCAGGTAGCTCGACACATTTTCGATGAGAATCCGCCGGCGCAAGGTGTCCTGCACCCGCGTGAAATGCGATACGACCTCATCCAGCGCTTCGCGGGTGTAAGGCAGGGGCAGAAGATCGTTGAAGTGGCGCGGGCCGAGGGTGGCCCAGCAAAGATGCTCGGAGACGAGCGCCGGTTCGATGCGATCGACCAGCCGTTTGAGTTTTGCCAGATGCCCTTCCCGCACCCCGTCTGCCGAGCCGAGCGACAAAGCCACGCCATGCAGGCTGATCGGATATCGGGAACGCACGTGCTCCAGCACGTGAAGGTCGTAGCCGCCGTCGCCGAAATAATTTTCGCTGTGGACTTCCAGCCAGCCGGTTCGTGGATGCGACTCGAGGAATTCCCGGTAATGGCGCGCGCGCAGGCCGATGCCGACGCCGCGCACTGCGGGGTTACCTTCGGGAGTGCCGGGCAAGCTCATGCTGGAATAACATCGGCACGAGCGATTCGCGACGCCCGTGCCGATGAAGCGGGATCGCGCGGGTTATTTCTTGAACGCCAGTTTGCCGCCGAGCTTGTCGCAGGTGCCCTTGGCCACGTAATTCCATTCTTCCGGCGCCTTGTCGGTACTTGCTTGTCCGGCGCAGGAATGCGTGCCGGTGGCATTGGCGCAGTCGTTCGAGCCAGCCTTGGCAACGCCGTAGCACTTTTCCTTGCCCTTTTCCTCGGCGGCCATTGCGTTTGCGACCGAGGCCAGGGCGATCAGACCGGCCAGCGCCGAACTGACAATGAGTTTCTGGTTCATGAGATCTCCTTGGTTGATAAGGTGAAGCTGCGTGGAAAGTGCATACCGGCGTTCAGTCGGCGCCGCGTCCGAAACCTTACAGCAAACAAATCGGGTCCGGCGTCCCAAGCAGACTGATACGTAACCAGTCGCAGGCCCGGTTCAGAAATTCTGTGGCTCACGTTTGATATCTTTGGTCTTCTTCGGTTCGGAAAGCTCTCGCCTTAGCCGTTCACCTTTCACCATTTACTGTTCACCGTTCTACTGCGGCCACTTCCTGTGCAGTTCGGCGACCTGCTCGGGAGTCAGTATGTTCAGGCGATTGCCGCGAAGCAGCAGGTACAACCTGGCGGTCTCCTCCAGTTCCTCGGTCGCGTAGACCGCGCTCTCGAGATCCTTGCCAGCCACGATCGGGCCGTGATTGGCCAGCAGGATCGCGTGATGTTTCCCGGCCACCTCTTTTACCGCATTGGCCAGCGTCATATCTCCCGGCGCGTAATACGGCAACAGAACTAGGTTGCCGATCTTCATGACGTAGTAGGCAGTGATCGGCGGGATCGGTTGCTGCGGATCGACGTCCGCAAGACAGGACACGGCGACCGAATGGGTCGAATGCAGGTGCACGATGGCGCCCGCTGTCGGGCGTTGCGCATAGACGGCGAGATGAAGAAAAGATTCCTTGGTCTGCTTGTCGCCGGCGAGCAGGTTGCCTTTCGCATCCACCTTGGACAGCGTTGCCGGATCGAGCCGCCCAAGGCAGGAATTGGTCGGCGTCATCAGCCAGCCGTCATCGGTGCGTACGCTGATATTGCCGGAACTGCCCACCGTCAGACCGCGGTCGAACATCGATTTGCCGAGCAGGCAGATCTCTTCCCTTAGTTTTGATTCGTTCATAAATTAAGGACTGAATAAGTAGATGCGCACCACGAAGACACGAAGGTCACGAAGGTCACGAAGGTACACGAAGAAATGCGTAAAGAAGATAATGTGGCCGTGCCCTGGAATAACGGAAGAAGGGAGTTGGCCGTCGTTTCTGATCTGATCCAACCCTACCCGAAGAGTTTCCCCGATGCATTTCTCTCGCCCCTCTTCGCCCTTCTTCGTGCCACTTCGTGTCCTTCGTGCCTTCGTGGTGCGCATTTGATCGAAAGAGCTACGGTTGAAGCTTGAATGCCTTCGTGAAGAAATCCGGAGTGCCAAAGTTGCCGGATTTCAGAGCCAGAGCGAGCGAAGGTTCACCAATGGAGAAGGTCCAGGGCACACCCGGATCGATCTCGGGTCCGATCGCCAGGCCTTCGACACCGAGCGCGCCGACGACCGCACCGGACGTCTCGCCACCGGCAACCAACAGCCGGCGCACGCCTTTCGCGACCAATCCCTTTGCGATCTTGCCGAAGGTTTCCTCCACCATCGTGCCGGCGTGCTCGCGGCCGAGTTTGTCCTGCACCGCCTTGACCTGCTCCGGCCTGGCGGTGGAATAAATCAGCACCGGCTTTGCAGACAGCCTTTGCCCCGCCCACTCGAGCGCATCCTGTGCAACATCCCGCCCGGAAGCGATTGCCATGGGATCCAGCTCGAATGCCTCGTGATCCTTTTTCATCAGCGCGACCTGGCCTTGCGTCGCAACCGAGCACGAGCCCGCCATTACTACGGTTGCGCCGGTCACCTCCGGCAGCGTCGCCCGCTGGCCGCTTTGCATGAGCCCTTGCCGGATGAAATTTGCCGGCAGGCCCATGGCCATGCCGGAGCCGCCGGTGACCAATGTCATGTCCGCACACGCTTCACCGAGGGTCATCAGATGATCGTCGGTGATGGAGTCGAGCACGGCGTGGCGGATGCCCTGCTTGCGCAGCTCGTCGAATGCGCCACGGATCGCCGCCGCACCCTTGACGACGGTCGAGTACTGCACCAGACCGACCTTGTGCCGGGTCTGCCGTTGCAGCACGCGAACCAGCGACGGATCGGTCATCGGCGTCAGCGGATGGTGGCGCATGCCGGATTCGGACAGCAATTCGTCACCGACGAAGAGATAGCCCTTGTAGACCGTGCGCTTGTTGGTCGGGAAGGACGGATTGAATACGGTGAAGTCGGCGCCAATCGCATCCAGCATGGCGTCGGCCACCGGACCGATATTGCCTTTGTCGGTGGAATCGAAAGTCGAGCAATACTTGAAATAGAACTGCCTCGCGCCCTGCTGCCGCAACCAGTCCAGCGCGGCGAGCGACGCCGTGACGGCCTCCGCGGCGGGATTGCTGCGCGATTTGAGCGCGACAATGATGCAATCGGCCTCGGGGACTTTCAGGCCTTTGCGCGGCACGCCAAGCAACTGGACGGTGCGCATGCCGGCCTTGACGAGCGTATTGGCGAGATCGGTGGCGCCGGTAAAATCGTCGGCGACGCAGCCGAGCAGAATGCTCATGCCGTCGCTCCCGGATTGATGATGAGGTTCACGGAAAATCCTCCCCGCAGGCTGGTTGTTGGTTTGGGCATAATGTTACCGAAAGCCGGGCTCGAAAGCCCGCTGCCGCTCCCGCCCCATGCCCGACGTCATTGGAATCGACCATATCTACATCTCGGTGAGCGATCTCCCGCGCGCCGAGGCCTTTTACGACCAGGTCATGCCCATCCTGGGGTTCAGGAAGAATGCGTTCACGATCGACGGCGACCCCCACATCCAGTATTTCAACCGGCACTTCGGCTACGTTCTGCGCCCGGCCAAGGCCAGTCCCCGCACGATCCATACGCACCGGGCTTGCATCATCTGTGCGTTCGCGTCGATGCTGCGGCGGACGTGGGCGAAACGGCGGGCAAACTGCGAGCCGCGGGAATCGACGCGTCCGAACCCAGGCTTTACGCGGAATATGCGCCGGATTATCACGCGACCTTCTTCAACGATCCGGATGGCTTGCGGTTGGAAGTGACCAACTATCGGGCCGAACGCAGGCAACGGCACGACGAATGGCCCCGTTAGAAGCGTCGCTTCTAACGGGGCGGGTCGCTTAACAATGCGAGGGGATATCGATGGCTTTTGCCGATAACCTGAAACAGATTCCAGGTGTGGAGGACATCGAGAAACTGGAATTGCTAGACAAAAGCGGGAAGGTCGTTGCAACCCTGGAGAACAAGCCTGGCAAAGCCGGATCCCTGGCGGTGTACAACCATCTCATCCTGCGCTACCAGAAGATCAATCCGGCGTCCGCGATGGCGGGCCTGACATTGTTTGCGGAACACACCAATGACGCCGAGAAGAATCCCGGCAAACACCCGAACATAGACCGGTTGTTCAAAGTGATCGAGGAAGGGTTGAGCTACTCGGCAACGGTCACGAGGAGGTGAGAGAGGTAACCGTACTGAGTGCTGGGTGCTGCGAGAAGAGCTTGTATCGATCGAGCTTCAGGGCCTCGCTGGGTGAATTTAACGGGAGGATTTGGACCTGGATTTTCCTCTCAGCACCCAGTACCCAGCACACAGCACCATTTTTTACGGCTTCGCCTTCCAATGCGGGGGATAAGTCTTGTCGTAATACGGCAGCGCCTCGAAGCGCTTCATCCATGCCGTGATTTTTGGCCCGATTGCGCCGCTGACGTTCAGGTCGGGTTTCTTCTTTTCCATGCGCAGGCACAGCGCGATGATCGGATAAAGCGTGAAATCCGCCGCGGACAATTCCCCGGCGAACCAGTCGCCCCGCAGGTAACTTTCGAACACACCCAGTTCCTTGAGGAAAGCTTCGCGGCCCGCCGCAATTTCCTGCAGATCCCATTTTTCCTGCTTGGTGAACAGGACATGGTCGACCAGCCGTTCCAGCGCGTGCGCGAGATACTCATCTGCTTCGCGCACCAGCCGCCGGACGATCGCACGCTGTCTGACACTGCCGGGGAAAAGCACTTTGCCGGTCGAGTATTGCTCCTCCAGGTATTCGAGGATCGCCGCCGACTCATAGAGCGAAAAATCACCGTCGGTAATCGTCGGCACCTTGCGCCGCGGATTGAGTGCAACGAATTCCGGTTTGGCGAGATCGCCGGCGGAGAACGAAACCACCTTCAGTTCGTAAGCAATCGCCTTGTGCTCCAGCGCGAGCCATACGCGCCACGCGTAAGGGGAGCCGGATCCGTAGTAAAAGCTCAGGGCCATGAGAGTTCCGTGATTGGTGATTGGTGACCGGTGCGAGCCCGATCCGGACAACGCGTACAATTTTGCCGTGACTCCAGATTACGTGAATTTCGCATCCTCATGGACCCAATAGTCATCCAGGCGATGGCCAAATGGCAGGGTGTGTGGCCGCGACTCGTTAGCGACTTGTCGCCCGTTTGCGGGAGCGGCCATCAGACGTCCGGCGTTACATATGTTCGTAGGGGCAATGCGTGGACCCTATAGTCATCCAGGCGATGGCCAAATGGCCGGACGTCCCGAACGTATTCGGATGGCTCAGTCTGGATCGCCGGGGCATCTGGCTGATCAAAGGCGAACGGATCGCCAATACCGGCGTGACCGACTTCATCGGCCGCAACTATGCAGCGGACGAGCGGGGACGCTGGTTTTTCCAGAATGGTCCCCAAAGAGTATTTGTAACCCTCGAATACACGCCCTTCGTCGTCCACACCGCCAGCGATGCGTCCACGGCGCTGGAGACGCACATCGGACAACCCATCGCGAAAGTTTCCGGCGCCTGGGTGGATGACAGCGGCTCGTTGCTGCTGCGCTGGGGAACCGGGGTGGGGGTACTGAACGACCGCGATCTGGCGAAGGTAGCGGGCCTGTTCACCGATCTGCACGGCAAACCGATCAGCGATGCCCTGCTCGCCCGTGCTTTCGATACCGAAGCGCGCCGCCATGCGACCGGCGTGTATGTCGACTACGCGGGAATCCGCGTACCCATCGGCCGCATCCACGCCGGCGAAGTCCCCCAGAAATTCGGCTTCGACCCCGCCCCTCGGCCCGCCGCAGGCGAACCCGAGTGCTGAGTGCTGTGTACTGGGTGCTGAGAAAAAGCGAAGACTTCGTCTCCCCTCAGTCTGCTTCTGCACTTTCCCAGTACGCAGCACACAGCACCCAGCACTGCGTTAGCCTTTCACCCGCTTGGCGGTGAAGGCCTCTTCGACGTTGTCGCGGAAATAGCTGACGATCGACGGCGCGCTCATCAACCGGCGGTGTACTTCCGCGGACACGCCGGAATACTGGTTGACCCGGCCATCACTGAATTCCACTTCGAGCACGCGATTGCGTTCGTCGTAACCGACCGACCGGATCGAACTGGAGCTGACCTTTTTCCTGTCCATGCATCCTCCCCGCTATGAATGCCGAGGCATAAGAATATGAAAAACGAGTCCTTTGTGGAATAAGCACCGGGCGCGTAGAGTAACGCCCCCAGTCCATAGAAACCTACCGGAGATCAATCGTGGCCACTCTGCGCTTGGGCGACATCGCCCCCGACTTTACTCAGGAATCCACCCAGGGAATCATCAACTTTCACCAGTGGGCCGGCAACAACTGGGTGGTGCTGTTCTCGCATCCGAAGGACTTTACGCCGGTCTGCACGACCGAACTGGGCTACACGGCGAAGTTGAAGGCCGAATTCGACAAGCGCGGCGTCAAGGCCATCGCGATCAGCGTGGATCCGCTCGATTCCCACCATAAATGGATCGGCGACATCGAGGAAACCCAGAATACCAAACTGAATTTTCCGATCCTTGCGGATGCGGACAAGAAAGTGTCGAACCTGTACGACATGATCCATCCGAATGCGAACGACACCCTCACGGTACGCTCCGTCTTCATCATCGATCCCAACAAGAAGATCCGCACGACATTCACCTACCCGGCCAGCACCGGCCGCAATTTCGACGAGATCCTGCGCGTAATCGATTCCCTGCAGTTGACCGACAAGTACAGCGTGGCGACGCCGGTGAACTGGAAGGATGGCGACGACGTGGTGATCGTGCCGTCGATACAGGACCCGGAAGTGATCAAGCAGAAATTCCCGAAAGGCTACAAGGCGGTGAAGCCTTACTTGCGCATTACGCCGCAACCGAATCGCTGAACGAGCGGTGCTTGAAGCAGTACCGGGGCCGGTCTCGATCGGCCCTTTTTTTACAGGATGTAGACCGCGAGGAGCAGCAGCCCATAGCCCGCGATCAACAGCCACTCGTGGTAGCGATTGACCAGGCCAAGCGCCGCACCGACGTAAGGAAGGTGCCCGAGCGGCACGAACATCCCGAACAGCGCGAGGACAAAAATCACGAGGCAGAGCAATCCGGTTTTTCGACTTGGCGCTTTCATGTTTTCCCCCGTTCGTCGTCCGGACCCGATGTTGTCCGAGCCTCCGATGCCGCAAATGCAAAGCGGCGTACATGCTACGCCGCTGGATTTCTCTGGTCATTCCCGCATCTTCCCGACGGGGTCCGGGTGCCCGTCCGAACCGCCGATCCGCCGGGATTTTCCAAATTTTTGAAGTGCTTAGCGTTTAGCTTTCAATAGGACAGAAAAGTCCCTCTCGTCCCATCCGGGACAAGAAGTCAATGTTAGGAACTTAACCCGCCTCCCGTCTCTTGATCGGCGAGGATTGCCTTCTAAAATCCTAACTGAACCGCACCTTCACAGGTGCAGTTGTTATGTGTACTGCGAATCCCAAAGCTCGCGGCTCAGCGCCTGGTATCCGTCGCGGATGCAGATTGCCCGCGAGCGTATGGGAAGCTTAGTTAGGCCGGTTGCCGGCTACCGGAAACGGCCAGGCCGCCGGTGCGGAAACAGGCTTCGGTGCCGCAGGCGCTGCCGTAGCAGCCGCCTTGGCGGCAGGCTTCTTCTTCGAGGCCTTCTTCGCCTTCTTTTTCGCGGGCTTTTTCGCCGCCTTCTTCGCCTTCTTCTTGGCGGGCTTCTTCGCCTTTTTCTTCGCGGCCTTTTTCTTCTTGGCCGGGCGCTTAGCAGCCTTTTTTGCGGGCTTCTTGGCAGCCTTTTTCGCCGTCTTCTTCGCCGGCTTACGGGCTGCCTTCTTCGCAGGCTTCTTCGCAGCCTTTTTGGCGGGCTTCTTCTTGGCTGCTACTTTCTTGGTGGACTTCTTTGCTGCCTTTTTCTTTGCTGCCATTTCTGTATCTCCTAATAAAAGTTAAACAAAGGGCACTACCAGCACTTCAAAGAAGGATTCTTCTCCGTGCCTACCACCAACGCCCGGACCTGCACTATGCAAGCCGCATGTCCGGTCATCAGGCAGTTCTGTTGGCTGCGCACCGAAGCTCCGGTGTGCAGCGCGATTCTTGTGGGAACAACGCAGAGCGGCCGGAGGCGACAAAACGCCATCGCCGGCCAGTGACCAAAAACGAGGGGGATAGGAAACCTTGAGCCTGGAACTCATGGCTCCAAGCCTGGCGTCGCGACCTGAAGCCGGTCGGCACGCGCTTCGTGATGAGAGAAATACAGCTTTGTCCGGTTTGCCCATTCAGCCTGTCAAGTGCGCCGCCCCTGATGAGACATTTGGCGACGCGGGTTTCACAGAAAGCTTTGCGGCCCTGAAGATCAGTCCCAATTCAGGGCTCCACCCGTCTGATACTCGATCACACGGGTCTCGAAGAAGTTTTTCTCCTTTTTCAGATCGACCATTTCCGACATCCACGGGAAGGGATTATTCGCCCCCGGGAAAAGCGGATCAAGACCGATCTGCTGCGCGCGGCGATTGGCCACGTAACGCAGGTATTCCTTGAACATCGGCGCGTTCAGGCCGAGCACGCCGCGCGGCATGGTGTCCTCGGCGTAGCGGTATTCGAGCTCCACTCCCTTCTGGATCAGGCCGCGGATTTCGTCGCGAAACTCCGGAGTCCACAGGTGCGGATTTTCCATCTTGATCTGGTTGATCAGGTCGATGCCGAAATTGCAGTGCATGGACTCGTCGCGCAGGATGTATTGATACTGTTCGGCGGCGCCCATCATCTTGTTCTGACGGCCGAGCGCGAGGATCTGGGCAAAACCGACGTAGAAGAACAGCCCTTCCATGATGCAGGCGAACACGATCAGGCTTTTCAGAAGCTGCTGGTCGGTTTCCGGCGTTCCGGTCTTGAATTCCGGGTTCGTCAGGGTTTCGATGAACGGGATCAGGAACTCGTCCTTTTCCCGGATGCTGGAAACCTCGTGATAGGCGTTGAATATCTCGCCTTCGTCCAGGCCCAGGCTCTCGACGATGTACTGGTAGGCGTGGGTATGGATCGCTTCTTCGAATGCCTGGCGCAACAGGTACTGGCGGCACTCGGGAGCGGTGATGTGTCGGTAGGTGCCGAGCACGATATTGTTGGCGGCCAGGCTGTCGGCGGTCACGAAAAAGCCGAGATTGCGCTTCACCACGAGGCGCTCGTCCTCGGTCAGACCGTTCGGGTCTTTCCAGGTGGCGATGTCCCGGCTCATGTTGATTTCCTGGGGCATCCAGTGGTTGGCGCAGCCGGAGAGGTATTTTTCCCAGGCCCATTTGTATTTGAACGGTACCAGCTGATTGACGTCCGCTTTGCCGTTGATGATGCGCTTGTCCTCGACGCGCACGCGACGCGATGCCGCGTCCGCAGACGTAGCGCTTCCGGCGGCAGGGATGCGCGCCGGTGGAACATTCACGACGGGCTGCAACGCGGCGCCGCCGATGCTCGGGATGTGATCTTCAAATTGCAACATCGATGGTTCCTTTATAAATGTTATCGGTGGAATGTCAAATACTTCTTTGATATTCGGTCGCAGTGCGACCCCTTTTTATCCCGTGGTCGCGATGAAAGATGCATGGATCGCTTCATCGCATCAAAAAAGCTCAACTCCGCCTCAACGACCGCGCCGCAACGGCGGGCCGTACGATTTCTTCACGCGTGCGGCGAAGCCAGAAAGTCAGCCGCCGTCTTGCAGCCGCATTGACCTGGCGCGCCGCCCTCATTTGCGAACCTTCAAACCTTGGCCCGCCAATCCGGGATTGAGAGAGGCAGTCCTCTGCGCCATTCCGATGCCGGCCAGCTTCGATCCGAGCTGCGCGCCAGCCCCCAGAGACTCGGCAGGCTGTCGGTTACACACGGGAGCGTAAAGGTCGATCAATGATTTCTCCGTCTCCAGACGAGCCGCCTTGGTCAAATCGGGAGTCGGGTAGAGGGCGATATAAAGGCTCATATCCGACCCGCCAGCTTCCCTGATCCAGGAGTCGTATCTGTGGTGGCTCCTGAGAAAACCTCTTTCTGCGAAATTCTCGGTCTCCCCGAAATAAATTGCCCTGAAGCGTCTTGGCGTCCCGATATCGTCCCGAACCAGCACCGCAAAAAGCCCGGCTTTGGTCGGTGGACTCCAGCAGGCAGCCAGGATGGGTTCGGTAAACTTACAACCACCATAATTAATCGCCATATCCGACTACTGGCACGCCTCGCATTCCTCCGGATTGTGGCTCCGGCTAACTCGATCCGGTGACGCCATGGATAGCGTCGCGCCGCATCGAATTACCCTCTGCCGCAACCACGAATCGAGCCTTGCCGTCATTGGCAAGCCTCGCATTCGGGGTTGTCAATGGCGCAGAACTTGGCTTCCTCGTCCGATGCATCGGCTGCACCCATGCCCATCTCGCCGCCATCTGTCGGAACCGCGTTCAACTGGCCGCCGCGCACGGTCGACTTTTCCGTCGAGGTGGCTCCCAGCGTGCGCAGGTAATAAGTGGTTTTGAGACCGCTCTTCCAGGCCAGCTTGTAGGTGTCGTCCAGCTTTTTGCCGGAGGCGCCCGCCATATATATGTTGAGCGACTGGGCCTGGTCGATCCATTTCTGCCGCCGCGAGCCGGCCTCCACCACCCAGGTCGGATCGACTTCGAAGGCCGTGGCATAGAGGACGCGAACGTCCTGCGGAATGCGGTCGATCTTGGCCAGGCTGCCGTCGAAATACTTGAGATCGGCGATCATGACCTCATCCCACATGTTGAGCTTCTTGAGGTCGCGGACCAGGTATTCGTTGGTCACGGTGAACTCGCCTGACAGGTTGGATTTCACGTACAGGTTCTGGTAAGTCGGCTCGATCGAGGCCGAGACGCCGACGATATTGGCGATGGTCGCCGTCGGCGCAATCGCCAGGCAGTTGGAATTGCGCATGCCGAACTGGCGGATGCGCGAGCGCAGCGGTTCCCAGTTCAGGGCCGACGAACCGTCGACTTCGACATAGCCGCCGCGTTGTTCGATCAGGAGCTTGATCGAATCCTGCGGCAGGATGCCCTTGGACCACAGCGAACCGTCATAAGTAGAGTAGCGGCCCCGCTCTTCGGCCAGCTCGGTCGAGGCCCAGTATGCGTTGTACGCCACCGCCTCCATCGAACGGTCGGCGAAATCCATGGCCTCCTTGGAACCGTAAGCCACGCGCATCTCATGCAGGCAATCCTGGAAACCCATGATGCCCAGGCCCACCGGCCGATGCTTGAAATTGGCGTTGCGCGCCTTGTTGACGGCGTAATAATTGATATCGATCACGTTGTCGAGCATGCGCATGGCGGTCGACACCGTATTCTTCAGCTTGTCCCGGTCGAGCTTGCCGTCCTTGATGTGGGCGACCAGGTTGACCGAACCCAGGTTGCACACCGCGATCTCGCTTTCCGAGGTATTGAGCGTGATCTCGGTGCAAAGATTGGAGCTGTGCACCATGCCGACGTGCTGCTGCGGGCTGCGGATGTTGCAGGGATCCTTGAAGGTAATCCAGGGATGACCGGTCTCGAACAGCATCGTCAGCATCTTGCGCCAGATGGTCAGTGCCGGCACGCGCTTGAACAGCTTCAGCTCGCCGGACCTGGTGCGACGCTCGTATTCGACATAGGCGGCCTCGAATTCCTTGCCGACCTTGTCGTGCAGGTCGGGAGCATCGGCAGGCGAAAACAGGGTCCATTCCCCCGCTTCCATGACCCGCTTCATGAACAGGTCCGGAATCCAGTTGGCCGTGTTCATGTCATGAGTGCGGCGGCGATCATCCCCGGTGTTCTTGCGCAGCTCGAGGAATTCCTCGATATCCAGGTGCCAGGTTTCCAGGTAGGAGCAGACCGCGCCTTTGCGCTTGCCGCCCTGGTTCACCGCCACCGCGGTGTCGTTCACTACCTTGAGAAAAGGAACGACGCCCTGCGATTTGCCATTGGTCCCCTTGATATGGGAGCCGAGTGCGCGCACCGGAGTCCAGTCGTTGCCGAGTCCGCCGGCGAACTTCGACAACAGCGCGTTTTCCTTGATGGCGTCGTAGATGCCTTCGAGGTCGTCCGACACCGTCGTCAGGTAGCAGCTCGACAATTGCGAGCGCTGGGTGCCGGAATTGAACAGCGTCGGCGTCGAGGACATGAAGTCGAAACTCGACAGCACATTGTAGAACTCGATGGCACGGGCTTCGCGCTCGACTTCGTTGATGGCGAGCCCCATCGCCACGCGCATGAAAAAGGCCTGGGGCAGCTCGATACGCCGATCGCTGATATGCAGGAAATAACGGTCGTAGAGCGTTTGCAGGCCGAGATAGCCGAACTTGAAATCACGGTGGGCATCCAGCGCAGCGCCCAGCGACCGCAGGTCGAAACGGCTCAGGCGCTCGTCGAGCAACCCGGCGTCGATGCCGCGTTTGATGAATTGCGGGAAATACTCGGCATAGCGCGAATGCATGCCGGCCTGGCTCACTTCCTCGCCCAGAACCTCGAACCGCACACTATTAAGTAGCAGCCGCGCGGTGACGTAGCTGTACCCCGGGTCTTTTTCGATCAGGGAACGGGCGGCCAGGATGGTGCATTTGCGAACTTCGTCCATGGGCACGCCGTCATACAGGTCCTTCAGCGTCATCTGCAGGATCAGGCCGGCATCGACGGCACGGCCCAGGCCTTCGCAGGAATCCTTGATCAGCGCGGTGAGGCGCTCCATTTCAAGCGGACGGGTCTGCCCGCTCTCGACGACGTTGATGCTCGGGATGGAGGTTGCCGCGGCATGCGCCTCGCGATTCCTGGCGCGTTCGCGAGCCCGGTCTTCGCGGTACAGCACGTAGGCCCGCGCCACTTCGTGCTCGCCGGAACGCATGAGCGAAAGCTCGACCTGGTCCTGGATGTCCTCGATGTGGAACGTGCCGCCGTTGGGCTGGCGGCGCATGAGCGCGTTGATGACGGCCTCGGTCAGCTTCTCAACCATCTCGCGCACGCGCGCGGAAGCCGCACCCTGGCCGCCGTTGATGGCGAGGAACGCCTTGGTGACTGCCACTGCAATCTTGCCCGGCTCGAAGGAAACCACCGCACCGTTGCGCCGGATGATCTTGTATTGCGCGTAGCGTTGCTTTTCCTGGCTGGCGGCGTTGGCTTCCGTCGAGTAGCTTCCGGCCGGAACAGGTGTGGTCAGATTGGTGCCTAGTTGCATTTTCTCTCCCTCGAATATTCTTGTTGCCAGAAGCAACCGCCGGCGCCGGGTAAAGGCAGGTACGAAACCACGAGATCCTTCAAGAACCGCTATATATTTCCAGAGCCACTATATTTCAGAGCCACTCAGAACCACTATATGTTGTGTCCAAGCCGACGATAAGGACTAATTCTAGTAGCCTCACCAACCCTGTCAAGAAATTTTTATATTTAGAAATCAGAATGGTCGGTCGCACTTTGTCGCGACGCGCGAGATGTGACGAAACGCGGCTAAAGGCAACGACCTGCGCGCCGCTTGACCGCGTCGACGCGTCGGTGTCGGGGAAAAAGTGAAAGGCTGTCGCGCGAAAATGCGCGGCGAACTCGACGGTTCAGAAGTGAATGTCGACCGAGTCGGCTATGCTCCTCGAATAGCCGCCGGCCATCGCGACAAGGATCGGCGCCAGCAGAAAAGATCGCGCGTTCGGGTTATGCCACCGATAGCGAATCGCAGATGCCCCGTTGCAGTGCGTCGAGGTAGGCGGCGGCGCCGTCCCGTCCGGCAGCTCGATGTCGAGAGGCAGTGACGTGTTACGCCTGCTCAAGCATCGCTCGAAAGCGCGCCCAATCGAAATGCGGCCCGGGATCGGTCTTCCGGCCCGGCGGAGCGGCGATGTCGGAATGGCCGACGCAATCCTGGATTGAATACTTACGCCGCAGCACGGACGCCAGCTTTGCCAGCATGGCGTACTGGGCGTCCGCAAAAGCCTGATCGTCAGTGCCCTCGACTTCGATGCCGATCGAGAAATCATTGCAGCGGCTGCGGCCGCGCCATTCGGATTGCCCAGCATGCCAGGCGCGACAGGCGCATGGCACGAACTGGATCAGTTCGCCATCCCGGCGGATGAGGAAATGGCTGGAGACTTTTGCCTGCGCAATCTGCCGGTAGTAGGGATGCGCGTTCGGGTCGAGGCGGTTGGTGAACAGATCGATGATTCCCGGACCGCCAAACTGGCCGGGCGGCAGACTGATGTTGTGGACAACCAGCAGATCGATGACGCCGCCGGCCGGCCGATCGTCGAAGTTCGGAGAAGGTAGGTAGGCCGCCGCGGGAAGCAGTCCGCTATCGTCCAGGCGCCATGGCGCAGACTGCGTCATGCGCCGGGGACGCCCACGGAATACCGGTCTAGATGGGTACTCCTGGCTTCGCACGGGCCTTCGACCATAAGGGACGAGGGACGAGGGGCAAGTAGGTGCCGTTCTTGAGCCTTGGGCCACATCCCTCGCCCCTTATGGTCGAAGACCGGTATCCCGCCACGCGGGGCGCGCCTCGTCCCTCGTCCCTCGTTCGCCCCTCGTCCCTGCTTCAATTCAGCCCCAGCCGCTCCATCCGGTAGCGCATCGAGCGAAACGTGATGCCGAGCAATTTCGCCGCCGCGGTGCGGTTGTAACGGGTTTTCTCGAGCGCCTCCAGGATGGCCTCCTTCTCGACGCGATCGAGATAATCCTGCAACGGCGCTTTGCTGTCCCCGCCGACGGCTATAGCCTGACCGGGCAAGTCTTCGGGCGTGAGCTGAAGATCTTCGGCTGTAATCTTGCTGTCGCTGCACAATGCCATGGCCCGTTCGAGCACGTTCTCCAGTTCGCGAACGTTCCCCGGAAAGTCGTAACGTTTGAGTTCCTCGAGCGCTTCGGGGGCGACTTCCGGCTTCTTCGCGCCGGCATTGCGCGCCAGTTTGTCGAGCAGGGAGACGACGAACTGCGGGATATCCTCGCGCATCTCGCGCAATGCCGGCATCCGTAATTCGATCACGTTCAGGCGATAGTAGAGGTCATGCCTGAATTTGCCCGCCTCGACGCATTCGCCGAGCTTCTGGTGGGTCGCGCTGATGATGCGCACATCGACCGGGTCTTCCTGGGTTGCGCCGACCTTGCGCACCTTCTTTTCCTGAATCGCCCGCAACAGCTTGACCTGCATCGGCAGGGGCAGATCCGCGACTTCGTCGAGGAACAGCGTGCCGCCGTGCGCCGCCTGGAAAAATCCGTCCCGATCGGTGTCCGCGCCGGTAAATGCACCCTTGCGATAGCCGAAGAATTCGGACTCCATCAGGTTTTCCGGAATGGCCCCGCAATTGACCGGGACGAAAGGCTGGGTACGGCGCGCGCCCTTCTGGTGGATGAGCCGGGCCGCCAGTTCCTTGCCGCTGCCGGACTCGCCGGTAATGTGCACGGGGGCTTCGCTGCGCGCGAGCTTTTCGATCATTTCCCGCACTTGCTGGATGGCTGCCGAATCTCCGAGCATCGATTGTTCGCTGGAGGATTTGGCGGCGGTGGGTTGCGGCAGCGAGAGTGCGGACTTGACCAGGGTACGCAATTGCTCGAGCGAAACCGGCTTGGCCAGATAGTCGAAAGCGCCCGCCTTCAGCGCGGCCACGGCATTTTCGGTATTGCCGTGAGCGGTGATCACCGCAACGGGAAGATCGGACAGGTTGTCGGAGATGAACTGCACCAGTTCGAGTCCTTCGCCATCCGGCAACCGCATGTCGGTCAGGCAGAGGTCGTAATCGCCGGCCTGAACCTTCTCGATGGCGCCCTTGACGGTCGTCGCGCGATCGACATCCAGTCCCATGCGCAGCAGGGTGAGCTCGATGAGTTCGAGGATATCCTCTTCGTCGTCGACGATGAGCACTGAACGCGATGTTGATCCTGCAGGCTGATCCTTGCGTTTCACGCTGACGCTCCTTTGCAGACCAGGCTGAACTGCGCGCCGACCGGCCGCTCCACATAATCGAGAGTCGCCCCGTTCGCCTCGCAGATCTCGCGCGCGATATAAAGGCCGAGCCCGGTGCCGCTGGACGCCGTGGTGAAAAACGGCTCGAACAGGTGCGCGCGCAGCGACTCCGCGATGCCCATGCCGTCGTCGATGACGTTCAATTCTACCGTACCCTGCCGCGGTCCCGGTCGCACGCTCACGAGGATGCTGCCGGGCTTTTTCTGGCAGTAGCGCAATGCGTTGCGGCACAGGTTCCACATGATCTGGTTGAGATGGCTGCGGTCGAAAGTGATGGTAGCCTCGATCTCGTCCCCGACGCGAATGGTATCCGTCGCGACCTTTTCAATTTCGCAGAATTCCGCCGCGAAATTCTCCAGGTATTCGCCCAAGTCGAAATGCTCGCGCACCGCGCGGTCGCGCCGGTTCAGCTTAAGCACATCCTGGACCATGCGGTCCAGCCGCTGGGTATTGTCGTGGATGATCTGCAGCATTCGCGCATGGGAGGGGCTGCGCAATCCGGTATCTTCGAGCAGCAACTCCGTCGCATGGTTGATGGCCGACAGCGGGTTGCGGATCTCGTGGGCAATATTGGCGGTTAGCCGGCCGAGCGACGCGAGTTTGAGCTGCTGCGCCTGCTGATGCACGCGCGTCAGATCCTCCAGAAAAATGACGACACCGACATTGCGGCTGATGCCGGCCTGCACGAAACGGGCGGCGGTGGGCTTGTGCGTCTGCACGGTCCGCAATGGGTCGAACCCGGGACTGCCGGGATCCCGCCGCCACTGCCCCAGCCGCGCAGCCAGGGTCGGCGCGTAGTCCTGCAGGAGGATTTCGCGATGCGACCGGCTCAGCGGGCCAAGGATGGCTTCCGCCCGGCTGTTGATCTGGCGAATGACGCCGCGTTCGTCCACGACGAGGACGCCATCCTGCATGTCCTGGATCACAAGTTGATTCACCTGCGCCAGGTTGGCGAGGTCGATTTCGCGCTGCGCGACGATCGCCTCGATCGCAACGGCGCGTTTGGCGAGCGAATGCGCGAGCCAGCCGGTGGCAAAAAAACCGATGCTCAGCAATCCGGCCTGGGCGTATTGCGCGGTGGACCCTGTCAGGAAAATTACCTGATAGGTCTGTTCGGTCAGAACGGCTATCGTGGCCAGTGCCGCGAAGAACAGCGTCAACCTGCCCCGGCTGATCAGTCCTACCGCAGCCAGCGAAACCAGCAACAGCAGGCCCAACCCGCTGCTGATGCCGCCGCTGGCGTACATCAGCACGGTGATGAAGAGGATATCCGCGCAGATCTGCACGGAGAGCTGGATCGTGAAGTACGGCCGGCGCGGCACGATGGCCACGAATGCCAGCAGGCTGAATATGATGTAGCCGGCGTCGGTATATAGATAGAGATGGCGGCTGTTGGAGCCGAACGGAATATCGTCGCCCAGCATCACGACAGCCGCGAAAAGCACCAGCGCCGAGGCAAGACGATAGGCGTTGAAATAGAACAGCGAGCGCCAGAACGCGTCGCCGTACTGCCGGCGCTCGGACGTGAACCGCTGGACTGGAAAAGGGATGCTGCTCATCGGCGGCGCAGCCTGCAGCTAGTGTAGTGCTTCGTTCTGTTTGGAACTTAAATTGCGATTTGCGCGAATCACCTTGGCGAGGATGTCTTTGGCCTTGGCGGTCCAGACGAAAGGCT